>Ga0187809_10001665_pt1 | contig 10082 bp, 9 predicted proteins | sample NC_wetland_sal_i_8_FD_132415 | JGI IMG/M metagenome (GOLD analysis project Ga0187809, IMG submission 132415) | Wetland sediment microbial communities from Neuse River Estuary, North Carolina, USA - ASW_4 | ecosystem: Environmental > Aquatic > Freshwater > Wetlands > Sediment | place: USA: North... | reverse complement strand
GTCCGGGCTCGCCGCCTTGAGTGTCCGGTCGGCCATGTCGACCCGGTGCTGCAGGCGCCAGAGGTATTCCCGCATCGCGCGCTCGAGGCGCGACTCCAGCCCTTCGTAGCGTCGACGGTACTCGCGCGCGAGCCGCTCGGGCGAGTGCTGCAGCAGGCTGGTGTAGGCCTCGCTCAGTCGATGCCTGCGGGTGTGCAGCACCGCGCGTGCCGCGCCCGTCAGCCGCTGCTCCAGATCATCGAGGCGCTGGGCCTGGTGGGCCAGGCGCATGCCCGGATGGGCTTGCCTGAGTCGCGCGCCGATGCTCTGGAAGCGGCTGGCGACGGCGCGCAGCTCGCGCCGCATGCAGGAATGGATGCGCGCCTCCATGCGTGATAGCGCCTCCAGGCACGCCACGCGGTCCGGCGCCACGAGCTCGGCGGCGCCGGAGGGCGTGGGGGCGCGCGCATCGGCCGCGAAATCGGCGATGGTGAAATCGATCTCGTGCCCGATGCCGGTGACCACCGGAAGCTCGCAGGCGCGGATGGCGCGCGCGACCTGCTCGTCATTGAAGGCCCACAGGTCCTCGAGCGAGCCGCCGCCCCGCGCCAGGATCAGCACGTCACAGTCCCTGCGCGCCGAGGCCAGCTGCAGCGCCTGCACGATGGCCGGCGCCGCCGCCGCGCCCTGCACGGGCGTCGGATAGACCAGCACCGCGGCGGGCGGAAAGCGGCGCGCGAGGATGTTGAGCACGTCCCGCACGGCCGCGCCGGTCGGCGAGGTGACCACCGCGATGCGCCGCGGAAAGCGCGGCAGGGCGCGCTTGTGCTCCGTCGCGAACAGGCCCTCCGCGGCGAGCTTCGCCTTCAGCCGCTCGAACTCGCGCTGCAGCGCGCCGACCCCGGCTTCCTCGAGGTGGTCCACGATCAGCTGGTACTCGCCGCGCGGCTCGTAGAGGCTCAGCCGTCCCCGCGCCACGACGTGCTGCCCGGCTTTGGGCGTGAACGCCAGCGCCGCGTTCTTCAGCCGGAACATCGCGCAGCGCACCTGCGCCTCCCGGTCCTTCAGCGAGAAGTACCAGTGCCCCGAGGACGGCTGGGAGAAGTTCGACAGCTCCCCCTCCACCCAGACGACCCCGAGGCTCCGCTCGAGCAGGGTCCGCACCTCTCTATTCAGGCGCGAGACCGTGTAGACGCTGCGGCCCGGGGTGGGGTCCGGGCCGCGCTCGGGAAAGAGGCTCGTGGGCATGGCCGCCGACCTTAGCACGAGGTTTACCGCGACGCCCCGCATGCGTAGAATTAGCTATGCGAATTCTCGAAGAAGCCCTCACCTTCGACGACGTCCTCCTCGTCCCCTCCTACTCGGAGATCCTCCCCCGGGAGGCGGACCTCGCGACGAGCGTCACCCGCCGCATCCGGCTCAATCTGCCTCTGCTCTCGGCCGCCATGGACACGGTCACGGAGGCCCGCCTCGCCATCACCATCGCCCAGGAAGGCGGGATCGGCATCATTCACAAGAGCATGACCATCGAGGCGCAGGCGCGCGAGGTCGGCCGCGTGAAGAAGTTCGAGAGCGGCATCATCAAGGATCCGATCACCGTCTCCCCCAACACCACGATCCGCGAGGTGCTCGAGCTGACGCGCTCGCGCGGCATCTCCGGGGTACCCGTGGTGGTCGGCAAGAAGGCCGTCGGCATCGTGACGCACCGCGACCTGCGCTTCGAGCAGAAGCTCGACGCGCCCGTCTCCTCCGTCATGACGCCGCAGGAGCGCCTGATCACCGTGCGCGAGACCGCTCCCAAGGAAGAGGTGCTGGCGCTGCTGCACAAGCACCGCATCGAGAAGGTGCTGGTGGTCAACGGCGAGCACGAGCTCACCGGCATGATCACGGTGAAGGATTTCCAGAAGGCGACGGAATTCCCGCGCGCCTGCAAGGACGAGACCGGCAGGCTGCGCGTGGGCGCCGCCGTCGGCACCACCCAGGACACGATGGACCGGGTCGCGGCCCTGCGCGAGGCGGGTGTCGATCTCGTGGTCGTCGACACGGCCCACGGGCATTCGCGCGGCGTCATCGCCACGGTCGAGCGCATCAAATCGCAATGGGCCGACCAACAGGTGATCGCCGGCAACATCGCCACCAGCGACGCCGCCCATGCGCTCGTCGCGGCGGGCGCGGACGGGGTCAAGGTCGGCATCGGCCCGGGCTCGATCTGCACCACCCGCATCGTGGCCGGAGTCGGCGTGCCGCAGATTTCCGCCGTGGCCAACGTGGCGGAAGCGCTGCGCAACAGCGGCGTGCCGGTGATCTCCGATGGCGGCATCCGCTTCTCCGGCGACATCGCCAAGGCGATCGTCGCGGGCGCGCACGCCGTCATGATCGGCAGCCTCTTCGCCGGCACCGAGGAATCCCCCGGCGAGGTGGAGCTCTACCAGGGCGCCTCCTACAAGTCCTATCGCGGCATGGGCTCCCTCGGCGCGATGGCGGAGCGCCATGGCTCCGCGGACCGCTATTTCCAGGATGCCTCCTCGGAGCTCGAGAAGCTCGTCCCGGAGGGGGTCGAGGGCCGCGTCCCGTACAAGGGCAGCGTGGTCGCGATACTGCAGCAGCTCGCGGGCGGCCTGCGCGCGGCCATGGGCTACACGGGCAGCCGCAACATCACTGAGATGCGCACCCGGCCGACGTTCGTGCGCATCACCAATGCCGGCGTCCGCGAGAGCCACGTGCACGACGTCGCGATCACCAAAGAGGCGCCCAACTATCGGGTGTCGTAGGAGCGTTTCCTGGCGAATGCAAGCTCGCGAATGAGCCTCTCGGATGCCTCATCGGCGGTGCCGCACGCGGACATCCACGCGCACCGCATCCTGATCCTGGATTTCGGAGCGCAATACACCCAGCTCATCGCGCGTCGCGTGCGCGAGCTGGGGGTGTACTGCGAGATCCATCCCTGGGACGTCACCGACGCGGAAGTCCGCGACTTCCGTCCGCGGGGGGTCATTCTCTCGGGCGGCCCGGAGTCGGTCACCGACGCCAACCCGCCGAAGGCGCCCGAGGCGGTCTTCGCGCTCGGCGTGCCGGTCCTCGGCATCTGCTACGGCATGCAGACGATGGCGCAGCAGCTCGGCGGCCGCGTCGTGGCCTCCGCGGAGCGGGAATTCGGCTACGCCGAGGTGACCGTGACCGGCGCCAGCCGCCTGCTGGATCACCTCGAGGACCGCCGCGACGCGACAGGAAGGCCCACGCTCGATGTCTGGATGAGCCACGGCGACCGGGTCGGCGCCCTGCCCGAGGGATTCACAGTCACCGCCGCCACCGCATCCATTCCGTTCGCCGCCATGGCCGACGAGCGCCGGCGCTACTACGGCGTGCAGTTTCATCCGGAGGTCACCCATACCACGCAGGGCACCCGGCTGCTCGAGCGCTTCGTGCGCGAGATCTGCGGCTGCGATGCGCTCTGGAGCACCGGCAACATCATCGACGACGCGACCGAGCGGGTCCGCGCCCAGGTCGGCACCGGCAAGGTGCTGCTCGGCCTCTCGGGCGGGGTCGACTCCTCGGTGGTGGCCGCGCTGCTGCACCGCGCCATCGGCGATCAGCTGGTGTGCGTGTTCGTCGATCACGGCCTGCTGCGCCTCGGCGAGGGCGATCAGGTCATGTCGACCTTCGCCGAGCACCTGGGCGTGCGCGTCATCCGGGTCGACGCGGAAGAGCGCTTTCTGTCGGCGCTCGCCGGGGTCGCGGACCCCGAGGCCAAGCGCAAGATCATCGGCCGCACCTTCGTCGAGGTGTTCGACGAGGAGGCACGCAAGCTCACCGGTGTCGAATTCCTCGCCCAGGGAACGATCTATCCCGACGTCATCGAGTCCGCGGGCTCGCGCACCGGCAAGGCGCACGTCATCAAATCGCATCACAACGTCGGCGGCCTGCCGGAGAAGATGCACCTGAAGCTGGTCGAGCCCCTGCGCGAGCTGTTCAAGGACGAGGTGCGGCGGCTCGGCGTGGAGCTGGGGCTGCCGCGGGAGATGGTATATCGCCACCCCTTCCCCGGACCCGGACTCGGGGTGCGGATCCTCGGCGAGATCCACAAACCCTATGCCGACCTGTTGCGCCGCGCGGATTCGATCTTCATCGAGGAGCTGCGCCGGCACGATCTCTACGACCGCACCAGCCAGGCATTCGCCGTCTTCCTTCCCGTGCGCTCCGTCGGTGTCATGGGCGACGGCCGCCGCTACGACTATGTCATCGCGCTGCGGGCCGTCGAGACCGTCGACTTCATGACCGCCCACTGGGCACGACTGCCCTACGAGTTCCTGGACCACGTCTCCCGCCGCATCGTCAACGAGGTCGCGGGCATCTCGCGCGTGGTCTACGACATCTCCGGCAAGCCGCCCGCCACGATCGAGTGGGAGTGAGTGTGTCAGAAGCAATCGGTCATCGAGAATAAGGCTCACGTTCCGAACTGGCGAGGTCACGCGAGATCACGGGCGACGCAGCGGCCTGGAATCGTTCCGACCGCGGACGAACATCGATTTCGCGAGACCAGGCGCCGCGAGGCTGTCGAAGGAACTGCAGATGAAGTCTGCCGATCCCATCCGGCGCTGGCAGGGAATCCTCGCCACGCTCATCGAGCTGACGGCGATAGCGTTCCTACTCGATTTGTCCGTCAAGGATGACGAACCCGGTGTCTACGCCTTGAGGTCCGAGCGCACCAGCCAGGACCCCGCGCAGTGAAAGACCGCGATGGAGGGTGCGGCTGAGCGCTTGACCCGGGCGACCAACCGGCCGAGCTGTCGGTTAGCGGGTCGCCAGGATGCCGCTTTTCGGGCCCGGAAGCTGCCACCCAAAGATCCTCTGCGGTTCCTGCAGCACGCGGTCCGCGGCGGTTGTGTAATTACCCCCCGACGCGCGCCGAAAGCGTAGTATGCGCGCAAGGCCGGATCCGACCCGAGCCGCGCCGCACTTTCCTACCCGGGCCACGAGAACCAAATCATTCGGCTCATTTCCGGGAGAACATCCATGCAAGCTTCCACTCGACGACTTCAGGTCATCGGCTCCGCGCTGCTGCTCGCGACCATCTCGACGGGCGTCTTCGCCAATGGGACCGACTACAACGATGGAGCGGTCATCAGTCGCACCGCAATCCGTACCGTTGACGGACACTTCAACGATTACATGCACTGGCTGGATACCGTGTGGAAGAAACAGGAGGAGGCCGCGAAGAAGGCAGGCATCCTCACGGACTACAAGGTGCTCGTGGCCCAGCCGCGCGGCCCGCAGGATCCCGATATCTATCTAGTCGAGTTCTATCCCAACTGGGCAACGTTCGATGGTATCGGCACGAAGATGGACGCGATCAGTAAGCAGCTCGCAGGCTCTCTCGAGGAGGCCGACACCCAGGAGGCGAGCCGCGGGAAGATCCGCACGATACTGGGTACCGAGGTCATGCAGGAAGCCGCGCTCAAATAGTAACCCCGCACGCCCGCGGGCAGGCACCGGCCTGCCCGCGGACGTCACGCCGGCAAGGGTGCGTCATGGTGGCATTCTGCGCCGCAGCACGCGCCACGGTTGGCTGGCGCGTCACAGGGACCGACGAGAGCAGGATTGCGAACCTGCCGCCGCCGATGTTGAGTATGGTGCTCCAGGCATCGGTCACTCAATGCCGGGGCGGGACGAGGAGCCATCGCATGCAGGCCGGCACACGGCTGGGGAGCGCATACCGGGACCAGGACTCCTCGGGATGCCCGCGGCCTCCGCCGCTCGGCCGGAACCTGCCCGCGCAGCAGGGGTTCTTGTACCGAGGAGGCCGGGATGGTGATCGAGAAGGTACTGGACTTTCACGCGACGATAGGCGAATCCCCCACCTGGGTTCCCGAGGAACGCGCGCTCTACTGGATTGACGTCAAGGCGCCCGCCCTGCACCGCTACCGCCCGGACGATCAGGCCACCCGCACCTGGCCGATGACGAGCGACATCGGCGGTTTCGCCCTGGCCGACGACGGCAGCGCCGTCGTGGCCTTGAGGCAGGGACTGTTTCGCCTCGAGCTCGACAGCGGCGCGCTGCAGCCGCTGGCGCCGCCGCCCTACGATCCGGCGCTGTTCCGCTTCAACGAGGGGGCTTGCGACGGCAACGGCCGGTTCTGGATCGGCGTGATGTTCGATCCGCTGCAGGGATCGCCGCCCGCGCAGCCGGGAAGGCTGCATAGCTTCACGTTGAGTCAGGGGCTGCGCAGCGAGCCGGACGCCGCCGAGCTGCACAACGGCATGGCCTGGAGCGCCGATGGCCGCACCTTCTTTCTGTCGCACAGCAACTCGGGCGCGATCTTCGCCTTCGACTACGAGGCCGCGGCGGGCAGGATCCGCAACCGCCGGGTGTTCGCCACCGTGCCCTCCGGGCTCGGCGTCCCCGACGGGGCCGCCATCGACACCGAGGGCGGCTATTGGGCGGCGTTGCACGGTGGCGGCAGGCTGCGCCGCTTTCACCGCGATGGCTCGGTGGATCGCGATGTCGACCTGCCCGTCAGCCAGCCGACGATGCTCGCTTTCGCCGGCGAGAATCTCGCCACGCTCTACGTCACCAGCGCTTCCGACAAGCTGAGCCCGGAGCAGAAAGCCCGGGAGCCGCACGCGGGCGGGATGTTCCGCCTCGACACCAGGAGCCGCGGGGTCGCGCGGCCCTTCCGGGTGCGCTGATCGCAGGCACCCACACCGTTGCATGGGCTGCTGCCGGCGGCTTGGCCGACGGCCCGGTCACGACGCGGCACTCCACCTAGAATGAGCCCGATGGATGCCTGCCCCCTCTGCCACGCCCCGAATCCCGACTTCCTCCTGACCGTCGACCGGCGCGACTACTGGCGCTGCCGCAGGTGCGCGGCGCGATTTCTCGATCCGCGTCAGCATCCGTCCCCGGAGGTGGAGCGCGCCGAATACCGGCTTCACGACAACCAGCCGGATGATCCCGGCTATCGGCGCTTCCTGTCGAAACTCGCCGTGGCGCTGCTGGCGCGTGTGACGACGCCCTCGCGCGGGCTCGATTACGGCTGCGGTCCGGGACCTGCGCTCGCCGCCATCCTGCGCGATGCCGGCCATGAGATGGCCCTTTACGACCCCCTGTTTCATCCCGACCCCGGTCCGCTGCAACGGAGCTACGACTTCGTGACCTGCACGGAGACGGTGGAGCATTTCCGGCAGCCGGCAGAGGAGTTCGAGCGGCTCATGGGCCTGGTGAGGCCCGGCGGGTGGCTCGCGATCATGACGTGCTTCCAGACCGACGACGCGCGCTTCTCTGGCTGGCACTACCGCAGGGACCCGACACACGTCATCTTTTACCGGGAGGAGACGATGCGGCATCTGGCGGCCGCGCGAGGCTGGTCGTGCGAGATCCCGACCAAGGACGTGGCGCTCATGCGCCGGCCCTGATCGGAGCCGGGCGGCCCGGCCGTCCGGGCCGCCCCGCGGTCATTTCTCCGGCGTGGCGCTCAGCGTTTTGTCGTAGCTCCAGGCGTCCGCCCAGTCGGCCGCGACGCTGTCGAAGAAGCGCTTGTGGCTGGCCTCAGCCGCCGACTTGCCGTAGACGGAGTTCATCATGTCCTTGATCGAGGGGTTGGGGTCCGTTCCGATATCGGCCCAGTTCTTGTTGGGCCAGACCAGCAGGAAGTCCTCCCCGCCGGCTCCCGCGCCCATGACGTCGTAGCCGGTGAAATGCCCCTGCCAACGGGTTTTCGCCGCGGCGGCGGCGAATTTCTCCAATCCGGCATGAAACTCATCTCCATGCCCGGGCTTGATGCGAAATGCGTTCACCCACACCATCGGGGCCGGGTCCGGATCGCCACCCGGCATGTAGCTGAGCTTGGAGTTCTCCTGCAGGATCTCGCTGGTTGCGCTGCTGACGTTCGGCAGCACGCTGTCGCGAAACAGCGCGGAACATGCCTTCTCGGCAGGGTTCTTCCGATCCATCTGCGCCCAGTCCGTCCCCACGTCGAGGAACGCATAACGGCCCACATCCCCCGTCTCCGCGTCATAGACCAGGACGCTCGAATGGTTTCCATTGGCGCGCTCGCAGGCGTGCCAGGCCACGACTCCCTCACGAAACGCGTGATCCTTGGGCGCCGGGACCTCGACGACATAGATGCGGGTGACCTCGGCGGCGAGCGCCGGCGTCGACAGGCCGACAGAGGCGGCAGCCGCCGCGACGGTGATGAGCGCGGGAACGAGGTTCTTCTTACGGGTCGCTTTGTTCATTGTAGTTACCCATTTGTGACAGCGCCGGGCGGACGGGACCCCGGCCGCGTGCGGCGCCGCGCCGTGCATACCACGCCTAAACACGCTACAGGTCAACGAAGATCGGGCCCCAATGAATGACGTTTTCGTAATCCGGCGATTTCTGCCAACATTCCCCCGCCCCGGCACGGCACTTGCCGGTTCCGGGCACCATCGCAAGCATCCTTCAGCGGAGGCCTGGCATTGAGCGCGGATCGGTACGACCTCATCGTGATCGGCAGCGGCCCCGGAGGGGCATCGCTCGCCCAGCGCCTGGCGCCGACCGGCAAGCGCATCCTCATCCTGGAGCGAGGCGATTACCTCCCTCGCAGCGAGAAGAACTGGAATTCCCAGACCGTCTTCGTCGACGGCGCGTACCAGACACACGAGACCTGGACGAACTCCGCCGGGGACACCTTCAGCCCGGCGCTCCACTACTACGTCGGCGGCAACTCCAAGGTATACGGCGCCGCGCTCTTCCGGCTGCGCGAGCGCGATTTCGGCGAGGTCGTGCACGCCGGCGGCATCTCGCCGGCCTGGCCTCTGGGGTATGACGTCTTCGAGCCCTACTACACGCAGGCGGAGCGACTCTTTCACGTCCACGGGCAGCGCGGCGAGGACCCGCTGGAGCCGTGGGCCAGCGCCCCCTATCCGCATCCCCCCGTCAGTCACGAGCCGAAGATCGCGCAGCTGGCGGAGCACCTGCGCGGCGTCGGCCTGCACCCCTATCACCTGCCGCTCGGCATCCTGCTGGATGAGAAGGACGGCAAGCCGACGCCGACCAGCACCTGCATGCGCTGCAGCTTCTTCGATGGATTCCCCTGCCTGCTCAATGGCAAGGCCGATGCCCAGGTGATCTGTATCGACCCGATGCTGGCGCGACACCCCAATGTCACGCTGCTGACCAACGCCTACGTATCGAAGCTCGGCACCGACCCGTCGGGTCGCACCGTGGATACCGTGCACGTGACGCGCGAGGGGCGGGAGGAGCGCTACTGCGCCGACATCGTCGTCGTGGCCTGCGGCGCCCTCTCCTCGGCGCTGCTGCTCCTGCGCTCGGCCAACGACGCGCACCCCAAGGGACTCGCCAATGGATCGGATCAGGTGGGACGGAACTACATGCGGCACAACATGAGCGTGCTGATGGCCGTGATGCCCGAGGCCAACGACACGGTGTTTCAGAAGACGCTCGCCTTCAGCGACTTCTATTTCCGCTCGGACGACTGGGACTACCCGCTCGGGCTGGTGCAGATGTGCGCCACCAGCCATGCCGATCAGATCCGTGGCGAGTCGCTGCCGCAATGGCTGGAGTGGTTGCCGGAGATGCCGTTCGAGCAGATGGCGCGCCACTCCATGGACTTCTGGCTGCAGGCCGAGGACCTGCCGCATCCGCAGAACCGGGTCTACTACCGGGACGGCAAGGTGCATCTGGACCTGGTGGACACCAACCCGCAGGCGCTGCCGCGCCTGGAGCGCAAGCTCAAGGAGGTGCTGAACCGCGCCGGGCACAATGCGGTCCTGCTGCATCGGTCGCTCTACCTCGGCAAGAACATTCCCATCGGCGGCACGGCTCACCAGGCGGGCACGGCGCGCTTCGGCCTCGACCCGGCGACTTCCGTGCTCGACCTCGATTGCAAGGCGCACGAGCTCGACAACCTCTACCTCGCCGACGCCAGCTTCTTTCCCGCGATCGGCGCCGTCAATCCGACCCTGACCATCGTCGCCAACGCGCTGCGGGTCGCCGACCAGATCGCGGAGCGTCTGCGTTGAGCACGCCGGCCGCCGTCACCCTCGCCGTGCGCTGCGTGCTGGTGATCCTCTTCCTGCCGTTCAGCGCGCTCGACAAGATC
>Ga0187809_10001664_pt1 | contig 10084 bp, 5 predicted proteins | sample NC_wetland_sal_i_8_FD_132415 | JGI IMG/M metagenome (GOLD analysis project Ga0187809, IMG submission 132415) | Wetland sediment microbial communities from Neuse River Estuary, North Carolina, USA - ASW_4 | ecosystem: Environmental > Aquatic > Freshwater > Wetlands > Sediment | place: USA: North... | reverse complement strand
GTCGTCGCCGAGGAATTCCTCGGTGTTGACGGCAAACCGACGCTCGCCGCCCTCCTCGTGCGCGCTGGAGACCCGCAACATCAGCGGCCACGTCGGCCAAGGCGTGATCGGCGCGCGCTCTGCTGGTGGCTCAGGCAAAATCTCGAGCTGGACGACGGACGCCGCGCCTTGGCGGTGCGCGGTGCCAAGGCAGTCGGCGCCGGTGTCGCCGCCGCCGATGATGATGACGCGCTTGCCCTTCGCGGTGATGGTCGGCTCGGCCAAATCGCCTTGCTGCACCCGGTTGGCGATGGGCAGGTACTCCATCGCCTGGTGGATCCCGTCAAGGTGCCGGCCGGGGATCGGCAGGTCGCGACCGACCGTTGAACCGATGGCGAGCAGCACGACGTCATAGCGCGACTTCAACTCGCGCGCGCTCATGTCGACGCCGATTTCCACGCCCGGCCGGAACTTCGTGCCCTCGGCCTTCATTTGCTCAAGACGCCGGTCGATGACCCACTTCTCCATCTTGAACTCGGGAATTCCGTACCGCAGCAGTCCGCCGATGCGATCGGCTCGCTCGTACACGGCGACCGTGTGCCCGGCGCGGGTCAGCTGCTGCGCCGCGGCGAGGCCGGCCGGCCCCGAACCCACGACCGCGACGGTCTTCAGCGTCAGCCGGCCCGGCACCTGGGGCGTGATGTTGCCATCGTCCCAAGCGCGATCCGCGATTTCCTGCTCGATCATCTTGATCGTGACCGCGCCGCTGGTCTGCGCGGGGTCGATGGCGAGCACGCACGCCGCTTCGCAAGGCGCGGGGCACAACCGTCCGGTGAAGTCGGGAAAGTTGTTCGTGGCGTGCAACCGCTCGGACGCGTCCTGCCAATTGCCTTGCCGCACCAGGTCGTTCCACTCGGGAATCAGGTTTCCGAGTGGGCAACCGTTGTGGCAGAAGGGAATTCCGCAGTCCATGCAACGGCTGGCCTGCGTGCGGGTGAAGTCGCGGTCGACCGGCTCATAGACCTCTTTCCAGTCCATGATGCGGACGTCGACCGGCCGCCGTGACGCTGTCTCACGCGACGACTTGAGAAAACCTCTGGGGTCAGCCATGGGACGCCGCCATGATCTGCTCGTTCACGTCGAGCCCTTCTTGCGCCGCTTTCGCTTGTGCGGCAAGCACTCTCTTGTAGTCGCGCGGCATGATCTTCGAGAACCGCGCGGCGTTGCTTTCCCAGTCGGCGAGCAGTTCTTCGCCAAACCGAGAGCCGGTCTCGGCGACATGCCTGCGCACCACCTCGCGCACCGTCGCGAGCTCCGCGTCGTCCGGCTTGTCGATGTCGACCATCTCGGTGTTGACCCGGCGACGGTCGAGGTCGAGCAGGTACGCGACTCCCCCGGACATGCCCGCCGCGAAGTTACGGCCGGTCGGGCCAAGCACGACGACGAGACCGCCGGTCATGTACTCGCACCCGTGGTCACCGACGCCTTCGACGACGGCCGTGGCGCCGGAGTTGCGCACGCAGAACCGCTCGCCGACGACACCGCGCACGAACGCCTCGCCGCTGGTGGCGCCGTACAGCAAGACGTTGCCGGCGATGACGTTCTCGTGAGCGGCGAACGGCGCGTCGTCGAACGGCTTCACGACGATGCGGCCACCCGAAAGACCCTTTCCGACGTAGTCGTTCGCGTCACCCACCAGCCGAAGCGTGACGCCGCGGGGGGCGAAGGCGCCGAACGACTGGCCCGCCGAACCGGTGAAGGTGACGTCGATCGTGTCGTCGGGCAGGCCCTTGTCGCGGTACCGCTTGGTGACCTCGTGCCCAAGCATCGTCCCGACGGTGCGGTTGACGTTGCGGATGGGCACCTCGAGTTTGACCGGCGCGCCATCGTTCAGCGCGCCTTCGGCGAGCTGGATGAGCGTGTTGTCGAGCGCCTTCTCCAGCCCGTGGTCTTGCGAGGTGACACAACGCCTTGCCTCGTCGTGGTTTTCCGGCGAGCGCAGGATCGGCGACAGGTCGAGCCCGCTCGCCTTCCAATGCGAGATGGCGTCGGCCGTGTCGAGCAGTTCGACCTGCCCAACCGCCTCGGCGAGTGAGCGGAAACCCAGCTCCGCGAGGTATTCGCGCACTTCCTCCGCGATGAACTGGAAGAAGTTGACGACGAACTCGGGCTTGCCGTTGAACCGCTTGCGCAGCTCGGGATTTTGCGTCGCGACGCCGACCGGGCAGGTGTCGAGGTGGCAAACCCGCATCATCACGCAGCCGGAGACGACCAGCGGCGCGGTGGCGAAACCGAACTCCTCAGCGCCGAGCAGCGCGGCGATGACGACGTCGCGGCCGGTCTTCAACTGGCCGTCGGTCTGCACCACGATGCGGTCGCGCAAACCGTTGGAAATAAGGGTTTGCTGCGTCTCCGCGAGACCGAGCTCCCACGGCGCGCCGGCGTGCTTCAGCGACGTCAGGGGTGACGCGCCGGTGCCACCGTCGTGCCCCGAGATGAGGACGACGTCGGCGTGCGCCTTCGCCACGCCCGCCGCGACGGTTCCGACGCCAACCTCGGCGACCAGCTTCACGTGCACCCGTGCGGAGGGGTTGCTGTTTTTCAGGTCGTGGATCAGTTGCTTGAGGTCTTCGATCGAGTAGATGTCGTGGTGCGGCGGCGGGGAGATCAGGCCGACACCAGGCGTCGAGTGCCGGGTCTTCGCGATCCACGGGTAGACCTTGTGGCCAGGCAGCTGACCACCCTCGCCCGGCTTCGCGCCCTGCGCCATCTTGATTTGCAGGTCGTCGGCCGCGCTGAGGTATTCGCTGGTGACGCCGAACCGGCCGCTGGCCACCTGCTTGATGGCGCTGCGCCGGTTGTCGTACAGCCGGTCGGAGTCCTCGCCGCCTTCGCCGGTGTTGGACTTGCCGCCCAGCTGGTTCATCGCGATGGCAAGGGTTTCGTGCGCTTCCCGGCTGATGGAGCCGTACGACATGGCGCCGGTGGAGAAGCGCTTCACGATCTCGCTGACCGGCTCGACCTCGTCGACCGGCACCGGCGGACGCACACCGGTGCGCAGCTTGAACAGACCGCGCAAGGTCATGATGTCGCGCGACTGGTCGTCAACCAGCCGGGTGTACTCCTTGAACACCTCATACCGGCCGGTGCGGGTCGAGTGCTGCAGCCGGAACACCGTCTCCGGGTTGAACAAGTGCGGCTCGCCCTCGCGCCGCCACTGGTAGTCGCCGCCGATGCGCAACCGCCGATGCGACGGCTGCACCTCGCCGATCGGATAGGCGTGGGTGTGCCGCGACGCCACTTCGGTGGCGAGCACGTCGAGCCCGACGCCGCCGAGCCGAGACGGCGTTCCGGTGAAGTAGCGGTCGACGACCTCGTGCGAAAGCCCGAGCGCCTCGAACACCTGCGCGCCGGTGTACGACGCGACGGTGGAGATGCCCATCTTCGACATCACCTTGAGGACGCCCTTGCCAAGCGCTTTCACCAAGTTGTGCACCGCGTCTTCGGCGCTGACCCCGGTGATGGCGCCGGTGTGCACCATGTCTTCGACGGTCTCCATCGCGAGATACGGGTTGACCGCCGCGGCGCCGTAACCGATGAGCAGCGCGACGTGGTGCACCTCGCGCACGTCGCCCGCCTCGACCACGAGCCCGACCTTGGTGCGGGTCTTCTCCCGGATCAAATGGTGGTGTACCGCGGACGTCAGCAGCAGCGACGGGATCGGCGCGCGCTCGCGGTCGGAGTCGCGGTCAGAGAGCACGATGACCCGCGCCCCACCGTCGATCGCGTCGGAGACCTCGGCGCAGATCTCGTCGAGCCGACGCTGCAGCGCGGCTCCCCCGTCGTCGACGTCGTAAAGGCCCCGGACGACGAACGGCGCGAGACCCGGCAGGTCGCCGTCGTCGTTGATGTGCAGGATTTTCGCCAGCTCGTCGTTGTCGATGACCGGGAACGGGACGACGATCTGCCGACACGAGGCGGGCCCCGGCTCCAGCAGGTTCTGCTCCGGGCCGATCGTGCCGGCCAGCGAGGTGACCAGTTCTTCGCGAATGGCGTCGAGCGGCGGGTTGGTTACCTGCGCGAACAGCTGGGTGAAGTAGTCGAACAACAACCGAGGCCGCGAAGAGTACGCCGCTAGCGGCGCGTCGTTGCCCATGGAGCCGATCGGCTCGGCGCCGGCTTGCGCCATCGGTGCGAGGAGAACCCGCAGCTCCTCTTCGGTGTAGCCGAAGGTTTGCTGGCGGCGCAGCACCGACTCGTGGCTGTACACGACATGCTCGCGCTCGGGCAGGTCGGGCAGCTTGAGCAGGCCGGCGTGCAACCAGTTGTCGTACGGGCGCTCAGCGGCGAGCTGCGCCTTGATTTCGGCGTCGTCGACGATACGGCCCGCAGCGGTGTCGACGAGGAACATCCGGCCCGGCTGCAACCGGCCCTTGCGCACCACGGTCGCGGGGTCGATGTCGAGCACACCGACCTCGCTGGCCATGACGACGAGCCCGTCGTCGGTGACCCAGTAACGCGCGGGGCGCAGCCCGTTACGGTCGAGAACAGCGCCGATGAGCGTGCCGTCGGTGAAGGTGACACACGCCGGGCCGTCCCACGGCTCCATCACGCTGCTGTGGAACTCGTAGAACGCGCGCCGCGCGTCGTCCATCTCGGAGTGCTTCTCCCACGCCTCCGGGATCATCATCAACACGGCGTGCGGAAGCGACCGGCCGCCGAGGTGCAGCAACTCGAGCACCTCGTCGAAGCTCATCGAGTCTGAGCCGCCCGGGGTGCAGATCGGAAACAGCTGGCTCAGGTCGCCGGGGATCTCGTCGCTCGCGAGCAGCGTCTCGCGGGCGCGCATCCAGTTGCGGTTGCCCTTGATCGTGTTGATCTCGCCGTTGTGCGCGATGTAGCGGTACGGGTGGGCCAGCGGCCAGCTCGGGAAGGTGTTGGTCGAGAACCGAGAGTGCACCAGGGCCAGGTTCGAGGCGAACCGCTGGTCTGACAGGTCGGGGAAGAACGGCTCGAGCTGCGGGGCGGTGAGCATGCCCTTGTAGACGATGGTGCGCGGCGAGAGGGAGGCGAAGTAGACCTCCACCTCGCGCTCGACCCGCTTGCGCGCGCGAAACGTCAAGCGCTCCAACGCAATTCCGGTGACGGACTCGTCGACGGGCGCCACGAAGAGCTGGCGGAACCGCGGCATCATCGCCCGCGCGCTTGGCCCGGCAAGGTCGGCGACGACCGGCAGCTCGCGCCAGCCGAGCACCTTCAGCCGCTCCTCGGTGATGATGCGCTCGATCGCCGCGACGGCGGTGCCCGCGGCGAAGTTGTCAGCGGGCAGGAAGGCGATGCCGACCGCGTACGACCCCACCGGCGGCAGCTCGAAGTCGACGACGGCGCGGAAGAACTCGTCGGGGATTTGGGCGAGCAGGCCTGCGCCGTCGCCAGTGTCGGCCTCGCGGCCGGTTGCGCCGCGGTGCTCGAGGTTGCGCAACGCGGTCAGCGCGTTGACGAGGGTGTCGTGGGTGCGTCGGCCCCGAAGATCGGCGACGAAAGCGACGCCGCAGGCGTCGTGCTCGTTCGCGGGGTCGTACAACCCGTTCGGCGGCGGACCAGCGGCCAGGAACATGGCACTCCCGTCGTCAGCTGTGTGCTGCGGTGCGACGGCGGAAGCGAAAGAGCCGCCACCCGCACCGATCTACACAGGGACGACGCTGGCCCTGCTGGTCGTTTCGACCTGCCCCGACGGGCCCGATGACGAGAGTTCTCGGCTGGGCGGCGCCGCGACGGCAGACAGACTAGCGCATCAAGAGACGTGGGTGCCGATTGCTGCGCCGACCCCGAAGGTGATCGCGGCGGCCGCCGCGCCGAGCAGCAACTGGCGGGCGCCGCCGAACCACCACGGTCGAGCCGTGATCCGGGCGACCGTCACGCCCGCGACGAACAACCCGATCGCCGCCACCAGCGCGGCCGGCCACAGCACCGAGGCGCCCAACATGAACGGCAGCACCGGCAGCACCGCGCCGATGGAGAACGAGACGAAGGACGAGCCGGCCGCGAGGTAGGGCGACGGCAGGTCGTCGCCGGAGACGCCAAGCTCCTCCCTGGCGTGAATCTCGAGCGCCTGGTCGGGATCCTTCGACAGCTGGCGAGCGACCTCGTGGGCGAGCTCGCGGTCGACTCCGCGCGCGATGTAGAGCTGCGCCAGCTCTTCGCGCTCGGCGTCCGCGTTGTGCCGCAACTCGTGCCGCTCGACGGCGATCTCGGCACGCGCCAGGTCGCTTTGCGACGCGACCGAGACGAACTCGCCGACCGCCATCGAGAACGCGCCCGCGACCAAGCCCCCCAGGCCACTCAAAATCACCAGGTGTCGAGAGGCGTTGGCCCCGGCGAACCCCGAGATCAATGAGAAGTTGGAGATGAGGCCGTCCATCGCGCCGAACACCGCGGGACGCAACCAACCACCGGTGACGTCGCGGTGGCTGTGATGAACCTCGGCGCGCGATTGCTCGCTGACCTCTTCGCCCGCCGTCACGGCGTCGCGCCCTCGGTCGGCGTTCGGTTCTCGGGCGACACCACCTCATGGCCGTCGGTCGCACTCGCGTCAGTCGGCTGCGCGGCCTCGGCGAGCGCCGGCGCCGGCGCCGGCTCGGCGTCGGCGGCAACCGAGGAGAACTCGACGACGGACTCGCGCCCTGGGTGCCGCAGCGCGGAGATGACGAACGCGACCAACGCGAAGGTGAAGACGAAAATCGACGTCCAGTCGTTCAGGCGCAGGCCGAGGATGTGGTTGGCGTGGTCGACCCGCAGGTACTCAATCCAGCTGCGGCCGGCGACATAGGCCATCACGTAAAGCCAAAACGCGCGGCCGTGGCCCAACTTGAAGCGGCGGTCCGCCCACAAGACAAGCAGCGCGGTGCCGACGTCCCAAATCGACTCGTACAAGAACGTCGGTTGGTAGATGCCGGCCGGCAGGTTGGCATTGGCGGCGTGGCTCGCGTCGATGCGCAGCCCCCACGGCATCGTGGTCGGCTTGCCGAACAGCTCTTGGTTGAAGTAGTTGCCCCATCGGCCGATCGCCTGTGCCAGCACGATGCCGGGCGCCGCTGCGTCGGCGAACGCGGGAAACGACGCGCCGGCGCGACGCGCGCCGATGTAGGCGCCGACGGCGCCCAACGCGATGGCGCCCCAGATGCCGAGACCGCCGTTCCACACGTAGAAGATGTGCACCCAGTCGTTGCCGTGTTTGAAGTACAACTCCGGGTCGGTGGCGATGTGGTATAGCCGACCTCCGACCAACCCAAACGGCACCGCCCAGGTGGCGATCTGGCTGACCGTCGAGGAGTGACCGCCGCGCGCGCGCCACCGCCGGTCGGCCATCGCGATCGCCACGAAGACGCCGATGATGATGCAAAACGCGTAAGCCCGCAGTGGGAGCGGCCCAAGGTGCCACACGCCCTGGCTAGGGCTTGGCAGGTAGGCGTGGAGGGTCGGTGTCATCGTGTTCGACGGTACCTCGCCATTCGCCGTGTTCGCCGGTCAGCTCGCCGGACGACGTCGCACGCCGCCGGCCAGGTCGGTGGCCAGGGCGCGGACCGCGACGGCTTCGTCGTCGACGCCGCGCGCGTCGAGCACCCGGCGCACGAACGCCGAGCCGACGATCACCGCGTCGGCGTATCCGGCGACCTCCGCCGCCTGTTCGGCGTTGCTGACGCCAAGCCCGACCCCGATCGGCAGGTCGGTGTAGGCACGGGCCCGGGCGACCAACTTGGGCGCGAGCGCGCTGGTCTGGGTGCGGGTGCCGGTGACGCCCATGACCGAGGCGGCATACACGAAGCCGCGGCAAAACCGGGTGGTCAACGCGATGCGCTCGTCGGTGGAGCTGGGCGCGACCAGGAACACGCGGTCAAGACCCTGGGCGTCGCTGGCCGCCAGCCACGGCTCCGCCTCGTCGGGCAACAGGTCCGGCGTGATCAGGCCGGATCCGCCGGCGGCGGCGAGGTCGGCGGCGAACCGATCGACGCCGTAGCGCTCGACGGGGTTCCAGTAGGTCATGACGACGGTCGGGACGCCGGTCGCCGCCACCGCCTCCACCGTGCGCAGGACGTGGGCGGTGGTCGATCCGGCCCGCAGGGCGATGTCGTGCGACTGCGCGATCGTGGGGCCTTCGAGCACCGGGTCGCTGTAGGGCAGCCCGACCTCCAGCATGTCGACGCCGCCTTCGACCATGGCGCGCAGCGCCTTCACCCCGCGCTCAGGCGTCGGGAAACAGGCTGGCAAGTAGCCGATGAGCGCGGCTCGCCCCTCGGCCTTGCACCGGGCGAACGTGTCGGTGACCGCGGTCATGTGAGGCCGAACCAGCGGGCGGCGGTGTCGACGTCCTTGTCGCCGCGACCGGACAGGCTGACCAGCACGATGGCGTCCGGCCCAAGCTGACGGCCGACGTGCACGGTGCCGGCCAGCGCGTGGGCGCTCTCGATGGCCGGGATGATGCCTTCGGTGCGCGACAGCAGCCGGAACGCGTCCATCGCCTCGGCGTCGGTGACCGGTTGGTAGGTGACCCGGCCGGTCTCCGCCAGCCAGGCGTGCTCGGGGCCCACGCCCGGATAGTCGAGGCCGGCCGAGATCGAGTGCGACTCGATCGTCTGGCCGTCGGCGTCTTGCAGCACGTAGGTGCGGGCGCCATGCAGGACTCCCCGCGCGCCACCGGTGATGGTCGCCGCGTGCCGCCCGGTGGCGACGCCGTCGCCGCCGGCTTCAAAGCCGTAAAGCCGGACGGCGGAGTCGGGCAGAAACGCGGTGAAGATGCCCATGGCGTTGGAGCCGCCGCCGACGCAGGCGGTGACCGCGTCGGGCAACCGGCCGGTCAGCTCGAGCACCTGCGCGCGGGCCTCTTCGCCGACGATCTTCTGGAAGTCGCGAACCAACGCCGGGAACGGATGCGGACCGGCGACCGTGCCGAACAGGTAATGCGTGGTGTCGACGGTCGTGACCCAGTCGCGGAACGCCTCGTTGATGGCGTCCTTCAACGTGCGGCTGCCTGCGGTGACCGGCACCACTTCGGCGCCGAGCAGCTTCATCCGGGCGACGTTCAGCGCCTGTCGCTTGGTGTCTTCTTCGCCCATGTAGATGGTGCAGTCGAGACCGAACAGCGCAGCCGCGGTGGCGGTGGCCACGCCGTGTTGACCGGCCCCGGTCTCGGCGATGACCCGCTTCTTGCCCATGCGCACGGTGAGCAGCGCCTGGCCGAGGACGTTGTTGATTTTGTGCGACCCGGTGTGCGTGAGGTCTTCCCGCTTCAGCAGGACGCGGGCGCCGCCGGCCTGCTCGGAGAACCGGCGGGCGTCGGTGATCGGCGTCGGTCGTCCGGCGTACGTGTTCAGCAGCCGGGTGAGCTCGCCGGTGAACACCGGGTCGGCGAGAGCTTGCCGGTGGGCGACCGCCAACTCGTCGAGCGCCGCGACCAGCGCTTCTGGCACGAACCGACCGCCGAACGGACCGAAATGGCCTGCGGCGTCAGGAAGTTGGCTCACCGCTGGCCATGCCGGAGCGCCGGATGGGCGCCCGCGGTGACCAGGTCGGCCACCGCCTGGCGCGGGTCCTTGTCGGTGACCAAACCCTCGCCCACCAGCACCGCGTCGGCCCCGGCAGACGCGTACGCGAACAGGTCGTGCGGACCGCGCACCCCGGACTCGGCGACCTTCACCACGCCAGGTGGGATACGCGGCGCGAGCCGGGCGAACACCGTGCGGTCAATCTCAAGCGTGCGCAGGTCGCGAGCGTTGACGCCGATGACTTGGGCGCCCGCCTCGACCGCGCGGTCGACCTCGCGCTCGTCGTGCACCTCGACAAGCGGCGTGAGGCCAAGCGAGTGGGCTCGCTCGACGAGCGACACGAGAGCGCTTTGATCGAGTGCCGCGACGATGAGCAACACCAGGTCGGCGCCGTAAGCAAGCGCCTCCCAAAGCTGATACGAGCTGTAGATGAAATCCTTGCGCAGCAAGGGAATCTCGACGGCTTTGCGCACCGTCTCGAGATCCTCGAGCGACCCGTTGAACCGACGTCGCTCGGTGAGCACGCTGATCGCAGCGGCGCCGCCCTGTTCGTAGGCGCGGGC
>Ga0187809_10001661_pt1 | contig 10092 bp, 6 predicted proteins | sample NC_wetland_sal_i_8_FD_132415 | JGI IMG/M metagenome (GOLD analysis project Ga0187809, IMG submission 132415) | Wetland sediment microbial communities from Neuse River Estuary, North Carolina, USA - ASW_4 | ecosystem: Environmental > Aquatic > Freshwater > Wetlands > Sediment | place: USA: North... | reverse complement strand
TGCGCGTCGCCGTACGCGTGAAAGAAGGCGACAAGGAACGCCTCCAGGCGTTCGAGGGCATCTGCATCGCTCGACGCGGCAGCGGCGTGAACGAGACGTTCGCCATGCGGAAGGTCTCCAACAGCGTCGCCGTCGAGCGCATTTTCCCCGTGCACAGCCCCATGATCGGCTCCATCACGGTCGTTCGCCGTGGACGCGTGCGCCGCGCCAAGCTCTACTACCTGCGCAACGCCAGCGGCAAGCAAGGCCGTATCCGCGAGCGCAAGACGCACCTCGGACAAGCCGCCGAGGAGTAAGTGCGGTGGGTGGACGGCGCCGCTCGGAGTCGCCCAAGCGCGCCGGCGTGCATCGCCTCCGCTGGACCACCATCGAACGCGACATGCGCCGCCAGGGCGCATCCCTCATCGCCGGCGTCGATGAAGTCGGACGCGGATGCCTCGCCGGCCCCGTCGTCGCCTGTGCCGTCATCATGCCGCCCGATGTCCGAGCGCTCCCCGGCGTCGACGACTCCAAAATGCTCCCCGCGGCCCGGCGCCGGCAGCTCGCCGCCCGCATCGCCGAACGCGCCGTCTCGTATGCGTTAGGCGCGGCGTCGGTGCTCGAGATCGAGCGCCTCAACATCTACAACGCGTCCGCGCTCGCCATGCGGCGCGCCCTCCGCCGCCTCAGCGCCGCCCCGGACCACGTCATCATCGACGGCCGCCCCATCCGATCGTTAGGCGTGCAGCACACCGCCATCGTCGACGGCGACGACAAGTGCTACAGCATCGCCTGCGCCTCCATCATCGCCAAAGTCACGCGCGACCGCCTCATGGCCTTCCTCGCCAGGCGCCACCCCGCCTACGCCTGGGAGCGCAACTGCGGCTACGCCACGCCAATCCACATCCAGGCCATCCGCGACACGGGCTCGAGCCGCCACCACCGCAAGCTCTTCGTCGACACGGCGCTCTACGGGCCGCCGCAGCTCGAGCTGTCCCTCGACGACGCCGGCGTCCCGGAAAGCGTCGCCGCGCTCATCGCCGACGCGTTTTCCACCGAGCCGCCGAACGAAGCCACGCTATGACCGCACCCCAGAATCCGGCGTCCGTCTTTCGTCCAGGCCTGTTCGACGGCCAGGTGGCGCTCATCACCGGCGGCGGCACGGGCATCGGCTTCGGCATCGCCCAACTCCTCGCCGAGCTCGGCGCCACGGTCGTGCTCGCCAGCCGCAGCCAGGCCCACCTCGATCCAGCCGTCGGCCAATTGCGCGCGTTGGGCCATAAGGCCGACGCGCTGGTGCTCGACGTGCGCGACGCCGAGGCGGTCAAAGCTGCCGTGCACTCGGTGGCCGATGGCCTGGGCAGGATCGACGCGCTCGTCAACAATGCCGCCGGCAACTTCTATGTGCCGTCGGAGACCATGAGCGCCAACGCCTGGCGATCCGTGCTCGACATCGATCTCTCGGGCACGTTCTTCTGTTCCCAAGCCGCGATGCCCGTGATGAAGGCCCAGGGAGGCGGCCGCATCGTCAACATCTCCATGACCCTGCACTACCGCGGATGGCCGCTCATGGCGCACGCCACCGCGGCGAAGGCCGGCATCGACGCCCTCACCCGCACGCTCGCGCTCGAATGGGCGCGACATGGAATCAGGGTGAACGCAGTCGCCCCCGGCCCGATCCCGACCGAGGGCGTGAAAAAGGCGTTTGCCGCGCCGCCCGGAGGGTCGGCGGACATGTTTTCGGCCGAACGCGCGATGGAAGACTACGCGCGCCGCGCCATTCCGCTCGCGAGGATGGGCTCGCCACGCGATATCGCGAACATGGTCGCGTTCCTCGCGTCTCCGGCTGCCGACTGGATCACCGGCGCCATCATGGTGGTTGACGGCGGAGAATGGTTGCAGAAGAGCCCGAATTGACGCATTCTCACCTGATGCTCGACCGGTTCCGCCCTACGGCCAAGTTTTTTTCCTCGGAGTGACACATATCACACGCGATTTGCAGGGCACATTTTTAGCATCAAGGACACGTGTCCCAGTAGACCTCACTCGAGTGGAACAAACCGGAGCAAACCATGAAACACCAGCTGAAGACCATCGCGGTAGTTGCGCTTGTCGCACCAGTGATGGCCGCCTGCGCCTCCAAGGGGTTCGTCAGAGAGAACCTGGCGTCCGGCCTTGCGGCGCAGAAGGCGTACACTGACTCGTCTGTCTCGAACGAGCGCACGGCGCGCATGGCCGCCGACAGCTCGCTCTCCAACGACGTCGCCTCGCTGCGCAAGGATCTCGATAGCCTTCGCACCGAGTTCGGCGCGAAGATCACCGCACTCGAGAGCGGACTCCAGTTCGCCCTGCCCGTGCACTTCGCGTTCGATGACGCCACGGTTCGCGACGAAGATCACGATGCGCTCGATCGCTTCGCCAAGATCGCCCAGAAGTACTATCCGGGCTCGACCATCACGGTCGAGGGATTCGCTGACCCCGCCGGCTCGCAGCGCTACAATGTGAAGCTGTCCGAGCGTCGCGCCGAAGCGGTCAAGTCGTACCTCCAGTCGCAGGGCCTCACCGACCAGGTCAACACCGTCGGCTACGGCAAGACCCGCCTCGTCGTTCCGGGCGCCGAGAAGGATGCGCCGGGCGCAGAGAAGAACCGGCGCGTCGTGTTCGTCATCGAGAGCAAGGGTGACTCGACGTCGACGACCGCGTCCACGATGCAGTGAGTTGGTGTAGCAGCACACGCTGGTGATGTGAGAACGGCGCGCCCTTCGGGACGCGCCGTTCTTACATCGCGGTTTCTTCTGCCCCCATGGCCGGCGCCTTTTTCTTGCGCGCCGCCAGCATCAGATCGGGCGCCAGCGCCGCGCCTAACACAGTCACCGGCCCGTTCTGCACCACCTGCAGCAGCAGGGCCACGCCCACCGCCGCATCCTTCGACAGGCCGAGCGCCTGCGCCGTGACCGCATACACCAGCTGGAACACGCCCACGTTGCCCGGCGTCGCCCGCACGAGGAACCCCACGTTCACGAGCAGCATCGCCGTGATGCTCCCCGCGAGCGAAATGGGGAAGTGGGCCGCCATCGCCGTGAAGTGGTACGACGCGATCTGCGTCCCCCAGTTCACCCCCGTGAGCAGGAGCGCCGCGCCCATGCGCCGCACCGTGACGATGTGCGCCAGCCGCTCGATGAACCGCTCGAAGCCCGCGCGAACCCGCGCCACCACGCCCGTGATCACCTGACCGACCGGAGGTGGATGCGGCGCATGCACGAGCAGCGCGATGAGCACCACCACGATCGCGCCGAGCACCACGATCGCCTCCGGACGCCAGCGCACGACGTTCTGGGGCAGCGGCAGGAGGAACGCCGCGCCGATGAGCACCAGCACGTATCCGATGAAGTCGAAGAGCCGCTCCAGCGCGAGCGCCGCCACCACGCCCGTCCCCGACGCCTCGGAGCTCCGCGTGACGAGCACCGCCCGCGCGGCCTCGCCGCTGTTCGCGATGAGCAGATTGTTGATGCCCGCGCCGGCCGCCGTCGCGCGCATGGCCAGACCCAACGATGGCGCGCCCACGGGCCGCAGGAAAATCCACCACACCACGGCCTTGGCGCCCACCGTCGCCAGATTCGCGAGCGCGGCCAACAGCAGTAGCCACGGCGACGCCGAGCGGATGGCGTGCCACGCGGCGCCCCAGTGCACCGTCCGCGCGTAATACACCAGCAGCGCGATCATGCCGATGGTCAGGACGCCGTGCAGAAACCGCTTGCTGGTCAATCGAACAGCCATGAGCTCCGAGCGCAGAGGGGAAGGGAAGCGCTGAAGGCTAGCAGGTCATCGGCCGGTTGTCATTCCGGTTCTTCACGAGACCGACCCAACGTGACCGGAACGGCCCTGGTACTACATGACGCTCACGGGCCTTCGACGACTTCGCAACCCGACACCCGTTCCCAGTGTGACGACCCTCCACCCTTGGTGCACCCGCTCGCGCGGCCGGACATGGCTCGGTCTCGCGCTCGTCGCCGCCCTCGCGATGGCCGGCCCCGAGGCCGCGGCGTCGCAGGTCGGCAGCACCACCGACATCCTAACGGGAACGGTCACCGACGGATTCGGCCATCCCATCGAGGGCGCGGACGTCGAGGCGATGTCCCTCGAGACCGAGATCTCCCGTCACGCGCACACGAACGACAAGGGACGCTATACCATCGTCTTCCCGGATGGCGGCGGGCAATACCGCCTCACCGTGCGGTTCATCGGCATGGCGCCCGCCGTCGTGTCGGTGGCCCGCCAGGCCGACGAAGACCGTCTGGTGAGCGACATCCAACTCTCGCCCACGGCGCAGCGCCTGGCTACCGTCACGGTCACCGCGCGACGCAACGCGGGACGGCAGAACCAGCGTACGCCGGGTTCGACCGAGCGCGACATCTCCTCCGAAATGGCGTCGCGGCTTCCGGTCGATGCCGGCGACCTCAACGCGCTCGCGACGCTCGCGCCCGGTGTGGTGGGCCTCGACGCGACCGATTCCACCGACGCCGCCTTTTCGGTGGCCGGGCTTCGCCCAACCGCGAACTCGATCACGCTCGACGGGCTCAGCTTCGGCTCGGGCAACGGCGCCGTTCCACAGGATGCCGTTCGGTCCACGCAGGTGATCACCAGCACGTACGACGTCGCGCGCGGAGAATTCAGCGGCGGCCTCGTGGCATCCACGACCCGCGGCGGGACGAACGTGCCCGAAGGGTCGTTCACCTACACACTCCGCGACCAGAGCCTGGCCTGGGGCGCGGGCGACTCGTCGCTCTCCGCCGCCTTCACCCAGAACCAGTTGGGCGGCGGTCTGGGCGGGCCGATCGTGAAGGACAAGCTGTTCATTTTCGGCGCGCTCCAGGGCCGTTGGCGCGACAACACGCTGCCGTCGCTGCTCGATGCCAACCCCGCCGTCCTCCAACGGTTAGGCGTGAACGCGGATTCGCTCGGCCGCTTCCTGTCGCTCGTCGGCACCGCCGGCGTGCGTCCCGACCTGCCCGACATCCCGCCCGTGCGCAGCGCCGACAACACGTTAGGCCTGGTGCGCGCCGACTGGCTCATCTCCGACAACCAGACGCTGATGGTGCGCGGCGACTGGCGCGACATCTCGCAGAATCCCACGCGCGTGAGCCAGTTCGCGCTGCCGCAAACCGGCGGCACCTCGGACGAGACCGGCGGCGGCGTCATGGCCGTGCTCACGTCGTATTTCGGCGGCAGCTTCATCAACGAGCTGCGCGCGTACTGGTCGCGCGACCACCGCGCCGCCGACCCATTCATGGACCTGCCCGAGGGCCGCGTCCAGGTTGCCTCCCAACTTGCCGACAGCCTGAACGGCATCTCGGCGCTCGCATTCGGCGGCAGCACCGGACTTCCACAGCGTACGAACAACACGAGCTTCGAGTCCACCGAGGAGCTGTCGTGGCTCCCCGCCAGCGGCGCGCACCGCATCAAGGCGGGACTCTACGTCGACCGAACGCGCTACGACCAGGACGTGACGACCAACGAGTTCGGCACCTACTTCTACTCGTCGCTCGAGCAGTTGGCCGACAACCAACCCGCGGAATTCACGCGCACGCTCGCGCCCACCGTCCGCGCCGGGGCGAGCGAGAACGCGGCGTTCTATCTGGGCGACATCTGGCGCCTGGGCCGCGTGCTCCAGCTCACGTACGGCGCCCGCGTCGAAGGCGCGACCGAAACGGGCGCGCCGGCCTTCAACCCGCTCGTGGACTCGCTGTTCGGCCGCCGCACCGACCGGTTTCCGTCCGAGCTCAGCGTGAGCCCGCGCCTCGGCTTCACCGCGCTGTTAGGCGGAGGCGGCGGCTTCGCGTCCACGATCATCCGCGGCGGCGTCGGCGAGTTCCGGAGTCCCACCCCCAGCGGCCTCTTCGCCGCGGCGCAGGGCGCCACCGGCCTGCCGGGCACCGAGTCGCAGCTCGTGTGCATCGGCGACCAGGTGCCCGTCCCGGACTGGTCCGCGTACGCCCTCGACCCAGCCGCCATTCCCGCACAGTGCGTGGGGGGCGGCGGCGCGCCCGTCGCGCAGTCGCAGCCCAACGTGGTCGTGTTCGACCCGGGCTTCACGTCGCCGCGCGCCTGGCGGGCGTCGTTAGGCGTACAGCGCCGCCTGTTCGACCGCATCGGCCTCTCCCTCGACGCGAACTGGACCCGCGGCGTGAGCCAGTACGGGTTCGCCGACCTCAACCTGGACACGGTGCCCAAGTTCCGCCTGGCCGACGAGGGCAACCGCCCGGTGTACGTCTCGCCCGGCGACATCGATCCGGCGAGCGGCGTCGTCAACAGCGCGGCGTCGCGCCTGCACCCACAGTTGGGCGACGTGGTCCAGATCCAGTCGAACCTTGCGTCGCAGTCCGGACAGGTGACCCTCGGCCTCAACGGCTTCACCGATGCCGGCGCCGTCTACTCGGTCTCGTACACCTTCACCAAGGCGCGCGATCAGTCGTCCTTCTCCTGCTGCTCCGCGACGGCCGGCTTCGGCGCCCCCACCACGGCCGGCAATCCGAACCGCCCCGAATGGGCGAACAGCAACTACCAGCGCGAGCACGCGTTCATCGGCACCTTCACCGTGCCGGTCAACCCCGCCATCGAGATCACCAGCATCGCGCGCCTCTCCTCCGGCGCGCCGTTCACGCCGCTCGTCGCGTCCGACATCAACGGCGACGGCGCGCGCAACGACCGCGCGTTCATCTTCGACCCGGCCACGACCGCCGATACCGCCGTCGCCAACGCGATGCGGCGCGTCCTCGCGGCCGTGTCGCCTTCCGTCCGCGGCTGCCTGCTCGACCAGATGGGAACGGTCGCCGGACGCAACAGTTGCGAGGGCCCGTGGCAGCCGGCGTTCGACCTCCAGCTCAACATCCGGCCGAACGTATTCGGCCTCGACCGCCGCCTCACGCTGTCGATCGTCACCACGAACCTCATCTCCGGCATCGACGAGCTGCTGCACGGCGCCAACGGCGCGCACGGATGGGGCGCGGTGCGTGTGCCCGACCCCACGCTGCTCTTCGTGCGCGGCTTCGACCAGTCCACCAACACCTTCGTCTATGCCGTGAACGAGCGCTTCGGATCCACCGCCGCGTCGGCGAGCGCCTTCCGCGTCCCGTTCCAGATCGGCTTCCAGGCGCACTTTGCGTTAGGCCCGGACCGCATGCGCGACCGGCTGCGCGCCGCGTTCGGCGGCGGACGCGGCGGCCGCTTGGGCGGCGGCGCGCCGGCCAACGGCCCCGGCACCGCCTCCGACTTTGCCTCGCGCATGGGCCGCGGCTTCACCAACCCCGTCGCCGGCATCATCTCGCTCAAGGACTCGATCCGTCTCACCGACGATCAGGTCGCGAAACTCCAGCCGATCGCCGCGGCGCTCCAGGCGAAGAACGACTCGATCCAGGCTGCCATCCGGAAGCGCATCGACGACGCCGGCAGCAACGCCGACCCGCGCGCCCTCGTGCTCTCGCTCAGGCCGCGACTCGCCGACGCGCGACAGGCGCGCCAGCATGCCCTCGATGCCGCCAGGAAGGTCCTCACCCAGGCGCAGTGGAACAGCCTGCCCGACGAGCTCAAGTCGTCGGGACGCGTTGGGCCGCCGCGTCAGCCGTGACCGTCGCCGCCCGTCGCTCCCTCTCCGTCCGATGCGCCGTCGCGCGCGCGACGCAAGGCGAGCGTGAACGTGGAGCCGCGCCCCGGCGTGCTCCGCACCGTGATGTCGCCGCCCATCGCCCGGGCCAGATCCCGGCTGATCGCGAGTCCGAGGCCCGCGCCCTCGCGCGGTGACGCGAGGTCCCGGTCCAGCTGCACGAACGGCTCGAAGATCGTCTCGAGCTTCTGTGCCGGAACGCCGACCCCTGTATCCTTGACGCTGATGCGCACCGTGTTGCCGCGCGCCGACGTCCGCACCGAAATGCGTCCGCCGGGCGACGTGAATTTCACCGCGTTCGACACCAGATTCTGCAGCACTTGCCGCGCGCGATCCGGATCGGCCAGCACGGCCGATGCGTCGTCGCCGGGAACCCACTCGTACCCGACCTGCCGCGCCTTCAACTGCTGGCCGAACAGCACATCGAGGCCGCCCAACAGATCGCGCACCGGCACCGGCTGCATCGCGAAGTGGAGCCGCCCGCTCTCGGCTTTCACGAAGTTGAGCACGTCGTTGATCAACGACAGCAGCTCGTGCTGCGCGCGCTGAATCCGCTCGAGGTAGTCGCGTTGCACGTCGTTCATCGGCCCACGCACGCCGAGCGTGAGGAGCTCGGTGTAGCCGGCGATGGCGTTGAGCGGGGTGCGCAGCTCGTGGCTCATGGTCGCCAGAAAGTCACTCTTGGCGCGGCTGGCCACCTGCGCGTCGGCGCGGGCCGTGCGTTCGGCGTCGTAGAGGCGCGCGTTGTCCAGCGCCACCGCGGTCCACGACGCGATGCCGTGCGCGATGCGCTGGTGCCGCTCCGAGAACTGGTCCGGCAGCTCGTCCAGCAAACACAGCACGCCCAACACCGTGCCCGCGTGCGACGTGACCGGGACCGCCAGTACGCTGCGCGCCGAGGAGTTGCCTAACGGATCGGGCAGCCCGGCCGCGAGCGCGGCGAGGGGCAGGGGCGGCGCCGCATTGCCTAACCGGAGCGGCCGGCCGGCCGACACCACCGTCTCGAGCGCGGGCAGGTCGTTGGGCAGCGCCACGCGGCCCGCGGGCTCGCGCGACGCGCCGGCCACCGACACCAGCTCGAGCGGCGCGTCGGCCGACGCCTCGCCGCGATAGAAGAAGGCGCCGAGCGTGCCGCCCACCAGGGCGGTCGCCTCTTCGACCACCACGCGCGCCAGCCGCGGCAGGTCGAGCTCCGACGCCACCATGCCCCCGATTTCCTGCAGCGTCGCCAGCACCCGTGCCTCGTCGCGCAGCGCGTCGTGCGAGCGAATCCGCTCCGTGACATCGCGCGCGTACGTCACGACCCCTTCGGACACCGGGACCACTCGTTGCTCGATCCACGCACCCGTCGCCTCGTGGCACGCGAGATGTTCGATCGCGCGATGCTCCGCCACCGCGCGCAACATCGCGCGCTCGAACGGCGTCCCGATGAGATCCGGAAACACCTCCCACACGACCCGATCGATGACGCCGTCCGGGTCGGTGCCTGACCGCCGGATCCACACCGCGGCCGCGGGATTCAGGTACACGATCCGCCACTGCGCATCGAACGCAATGGCCGCGTCCGGGAAGCCATCCAGCATGGCCGCGATCCGCCGGCCAGCCTCCTCGGCGCGCCGCCGCATCTCATCGGCCTGCATGCGCAGCTCGCGCTCGCGTACCGTCGCCGCCTCGTATTGCCGCGCACCAATGCGCCCGAACACGACGAGGAACGCCAGTCCGATCGCGATCAGGGCCGCAAGGAGCAGTTCAAGCGTGCCGGTTGTCATCGCGCTGCTCGTGGAAGCCTGGTCACGGAGCCTGCGCCGGTGCGGGACAGCGACGGATGCACCAGCCCGGCGGGTCGAATGCCGCTGCCGCGCTGCATACACTGTTCCGTCCATCGCGGTTTTGCACACTGCGCGGGAGCAAATTATCGGCGCGCTGACAAGGCGCGCACGCCCGGCGCCCTCAGCGTGCGGAAGCGGCCCGCGAGACGCTGCTGTCGTGAAACTTTGCAGCGCGCGACTCGGGCGCGATCGACACCTCCGCTCGGCCGACGCCGACGTCTCAGGCAACGACCACGACGGCCGCGAGCAGCTGTCGTTAGGCAGTTCGGGCGGTGCGCTCCCGCCTGTCGGGCATCGACGCCAAACGCCGCGTCATCCTGATCGCGCCCGACCGCGGGAGACGGCCGATGGTCAACGACCGCAACGGTGCGAGCTTTGCCCCGTGTCCCCGCTCGCGCGAGGCGAGCGAGGCCGCGGAGGAAAGCGCGGGCGCGCTGCTCGACGGCCTGCCGCGTGGTTGGTACGCCGAATGCTGGTCGAGCCACCCTGCGCGGACGTCGACGGGGATGGGGATCGGGAACGTCGCAGGAGGGCCGCCGGCGTCCGCGCGCCACCCTCAACGCCATCGCACCTGACCTCTCAACATAGTCGGAGGGCACCATGGCACTTCACGACCTCGGCGAG
>Ga0187809_10001660_pt1 | contig 10098 bp, 11 predicted proteins | sample NC_wetland_sal_i_8_FD_132415 | JGI IMG/M metagenome (GOLD analysis project Ga0187809, IMG submission 132415) | Wetland sediment microbial communities from Neuse River Estuary, North Carolina, USA - ASW_4 | ecosystem: Environmental > Aquatic > Freshwater > Wetlands > Sediment | place: USA: North... | reverse complement strand
TCAGTGGCCGTTGAACGCGTCGCGGATGCGCGAGAAGAAGCCTGGGTTCTCCGCCTTGAACGTGCCCTCGGGGAATTCCTCGCCGCGCAGGCCGGCCAGCTTGCGCAGCAACTCCTCCTGCTCGGCGTCGAGCTTGGTGGGCACCGCGACGTCGAGGTGCACGTGCAGGTCGCCGCGGCCGCCGCCGCGCAACCGCGGCACTCCGCGGGCGCGCAACGGGACGACGGTGCCCGGTTGGGTGCCGGGCTTGACCTCGATGTCGACCGGCCCGTCGAGGGTGTCGAGCTTCAGCGTGGTGCCAAGGGCGGCCGCGGTCATCGGCACGGTGACCGCCGCGTGCAATTCGGCGCCCTGCCGTTCGAAGACCGGGTGCTTGCGCTCCTCGACTTCGACGTACAGGTCGCCGGCCGGACCGCCGCCCGGGCCGACCTCGCCCTCGCCGGACAGTCGAATGCGCATGCCGTGCTCGACGCCCGGCGGGATGGCGACCTCGATGGTGCGGCGCGCCCGCACCCGGCCGTCGCCCGCGCACTCGGAGCACGGGTGGCGGATCACCGTGCCGACGCCACCGCACTGGGGACATGGCCGCGAGGTCATCATCTGGCCGAGGAAGGACCGGGTGACCTGGTTGATCTCGCCGCGGCCTTTGCAGACGTCGCAGGTGTCGGGGTGCGTGCCGGGCGCGGTGCCCGCCCCCGTGCAGGTGGAGCAGATGACCGCGGTGTCGATGGTCACCTCGCGGTTGGCGCCGAAGACGGCGTCGGCGAGGTCGATCTGCACGTGGATCAGCGCGTCGTTGCCTTGGCGCACCCGGCTGCGCGGGCCGCGATGCGTCGCCCCGCCGCCGAAGAAGGCGTCCATGATGTCGCCGAGGTTGCCAAAGCCACCCGAGCCGAACGGGTTGGCGCCGCCGAAGCCGCCGTTGGCGGACAGCGGGTCGCCGCCCATGTCGTAAACCTGGCGCTTCTCGGCGTCGGACAACACCTCGTAGGCGACGGTCACCTCTTTGAACCGCTCCTGCGTGGTCGCGTCGGGGTTGACGTCAGGGTGCAGCTGGCGCGCGAGTCGCCGGTACGCCCGCTTGATCTCCTCGGGCGTGGCGTCCTTGCGCACGCCGAGTGTGGCGTAGTGGTCCCTAGCTGGCGGCAACGCGAATTCCCTTGCTGTTAGGACTCGGCCAGGATGCGGCCGACGTAGCGAGCGACCGCGCTGACCGCGGCCATCGTCCCGGGATAGTCCATTCGCATCGGCCCGAGCACCCCAAGACTGGCGAGCGCGCGACTGCCTGAACCGTACGCGGCGCTCACCACCGAGGTACCCCGCAGCCCCTCATACGCATTCTCGTCGCCGATGCGAACGGTGAGTTCGGAGGGTCGCGTCGCCTCACCGAGCAACCTGATGAGGACGACGTGCTCCTCGAGCGCCTCCAACACCGGGTGGACGGTGTCGGGGAAGTCGAGAGCGAGCCTGGTGAGGTTCGACGCACCGCCGACGACGACCCGGTCTTCGCGCCGCTCGACCAGCGACTCGAGCAACACCGCGACCACTGCGGACGCGAGAGCCCGTGACTCAAGTGGCTCTTGGTCGACGAAGTCGGCGAGATACGTGGGCACCTCGGTGACAAAGGCAGACGCGACGCGCGTGTTGAGACGGGCGCGCAACGCGGTGACCGCCTCCTCGTCAACGTCGGTGGCGAGCTCGACCACCCGCTGCTCCACCCGACCGGTGTCGGTGATCAGCACGAGCAGCAATCGGGAGCCGGTGAGCCGGACGAGTTCGAGGTGCCGCACGGTCGACCGGTCGAGGGTCGGGTATTGGACGACGGCGACTTGACGGGTCAACTGCGCGAGCAACCGAACGGTCCGGCGCACCACGTCGTCTAAATCGAGGGCGCCGTCGAGGAACTGCTCGATCGCGCGGCGCTCGGCGGGGCTAAGCGGCTTGATCGTGGACAGCCGGTCGACAAAAAGCCGGTAGCCCTTTTCGGTGGGGATCCGCCCCGCGCTGGTGTGCGGCTGGGCGATGTAGCCGCTTTCCTCGAGCGCGGCCATGTCGTTGCGGACGGTGGCGGGCGAGACGCCGAGGTGGTGGCGCTCGACGAGCGCCTTGGAACCGACCGGCTCGTTGGTGGAGACGAAGTCTTGAACGATGGCCCGCAACACGTCGAGCTTTCGGTCGTCGAGCATCGCGGCGTCTCCTCCTCACTGCCCTCGCTGCCGGGATTCTGGCACTCAGTTGCGCCGAGTGCCAGTGTACGGCGCGCGGAGGAGTCCGGCCCCAAAGCTGTGGGACTGCGGGAAGATTTCACGCTCGCGGTGCGGGAGCGAAATCTGGCGTAGCGGGAGCGAAATCTCGGACTGCGTTTAGCGAAATCGGCAGTGTGTGGGAGCGAAATCCGAAAATGCCGGCGAGGGCGAGGGCCGCCAGCGGTGCCGCGACGCGCCGCGCAGGCGAGGATTGAGCCAGCGTGCGAGGTGCCCGCCGAGGCAGCCGACCGTCGGTGAGTTCAGGCGTTCCGCCTGGTCATGACCAAACCGGCTCGGCGCGGCGACTTCCCTCAAGCAGCGCGCCGCCGCTGATCAGCAGCTGTGCGTCGGGCAGGCCGTGGCCAGGGAGGTCCACGACGCACGCCAGGTCGGCGGCCGGCAGCGGCGTGAGCCAGAACTGCAGGTCCAGCCGGGTTTCGCTGGCGCGGCCGCCTTCAAGTTCCAGGCCGGGGACCGGCTCGTCCGATCGGGTGGCCGCCGCTGTCGAGCGCGGATGCCAGACGGTGGCGCCCTCGCCGAAACGGAACCCGACGCGGGCGCCGCCGGCGCCGCCGTGGGTGAGTTGCTGAAACAGCTGTTGGGCGACGCCCGGTTGGCGTGACCAGACGCTGACGACGATTCGCAGGCCGTTGGAGTAGCACTCGACCGGGCCGAGCGCCGCCGCGACCAGCTCGCCGACCACGCGGGCGGGCGGGGTCGCGGCGATGCCCGGCATTTCGGATTCGGGGCGTTGCGGCAGGTCGCCTGCCACTGTGATGCCCATAATGCCCATGATGATCGCCGTTCCTCCCGGCGCGGCGCCCCGACGGCAGTGGGCCGGCGAGGCGCCGCGCTTGTCCTCAAGCCGTCTATTGGCAGTAGAAAGACGCGACCGCGCTAGTGGCAGCGATCGACATCACAGTGCCGTAGTACTCCGTGTAGACGGTCGACGTCCGGTACTTCCACAACTGGGTCGTCGCGGAGCAGGTCGTGCTCGCCGTGCTCCGCACAGGGTACGGCGGGCATCCGGTGCTCTTGGGTCCGGACGCGTAGGTCTGCCATCCCAAGCCGCCGACGCTGAAGTACACCTGGACGTCGGTCTGGACGGCGCAGCTCCACGGGTCGTGCGGGGTGCACGACAGGTAGGCGCCGGTGCCGCTGATCCGGCCGCCGGAGTAGGTGGGGCTGCTTGTGAAGTAGTCGCAGGCGACGCCGTCCAAGGGCGCGACCTTGCTGGCGGCCGCCGCTTGCCCTGTCTGGGGCAGCTGGGCGAATGTCGAGGTTTGGCCGGGCAGGGCCGCGCTCGGGGATGGGGAAGGCATCGGGACGGTCGGCGACGGCGCCGCCGCGGTTGCCGCGGTTGCTGGCAACAGCGGGCCGGCGCCGCCGAGCAGAATGGCGGCCAGGAATTGGGTGGTGTGCTTTCGCATGGCAGATCCCCCTTTTGCGAAGAGCGGGACGGTACGCCGTGCTTCGGTCGTCCGTTCCGAGGATGTCGCAGCTAACCAAGACCCTTCGGGACTGAGGAACGGACCTTCGACTCCAAATACGGCGACGTTTGCCTCTGGCGAGTATTTAGACGCGTGCCGCGTGCCCGGCCTTCGCGGCGCCGTGCCAGAGGCAGGTTCGACGCAGCCTGCTCTCCTCACGATTGCGCGTGATCGATGGTGAGGACGTGCAGGGGACTGTTTGCCGTGGAACCTGCGGCGACGGCCATTTGCGGGCGCTCGCGGAGAAGGTTCCCCGTCGGCTGACCGGTGGCAGCGGCGTCCCTCCTTCGGCGTCGCCGCATCGTGTCGAACACTCGCCTCAGCGAGCCGCCGGCGTCTTGCGTGCCAGGATCGCAGACAGGTCGCTCTCCCGATAGCCCGCCTTGGGATTGAGCGTGTTTTCGCAAGCGTCCAGATTTCGCTCGCGCAGTTCACGATTTCGCTGGCGCATAACGGCCCCGAGATTTCGCCGCAGTGCCCGGCGAAAACCACGCGCAGTTCCACAAAAGCGAGCCCGGCGGCTGTCTCATGAGGAAGCCGCCGCGCGCCGGAACGGGCCGACGGTGGTCGGCCCGTTCCGGTCACAAGGCAGCCTCAGTTGGCTGCGATGCCCTCGATGCCCGAGCCGTTGTTCGGGGTGAAGCCCGTCAGGGCGCCGATCCGGGTGAGGCTGCCATCGGCGTTCACCGCGAACTCGTCGATGGCGCCGGCGCCGGTGGCCTCCTCGTAGAGGAACCTGCCGTCGCTGCTAGCGGCCAGGTCGATGGGGCCGGCGTCGGTGGTGGCCGTGACGCCGCTCGGGTCGAGCAGCGACAGCACCCCGTGGTCGTCCCGGTAGCCGGTGATGCTCGCGGAGCCGGCGTTGGCCACGTAGACGTAACCCTTGGCGATCACCGACCAGCACGCCGCCTTCTGACCGTTCGCGACGTGCGATGAGATGACCGACAGCGTGCCGTCGCGGCTCACCGTGTAGGACGACGCGCCGCCGCTCGCCTCGACGACGAGGAGTCGGCCCGCGGCGTCGAACGACAGCGCGAACGGCACGGGCGCCTGCGAGGCGGCCACCTTCGGCGTCTGCGGCCGTGAGTCATGACCAAGCGGGAACGTCACCACGGTGTTGTGGTTCTTCGTGGTCACGATGACGTCGCGGGCGTCGGGAGTGACCGCGACCTGCGCCGGGGCGGAGAGGAAGAACGGCGCGTCGGCGTTGCCCAACCCGAGACTGCGGGTCGAGTCGTGGATCGCACGCAGCCGCTGGTGATCGATGCGGTAGCCACTGATCGCGCCGTCGCCACTGGCGTCCAAGACGTAGACGACGTCGCGCGCGACGCCCACTGAGGTCGGTACTTCGCCGTGCGTCGACAGCACCTGCTCCAAGCGCAGGCGGGCGCCGCGCACGGTGAAAACGCTGAGCGTGTCGCTGCCGGCGTTCACCGCGAGCAGAAGGTGATGGCGCGCGTCATAAGTCAGCGCGCCTTGCGACGCGAGCGGGTCGACGGCCGAGCCTGGCTCGGAGCCTCCGAGCCCGCCGGTGCGGTACCGCGCGACCTCGGCGAGACGCCCGTCCCAGCCGCGCTCGTAGGCGATGACCTGGTTGCCGGTGGCGTCGTTCGTCTCGATGAACACCGCGTGCTGCGGAGTGTCGGCGTACGCGCTGGAGGCGGCGACCGTCAACGCCGTCGTGCCAAGGACGGCGAGCGCGCTCGCCGCGGCCGCGGTCGCCAAGGTGGAACGGGTGCGAAACATCAGTTGCTCCTAGGGACGTCGATGTGGTGACGCCGCTTCAGTGCAGTTCGCCCGCCCGGCGTTACACCAGCCGCCGCCTGTAACGCCGGACGTCTTTCATGCACAGGACAGACGTGAGCATTGCCGTCCTCGAGGCGCCGCGGCCGCTGACGCCGAGTGTCGCCCTGCCCTCGCGCGGCGACCGGCGCTACGGTTGCACGACTGACCGGTCGGCCCTGGCGGAGGTGCGTGTGCCCGACGCCGGCGTGCGCGAGGCCGCCCCGCAGGACGCCGCCCTGGCCGACCGGCTGCGAAACGGCGACGCCGACGCGTTCGCCCACGTTGTCGCAAGCTATTCGCCCGCGATGCTGCACGTCGCGCGCGGCTTCGTTTCGACCTCAGCGTCGGCAGAAGAAGTCGTGCAGGAAGCCTGGCTCGCCGTCATCAAGGGTCTCGACGCTTTCGAAGGACGAGCGTCGCTGCGCACCTGGGCTTGTCGCATCACCGCGAACATCGCCCGGAGGCGCGGCGTGCTTGACGCCCGCACGGTGCCCTGGACGGACGCGTTCGCCGATGGCGACGCCGACGGCGGGCCCACTGTCGACGCGTCGCGATTCCGCGGCGCCGACGATCGATGGCCAGGGGGTTGGACTGAAGTAGGCGCTCCGGCGACGTGGGGACCTGAACGCGCCGCTCTCGACGCCGAGGCGCGCGCGGTCGTCGCTGAGGCGCTCTCCCGGTTGCCGGATCGGCATCGCACCGTGGTCGCGTTGCGCGACCTGCACGGTCTGAGCGCCGAAGAAGTGTGCGACGCGCTCGGGCTGACGATGGGCAATCAGCGCGTGCTGCTGCACCGCGGGCGCGCGCAGTTGCGCCAGCTCCTGGAGGACTACCACGTCAGCAAGGAAGGTCCTCGATGAGCGACGACAACCGAGACGCCGCAACAGACGAGACGACGCTCGCGTGCATTCAAGTCGTCGAGCTCGTGACGGCCTACCTCGAAGGCGACCTCGATCCGCACACCAGGCACCGGCTCGACGAGCACCTCGCGGTCTGCCCGCCATGCCAGGTCTATCTCGAGCAGATGCGCCAGACGATCGACGAGGTCGGATCGGTGCCGGTCGAGAACCTGCCTGAAGAAACGCGCGCGGACCTCCTCGACGCGTTTCGCGCGTTCCACAGCACCGACAACCCGTCGTCCGACTGATGGGATTGAAGGAATTCGAGAAACCTCGGATTTCGCTGTAACGCAAGGGCTTTCCTCGCACACAGGGATGGCATGCGCGGCGCCGTTCACGCCGCATCCCAACTTTGCTCGAGGAGAACTCATGAAATCCGCGTTCCGCGTCCGACGACGAACCGCGATCGCAGCCGCCGCCATCACCACATTGTCGATCGGTGGGTTTGCCACCGGGTCAGCGCTCGCTGCCGGCAACGCGAGCTCCACGTCGACGACGTTCACCGGCTGCCTCACCAACTCCGCCGGAATCCTTTACCGCGTCGCGGAAAGCCCGGCTACTCCTCACAGCTGTCCGCGCGGCAGTCATCAGGTCACCTGGAGCCAGGCCGGACCGCAGGGGCCTGCCGGTCCTGCGGGCGCGACGGGCGCCACCGGTCCGGCTGGCGCAGACGGCGCGCAAGGACCGGCTGGCCCGCAAGGCTCGGCTGGCCCGCAAGGCTCGGCTGGCCCGCAAGGTCCGGCCGGTCCGCAGGGTCCCGTTGGCGACACCGGTCCGCAAGGCGCGCCCGGATTCCCGGGCGCGGTCGGGCCACAAGGTCCGGCCGGTCCGCAGGGCCCGGCTGGCCCGGCCGGTCCGGGCGGCGTTGGAGGCTTCGTGAACGCTGACGGCTCCCCGGCGTACGTCACGAGTGGCGTTGGCGTGGCCAACATCGGCACCAACGGGGCCGTCTACCAGATCAGCGTTCCGAACAACGGGTCACGCAACGTCGCGCTCTCGATCACGCCGACCGACCCAGGCGACGGGCACGCGGTGGTGCCGGTCGTCGGGCTGCAGTACCAGCTCAACGGCAACAGCGTTTTCCAGGTCTACCTGTACAAGCTGAACACCATCTACGACGGCAGCGGGTCAGGCGGCTCGTTCATCAACGAGGACGTCGTCGCCGACTCGTTCTACTTCGTCGCGCAGGGCGTGAACTAGCCGAAACGAGAGGGGTGCGCCGGTCGCCCGGCGCACCCCTCTTCTGCGTCACGCGTAGAGGTCGACCCGGCCGGGCGCAGCCTGGACGGCGCTTTGCGCGGCGCGCACGGCAGTGCCCGCGTCGTCGGCGTCACCGTCGTGATCTGGACCGGCACCTTCGATCGCCTCGGGTCGGACGGCCTGCGCGAACGCCGCCGACTGCGAGATCCCTGATACCTGCATAGTGCCTCCAACTCCGACGCCTTCGCGCCCGTCGAACCCGGCGCGGGTGCCGGGGCCATACGTTCGAGATCGGCCACCCCCGGCCGCAGCTGAGGACGACGCCATTCGGCCGCTCAAGCGAACAGTCTCGGACGACGATCTTCTCGCCGTCCGCAATCGCCTCGACGAGGAAGCAGGCTTGAATGCGCCGCTACAACCTCGCCCCACTCGCCAATTCCCTGTTCATCCAGGCGGCGATCACGATCTTCTTCACGCTCGGTCCGCTGGCCGGCAGCCAGACAACCGGCGGTTGGCGGGCGGCTGAGGTGCTGCTCGCCGGGGCGGCAGCCGCAGTTGGTGTGTTCTTGCGCACTGGCGCCCCACAGTCGCGGTCGGTGGTGCTCGCGTTCGAGGCCGTCGCGGTCGCCATTGGCGCGTATGGACTGATGGCCGAGCATGTGTACCTGCCGGGCACGATCATCGGCATCGGCGTTTTGATCCGGGTGGCGAGCCTGCCGTCGTCCGCGCCGGCCCCGGTGGTGCCGGCCGCACCGGCCGGGTTCCCGCAATACGGCGAGCCGTGCGCTCCCGACGCTGCCCGGTTTGGCGTCCAGCAGCCGCAGTACGGCGCGGCGCAGCCCTACGGTCAACCGCAGTACAGCGCGGCGCAGCCCTTCGGCCAACCGCAGTACGCCCCGCCGCCGCAGCAGCCGCCTGCGCCATCGGCTCCGTCGCCGTATGAGAGCGCCGCGCCTACGCCCGCGCCCGACCACCCGTAAACCGGCCGTCTGACAACGGCACGACACGAGGTCGCCGCCCTGGCAGGATCGGGTCGTGACCACTTCTCCCACGACCGCGTACGGCCGGGTGATCCCCGCATCGCTGCGGCCGGCCGACATCGCGGCGATGATCGACCACTCGCTGTTGCGTCCTGAACTCACCGCGGACGACGTGCGGGCCGGCTGTGAGCTGGCCGCCGCGCGCGGCGCGTTCTCTGTGTGCGTGAAGCCGGCCGACGTCGGGTTGGCGGCGAAGGCGCTGGCCGGCACGGCGGTTCGGGTCGGCACGGTCGTCGGATTTCCGCACGGCAGCTCGGCGACCGCGGTGAAGCGCCACGAGACCGAGCGCGCGTTGGCGGACGGCGCGGTCGAGATCGACATGGTCGTCAACATCGGGGCGCTGCGCGGCGGTGACGACGACTACGTGCTCACCGAAATCCGCGAGGTGGTCACCACGGCGCACGCCGCCGGCGCGTTGGTGAAAGTCATCCTCGAAAACGCCTACCTGGACGACGAACAGATCGCGCGCGGCAGCCGCCTCGTCGAAGCGGCCGGCGCCGATTTCGTCAAGACCTCCACCGGGTTCGCGCCGTCGGGAGCGACCGTGCACGACCTGCTGATCATGGCCGCGTCGACCGGGCCGGCCGTGAAGTTGAAGGCGGCCGGTGGCGTGCGCACGCTCGACCGGCTGCTCGACCTGGTCGCCATCGGCGTCACCCGCTTCGGCGCCACCGCGACCGCGACGATGCTGGACGACGCGGAAGCCCGCGCCGCGACCACCGGCTCGATTCCGGTGCCGCCTCCGCCGAAGGACGAGCAGGCCGCGGAAAGCGCGGGCTACTAGCCGAGCAGTCGCCGCACGACGCCGTCCGCCAACAACCGGCCGGGCAACGTGAGCAGCGCACGGCCCCGAGCCAACGCCGAAGGGTCGAGGAGGCCGGCGTCGGCCTCTGCTTGCGCCGCCTTGCGCCCCACGTCGTCCAGGGTTCGCAGGTCAAGCCCCTCGGCGAGGCGCAGCCGCAACATGACGTCTTCGACACGGCGGGTTTCGTCGTCCAATAGCTCGCGCGCGTGCCCGGGTGACGACCCGCTGGCAAGCCGTGCCGCGTAGGCGGTGGGGTGCTTGACGTTCCACCAGCGCAGGCCGCCGATGTGGCCGTGCGCCCCGGGCCCGACGCCCCACCAGTCGTCGCCACGCCAGTACGCCAGGTTGTGCCGGCACTCCCCCGCGGTCCTGGCCCAGTTCGACACCTCATACCAACGAAAGTCGGCGGAACCCAGTTGCTCGTCGGCGATGAGGTAGCGGTCGGCGAGAACGTCGTCGTCCGGCATCGGCAGCTCCCCGCGGCGGACCCGCGCGGCGAGCCGGGTGCCCGCTTCGACGATCAACGCATACGCGCTGATGTGGTCTGGTGCGGCCTCGATCGCGGCGGCCAGTGAGGCGCGCCAGTCGTCGTCCGACTCACCGGGAGTGCCGTAGATCAGGTCGAGGCTCACG
>Ga0187809_10001658_pt1 | contig 10111 bp, 10 predicted proteins | sample NC_wetland_sal_i_8_FD_132415 | JGI IMG/M metagenome (GOLD analysis project Ga0187809, IMG submission 132415) | Wetland sediment microbial communities from Neuse River Estuary, North Carolina, USA - ASW_4 | ecosystem: Environmental > Aquatic > Freshwater > Wetlands > Sediment | place: USA: North... | reverse complement strand
GGGGCAGCGCAAGACTTTCGGCGAGCCTCTGGCGGAGCGGCAAGGCGTGCAGTGGATTCTCGCCGATTGCCACACCGAGTTGCATGCAACCAAGTTGATGGTGCGTGAGGCGGCTGCCAAGGTCGACCGCGGCGAGGACGCGCGGGCCGATACCTTCATGGTCAAGATCTATGGCGACGAGATGGGCTTCCGCGTCGCCGACCGTTGCCTGCAACTGCATGGCGGCATCGGCCTGACGACGGAACTGCCGATCGAAAAATTCTGGCGCGACCAGCGCAGCTTCATGATCACCGAAGGGCCGACCGAGGTGCTGCGCACCGCGTTGGCGAAACTGCTGTTACGGGAGCATTGACATGAGCGGCCGCAAGAAGCTGCGCTCGGAGATGGGCTGGAGCACGGTCGACAAGATCGTGGTGCGCGGGCACGACCTGCCGAACGAACTGATCGGCCATATCGGTCTCGGCGACATGGCGTTCCTGGAAATCGTCGGACGGCGGCCGAACCAGAAAGAGTCGGAACTGTTCAACGCGATCCTGGTGACGCTCGTCGAGCACGGCATGACGCCGCAGGCTATGGCGACGCGTCTCATCAATATGGCGGCGCCCGAGGCGCTCCAAGGCGCCGTCGCCGCCGGACTGCTCGGCGTCGGCAGCGTCTTCGCCGGCGGATCGGAAGCGACCGCCAAAATTCTTCAGGACGCGCTCAAGGATGACACGGGCAGTGCCGACATCGATAAGCTCGCCGCGGGAATCGTCGACGCGCATGTTGCGCGCAAGGCTGTCATTCCCGGCATCGGTCATCCGCTGCACAAGCCGGTCGATCCGCGGACGCCGGTTCTGTTCGCGATCGCCGAGCGGACCGGCTTCCGCGGCCGCAATGTCGCGCTGCTCGAAGCGATCAGCCGGGAGGCGGAGCGGCGGCTGCAAAAGTCGCTGCCGATCAACGCCACCGGCGCGATCGGCGCGCTGCTGTGCGAACTCGGCTTCCCGTGGCGCATCTGCCGCGGCGTCGTCGTCATCTCGCGCGCGGTCGGCCTCGTCGGCCATCTTGCGGAGGAAATGCGCAATCCGCTTGCGCGGGAAATCTGGGAGCGTGCCGAAACGGAAGTCTACGAAAACAAGGACTGAGCCGCAGGGCCAGCCAATCAGGGGAGGATGACATGAAACTGCTGCGGATCGTACTGGCGCTCTGCGCCTTCGCGCTCGTCATGCCGGCGCAGGCCGAGACCTGGCCGAACAAGCCGATCCATTGGATCGTGCCTTATCCGCCCGGCGGCGGCACCGACTTGATGTCGCGCGTTCTTGCGGCGCATCTGGAAAAGGCGCTCGGGCAGCCGGTCGTCGTCGAAAACCGGCCCGGAGGATCGACCGTGACCGGCACTGCGGCTTTGGCGAACGCGCAGCCGGACGGCTACACGTTCGGCATGGTGTTCGATTCGCTCGCCATCAACGTCGTGCTCGGCGTGAAGACGTCGTACGATCCGGAGCACGATTTCGAGCCTGTCATCAAGCTTGCCGACGTGCCGCTGGTGTTCGTCGTCAATTCGAAGCAGGTGCCGATGAAGACCCTGCCGGAACTCGTGACCTATTCGAAGGCGCATCCCGGCTGGTTCACCTTCGGCTCGCTCGGCCCGGGCAGCCCCCACGAAATCGGCTTCTTGTGGTTCAAGGCCATGTCGAAGATGGACGCGCTCGTGGTGCCGTACAAAGGCGTAGCGCCCGCCATGCATGACGTCATCGCCGGGCAGGTGAAGGGCATGTTCCTCGGCGTCGCCGTCGGCGACGCGTACATCAAGGAGGGAACGCTGCACACGCTCGGCGTCACCAGCCCGAAGCGGCTGGCGAGCGCTCCGGACGTTCCGACCATCGCGGAGCAGGGCTATCCGGACTACGATTTCGTGACGTTCTACGGCCTCGCCGCGCCGAAGGGCACGCCGAAGGATATCGTCGAACGGATGAACAGCGAGATCAACAGGGCCTTGCAGTCGCCTGAGGTGAAGGCGAGACTCGAGCCGGTCGGCGCCGTCCTCGTCGGCGGCACGACGAAGCAGTTCGGCGATTTCCTCAGCGGCAACTTCGCCAAATTCAAGAAGATCATGGCGCTCGCGGGAGATACGGCCAAGTGAGCGCGTCGGAAGGGAAGCGTCCGTGACCGAGGTTCTCAAAGGCATTCGCGTCCTCGAGCTCGGGACGATGATTACGGCGCCGCTGGCCGGCATGATGCTTGCCGACCTCGGCGCCGACGTCATCAAGATCGAGCGTCCGGACGGCGGCGATCCCTTCCGCAGCTTCCGCGGCGGGCTCTACAGCCCGCATTTCATATCCTTCAACCGCAACAAGCGCAGCGTCGCACTCGATCTCCAGTCGGAGGCGGGCAAGGCGGCGCTGCGCGATCTTCTGAAGACCGCCGACGTTCTGCTCGATAATTACCGTCCCGGTGTCCTCGACAGGCTAGGTTTTTCGGCCGCGGTGCTCCGGGCCGAATATCCGCGTCTGATCTGGTGCTCAATCACAGGGTTCGGCGACGGCGGGCCCTACGGAGACAGGCCGGCCTATGATGCCGTGGCCGGCGCGTTGTCCGGGATCGCCAGCATCACGCTGGATCCCGAAGCGCCGAAAACGAGCGGCCCGACGATCGCCGACAACGTCACCGGCATGTATGCCGCCTACGGCATTCTCGGCGCCTTGTTCGAGCGCGAGCGGTCAGGTGCCGGCCGGCGCGTCGAAGTGAACATGTTCGAGGCGGCCGTCTCCTTCATCCCCGACTCGTTTTCGAATTTCACCAAGCTCGAGCTCGACAACGGGCCGCGCACGCGGGTGGCGACGTCCCAGTCCTATGCGTTCCGTTGCGCGGACGACAGGCTGCTTGCGCTACATCTGTCGTCGCCGCCGAAATTCTGGGAAGCGCTTCTGCGGGTGATCGCGCGTCCGGAGTTGAATGAAGATCCGCGCTTCTCGAGCCGGGACGGGCGCGTGCGGAACTTCGCTGCGCTCGAGGGCGTGCTCTCGGCGGCCTTTCGCGAGAAGGACCGCGCGCATTGGATGGAGCGCCTTCAGGCGGAGGATGTACCGTTCGCGCCGGTCCAGACCGTCCCCGAGGTTCTCGACGACCCGCAGATCCGGCATCTCGGCACGTTCTACGATGATGAGCATCCGACCGAGGGCCCGCTGACGCTCGTCCGGCGGCCGGTCCTGATCGACGGCGGGCGTGACATCGGCAGCAAGCCGCCGCCGACGCTCGGTCAGCACACGGCCGAGGTGCTCGATGAGGTGAGGGCGCCGCTTAAGACGTGAGCGTTTCCCTGGCGCGTTCAAGGCGCGGTCCGGAGCATGTCGGGTCCGGGTCGGGCGATGGCGGTTGCTTCGCTCAAAAGACGCTGCCGAGCACCTCAGCAGCAGACCCGGTTCCGTTCCGGCTTGCACGCCGGCAATGCGGCCGCGCCTTCCTGCACCCGAACGTCCACGACTGGCAGCAATGCCTTTCCGACATGATCGCGACCATCAGATCGCGATCTGGGGTACGGCGCTTGTAGTCGATGCAACGGGCATCGCGTTTTTCCTGAAGAGTTGCTGCACCTGGACGAGACGGTCGCGATTGCGCCGGTCGTGTATTCGCCACCCAGACGCATCTGCGCGGGGCGAGTGCGCATTTGCACGCTCGCGAAATGAACGGTAATAAGCCGGCAACTAGCGGGAACCGCAAGCGTTTCGCCGCCTGCCGCCGCCCCCCGCGCAAGGATCGGCCGCCACAGTGCTGCAACGTCGTTTCTGCATTGCTCCGATGATGGACTGGACCGACCGGCATTGCCGGTTCTTCCACCGTCTCATGACGCGGCGCGCGCTCCTGTACACCGAGATGGTCACGACGGGCGCTGTGTTGCACGGGGATCGTGCACGGCTGATCGGCTTCGATCCGTTCGAGCAGCCGGTCGCGCTTCAACTCGGCGGCTCCGAGCCGAAGGCGCTGGCGGAAGCCGCACGCATCGGCGCGGATTTGGGCTATGTCGAGATCAATCTCAATTGCGGCTGTCCGTCCGACCGCGTGCAGGAGGGCCGCTTCGGCGCCTGCCTGATGGCCGAGCCCGCGCTGGTCGCCGACGGCATTGCGGCGATGAAGGCGGCTGTCTCAATTCCCGTCACCGTCAAATGCCGAATCGGCATCGACGATCAGGACCCGGTCGAAACGCTGTTCGGCTTCACCGAACGCATGAAAGCGGCCGGCGCCGATGCGCTCATCGTGCACGCGCGCAAGGCGTGGCTCAAAGGCCTGTCGCCGAAGGAGAACCGCGAGGTGCCGCCGCTCGACTATACGCTTGTGCACCGGCTCAAGGCGGCGCATCCCGATCTCGAGATCATTCTCAATGGCGGTCTCGCCAGCGTCGAGCAGGCGGTGGCCGAGCAGGGCGCGCTCGACGGCGTGATGCTCGGCCGCGCCGCTTATCAGGAGCCGTGGCGGCTGCTTGCGGTCGATCCGCAAATCTTCGGCGAGGAAGCGCCTTTCACATCGCCGAAAGAAGCCGCGCAGGCGCTTATTCCCTATATCGAGCGGCAGACGGCGGCCGGAGTGCGGCTCAGCTCCATCACGCGACACGTGCTCGGCCTCTTCCGCGCCGTGCCGGGCGCGCGCGCATTCCGCCGCCATCTGGCGACGGAAGCGGTCAAGCCTGGCGCCGCGGCCGCGGTCATGGCTGATGCGCTCGCGCTGGTGCTGGACAGGCCCGCCGATTTGGCGCACATCGCCGCCTGACCTTCCTCTCCGCGGGATCCCGGCAACCGTGCAAGGCTATCCGATCGGCGAGATCGTCCTGCTCGCAGCCTGGATCGCCGGCGCCGGTTTCCTCGTCGGCATCCTCGCCGGCCTGTTCGGCATCGGCGGCGGCGCGATCATCGTGCCCGTGCTCTACGAAATCTTCCGCGTGCTCGACGTGCCCGAGGATGTGCGCATGCAGTTGTGCATCGGCACGTCGCTCGCCATCATAGTGCCGACGACGGTGCGCTCCTATTTCGGCCACAAGAAGCGGGGCGCCGTCGTACCGGACGTGATGCGCATCTGGACAGTGCCGGCGGTCATCGGCGTCGTCATTGGCGCGGTCGCTGCAAGCTACGCGCCGGCGGCAGTGTTCAAGATAGCCTTTCTCCTGTTCGTCAGTTTCGTCGCCGTCCGCATGCTGTGGGGCACCGACCGCTGGAGCCTCGGCAAGGAACTGCCGGGCCGGGGGCTTCAGTCCTTCTTCGGTTTCATCACCGGGCTGTTCTCGTCGCTGGTCGGCGTGTCCGGCGGCTCGATCTCGAACGCGGCGATGACCCTCTATGGCCGCACGATGCAGGAGGCGGTCGCGACCTCCTCGGGCCTCGGCGTGCCGATCACCATCGCCGGCACGATCGGCTACATGATCGCCGGCTGGCCGCATCGCGCAGCCCTGCCGCCGCTGTCGGTCGGGTTCGTTTCGCTCATCGGCGTCGCCCTGATGGCGCCTGTGTCGAGCTACACGGCCAACTGGGGCGTGCGGTTGGCGCATTGGCTGCCGCGGCGGACCCTCGAGATCGGCTTCGGCCTTTTCCTGCTGCTCGCCGGCGGTCGTTTCCTGCTCAGCCTGATCTGACGCAACCTCCGCGATAATGACTGGATCATGCGACCTGAGGTCGTATATCCTGTCTTCCGGGCCCTGGGCGGACCACCCGGGGCGTGGGGGACGAAATGGCCAATTTCGTCGGGTTACAGGATCTCGTTCACGCCCTCGCCCGCGCGGTCATCGACGCGCAGCGGCAGGTCGATCGCGCGCAGATCGCCAATCTGGCCGGCTATCTCGACGGCCAGCAGCGGCCGCAAATGCTCACCCTGCGCGTACCGTCACTGCGGCCCGAAGCGGCGCCGGGCGACGAGGACGTCTACCAGGCGCCGCTCATCGGCCTGGTCGGTCATAGCCTGCTGCGCATCAAGCAGGTCGAGGTGAGTTTCGATGTCGAGCTCGGCGACCTGTCGGACGCCGCGACGCCGCAGCCGCAGAAAGCGCCGGCCGCGGCCGGCGCCGCAGCCGCGGACATCAAGCGCACGCTCAGCGTCAATCCGGCGGTGACCGCATCCGTCAAGCAGGAGGGCTCGACCGCGCACGTCGTCCTGACGATGGAAGCGATCGAGCAGCCCGAAGGCATTGCGCGGATGGTCAGCGAACTCACGCGCACCCAGGGTGTCGCCGGCCCCGCGCCGCGCGATCAGAAGACGTAGCGAGTAAGACCATCGAACGCCTGACAGGGGGATACCATGGCGACGATTTTATCCGAGTTCAAAGGCCTGCCGGTCGAAGACCTGATTGCGGGGCCGCTGACGGCGGCCTGCGATGCGCAGGTGCGCCTCGCTAATGCGACCGCCGATTTCATCAAGGTCATCGGCTTTCAACCGCCGACGGCGGATCAATTGAACGACGATCCTGACGCCGTCGGCGCGCCGCGGACCGTCAGCTTCAGCTTCACGCGGCCGACACCGGCCATCCCGGCCGACAGCACGACGACACCGCCGACGGAAGCGCAGCCGGCGGGCACGGAAACGGTGGTGCTGACGGTGCCGCAACTCGCCATCGTCAAGGTTCCGGCGCTCAGCGTCACGAACGTCAACATCGTCTTCGATATGGAGGTGAAGTCGTCATCATCGACCAAGTCTTCGACCGACGAGGCGCTCAGCGCCTCGGTCGACGCCAGCGGCAAATGGGGCGGCGTCAAGGTCGCGGTCCACATTCAGGGGTCGGTCGCGACGCATAAGGAGAACACCCGCTCCACCGACAACTCGGCCAAATATCATTTCGAGGTGACCGCGGTGGACAGCGGCATGCCGGAAGGGCTCAAACGCGTCCTCGACATCATGAATTCGGCGATCGTGCCGGTGACCGCCGCGCACACGCCCTAACGCGGGTGAACCCGTTACGGCGTGCCGCGCATGCGCAGCTAGTCGCCGCGCACCTCCCAGCTCTCGAGCCGGTTGAGGAAGCTCATACCGAGCAGATTGTTGCTCAGTTGCCCGTGCCGCACGACGAGCGCCGGCACGTCGTGCTCGGTCAGGCTGCCGACGGCGAGACGGGCGAGCGTCACCGGCGCGGCGCGCGTGCGGCCGTTCGCGGTGTCGACATTGACTGAGTATTCGAGCACTTCGATCGGCAGGCCGGCGGCGCGCGCCGCCTCCTGTGTCAGCACGACCGAGGTCGCGCCCGTATCGATCACCATCGGCACCTTGGCGCCGTTGATGTGGGCGGCGACGGCGAAGTCGCCGCGGCGGCCGCGCACGACCTCGGCATTGCGCCCGTGGCTCGCGACATGTCCCGGCATCAGCTGTGCGACGACGCGGTCGGCGGCGTCGGCGAGCTCGAAGCGGTAGCTGTAGCCGACGATCAGCAGCAGGGCGATCACGACCCAGAACAGCGCGGCCTCGAAGACCTTGGACAGTCGCTCCTTGAACAGCACGAGCAGCAGGCCGCCGGCGCAGACGATGAGCGCGACCTTCAAGGTCAGCGCGCCGACGTCGTGACGCAGCAGATTGGTGATGGCGTCCTGGTCGCTCGAGGCGATCATCGCCGACAGCGACAGTGCGACGCCGAGGATCAGCGACCAGGTGAGGCGGCGGCTCACGCGTCTACTCCACGGCAGCGATGCGCGGTGGAGCATTGCGTGCCGGCAGCTCGGCCATGATGCGGCGCCGCTCGTCGTCGCTCAGCGCGCCCCAGCGCGCGATCTCCTCGATGGTGCGGCCGCAGCCGAGGCACAGGCCGGACGCGTGGTCGAGCGTGCAAATCTTGACGCAGGGGGTGTCCATCGGGAGGCTGTTTTCGGGCGAATCCGACGCCACCATAGTCCGCCGAGGCCGGAAGGCAATTGCGCGATTGTCGCAACGCGCGCCTCGTCAGGTGCCGACGCGGAACAAGGGCCGGCGGCTCAATCGGCGCTTCTCCTCGGGGCTGAGGATCGGTTCGTTTGACGCCGCCGGCGCGATGGGGGGCGCCTGTTCGGGCATCGGCGCCATGGCGGCGACGACGCGCTCGGGCGGGAAGGTGACGATCACCTCGGTACCGATGCGCAGCTTCGACTTGAGCTGGAACGTGCCGCCGTGCAGGTCGACCAGGCTCTTCGCGATCGGCAGGCCGAGCCCGGCGCCTTGCTCCGCCGACTTGATCGAATTCGATCCCTGGCCGAACGAGGCGAGCACCACCGGGATTTCCTCTTCGGGAATGCCGGGGCCGGTGTCTTTGCAGCTCATGTATTGGCCGCCCGACGCAGTCCAGCCGGCCTTGAGCCAGATTTCGCCGCCTTGCGGCGTGAATTTGATCGCATTGGACAACAGGTTCAGGCAGATCTGCCGGATCGCGCGCTCGTCCGCCCACAGCCGCGGCAATTCCTGCTCGAACATTTCGTGGATGGTGATGCCGCGATTGGTCGCGCGCAGCTTCAGAAGGTGGTGGCAGTCCTCGACGATGCCGACGAGCGAGACCGACTCCTCGTTCAATTCGTAGCGGCCGGCCTCGATGCGCGACAGGTCGAGAATCTCGTTGATCAGGCCGAGCAGGTGCACGCCGGAATTATGGATGTCGGCGGAATATTCCTTGTAGGCCGGGATCGCGTGCTCGCCGAACACTTCGGTCTTCATCACCTCGGAAAAGCCGAGGATGGCGTTGAGCGGCGTGCGCAGCTCATGGCTCATCTGCGCGAGGAAGCGCGACTTCGAAATGTTGGCGGCTTCCGCGCGGCGGCGCGCCTCGTCGGAAATGGCTTTCGCCTGCTCGAGCTCGCCGATCAGCGCGTCCTTCTCGGCGCGCGCCTCGAGGGTCGCCAGCGAGGTCGAATAGAGGCGGTAGGCGAGCACGGCGAAATAGCCCTGCGCCGCGACCGCCATGCCGGCGAGGATCATGTCGCGCAGCGTGCCGTGCATGACGAAATCGAGCGAGACCGCCGACGTCACAGGGAAGGTCGCGGCGAACACCGCCATCGGCAGGCTCGAGGCGAGCATGCTCGACACGGCGACGACCAGCAGCATGACGAAGAGCATGAACGTGCCGGAGCTCTCGTCGACGCCGACCGGATGGACGAGGATGAACATCCACGCCACGCCGTAGAACAGGTCGAGCAGAATGAAGCGCATGCGCCAGGCGCTCGTCGACACTTCCGACGGCGGCAGGTCGAGGAATTGGCGGCACTTCGTGATGATGACGGCGTGGATGACGAGCACCGACGCGGTCCAGGCGCCGGCCGTCACGGCGCCGGTCCACAGGCTCGACAGGAAGCCGATGGTGCCGACCAGGAGCAGGATGACGAGCGACGCCGACAGCCGGTTCTGTGCGTACAGACGGAGCAATTCGATGTCGAAGGCCGGCCGCGTGCCGCTCGACGAGGTCAGCCGGTCGCGCGCTTCGCGTACATATTGCGCGGCGAGGCGCCGCTTCACCGGAGACGTCTCCGGCGGCAGTGCGCTGAGGTCGGGCTGTTCGCCGGGGATGGGCATTATCGGACGCTGACGCTCACGGAACCGGAGGCCCAAACTCGCTCATAATCCTTAAGACCAAGCTTAAGAGGCGGCTAAAGTCTCTGGTTAATGATCCTTAACCGGGGCTTTGACAGGGCGCGGGCGGCGTGGTCGTTTTGTCCGGGGGAACCGATCAAGGACCGGAAATGAAGCTCTACGACAGCAAGATGGCGCCCAATCCGCGCCGGGTTCGTATTTTTCTCGCCGAGAAGGGCATCGAGGTGCCGACCGAGCAGGTCGACATGATGGCCAAGCAGCATCTCACCCCCGAATACACCGCCATCAACCCGCTCCAGCGCATGCCTGCGCTCGAGCTTGACGACGGCACGGTGATTTCCGAGTCGATCGCAATCTGCCGCTACTTCGAGGCGCTGCGGCCGCAGCCGGCGCTGTTCGGCACCGGTCCGAAGGAGATTGCCATCGTCGAAATGTGGAACCGGCGCTGCGAGTTGAGCCTGCTCGGCCCGGTCGCGCACGTGTTCCGACACACACATCCAGCAATGAAGGAGCTGGAGGTGCCGCAGGTCCCGGCGTGGGCGGAGGCGAACCGGCCGCGCGTCCTCGATTTCCTGCGCATCCTCGACAGCGAGCTCGCCAAGCGCGAATTCAT
>Ga0187809_10001657_pt1 | contig 10114 bp, 11 predicted proteins | sample NC_wetland_sal_i_8_FD_132415 | JGI IMG/M metagenome (GOLD analysis project Ga0187809, IMG submission 132415) | Wetland sediment microbial communities from Neuse River Estuary, North Carolina, USA - ASW_4 | ecosystem: Environmental > Aquatic > Freshwater > Wetlands > Sediment | place: USA: North... | reverse complement strand
GGACGCGCTGACGTTCGCCTTCGAGGAGGCCGCGCTGCGCGACGTGCCCCTCGTCGCGGTGTGCGCCCTGGCGGACGCGCCCGGCCGGCTCGGCGGCATGCAGGCCATGGAAGACGACTTCAACCGCCAGATGACCCTTCACGAGAAGGAGCACCCGGAGACCACGGTACTGCGGCAGGTCACGTTCGGGGCGCCGCGCTCAGCGCTGCTGACGGCCGCCGCCGAGGCTCAGTTGATCGTGGTAGGGTCGCGCGGCCTGGGCGGCGTGGAGGGCATGAGCCTCGGCTCGGTCGCCGGGGCACTGGTGCACCATTCACCCTGCCCGGTCGCCGTCGCCCACCCGGCGGCGCGCTAACCCTGATCTGCCCCGGCGCTAGCGGCGACGGCCGACGACCCGGCCGGCTCGTCGTGGGTGTCCGTCCTGGGCACGACAAGGACCGGCCGGGTGGCCATGTGCAGCAGCCGACTGGCCACGCTGCCCAGCACAAAACGCGGCAGGTCAGTACGGCTGCTCGAGCCGAGCACCACCAGTCGGGCGTCGTGGTCCTGGGCCGCGTGCAAGATGGCCCGGGCGATGTGACCGAGAGTAGTCTCGCGGATCTCACCTTCCGCGCTCACCCCTGCCGCCTGCAGGTCGGTCACGACCTTGGCGACTACGCCTTCGCCTTCGCCATCGCCGCAGTCCACCTGGATCCGGCCGAAGCGACCGGTGGCGAACTCGTGCACATGCAGGACGATGACGTGATCGCCGCTGTCACGGCTGAGGTCGCGCGTCATGGCCGCGGCGGCCAGGATGTGGCGGGCGGGGTCGTGAGATACGGCGTCGACGGCCAGCAGGACGTTCTTACTCATCGTTCCTCCAACCAAGGATCAGCGGACGACCAGCACCGGCCGGTCGCTGAGGTGAATCACTTTGTGTGCCGTGCTGCCCAGAAGCAGGCCGGCGATATCGCCACGGCCGCGTGAGCCCATCACGATGATGTCCGCGTCGACCTCGATGGCCTCGTTCATGATCTCGCGGGCGGCCAATCCGAAAATGGTGTTCCTGACCTGGCCGTGCGCCTTCACCCCGGCCTGGGTCAGCACCTCAACCGACGCCGACACCTTGGCGCTCGCCTCGGCCGTGGTCTCGTCCTCAGTCAGCACGCCGGTCTTGAACCCCATCTCGCGTTCCCGCAGGTGAAGCACCCACACTTCGCCCTTGGACAGCAAGGCCAGGTCCCGGGCGGCGAGGACGGCGCGGTCGGACATCTCCGAATGATCTACGGCGACCAGAATCCTGTCATACATCGGTCCTGCCCCTTCACCGACAGGCGGCTACTAAATGGGAAACTACCGTTCCTTTCCCACACGGCCTTTGTACTCCTGCATCATGCGGAACGCCAGATGCCGAAGCAAAGTCAGGACCTTCGTCCCTACGGGCAGGCGCAGTGCCTTTCGGGCTGATGATCAAGGACCTGCGTCCCTTACGGCTTTTGTCGCCTCATGCGCATGCTGGGAGCGCAACGAGCCGATCGAGCCACTGGCGTGCCTCTGGTCGGCACTCGGGAGGAGGATTCCATGTCCACACTTGTCAGCCCCCGGACCGGCGGCGGGCAAGATCATGAGCCTGCGCCCACCCGTGCGCAGCAGAAGGCCCGCGCGCTGGGCCTCACGTCGGCGACCGGCCTGGTCGTCGGCAGCATCGTCGGAACCGGGGTCTTCGCCATGCCGGCCGTACTGGCCGGCGCGGGCACCAGCTCCATCGTCGTCCTAGCCGTGATCGCGGTCGGCGCGATGCTGCTGGCCGTGCTGTTCGGCCAGCTGACCAGGCGGGTCCCGAACTCCGACGGCGGGCTGTACGCCTACGCCCGGCACGAGTTCGGCGACTTCGCCGGGTATCTGACCGGATGGTGCTACTGGATCCAGGCCTGGGCCGGTAACGCGGCCATCGTGGCCGCCTGGGTCTTCTACGTCGACGCCTTGTTCGGCATCAACCCGTCGGGTATCGGCAACTGGGGCATCGCCCTGGGCGGCCTGTGGATCCCGGCCATCATCAACCTGGCCGGCGTCAAGCAGATGGCTTGGTTCCAGAACCTGACCGTGGTGCTGAAGTTCCTGCCGCTGCTGTTCGTCGGCGTGGTCGGTTGGTTCTTCGTGTCCAAGGGCAACTTCGGGGCCTTCAACGCCTCCGGCGGCAGCCTGTACAGCGCGATCGGCATCGCGGCGGGCGTGGCCCTGTTCTCGTTCATCGGAGTCGAGGTCGCGGCGGTCACCGCCAAGCGGGTCAAGAACCCGCGAGTCAACGTGGGCCGCGCCTCGCTGCTCGGCACCGCGGCCTGCGCCATCTTGTACATGGCCGTGTCGGCCGCGATCATGGGCCTGGTCCCGCACCACCTGCTCATCCACAGCACGGCGCCGTTCGTGCTCGGCTTCCAGACGATCTTCCCCCATGGCACCTGGGCCGGCAAGCTGGTGGCCGCACTGGCCGTCGTCTCCGGCATCGGCGCCCTGAACGGCTGGACGCTGGTCACCACCGAGGTGTCCCGTGCCGCGGCCAACGACGGCCTGTTCCCGCGCGCGTTTGCCTGGAGCGACCGCAAGGACACCGCCTGGTTCGGCATCGTGATGGCGGCCCTGCTGCCCTCGCTGCTGATGCTGTGGAGCTACACGACGGCGACCGGGTTGACCGTTTTCACCGACCTGGTCGACCTGACCGTGGTCACCGTGGCCATCCCCTACCTGTTCTCGGCCTGCGCGCAGCTGTCCTACCTGGTGTCCAAGCGGCGCCGGGTGCAGGGATGGCAGCTGGCCAGGGACCTGACCATCGCCGGGGCCGGCGTGCTGTTCTCGCTGTGGGTCACCTTCGCGGCCGGATACCAGTCGGTGTACCAGGCGCTGATCCTGGTGCTCGCCGGAGTCGTCCTGTACGCCTTCCTCAAGGCTCACCGGGAAGACACCGGCCAGGTCGATGCGCCGCGGGACAACCCGCCGGTCAGCCTGCAGGCCTGAGGCGGAGGCGAGTGAGACCGATCATGGTCGCCACGGCCGGGGAGCCGGAATGAGGATCGTCGCCGCGTTCGGCGGGAACGCCTGCTCGAGCGCGGCGAGCCGGCCGAGTCCAGCATCCAGGAACGGCAGCCACTTCGTCGAGTCCGCCGCCATCGGCTAGCTCAGGAAGGGACGGTAACGACGGGGCCGTGCGCATGGTTGAGCACGGCGTGCATGACCGAAGCAGGACCGTGGTGCGCGGATCGCCTGCCGAGGACCACCAGGTCGGCGCGCGCCGACAGGCCGACCAGTGCCCGGCCCGGATGGCCGTGGACAACTTCCTGGCTGACCGGGACGTCTGGATACTTGGCCCGCCAGTTGTCCAGCAACTGCTCCAGGCGCTTGGCCGTTTCCGTCTCGGCGACGTAGCGCTCGGGTTCGGTGAAGATCGACCCCGCGCGCGAGATATCGGAATCGGGCAGGTGCCAGGAGTGGATGGCGGTCAGGCTGGCCTTGCGCAGCGCCGCCTCCTCGAATGCGAAGGTCAGGGAGGCGCTGTTCTCCAGGTCGCCGATGCCGATACCCACCTGCCCGCGGGCGGATTCGGCCGGCTCGCGGATCACCACGACCGGGCAGGCCGCGTGGGTGGCCGCGTAGCGACTGACCGACCCGAGGATCAACGCCGCGAAGGCGCCGTTGCCGCGGGAGCCTACGACCAGCATCAGCGCACCCGAACCGGCCTCGGTGACCGCCTCGGCCGGCGACCCGCTCAGTTGGCCGGCGTCGACCGGCAGACCCGGGGCCGTCTGCGTGGCCCGCTCGCTCGCGGCGGCCAGGGCCTGGTCGCGGCGCTGGCGGATAGTGTCGGACACGGTGTCGTAGTCCGACATGGCGTGGCCGCCGATCATCCGGGGCAGCAGCGCCGCGGCGGAGACGATCCGCAGCGGGGCGTCACGCAACGCGGCCTCCCGGGCGGCCCAGCCGACTGCCCGCAGTGATTCTTCAGAACCGTCCGTAGCAGCCACGATGGGCTTCGCTGACATGCCTGGCCTCCTTGCCGTTGTGCGCCATCGACATCATGATCGTGAGTTGGCCTGGTCAGCAAGCGGATACGTAAATCGATCCAGGACCGCGACCACGCCCTCCACATGCCGGGCCTGATCGACGATGCCGCGGCCGAGGACGACGCTGCCCGGCGCGCCCGCCAGCGTGACGATCCCGTCCTTCACGGTCACCGTGAGCCGCTCGGGGTCGGTGAAGAATCCGTCCAGGATCACGTCCTGGGTGATCTCGCGGCGAATGTCCTCATCCGGCCTGCTGAACACGCTGAGCACGTCGGACCGGCAGACGATGCCGACCAGGCGTCCCCCCCTGTCGACCACCGGTACCCGCCGCAGCTTGCGCCGGGACATCAGCCGGGCCACGCTGCTAACGAGCTCATCCGGGCTGGTGGTCACGACCGGGCGGGTCATCAGGTCGGCGGCCGTAGGTGCCGCCGTGGCCCGCTTGGTCAGCAGGTCGGTCTCGGATACCACGCCCACGACCGTCCCCTCGGCGTCGACGACGGGCAGGCCGCTGACCCGGCGCGCGCGGAGCGCGGCGATCATCTCCCGGTACGACGCATCGGACCTGACCGCCACCACATGGGTGGTCATGATGTCCTTGACCCGCGCGTGCACCGTAATCACGCTTCGGCGATCGCGTCGGCCCTGATCCAGGCCGCGACGTCGGGGCTGGTCCCGGGCAGGGATCGGACCACGGCGCGCGCCGCGGCGAGGGCGGTGCGCGAGGCGCGGTAGTGATGACCGCACAGCATCAGGTAGGTCTCGTGCGGCCGGGCCGAGGTCGGCGGCATGGTCACCCGCACCGTGGCCTTTGCCGGGCAGCAGCAGGCCCGGCCGACGGGCGCTTCGCGCGCCGGGATGGTGTCGTCGAGCGGCAGGTAGGCCGGCCGGGTGTCTTTTCCGACCGAAGGAGGCAGGAATCTCGCGTTCATGCCGTCAGCTTCGCCTGGCGCCCGCCAGGTCCGGAAGAGACCAAACTCACGACTGAAGATGCCAAAGGTCCTACACCTTGGACCCTGGTGGTGACCTGCGGCGCGGCGGTCTCCTCGGAGTATGTCTAGCCCTCAGCATCAGGTGCCGGAGCTTCCGGATGGCCTCTGGTACGCGACGAAGCGCCGGCTGCTCGGCCCGCCGCTGGTGACCGAGAAGCTGACCAGTGAGCGCCTGTCCAAGCCGCTCGCGCTTGGCGTACTGTCCTGCGACGGGCTCTCGTCGGCCGCGTACGGCACCGAGGAGATCCTCTACGCGCTGCTCCCGTTCTTCGGCCTGGCCGCCTTCACGCTGGTGTTGCCGCTGACCCTGCTGGTCCTGTTCGGCGTGATGCTGGTCGTGCTGTCCTACCGCGAGGTGGTGTCGGTGTACACCCGGGCGGGCGGCTCGTACGTGGTGGCCCGGGAAAACTTCGGCCCGCGGGTGGCGCAGGTCGCCGCGGTCGCGCTGCTGATCGACTATGTGGTCACGGTCGCGGTGCAGACCGCCGCCGGTAGCGCGGCGATCGTCTCCGCGTTCCCAGCGTTGTCCCGCATCCCGGTCATCGGCCCCAAGATCCTGCTGCTCATCTCCGTGCTGGCCATCCTGCTCATGTGCCTGGGGAATCTGCGGGGCATCCGGGAAGCGGGCCGGGTGTTCGCGCTGCCGACCTACCTGTTCGCCGTCTCGGTGATCGCGATGATCGTGGCAGGCGTGGTCCGGGAACTGGCCGGCGGCCTGCACCATGTGCCAACCGGGCCCGGCACGGTCGCCATCGGGTCGCATTCCGGGCTGATCGCCTTCGGCGCCCTGTACATCATGGCGAAGGCCTTCGCCAACGGCGGCTCGTCACTGACCGGGATCGAGGCCGTCTCCAACGCGGTCAGCGCGCTGCGTCCGCCGGAGGGCCGCAACGCGCGGCAGATCCTGACCATCCAAGGCTCGATCGTGGCGTTCCTGATCGCCGGCATCTCCTGGCTCGCGCACGTCACCCACGCCACGCCCTACACCGCCGGGTTCCCGACCGTCCTGGCCCAGGAAGCCAGCGTGGTGTTCGGGCACACCTTGGCCGGGCAGGTCATGTTCTACGTCCTGCAGGCCGCGACCGCCGCCATCTTGTTCACCGGCGGCAACACCAGCTTCACCGGCTTCCCGTTCCTGGCCAGCTTCGTCGCCGAGGACTCCTTCCTCCCCCGGTGGCTGACCCGGCGCGGACACCGGCTGGTGTTCTCCAACGGGATCATCCTGCTGGCCGCGCTGTCGCTGACCTTGATGCTGGTAGCGGGCGCGACCGTCGACGCCCTCATCCCGTTCTACGCCATCGGCGTGTTTACCGGGTTCGCCATGGCCGGGTTCGGCATGGCCCGGTACCACCGCCGGACCCGGCAGCCGGGCTGGCGGCGCCGGCTGGTGATCAACACGGCGGGCGGGATCTACACCGCGCTGGTCGTGGTGCTGTTCGCGATGGTGAAGTTCACCGAGGGCGCCTGGCTCATCGTCATCTTGTTCCCGGCCCTGGTATACCTGCTCATCCGGCTCAACCGGGAGTACCGGCACGAGGCCGCCATCTTGGACGGGGGCGACCTGCGGCCGCATACGCCGAACTTCTCCCGCCGCGCGGTCCTGGTCCTGATAGACAGCTACGACCTGGCCACCATCGCCGCGCTCAAGTACGCCAAGAGCCTGCACCCGTCGACCTTGCGGGCGGTGCACTTCAGCGTGGACAGCACCCGGGCAGGCCGGCTCAGGCAGCGATGGCTGGGCGCGGACACCGGGATCCCGCTGGAGCTGGCGGACTGCCCCGACCGGCGGCTGGCCCACGCCGCGGCCCGGCTCGCCGCGGCCGAGGCGGCCACGCCCGGCACGCACGTGACCGTCGTGCTACCGCGCCGCAGCTACCCGGTGCTGGCCAGCAGGCTGCTGCACGACCACACCGCGGACCGGATCGCCCGCGCGGTCAGCCGCATTCCGTCCGCGGTGGCCACCATCATCCCGTTCGACGTGCAGCACAAGGTCGAGACGCTGAAGGCGAAGCGGGCCAGGGTCGACAGCCTCCGGGACTACGAGTGGCCGGAACCACCGCCCGGCACCGACCCGATCGGATCGCTGCGGCAGCCTGGCCGGGCCACCGTGCAGGGCCGTCTGCGCGCAGCCCAGGTCCGCCCCGTTCCGCGCAACAACGTGCTGGCCTTCGAGGTGGCCGACTCAACCGGCGAGCTGACCGCCGTGTTCTACGGCCGGACGCAGATCGCCGGCGTCGAGCCGGGCCGCCAGGTGCGCCTGCACGGCATGGTCGGCATCGGCGGGGACGGCCATCCCGCGATGATCAACCCGGCCTGCGAGCCGCTGCCGTAACGCGCGGGGACTCCGCTGGGACGCAGCCCGGCAGCGTCAGCCGCAGATCGCCGGTCCGTTCGGAAGAAAAAGGGTCCAAAGTCCCTGGCCGCGGAACCAGACGGCCCTGCCGCGGCAGGCCGTGCGGGCCTAGCGTCAGTAGTGAGAGTACGGCGGGGAGCTCGAGCAGAAGGAGAACGGAAATGCCTGGCATCATCGTCGGCGTAGACGGTTCCGGCCATTCACAGCGGGCCCTGGAGTGGGCCATGAAGGAAGCGGCCGTCCGTCACGTGCCGCTCACCGTGCTCACCGTTCACCCGTCCATCGTGGGTTACTTCGGCGGCGTCGTCACCACCCCGCAGGACGTGGAGCAGACCGAGCAGGTCCAGGTGGCGGTAAGGACCGAGGCCGACAAGGTGCTGACCGCGCTCGAGGGCCCGCACCCGTCGTCGGTCAAGGTCAGGGCCGTGCACGGCTTCCCGGTCGAAGAACTGATCAACGCGAGCAAGGAGGCCGACCTGGTGGTACTCGGCTCGCGCGGCGTGGGCGGGTTCACCCGGATGATGCTGGGCTCGACCGCCAGCCAGGTGGTTCAGCACGCGCACTGCCCGGTCACCATCGTCCCGCACGAGGACCGCAATTGACGCCGACATGACCTGTACACTGCATGTGGCCTGGGACGACCGACTGTCGGGTTACGATTTCGGCCCCGATCATCCGATGGCGCCGCTGCGGCTCAAGCTGACCATGGAACTAGCCCAGGCCCTCGGCCTCGGCCGCCAAGATGGGGTGACGATCGAGGTTCCGGCCGCTGCCACCGACACCGAGCTCGAACTCCACCACGACCCTGACTACATCGGCATGGTTCGGCTGGCTGGCCATCTGGCGCTTCATGAGCGCGGTAGTCCAGCGGCCCGGGACCTGACCACCCGTGCGCTGCTCATGCACGGACTGGGGACCGAGGACAATCCGCTGTTCCCCGGCATGCACGAAGCGTCTGCCATGGTGGCGGGGGCCACGCTGGCCGCGGCCCGAGCGGTCTGGACGTCGACAGCTCAGCACGGGGCGAGCATCGCAGGCGGGCTGCACCACGCGATGGCGGGAAATGCCAGCGGCTTCTGCGTGTACAACGACCTGGCCGTCGCGATCGCGTGGCTGCTGGGCCAGGGCGCTGAGCGGGTCGCCTACATCGACGTGGACGCCCATCACGGCGACGGCGTGCAGGCGGCATTCTGGAATGATCCGAGGGTGCTCACCATCGGCTTGCACGAGCACCCGGCCACTTTGTTTCCCGGCACCGGGTACGCGAGTGAGACCGGCGGGCCGGATGCCGAGGGATCCGCGGTCAACGTCGCGCTTCCGGCCGGCACCGGAGATGCCGGATGGCTGCGGGCGTTCCATGCCGTGGTCCCGCCGCTGGTACGGGCGTTCCGCCCTCAGGTACTGGTCAGCCAGCACGGGTGCGACACCCACTGGAGCGACCCGCTGGCCAACCTGGAGCTGACCATCGACGCCCAGCGCACCGCGCAAGCCGCGATCCACCGCCTCGCCCACGAGTTCGCTGGCGGACGCTGGCTGCTCACGGGCGGCGGTGGATATGAACACGTTCATGTTGTGCCAAGGAGCTGGACCCATCTGCTCTTTGAGGCGGTGGGCCGGCCGCTCGACCCGGCGTCGGTGACTCCGCGGCTGTGGCGCGAATACGTGTCCTGCGCGACCGGCCGGACCGCGCCCGAACGGATGACCGAGGGGGCCTTCGGCGTGTTCACGAGCTTCGAGGACGGCTACGACCCGGCCGACGCGGTGGATCAGGCGATCATGGCGGCCAGGAAGGCCGTGTTCCCCCTGCACGGGCTGATGCCGTGAGGTTTACGCTTCTGCTCGAGGATCGCGAGCTGACCCTCCGGACCGGTCAGCTGCGATCCTCGGGCGGGATGATGGTGACCGGGCAGGGTGCATGCTGTGCGACCTGCCCGGCGGTCGACCCCAGCATGAGCCGGTTGAAGCCGCCGGTGCCCCGCGAGCCCAGGACGATCAGGTCGGCGTCCCCACCCGCGCTGATGAGTTCTTCGACCGGGAAGCCATGAACCGCCTTGACCGTGACCGACTCCGGGCGGGGTCCGTCCAGTGCGGCGAGCACCTTGTCCGTCTCGGCCTGCGCGGCTTCGCGAACCCGCTCGGTCAGGACCTGGTCGTCGGGGAAAATGCAGACGCGACCGTCATAGCCCTTGGTAGCCTGGTGCACGCTCAGCACGGTCAGCTGCGCGTGACGCATCGCCGCTTCCTTCACGGCCCACTCCAGGGCCCGCTGGGAATGACCAGAACCGTCTACGCCGACAATTATTCCAGGCATCTGAGTTCTCTCTTTCGGTCACAGGGATTGAAGGTCCAAGGTTCGTGCCCTTAGTTACGCTAAGCGTGCGCGGTGCCATCGCGGCAGGGCCGTCCGGGTCGCTCGCCGGGACCTAAGTCCTTAACAATGCCGTCAGCTGTCCTGACGAATGACCGGGACAATGGTCCCCGATGGCTCATGACCTGGACTCGGGCATGTTCTCAGGGGGCGGAATATCGAACTGGGCGCGAGCTTACGCAGTGTATCGTTCGGAATAAGGGCATCCGGTAATCACTTCGCGCGTCATTTGCAATGCTGTTCCGGGACCTTAGACCCTTGCCCGCGCGCAGCGGCGGCCATGAAATATAAGCGCCCTCCGATAAGCGGAAGGGAGCTGGTTACCGTGGGTCTCGCAGACGAGATACAAGATCACCGGACGCGGTGC
>Ga0187809_10001656_pt1 | contig 10115 bp, 8 predicted proteins | sample NC_wetland_sal_i_8_FD_132415 | JGI IMG/M metagenome (GOLD analysis project Ga0187809, IMG submission 132415) | Wetland sediment microbial communities from Neuse River Estuary, North Carolina, USA - ASW_4 | ecosystem: Environmental > Aquatic > Freshwater > Wetlands > Sediment | place: USA: North... | reverse complement strand
CGCGGATCAGGTTCCACCGCGTCCTGCATCGACACCTCCACGTGCTGGCCCGTGCCCGTCGTGTGCCGCTGCTGCAGCGCCGCCAGGATGCCGATCGCCATGTGCATGCCGGTGCCGGAATCGCCGATCGCCGGGAACACGAAGGTGGGCGGGTTTTCCGGGAAGCCGGTGACGCCCATGGCGCCGCCCATCGCCTGGGCGATCGGCTCGAAGCTCTTGTAGCCGCTATAGGGGCCGTAGGTGCCAAAGCCCTTGATCGTGGCGTAGATCAGCCGCGGATTGACCTGCTTCAGCGCGTCGTAGCCCAGGCCGAGGCGGTCCAGCGCGCCGGGCCCGAAATTCTCCAGCAGCACGTCGGCCTCGGCGATGACGCGGCGGAACAGCGCCTTGCCGTCCTCGGTCTTGAGGTTGAGCGTCAGGCTGCGCTTGTTGGCGTTCAGGATCAGGAAGAACAGGCTGTCGCTGTCCGGCTTGTCGCGCATGTTGGTGCGGGCGACGTCGCCGCCTTTCGGCTCCTCCAGCTTGATCACGTCGGCGCCGAGGAAGCCGAGTATCTGCGCGCAGGCGGGTCCCGCCTGGTTGTGCGTCATGTCGATGACGCGGATGCCGGACAGTGCCTGGGTCATGCGGTCGCCCCTCCCGTTTGTGTGCCCCGTGGGGCAAGCGGAACCGGGTTCAGCTTTGCGCCATCCGCGCCTGTCGCCAAGGCCGGCGGCGTTCCCGGGCCCATGGCGTTGCCGCGCAGCACGGGCGGCGGGCCGGGCGGATGCGCGGCAGCAGGCCGCGGTCACCCCGAATGGGCGGGCGCTGGCCTCGTCGTCGATGCGCCGCATTTCCGGCCAGCGCAGGCCTCAGCCGAAGCACGCCGATACGAGCTGGGCAAAGGCGCGGGCACGGTGGCTGACCGCGTGCTTCCGCTCCGGGTCGATCTCGCCGAAGGTCTGCCGGCTGCCGGAGGGCAGGAAGATCGGGTCGTAGCCGAAGCCGCGGTCACCGCGCGGCGGCCAGACCACCGTGCCGTCCACCCGGCCCATGAATGTTTCCGTGTGTCCGTCCGGCCAGCCCAGGCACAGCGCCGCGATGAACCACGCCCGCCGGTCGGCCGTATCGCCGAGTTCCCGGTTCACCCGCGCCATGGCCGGGCCGAAATCCTTGGACGGCCCGGCCCAGCGGGCGGAGAACACGCCCGGCGCGCCGCCGAGCGCGGCGACGCAGAAGCCGGAATCGTCGGACAATGCCGGCAGGCCACTGCCGCGCGCCGCCGCCAGCGCCTTGATGCGAGCGTTGCCGGTGAAATCCGGGGCGTCCTCTATCGGCTCTGGCAGGCCGAGTGCGCCGGCGGACACCACATCGATGCCGAAGGGGTGCAGCAGGTCCTCGATCTCCCGCAGCTTGCCGGGGTTGTGGCTGGCGAGGACCAGCCGCGCACCGCGGGTCAGCTTGCGGGCCATCAGCCGCCAAGCGCCTGGCGCTGTATGGCGAACAGTTCCCCCACGCCCTTGCGCGCCAGGCCAAGCAGCGAGAGGAACTGCGGCTCGGTGAAGGCGGTGCGTTCGGCAGTGGCCTGGATCTCCACCAGATTGCCGGCGTCGGTCAGCACGAAATTGGCGTCGGCGTCGGCGGTGGAGTCCTCGGCGTAGTCCAGATCCAGCACCGGCTGGCCGTCGGCGATGCCGCAGGACACCGCGGCGACCTGGCCGATCAGCGGCACCTTGGCGATGACGTTCATGCTCTGCAGGTGGCGGAACGCCAGGGCCAGCGCGACATAGGCGCCGGTGATCGCGGCGCACCGCGTGCCGCCGTCGGCGTTCAGCACGTCGCAGTCGAGGGTGATGCTCATCTCCCCCATGGCGGAGCGGTCCACCACGGCGCGCAGCGCGCGTCCGATCAGGCGCTGGATTTCCTGGGTGCGGCCGGACTGCTTGCCGCGCGCCGCCTCGCGGTCGCCGCGCGTGTGGGTGGCGCGGGGCAGCATGCCGTATTCCGCGGTGACCCAGCCCTGGCCGCTGCCGCGGAGGAAGGGCGGCACGCGGGTCTCCGCGCTGGCGGCGCACAGCACCTCGGTGTTGCCCATGCGGATCAGGCACGATCCCTCCGCGTGCCGAGCGAAACCGGGGGTGAGTGAAACGTCGCGCAGGACGTCGGCGGCGCGGCCGGATGGGCGCATGGTCTGGCTCTCTCCTTCGGAAGGGGGCGGACCATAGACGCTGGGCGGAGGAGGGGAAAGGCGGGGCGGCCGACGATGCCGGATAAACCGGTCAGCCGCCCGTTCGCAGCACCTCTGCGCCAGGCCCCGGTTCCAGTTCGCAGGCGTTCACCGTCATGGCGAGCATGCTGTAATAGCCGATCGCGCCGGTGAGCTGGATGAACCCGTCATCGCCGAACCGCGTGCGCAGCGCCTGCGCGGTGGCGTCATCCAGCCGGTGCGTACGCAGCAACTGGCGCGTGGCGTCGATGATCTGCGCATCTTCCGGCGGCACGCCGCGCGAATGGTTGTCGCGAATGGCGGCGATAGTGCTCTCCGGCACGCCGAGCCGGCGGGCGCCGCCTGTCTGTGCACCCCACACGTACAGCGCCTCGAATTCGCGTGCCACGGTCATCGCGGCCAGCACGCGCACGCGCTTGTCGAGCGAGCCTTCGAAGCGGACGAAGGCGCCAAGGTGCGCGAGCCGGCCGGCGAGTTCCGGACAGTGCAGGAACATGGTGAAGGGCCCCTGCACCGCGCCGCGGCTGGCCACGATGGACTCGAAGATCGCGTGGTCCTGCGGCGCGACCTGCTGCTGGCTGGTGATCGGGGGGAGGCGAGGCATGTGGTGTTCTCCACTCGTGTCATGGCCGGAGCAGGCCGGCTATCCACGACTTACTGGGGCGGCTGACAGGAAGACGTGAGTGACGGGCCTGCGCCCGCCACGACGGGTCAACGCACGTAATGCCGCCCGACGATGCGCAGGTGGTTGCGGAAATGCGGCCGCAGCTTGTCGGTCCATGGCGAGTTCGCCGCCTGCTTCCATGCGGCGCTGGCCTGCACGTCGGGCGACGCCAAATGATACAGCGCGAGATACCGGTGCGTGCCACCGCTATCGCGAAACCGGCGCGCGCACAGCACGCCGGGCACCGCGGACAGCGCCGGGATGTGCTCGTGGTCGTACCACTCGTTGAATTCCGCCTCGTGCTCCGGATCGACGTTCATCGCATTCACCAGCAACCCGCCGGCACCGGACGGAGCGGACTGGTCGCCCGGCAGCGTCTGCTCGCCCTCGAAGCGCAGCAGCCGCGTGCACATCGCCGTGACGCGTTTCGACCATACCGACAGATTGTCGCCGGCAATCGCGCGATAGGCCGGGCTTTGCAGCACGTCGAGACTGTCCAGCTCGTAGCTGGCCACCGCCTGCTTCGGATTGCTGATGTTGATCCAGCGGTCGCACGCACCGAAGCCTGGAACACGCTCGCGCTCCGGCACGTGCTCCAGGTCGTACCAATCGTGGAATTCGTCTTCGTGCGCGTTGGTAAAGTCGAATGCGACGAGCAGGATACCCTTGGCCATCGGTTGCCTCCTTCAGTGTGCCGCGGTGCCGGCGAACCACAGTTGCGGGTCGGCCGCGCGGACGCGAACCTCCGGCAGCCCCAGTTCGCGGCGGACGATGTTGGTGCCAAGCACCATCGAGACGCATTTGTAGTGCGCGATGCGCCGGCTCAGCCCTTCGCGGCCGAAGCCGCAATCGGTGGTGATCACCAGCCGTTCCGGCGGAATGAACTCCAGTGCCCGCCTGATCAGGTCGGCGACCCAGGTCGGCGATTCCACCACCGTGGTGCAGTGGTTCACCACGCCGATGCCGATCTTCTTGTCGGTCTTGTATTTGCCGAACAGATGCAGGTCGCGGCCGTTGCTGCTGGCGCATTCGAAGGTGATCACGTCCGCATCCAGTTGCAGAAGATACGGCATGGCGCGTTCGTAGCTCGGCGGCTCCCAGTAGAGCCGCTGCTGATTCGGATTGCCCCAGCAGGTGTGCACCCAGATCTCCGCGTTCACCCCGGTCAGCTGCCGGTTGAACGCTTCAGTCAGGAACTGCAACTCCTCCTCGCTGCAGTCCGGGCGCAGCGACCGGCCATGATGCGGCGGTTCTTCCACCTGGATCAGCGGACAGCCCGCGGCGGCCATGTCGCGCAGCTCCGCGTTCATGATGTCGCACAGGTCGAGGATCAGCGCGCGGTTGTCGGGGTAGTACTCGTTCCACAGCATGCTGGCGAGCGCCGGCGCACAGATCGCGCCGAACTTCACCGGCTTGTCGGACAGCCGCTGCGCCACCTGCCACAGCGCGGTGTATTCCCAGGCACCGCGCGTCAGCTTCTGCTTCACGATGGCGGGCTGGTAGGCTTCCTGCACTTCCCACAGGATGTGTCCCGGCCGCAGATTGTGCCGGCCCATCCAGCCCTGCGACGTGTCGTGATGGCCATCGATGCCGCCGAGGCGTTCGATCGGGTAGAAGAACCATGATTTGCCGCCGACTGCGAGATCGAACCGGCTGTCTCCATCGGTCACGATGTCCAGGCCTGCGGCTTCCTGTGCATTGATCACCGCGGCGACCGCGTCCAGGTATTGTTCGCGGAACAGCGATTCTCCCAGGGCCGACTTGAAGGATCGGCCGTTCAGGCTGAGATCGAACCACAACGGCCGCGGATAGGAGCCGGTGATCGCGGTCGGCAGAACCATGTCACGCGTCACGGTCAGCATGGCGTTTCCTCCCTGTGCCGGAAGCCCCACTCCGCCTCCAAAGGCGAAGCAGGGAGATCCTCGGCTTATTCGAACATCAGCACCGTGCGCGCCACCTCGCCGGCCTTCATCGCGCGGAACGCTTCGTTCACCCCGTCCAGCGGTGCCCGCCTGCTGATCATGTCGTCGAGGTTCAGCCTGCCCTGGCGGTAGAATTCCAGGTAATGCGGAATGTCGCTGCGGAACTGGTTCGATCCCATGCGCGAGGTCTGCACGCGGCACTCCGGCCGGATCGCCATCCACGGGAACTCGATCATCGCATCCGGCGGCAGCACGCCGACGATCGTGGCGGTGCCGCGGATCGCCAGGCTCTCGATCGCCCAGCGGCACAGTTTGGCGATTCCGACCGCCTCGAACGCATGATCCACGCCCGCGCCGCCGGTCAGCGCGCGGATCGCCTTCACCGGATCGTCCTGCGTGCTGTTGACGAAGTGCGTTGCGCCGAAATGCAGCGCCATGTCGCGTTTGGAATCGAACATGTCCACCGCGATGATCTGCCGCGCCCCGCCGATCCGCGCGCCCTGGACGATGGACAGGCCGACCCCGCCGCAGCCGAACACCGCCACCGTCTGCCCAGCCTGCAAGCCGGAGGTCCGCAGCGCGGCGCCGACGCCGGTGATCACGCCGCAGCCGACCAGGCAGGCACGGTCCAGCGGCAGGTCGGGATCGATGCGCACCAGCGAGTTCTCGTGCAGCAGCATATGCTGCGCGTAGCTGCCGATCGCCGCGAAGGTGCGGAGCGGCGCCCCGCCTTGCGATACGCGCGGCGCGTCATTGTCGGCGCGTGCGACGATGCCGCCGGTGCACAGATTGGGATGGCCCGCCAGGCATTGCGGGCAGTTGCCGCAGAAACCGGACAGGCACGCCACCACGTGGTCGCCGACGCGCATCGCGGTGACCGCATCGCCCACCGCCTCCACCACGCCGGCACCTTCGTGGCCGAGGACGAAGGGGCGGTCGAGCGGGAAGCGGCCGTTGCCGTCCGCCACATGCAGGTCGCTATGGCACACACCGGTGGCGACCGTGCGCACCAGCACCTCGCGGCCGCGCGGCTTGTCGATGTCCACCGTCTCGATGGTCAGTGGTTCGTGGACCTTGCGGAATACCGCCGCGGTTGTCTGCATGGCAGCGCGCCTCCTCCCGAGAGGGGGCGAGCCTAGCCGGTCTGCCGAACCGCACCAAATCCCGGCGCGGTTCGGCAAGGCGTCAGCCGTGCAGCGTCAGCGGAATCCCGGCCGGTTGCCGGCCGATGTCGTTCAGCGCCGCACTGCTCGACCCGAAGCTTGGCGTATTCCCGGGCACCAGCGTGCTCGAACCGCTGGCGGTTGGCGCGGCAAAGTTGGCCATCATCGCCTGCGATGCCTGGGTGAGTGCGCTCGCCATGCTGCCCGGACCGAGCGTCACTGCGGTGGCGGCGGTGGTCTCCGTTCCTGACTGGTTCCACACATCGAAGCGGATCGTGTCCGATCCGGCGCTGTCGCCCGCCGCGTAGTGCAGATTCGCCAGGATCGCGTTGAGATCGACGTAGTCCGTGCTCAGGCCGATGCTGTTGGTGCCGGATCCGGCCACGACATGGCCTGACGCATCGGTGGACGACAGCGTGCCGCTGCTGTCGCTGATTCCGAGCCAAAGCTGTCCCGGATTGGCTTGCGCGAAGCTGTCGGTGTAGCTGCCGCCGACCGCCACGGTGCCCTTCGCCGCGACGCTTTCGCTGGAAGGCTCCGTCAGCACCGGACCGGAACTGCTGCCGCCGATCGTCACCGGCACGCTGCCGGTGGTCTCGGTGCCCGCCTGGTTCCAGATGTCGAAGCTGATCGTATCCGATCCGCCATTGAGGCCCGCGCCATAGGTCAGGCTGTGCAGCACCGCGTTCACGTCGGCATAGTCGGTGCTCACCGTGATGCTGTTGCTGCCGGAGCCTGCGACCGGGTTGCCGGATGCATCGGTCGCGCTCAGCGTGCCACTGCAGTCGGCGATGTGCAGGTACATCGCGCCAGGATTGCCGGCCGCGAAGCTGTCGCTGTAGCTGCCGGATACGGCGACGGTGCCGCCGGCTGCCACGCTCTCACCGCCGGGCTCGTGCAGCGCCGGGCCGCCTGTGCCGCTACCGCCGATGGCGACCGGAATCGAACGCACCGTGTCGGCAACACCGGTGCTGACATTCAACGATACCGTGTCCGCCGAGCTCCCCGCCGCCGGGACGTAGGTCAGGCTCGACAGGTCCGCGTTGGCTTGTGTCAGCGACGTCAGCCCCAGGCTGAGATGGCTGGTCCCATTTCCACTGGCCCCGTTCATGTACAGCGTGCCGGACCCCGCACCGATCCCCAGCGTCACGTTGGTCGAACCGCTCGCGCTGCCGCCTTCGAGAATGCTCACATCGCCCAGTGCCAGCGTGCTGCCTTGCGCCACGCTGTCGCTGGCGGGCGCCACGATGTCCGGATTGACGACACCGCTGCTCGAGCCACGGTCCGGTGCATAGGCGATGACCGAGGGACTGTTGGCGGAGCCGCCGACCATCCCATTCTCGAAATTGCCCAGCGTGTAGCTGCCATTCAGCCCGATATCCTCGGTGCTGCCGCCGGAGCCCACTTGCAGGGTCCCATTGTTGAAGTCCGACACCGTGTCGCGGGCGAGGCCGTACAGAGCGAGGCTGTCGCCCACGCCGAAGCCGCTTATCGTGGCGCCGCCGGCCAGTGCCTGTTTCTGCGCCAACGCCAGGTTCCCGGCACCGCTGAACGTCACCTGGCCGCCATTCAGCGTGCCATCCAGCATCAGGCCGCCGCCATTGGCGATCGTGACGCTGCCGGCGTTCTGCACGTTCCATTCCGGCGGGGCGCTCGGCAGATAAGCGGTGGAGAGCAGACTCACCTGCCCGTTATCGGCGACGATGCTGCCGTTGTTGATCAGCGTCGCTGCTGTGGCGTTGTTGGACTGGCTGTTGAGGATATCCAGGCCGCCTCCCGCGATGGCGGCGAGCAGGCCATTGTTGACGATGGTGTCGGCGGTGCCGAGGAGAGAGAGGCCTGTGCCGGCACCGGCCTGCACGGTGCCTTGTGCACCCACCGTCAGCGTGCCGCCGATATCGACTTGCGCCCGCCCGTTGCCGGAGGCGCGCAGCACCGAGTCCAGTGTCACATTGTTGAAGTCCACCACCGGCAGCATGCTGGTGCTCTGCTGCAGCGTGATGGTCTCGCCCGTGAGGGTCGCGTTCGACAGGGTGGCATTGTTCGGAGTGCCGCTGGCGATCAGCACGGTGTCGCCGCTGGTCGGCACGGCGCCACCCGACCAGTTCGCCGCATTGTTCCAGTCGCTGCTGACCACGCCGGTCCAGGTCTCCGCCGCCGAACTGGTTCCGCTGACTGTTACCGGCACGCTGCCTGTGGTCTCCGTACCGGCCTGGTTCCACACGTCGAAGCGGATTGTGTCCGATGTGCCGCTCGCGCTTGCGGCGTACCGCAGGCTGGCGAGGATCGCGTTGACGTCGGTGTAATCCGTGCTGATGCCGATGCTGTGGCCGCCGGAACCGGCAACGGCATTGCCGGACGCATCGGTGGCGCTCAGCAGGCCGCTGCTGTCGCTGATGCTCAGGTACAGCTGGCCCGGATTGCCTTGCGCGAAGCTGTCCGCATAGCTGCCGCTGACCGCAACCGTCCCGCCGTTTGTCACCGTCTCGTTCGTGGGCTTGTTCAAAGTCGGCCCGTTGCCGGTGGTGCTGCTGAGGATTTTTGCCATCCACCAAACTCCCTGTTGCTGCACGCGCCCAGGCGCCTGCAATCGTTCGGTGACTTCGCTGAACCCTCAAGCAGTACGGTGCAAATAGAATACCCGTGGTGGCAATGATGGTACCACGGCAACGTGCTTCGTTTTGCTGTTGCGGGTGCCTGCAACCCTTTACGCACGGCAACAAAAGTGCACGTTCGACGTGCCGGCTGGATGCAACGGCATGGCGGCGATCACCCCCTCCCGCGTGAGCGCTGAACCGGGTGCCTCTCCCGCAATGCCGGCAGGAGTGCTTTGATGGCCGCCTGCCGCCATCGCGCGCAAACAGGAGACAACCCATGCAACTCGGCCGTCTGGGCATCTGGTATTCAATGGACAAGCTGGTCACGCCCGACCAAATCCGCCAATTCGCCACCAGCGTCGAGCAGCTTGGCTACGACGTGCTGTGGTATCCGGAGTCACGTGGCTTTGAATCGCTTTCGGTCGCCGGCTTCGCGCTCGGTCACACCACCCGCCTGAAGCTTGGCAGCTCGATCGCCAGTATCTATGCCCGCGACGCATTCACCTCGCGCCGCGGCATGCTGTCGCTGCACCAACTCTACGGTGAGCGTTTCATCCTCGGCCTGGGCGTCAGCCACCCGCCGATGGTGGAAGGGCTGCGTGGCCATCGTTACGAGAAGCCGGTGCCCGCCATGCGCGCCTATCTCGATGCGATGACCAAGGGCGAGGCCGGCACCGACACCTGGCCGGTTGCCATCGCCGCGCTCGGTCCGCTGATGCTGAAGCTGTCCGCCGCGAAGACACGTGGCGCGCTGCCGTACAACACCACGCCGCAGCACACCGCCGAGGCCGCGACGATCCTCGGGCCCGACAAATGGCTCGCCATCGAGCAGAAGGTCACACTGGAAACCGACCCGGCAAAGGCCCGTGCGCTCGGCCGCAAGGAGCTGGAGCGCTACATGCGGCTGGACAACTACCGCAACAACTGGCTGCGCCTGGGCTTCACCGAAGCGGAACTCGCCAACGGCGGATCGGACCGCTTCATCGATGCCATGGTGCTGTGGGGCGACGCGGCCAAGGTGAAGCAGGGCCTGCGTGCGCACTTCGACGCCGGTGCCACGCATGTGGCGATCCAGCCGGTGCATCCGGACGGCGACCTCGGCGCGCGGGACGCTATCCTGCGGGAACTGGCGGACACCTGAGGGCGCCGGATCGTTACTGCCACGACCGGGCACCGCCTGGCCCAGCCCGGTCGTGGCACAGGGTACAGCGCCGTTGACTCCGTTCGGCCCCGCGCACAGTGTGCGCCGCGTCTCGGGCAGAAGGAATCAAGTCATGGCCAAGGACAACGGTAGCAAGCGTCTGCGCTCCCGACGCTGGTTCGACGAACCCAGCGATCCGGCAATGACCGCGCTGTATCTCGAGCGCTACATGAACTACGGCATCACGCCGGAGGAGCTGCGCGGCGGCAAGCCGATCATCGGCATCGCGCAGACCGGCTCCGACCTGTCGCCGTGCAACCGGCATCATCTCGACCTGGCCAAGCGGGTGCGCGACGGCATCATCGCCGCCGGCGGCGATGATGCCGTCGCGCACCCGCTTGGCCAGGTCGAGATGATGCCGG
>Ga0187809_10001655_pt1 | contig 10123 bp, 8 predicted proteins | sample NC_wetland_sal_i_8_FD_132415 | JGI IMG/M metagenome (GOLD analysis project Ga0187809, IMG submission 132415) | Wetland sediment microbial communities from Neuse River Estuary, North Carolina, USA - ASW_4 | ecosystem: Environmental > Aquatic > Freshwater > Wetlands > Sediment | place: USA: North... | reverse complement strand
TGGTCACCGGCTCGTCTGCGGCCGTCATCTCCTGCTCCGCCTCCATCGGCACGTCGACTCCCTGCTCCACCACGGGCTCGGACGCGACCAGTGCGTGCTCGGCCACCGGCTCGTCCGCGGTCGTCGGCTCGTCCTCGACCGGATCAGCGGAGTGACGAGGGGTGACGGCCTCCTCGTAGGTCTCGCTCTCCTGGTCGTCCTCGACGCCGAGCGAGCGACGGGGGACCTCGTCCGAGAGGTCGGACTCCTGGGAAACGGCTGCGGGGACGACCGAGTCGGCGAGGTCGGTGTCGGCACCGAGCGCAGGCTCCTCGGCACTGGTCTTCGGGTTGGACGCGATCAGAGCGTTGACCCAGCGTGCCTTCGGGTCGGCGTCGACGACGAGCGCCTTGACGAACAGCGTGGCGGGCAGCGCGAGCAGCGCACCGAGCGGCCCCAGCACCACGGCCCAGATGAGAAGGGAGAGGAACGAGACCGTACTCGTGACCCCCACGGCCTCACCCGCCACCTTCGGCTGGATCACGCCCTGGATCACGAAGTTGAGCACGGCGTACAGCACGATGACGAACAGGGCGCCCCAGGGCCCCTTCGCGAGCAGCCCCATGACAGCGGCCGGTACGAGGCCGATCACGAAGCCGATGTTGGGGATGTAGTTGGTGACGAAGGCGAGGACCGCCCACACGATCGCGAGGGGGATGCCGTACGCGGCGAGGCCGGCCCACGTGAGCGTGGAGACGACGAGCCCGAAGATCGTGGAGGTCACCCAGTACTTGCGGACACCCTGGGCGAACGACTCGAGCGCCAGGACGAGTACGGGATTGTGGCGCCGGCCGAGTCGCTCGAGGCGCGCCTCGAAGTCGACGGAGTCGACGACCATGAACAGCAGCACGGTGATGACGATGACGAACAGCGACACGGCTCCGCCGACGTTGGAGATCAGTGACGACACCACGCTGACGACGCTGCCGGGGTTGATCTGCTTGAGCTGGTCGATGATCTGGGTGCTCGTCACACCGAACTGCGCGGCCAGGTTCAGCACGTCGTCGTACATGGTCTGGAACTGACCCTTGTACTGCGGGATCTCCTGGACGAACAAGGACGCCGCCCAGCCGATCGCCCAGAACAGCAGGCCGATGATCACGATGGAGAGCAGGCCCGACACGATGGCCGCGAGCACCCGCGGGACGCGCCTGGAGAGCCAGCGCTGCACGGGCCAGACCACGACCATGAGGTTCAGCGCGAGGAAGAACGGGCCGACGATCCGGGAGAGCTGCGACAGCCCCAGGAGGAGGACCACGACCGCGGCGGCTCCCACGGCGAGTCGGAGCGCCCGGTGCGACCCTTGACCGGGCGCAGCAGCAGGACCGTCGATGCTTGTCATACGCCCATGGTGCCGTAGCCTCGCGGCGCGTGCACGGTCGGCTCGGCATTCCAGGTGCCTGGCCACCCGAATGGGCCGCCCCGCACCTGATCGGCGCGGCGGCCCCGCAATAGACTCCTGCCATGACGACGTACCGCCAAGAGTCAGACACGATGGGCACGCTGGAAGTCGACGCCAGCAAGTACTGGGGGGCCCAGACCGAGCGCAGCGTTCACAACTTCCCGATCGGCCGCGACACGTTCGTGTGGGGCCGCCCGATCATCCGGGCGCTGGGCATCCTCAAGAAGGGCGCCGCGCAGGCCAACGCCGAGCTGGGCGAGCTCCCGGCAGACATCGCCGACCTCATCGTCAAGGCCGCAGACGAGGTGATCGCGGGCACGCTCGACGAGCACTTCCCGCTCGTCGTCTTCCAGACCGGCAGCGGCACGCAGTCCAACATGAACGCCAACGAGGTCATCTCGAACCGCGCGATCGAGCTGGCGGGCGGCGTCATGGGCAGCAAGACGCCCGTACATCCCAACGACCACGTCAACCGCGGCCAGTCGAGCAACGACACGTTCCCGACGGCCATGCACATCGCGGTCGTTCTCGAGCTCAACGAGCGCCTGTACGGAGCCGTCACGACGCTGCGCAACACGCTCGCGGCCAAGTCCGAGGAGTACGCGGGCATCGTCAAGGTGGGTCGTACGCACCTGCAGGACGCCACACCGATCACGCTCGGCCAGGAGATCAGCGGCTGGGTCGCGCAGCTCGACTACGCGCTGGGCGAGGTCAAGCACGCCGGCGAGGGTCTGCTCGAGCTCGCGATCGGCGGTACAGCGGTGGGCACCGGCCTCAACGCCCACCCGAAGTTCGGCGACCTGGCGGCGAAGAAGTTCTCCGACGAGACCGGGTACGCGTTCCGCAGCGCGGCCAACAAGTTCGCCGCGCTCAGCGCTCACGACGCCCTCGTCGCGACCTCGTCGTCGCTGCGTACCCTCGCGGGCGCGCTCATGAAGATGGCCAACGACGTCCGCTGGCTGGCCTCCGGCCCGCGCAACGGCATCGGCGAGATCAACATCCCCGAGAACGAGCCCGGCTCGAGCATCATGCCCGGCAAGGTGAACCCGACCCAGTCGGAGGCCATGACGATGGTCGCGACCCGCGTCTTCGGCAATGACGCTTGCGTCGGCTTCGCCGGCAGCCAGGGCAACTTCCAGCTCAACGTCTTCAAGCCGGTCATGGTCCACGCCGTCCTCGAGAGCATCCGGCTCATCTCCGACGCCTGCCTCGCGTTCAACGACAACTGCGCCGTCGGCATCGAGCCGAACCTGCCCAAGATCACCGAGAACCTCGACAAGAACCTCATGCAGGTCACGGCGCTCAACCGCCACATCGGATACGACAAGGCTGCCAAGATTGCCAAGAAGGCTCACAAGGAGGGACTCAGCCTCAAGGAGTCGGCGCTCGCGCTCGGCTTCGTCACCGAGGACGAGTTCGCGGCGTGGGTCGTCCCGCTGGACATGACGCACAACTGATCCGTACGTCCGCGCCTGAGGAGGCCGTGATGAGCGAAGACTGGGGAGGCAGCTCTCGGGGTTCGGGAACGAACTCGCCGCTGGGCTGAAGGACACGGGGAAGCTGCTCAAGAGCGACATCGACAAGGCGCGGGGAGCCGTCGCCGAGCACAACCAGCAGACCGAGGCGGCGCGGCAGGCCGAGCAGCAGCGGCGCTGGGAGCGGGCGAGCTCGCCGACCTGGGCCGCTCCGGCGCAAGCGGCGGACACGACCGAGTGGGCGACGTACGAGCTCACCGACCCCCGGTCTCAGCAGGTCGCCGTCACGTTCCGCCACCCCGCCGACTGGCAGGCGGGCGGTCAGGTGATGTGGCCCGCGGGGCCAGGGCTACCGGTCAAGTACGCGATCGGCACCAGCCCGGCGGACGCGTCGTGCGTCGCGGAGAGGTTCCCGCGGAGCGACCTGATCAGCGGTGGCCTGTTGACCACCGCGGAGCCGGGACGCGAGGTGGCGTCGGGCGGGCTGATGCAGGACGTGATCGCCAACCAGCTCGTGCCGAGACTGCGGCCGAACGCGTTCGTCGTGTCGATCGACGCAGTGGACCCCGGCCTGTACCTGAGCCAGCGGATGGATCCCCGGCTCATGGGGCAGGGCTTCCTGGCCTGGCTCGAGTACGACCGCGGTGGCATCCCTTGGGCGGACGAATTGATCGTCCTGCGTTACCAGCTGCCGCCCACGGCGGGCCTGATGCAGGAGCTTCGGTTCGGCGCGGCCATCTGGAGCCTCAACGCGAACCGCGACCTGTTCCCCTCCGTGCGCAGCACCTTGCGCGGGGTCGCCCTCAGCGCGTCCAGCCGTCCCGAGTGGGACGCGTACGCCGCGCAGCAGACGGGCTGGCCGGTCCTCGTCTGAGTCGCAGGGTCGTCCCGCGCCTCGCAAACACATCGCACTCCCGGCAACGCGACGGACGTCGTGGCGGGAGTGCGATGGTCGTGCACGGGGGCCGGGCGATCAGGAGGTTCCGGTGATCGGACCGGCCGGGTGATCAGCCGAGGAGTCGGCTGAAGAAGCCTCCGCTGGAGGACTGCGCCTTCTGAGCCGGCGTGCAGCTGCACCGCGCGGACTTCGGCACCCCCGCGAGGGCCATCTCGATGTGGTTGCCGCAGCCGGCCCAGGTCGGCTTGTTGCAGGTCCGGCAGGTGGTGCGATGGCACATGTGGCAACTCCTCCATGGGTGAACGTTGAGATCAATATACCCCAGGGGGTATCCAAACGCGAACCCGGAGGCTCCCCGACGACCGCGGTACGCATGGGCGCACCGCGGCTGACGAGTTCAGCCGCACGCCTGGTGCGCCTGCCGTGACCCCGGCACACCAACTCCGACGTTCCCTGGCGTATGAGGCCCTAGGGAGTCCTCATAACCCCGGAAACGTCGGAGTTCGCCTGACGACACCTGGCCAAGACCGGGGGGTCGGCCCACCGTTCGGGCGAGACTCAGCCGACGGGCTGCCTGGGCGCCTGTGAGGTGGGGCAGGTGCAGCGTTCCGACTTCGGTACTCCGGCCAACGCCTGCTCGATGTGCTGCCCGCAGCCGGCCCAGGTGGGCTTGTGACAGGTCGGACAGGTGACACGGTGACACATACGCACTCCTCGACGATCGTGGACGTGGAGCACCGACGCGTGAGTCGGTGCTCGCACCTGAGAGCCTCAACCGGCCGGCCGCGGAAAGTACTCCCGCCCCAGCTCCAGGGATCGTCCGTGGTCGACAACTTGGCGCATATGGCGATCTTCTGGGGCTTTGCACGTCACAATGGAGCCCACGCCTCCACCACGCCGGCGCCTTGTCGCTTCCGAATGTGAAGGTTCAATCCAGAATTCCCCGTCCACGCACACCGACGAACGAAGGGGTCCGATGGCGCGACCGACGTTGATCAGCCTGGCGAAGGAGCTCGGAGTCTCCCGCCAGACGGTCTCGAACGTCATCAACGCGCCCCACCTCGTCAAGGAGTCGACCCGGGAGCGGGTCCGTGAGCACATCGAGCGGTCCGGCTACCGGCCCTCTGCCGCGGCTCGCGCCCTGCGTACGAACCGGTCCCGGGTGGTGGGCATGAGGCTCTCGCCGGTGCTCGACGGGATCAACGGGTCCGTGATGGACCGCTACCTCCACGCGGCCACCGAGGCCCTCGAGGAGCGCGGCTACCACCCTGTCCTCGTCACCGCGTCAGGCGAGCAGGAGGAGCTCGCCGCGCTCATCGCACTCTTCGAGACCGGGCTGATCGACGCGGCGATGCTCGCGTACACGACGCCGATGGACAGCCGTCCGGCCGAGCTCCGCCGGATCGGGATGCCCTTCGTCTCGTTCGGCAGGCCGTGGGGCGAGCTGGACGCCCCGCACCCGTGGGTCGACATCGACAACGCGACGGGCGTGGAGGAGGCGACGCGGCTCCTGCGCTCCCGCGGTCACACCAGGATCGGGTTCATCGGCTCGAGCGACTTCTCGATGATCGACCGCCACCGTCGCGACGGCTGGCTGCGCGGCATGGAAGGTCTGGACGAGGACCTGGAGGCGCTCGACATCTGCGTCCCGGAAGGCATCCACTACGGGTTCGAGGGCATGAGGACCCTGCGGGAGCGGGGCGCAACAGCTGCGGCGTGCGGCACGGACTCGCTCGCCCTGGGCGCGCTGAGCGTGCTCTACGAGTCGCCGGTCAAGGGATTCCCGCCCGCCGAGTCGGTCGTCGGGTTCGACGACTCGCCGGTGGCCGCGGCCCTGGGATTCTCCAGCGTCATCCAGCCGGTCGAGCAGGTCGCGCCGCTGTTGGTCAACCAGCTCTTGGTCGAGCTCGACGACGGCGGGGACTCCTGCGAGAGGCAGGTCATCCTGCCCTCGATGCTGCACCTGCGCCAGGGTCGTCAGCTGCCGGTACAGCTCGCCTGACTACCTGCCGATCAGACCGACCTCGAGCGCGATGAGCACCAGCTGTACGCGGTCGCGCGCGTGCAGCTTCGCCAGCAGCCGGCCGATGTGGGTCTTCACCGTGCCCTCCGCCATGTACAAGGTGGCTGAGATCTCGGCATTGGTGGCGCCCTTCGCGATCTCCACGAGCACCTCGCGCTCACGATCGGTCAAGACGTCGAGGCGGCCGTCCTTCTGCTCGCCGTGGCCTGCCGGCAGCAACGGGACCACCTGGTCGAGCAGTCGCCGCGTGGCGCTCGGCGCCATCACCGCGTCGCCGTTCGCCACGCTGTGTATCGCCTGCAGGAGCTCGTCGGGGCGACTGTCCTTGAGCAGGAACCCACTGGCTCCCGCCCGGAGCGCCGCATAGACGTACTCGTCGGCGTCGAACGTCGTCAGGACGAGGACGCGAGCGCTCAAGCCCGCCTCGACGATCCTCCGGGTCGCCTCCACCCCGTCCATGACGGGCATCCGGATGTCCATCAGGACGACGTCGACGGGCGTCTTGGCGAGGAGCTCGAGCGCCTCGGCGCCGTTCTCCGCCTCGCCGACGATCTCGATCCCGTCGCTCGACTCGATGATCATGTGGAAGCCGCTGCGAACGAGCGCCTGGTCGTCCACGAGTAGTACTCGGATGGTCACGTGTTGATCCTCCCTGATGAGGCGGCCGGAAGCGGGAGCCACGCATGCACGCGATAGCCCTTGCCCTCTTCCGGTCCGACCTCGATGGTCCCCCCATGAGCGGTCAGCCGCTCTGCCATGCCTCGCTGGCCGTGTCCCCGGCCGTCTGTGGTCGCTCGGGCGCCGAGGCCCGAGTCCACGATGTCCAGGTCGATGCCCTTGTCGGAGTAGGTGACGCGCACGCGTGGGTCCGCCCCCGCCCCAGCGTGCTTGAGCACGTTGGTCAGGGCCTCCTGCACGACCCGGTACGCGGTCAGGCCCAGCGCCGCCGGGACCTCGGGCCTGTCCCCGGTGACGGTGAGCGACGCGCCGGTCTTCTCGACGAGTCGTGGGATGTCCACCAAGGTGGGCAGCGGCGCGTACGGCTCGGACTCGGCGTTGTCGTCGCGCAGCACGGCGACGATCCGGCGCATCTCCCCGAGCGCCTCGCGCCCGGTCGCCGCGATGGTGCCCAGCGCGGCCGCGGCGGCCTCGGGCTTCTTCGCCGCCAGCGCGTACCCTCCCTCGGCCTGGACGACCATCACCGACAGCGAATGGGCCACGACGTCGTGGAGCTCCCGTGCGATCTGGTTGCGGGTGCGGGCCTCGATGGCGCGCGCCTCGTGCTCGCGTTCGGACAGCATGGTGCGGAAGTGCTCCGCCTCGGCCTCCAGGAGCGTTTCGCGGGCGTCGGACATGTCGCGAGCGCGGCGTCCCAGGGCGTACGGGGTGACGACGAGGCCGACGCACACGCCAGAGGCGAGGATGGCTGCCACCGTGACGACCGGCTGACCGAAACCGAAGGGGAGCACGATCCAGCGCAGCGGGGCCACCACCGCGCCGACCGCGCCGAGGATCACGACGACACGGGCCCTGTAGCCGGGCACCCACCTGGCGACCGTGTACGCCACGAGCGGAACGGTCAGGATCCCCACCGCCGGTGTGGGGACGAGCGCGACCTGGACCAGCAGGGCGGCGGCGGCGACGAACATGAAGACCATCGGGAACGCGCGTCGCACGATGATCGCCAGGAAGGCGATGAACGAGGTCACGGTCGCCATCGGAAGGTCCGTGTCGGCGTGGTTGAAGAGGTGGTCGAGGATCACGTACGGCACGAGACCCAGGAACAGGAAGACACCGGCGAGCACGAGATCGACCCGCCAGTCGTCGTTCGCGTCCTTGTAGGCGCGTACTGCCTCCATCACACTCATCAGCGCACAGCCTACGGAGGTCCGGCTGCGGCGACACGGGGGGTTGGGATGCCCTCACGAAGTCGGCCACGGGTGCCGTTCCGTGGAGGCGCCTCACGATCCGGTAACGGACCTGGACGAGAGCTCGGGTCCACAGGGCGGCACGACAGGATGGAGGCGATGACAAGCCAGAAGTCGCTGACCTCGAGGGTGGTGCTGGACGGGCCGGTCGCAGGGTCGTACGCAGCCCTCGCTGCACTGCTGCCCGTCGCCGACAGCGTGCCGCCGCTGGACGAGGACGCCGTCTCCCGTGAGCTCGCCGAGCTGTGCGCATTCATCGACACACGGCGCGACTGCTCCGACTTCCGAGCGATCGCGCTCCTGGCCGTCCTGCTGGGGGGCAAGGTCCCCGAATCGTCGGCGGACCTGGTCCGGAGATCCCTGGTCGGCTTCAAGTACTGGATGGCCGAGCCCGGCAATGACGCGATGTGCTTCTGGTCCGAGAACCACCAGCTGCTGTTCGGGACCGCCGAGTACCTCGCCGGGTCGGCGTACAGCACGGAGGTCTTCACCAACGACCGTCGCACGGGCGCCGAGCACCAGGAGTCCGGTCGGCGGCGGCTGCTGGCCTGGCTCGACCTCCGCTTCCGGTTCGGCTTCTCCGAGTGGCTGTCACCGGTCTACTACGAGGAGGACGCCGCCGGTCTGAGCCTCCTCGTGGACCATGCCCCGGACCCGGAGATCGCCGAGAGGGCCGCGGCCGTCCTCGACCTGTTGCTGCTCGACTGCGCGCTGCACCGCTTCGACGGGCACTTCGCCGCGAGCGCTGGTCGACTGTACGAGTCGCAGAAGAAGCATCCCGCGACCAGCGAGATGCAGCCGGTGGTCGACCACGCGTTCACCGACGACCCGGTGCGGGCCGACTGGAACCGGATCGGGATGGTGTTCTGCCTGCGCCGCGCCTACGCGGTTCCTGCCGTGATCAAGGAGATCGCCGACGACCAGTCGCCACGAACCGTACGGTCGGGGCACGGTCTCGACATCGCGCAGGCGAGCGGCCTGTACGAGGCGAGCGCCGACCCGGAGCTCAGGAGATCGTTGCTGTGGGCGATGGAGGCGTTCGTGAACCCCGGCGCGATCCGTACGACCATGGCAGCCTTCGACGACTGGCACATGGCCACCAACCCGTTCCTGTCGGCGCTCACGTCGCTGGACTGGGTGCCACGCAGCCTCCTGCCGGCCGCGATGCTGCTGGCGCGGCCGGTAGTGGCCGGCACGGCGCTGGAACGCGCTCACGTGGCGACGACTCGCTCGACGTCCTACCTGCTGAGCAGCTCTCAGCACTACCGCCCCGGCCACTTCGGTGACCAGCAGCACCTGTGGCACGTGCTGCTCCCGGGCGGCGTACCGCTCTTCGCGACCCACCCCGGCGGACCCGTCGTCGACGACGCGACCCGCCAGAGGACGCCGTCGGCGTGGGTGGGCAACGGCGTCAACCCTGACGTCGCGAGTGCCGGACCCGTGCTCCTGGCTGTGTACGACACCCGCGGACGACGCGGCTACGGCGAGGCGCGACGGGTGAAGGGCAGCCATCTGTACGTGCCGTTCGGGGAAGTCGACGAGCACGCCCGCGGCAGCCACTGGCTGGCGGTCCGGAAGGCGACGGGGCTGGTCGGCGTACTCGCCACGTCTGCGCTGGTGAGCGAGTCCGACGCCTCGCTGCGTCAGCTCGGACGGGTCACCGGGTGGGTCGTGGTCTGCGCCGAGCTCGACGAGCACGGCTCCCTGGACGCCTTCTGCGCGTGGCTGGGTCAGTGCAGGGTCCGCCTGGCGGGGGCGACGCTCGACGTGACCACCCCGGATGCTGCGTACCGGCTGACGCGTCGGACGCTCTCCAAGGACGGCGTGCCGCTCGAGCCCGACCACGGCCGGTACGACAGCGGCTGGGTCACGGCACCGTTCGACGCCGACCGCATCGAGGTCCGGGGTGCTGCGGAGACGCTGGTCCTCGGCCGGGACGGTTCGCGCCGGACGACGCCGAGCGCCTGATGGTCCGCTCCGCCGTTCGCGACCCGTGGAGCGTGACCTAGGCTGGCGGGATGAAGCGACTGGTGGTGTTCGCGGTGGTGGTCGCGGCGGGGATCGTCCTCGGCCAGAAGGCCAGGGAGCGCGACGAGCGCGCACGGCGGTGGGCTGCGGCGACTGACCCGCACCCGGGATGAGCGCTCCGCTCCTGGCTGCGTACGACGAGGTGCTCGCCCTGGTCGAGGATCTGTGGGCACATCCCGAGGTCGGCTATCACGAGACGTACACGTCGGCCCGCGTGAAGGACTTCCTGACCCGGCACGTGCCAGACGTCGAGGTGACGTCGTTCGCCCGGACGGGGCTTCGGCTCCGGCTCGGCCCCGGGCACGACCGCGCGGTCGCGCTGGTCGCCGA
>Ga0187809_10001654_pt1 | contig 10124 bp, 3 predicted proteins | sample NC_wetland_sal_i_8_FD_132415 | JGI IMG/M metagenome (GOLD analysis project Ga0187809, IMG submission 132415) | Wetland sediment microbial communities from Neuse River Estuary, North Carolina, USA - ASW_4 | ecosystem: Environmental > Aquatic > Freshwater > Wetlands > Sediment | place: USA: North... | reverse complement strand
CTGGGCCACACGGAGATCTGGCACCGGCTGTTCTCGCTCACTTCGCCGCGCCCGGGTGGCCTGGGCGGCTGGGACGGCATGCCCGCACCTCTGCCGCGCAACCAGCGGCCGCAGATCATGGCGGCGATCGGCGGCATCGACATCGCGCTCTGGGACATCAAGGGCAAATCCGCCAACCTGCCGGTGTTCCGCCTGTTCGGCGGCACGCGCACCGAGGTGTTCACCTACGCGACCGGCGGCTACTACCTGGAAGGCGAGCCGCTCGACGCGGCCGCGGCGGAACTCGCCGGTTTCGTCGCAACCGGCTACCGGGCGGTGAAGCTGAAATGCGGCGCGCTGTCGCTGCCGGATGAAGTGACGCGGATCCGCGCGGTGCGGCAGGCGATCGGCCCCGACGTGCTGTTCATGCTGGACATGAACGCGCCGTACGATGTCGCGGGCTGCGTCAAATTCGCCGCGGCGGTCGCTCCCTACGACATATTCTGGCTGGAGGAGCCGCTGCACTGGTACTTGCAGCCGGCCGATTTCGCGCGCCTCGCCGCGGCGACGCCGATCCCGCTGGCACATGGCGAGCGGGAGTGGCACCGCTTCACCGTGCGCGACTTCATGGATTCCGGCGCGATCCGCTACGTGCAATTCGACTCCACCCGGCATGCCGGGTTCACCGAATCGCTGCGCATCGCGCAGTACGCGGAGATGAAGGGCGTGCTGATCGCGCCGCATTCGGTGGGCCATCTGCATGCCCACCTGGTCTCGGCATTCGGCGACGCCGCCTTCGCCGCGGAGTCACATGGCGACACCGGGCGGCATCCGCTGCACCACGCGATCTACCGCGGCGGCGCCGCGGTACGCGACGGCATGCTGCAGCTGTCCGAGGCGCCGGGTTTCGGGGTGGAGATCGACTGGCAGGCGGTGGAGCGGTTCCGGGCCTGACGTGGCGAGCGCCGCCCGGTGCGCTTCGAAGCAACACTCCACAAAGACCAGCACGGCAATTCGTGTTTCACCTCTCCCGCGCGCGGGGTTGTGCCGCGAACCGGGCCGACACGGCGAACGCAGTGAGCCGGGAGAGGTGATTCAATCAGGCGGCGACCTTCTCCCGCGCCGCCGCCTTCCCCGCATGCGCGATGATCGCCGCCGCATTCCGCTGCAGGATCGCCTCCCGCTCATCCTCGGCGATCCGCGCCTCCGCCAGCGCGTTGCGCGTCCAATCCACCCCGAACGCCGTCCCATCCGTCCCGCAGACGATCCGGTCGGCGCCGTACAGCGCCACCGCGGCCTCGATCGCCCGCGGACCGAACGAGTTGCAGTCCACATACACCTTCGCGCGCCGGAACCGCGCCGAGGGCAGTTCCTCGTCCGGCGTGTCGAGCAGGCTGCGGTGATCCATCCGCTCGATCTCGTAGGGTATGTTGCCGCCCAGGTTGTGCACCACCACCGTCACGTCAGGGTACGCCGCCAGCAGGTCGGTCAGGCACAGCGTGACCATCACCGAGGACAGGCTGGCCTGCATATCCAGCGTGCCGTTGCGGCGGCGGGCGTTGTCGGTGTTGCCGCCGACCTTGGGGAAGGCGTCACCCGGGCGCGGACCGTGGTGGATGAACAGCACGGCACGATGGCGGTTGGCGGCCTCCAGCAGCGGGCGCACCGCCTCGGCGTCCTGGCGCGTCAGGAAGAAATTGCCCGGCAGCTGTGCCCCGATCATGCCAGGCAGGGTCAGCGCCCGCTCCAGTTCCTTCGCGGCGGCAGCGATATCGGTCAGCGGCAGGGCGGCGAAGGCGGCAAATCGGTCGGAGTGCGCCGAACAGATGGCCGCCAGCCCGTCGTTGATCCGCCGGCATAGCGGCAGCGACACGTCCAGCGGCTGGGATTCGACCCAGCAGAACGACCCGAGCAACGAGAGCACGCTCACGCTGACGCCCTGGCGGTCCATGCGGCCGAGGTGGGATGCGACATCGTCGAATGCCGTCTCAAGCGGGTCTTCGCCCATGCGGGACTTCAGCACCTCGACGCCGTCGGGGTTGCGCAGGATGCGGGGTTCCTTGGCGCGGACGCGCAGGGCGTCGGCGACTTCGGCTGGCCGCCAATGGGTGTGCATGTCGATCATCATGGCGCTGTCCTCCCCTTGTTGCCGGCAGCTTAGTCCCGCGGCGGCGCACCGCAAATTGCCGGGACCACCGGGGCCGATCCCGCCGCCGGTGCGGTCATCGGGGGGCGCGGCGCCCACGCTAACGGCCCGGACTGGCACCAGGTCCCACGCATGAGGCATCCCACGGCGCCATCCCTGTTCATCCGTGGCATCCGTGGGACCACAGCTAGTACAGCCTTCGCAAATTGGCGACTCGAATGCGTACCGCGTCGTGGCGGGCGAAGGCCCGCCACCCACGACTGGCGGGAGGAAACTCGGAGCAACAGGTCGCCCGCACATAGGGATTTCCCGCAGCAAGCCGTGGGTGGCCAGCCTTCGCCCGCCACGACGTGGCACCAGCGCCGCCGCTCCCCCTCCACTGTTCCGATGGGCAATTCCGAGTCGCAGTCCAGGCTTGACGCCGGCCGGCCGCCAGGATTGGCTGGATCGGCCTATGGGGCACTCTGGCCGGCCTGCGCGCCGGCCGGCCACCCGTCTGGGTGCTTGCTCACTGCTGTCTGATCGCTTACGTTGCAGTGCGGCAGGAGTGTTGCCCTTTTTTGCCCATACCGGCAAAAGCGCCCTCCCCGGCGCGCGAATTCGTTACGCCGTTCCAGGAAAGACCCCGGCGATGCATGAGGTTGTGAGACAAGGCCTGTACGATCCCCGCAATGAGCACGACGCTTGCGGCGTCGGCTTCGTGGTGAACATCAAGGGCCGAAAGTCGCACGACATCATCCGCCAGGGCCTGAAGATCCTGGTGAACCTCGACCACCGCGGCGCGGTCGGCGCCGACCCGCTGGTGGGCGACGGCGCGGGCTGCCTGATCCAGATGCCGGATGCGCTGCTGCGCGACTGGGCGCAGGCGCATGGCCGGCCGCTGCCGCCGGAAGGCCGCTACGCCGTCGCCATGTGCTTCCTGCCGCAGGACGACCGCGCCCGCGACTTCGCCATCCAGCATTTCGAGCGGGTGGTGGAGAAGGAAGGCCAGATGATGATCGGCTGGCGCGACGTGCCAACCGACCTGACCGGCCTGGGTAAGCGCGTGATCGAAACGATGCCGGTGATCCGCCAGGCCATCATCGCCGCCAGCCCGAAGATCAAGGACCAGGACGCGTTCGAGCGGAAGATCCTGGCGATCCGCAAGCAGATCCTCAACAACATCCGCGATATCGGCGAGCAGAAGCACCTGCCGGGACTGGGCGAGCTGTACATGCCGTCCTTCTCCACCCGGACGATGGTGTACAAGGGACTGCTGCTGGCGCCGCAGGTGGAGAGCTTCTACGACGACCTGCGCAATCCGCTGACCCGCTCGGCGCTCGCCCTGGTGCACCAGCGCTTCTCCACCAACACCTTCCCCTCCTGGAAGCTGGCGCACCCGTACCGCTTCCTGGCGCATAACGGCGAGATCAACACCGTCCGCGGCAACGTCAACTGGATGTATGCCCGCCGCCGCTCCATGGCCTCCGACCTGATCGGCCCGGACCTGGCGAAGATGTGGCCGCTGATCCCGCACGGCCAGTCGGATACCGCCTGCATCGACAACGCGCTGGAGATCCTGGTGGCCGGCGGCTACTCGCTGGCGCATGCCATGATGATGCTGATCCCAGAGGCCTGGGCGGGCAATCCGCTGATGGATCCCGAGCGGCGCGCCTTCTACGAATACTACGCCGCGCTGATGGAGCCGTGGGACGGCCCGGCCGCAATCGCCTTCACCGACGGCCGCCAGATCGGCGCCACGCTGGACCGCAACGGGCTGCGCCCGGCGCGCTACGTGGTGACCAGCGACGATCACGTCATCATGGCGTCCGAAGCCGGCGTGCTGCCGGTGCCGGAGGAGAAGATCGTCCGCAAGTGGCGGCTGCAGCCCGGCAAGATGCTGCTGATCGACCTCGCCGAGGGCCGCATCATCGACGACGCCGAGATCAAGAAGAAGCTCGCCGCCGAACATCCCTATGCCGACTGGCTGAAGGAGACCCAGTACAAGCTGGAGGAACTGCCGGAAAGCCAGGAAGACGGCATGCCGGCGCGGGCGAACGACCCGGAGACGCTGCTGCGCCACCAGCAGGCCTTCGGCTACACCCAGGAGGACATGCAGTTCTTCCTGGAGCCGATGGCGGTGCTGGGCGACGACCCGGTCGGCTCGATGGGCACCGACACGCCGATCGCCGTGCTCTCCGACAAGCCGAAGCTGCTGTACAACTACTTCAAGCAGAACTTCGCGCAGGTCACCAACCCGCCGATCGACCCGATCCGCGAGGAACTGGTGATGTCGCTGGTCTCCATGATCGGCCCGCGCCCGAATCTGCTGGGACATCACGCCGGCACGCATTACCGGCTGGAGGTGTCGCACCCGATCCTGACCAACACCGACCTGGAGAAGGTGCGCGGGATCGAAAGCCTGGCCGGCGGCGCGTTCCGCACCAAGACGATCGACACCACTTGGCCGGCCGCCGATGGCGCCGACGGCATGGAGAAGGCGGTGGAGCGCATCTGCCGCGAAGCCACCGACGCCACGCTGGCCGACTACAATATTCTGATCCTGTCCGACCGCGCGGTGGGGCCTGACCGCATCCCCATCCCGGCGCTGCTGGCGACCGCTTCGGTGCACCATCACCTGATCCGCCAGGGCCTGCGCGACCAGGTCGGGCTGGTGGTGGAGACCGGCGAAGCCCGCGAAGTGCACCATTTCTGCGTGCTGGCCGGCTATGGCGCCGAGGCGATCAACCCCTACGTCGCCTTCGAGACGCTGGAGCAGATCCGCGTGCAGAACGGCCTGCCGTTGAAGCCGTACGAGGTGCAGAAGAACTACCTCAAGGCACTCGGCAAGGGCCTGCTGAAGGTGATGTCGAAGATGGGTATCTCCACCTACCAGTCCTATTGCGGCGCGCAGATCTTCGACGCGATCGGCCTGTCCAGCGACTTCGTCGAGAAGTGCTTCACCCGAACCGCGACCACGATCGAAGGCATCGGCTTCCGCGAGATCGCCCAGGAGACGGTGGCGCGCCACCGCAACGCCTACGGCGACAACCCGCTGTACCGGGAAATGCTCGACGTCGGCGGCGACTACGCCTTCCGCCTGCGCGGCGAGACGCATGCCTGGACGCCGGATTCGGTGGCGAAGTTGCAGCACGCGGTGCGCGGCAACGCGCCGGCGACCTTCCGCGAATTCACCAGGGACATCAACGACCAGAGCAAGCGGCTGCTGACCATCCGCGGCCTGATGGAGCTGAAGCCGGCGGCCACCCCGGTGCCGCTGGACGAGGTCGAGCCGGCGAAGGAGATCGTCAGGCGCTTCGCCACCGGCGCGATGAGCTTCGGCTCCATCTCCCGCGAGGCGCACACCACGCTGGCGATCGCGATGAACCGCATCGGCGGCAAGTCGAACACCGGCGAGGGCGGCGAGGAATCCGACCGGTTCAAGCCGCTGCCCAACGGCGATTCCATGCGGTCGGCGATCAAGCAGGTGGCGTCCGGCCGGTTCGGCGTGACCGCCGAATACCTGGTGAATGCCGACGATTTGCAGATCAAGATGGCGCAGGGCGCCAAGCCGGGCGAAGGCGGCCAGCTGCCCGGCGGCAAGGTGGACAAGAACATCGCCCGCGTCCGCTATTCCACGCCGGGCGTCGGACTGATCTCGCCGCCGCCGCATCACGACATCTACTCGATCGAGGATCTGGCGCAGCTCATCTACGACCTGAAGAACGCCAATCCGCGCGCCCGCGTGTCGGTGAAGCTGGTCTCCGAGGTCGGCGTCGGCACGGTCGCCGCCGGCGTCGCCAAGGCACGCGCCGACCACGTGACGATCTCCGGCTTCGAAGGCGGCACCGGCGCCTCGCCGCTGACCTCGCTGACGCATGCCGGCTCGCCCTGGGAGATCGGCCTGGCCGAGACGCAGCAGACACTGGTGCTGAACGGGCTGCGCAGCCGCATCGCCGTGCAGGTCGATGGCGGGCTGCGCACCGGACGCGACGTGGTGATCGGCGCGCTGCTGGGGGCCGACGAGTTCGGCTTCTCCACCGCGCCGCTGATCGCCGCCGGCTGCATCATGATGCGCAAGTGCCACCTGAACACCTGCCCGGTCGGCGTCGCCACCCAGGATCCGGTGCTGCGCAAGAAGTTCACCGGTACGCCGGAGCACGTCATCAACTTCTTCTTCTATCTGGCGGAAGAAGTGCGCGAGCTGATGGCGCAACTCGGCTTCCGCAGCTTCAGCGAGATGATCGGCCGGGTGGACCGGCTGGACATGCGGCCGGCGCTCAACCACTGGAAGGCGAAGGGCGTCGACCTGTCGCGCATCCTGCACCAGGCGGTGCCGCAGCCGAACCAGTTCTCCGCCAACCCGGCTCCGGCGATCCACAACAGCGAGCGGCAGGAGCACCACCTGGAGCGGGCGCTGGACAACGAGCTGATCGCCGAGGCTCGCCCCGCGCTGGAAGCCGGCGCGCCGGTGCGCATCCAGCGGGAGATCCGCAACGTCAACCGCACCGTCGGCGCCATGCTGTCGGGCGAGGTGGCGCTGCGCTACGGCCATGCCGGACTGCCGGACGACACGATCAGCATCGCGCTGTCCGGCACCGCGGGCGGCAGCTTCGGCGCGTTCCTGGCGCGCGGCGTCACGCTGAACCTGGAAGGCGATGCCAACGACTATGTCGGCAAGGGCCTGTCGGGCGGCCGCGTGGTGGTGCGCCAGCCGGCCGCGGCCAAGCGCGACCCGATGGAGAACATCATCGTCGGCAACACCGTGCTGTACGGCGCGATCGCCGGCGAGGCGTATTTCCAGGGCGTCGCCGGCGAGCGCTTCGCGGTGCGCAACTCCGGCGCGGTCGCGGTGGTGGAAGGCTGCGGCGACCACGGCTGCGAATACATGACCGGCGGCGTGGTGCTGGTGCTTGGCGCCACCGGGCGGAACTTCGCCGCCGGCATGTCGGGTGGCATCGCCTACGTCTACGACGAGCAGGCGCGGTTCAAGAAGCTGTGCAACCTCGCCGGTGTCGACCTGGAGCCGATCGCGGGACCGGAGATCGGCCTGGTGGACGCGCCCGGCCGGCCGCGCCAGCGCGCCGTCAGCGTGGACGACAGCGGCATGGGCGATCCGCTGCGCTACGACGCGGAGCGGCTGCGCATCCTGGTCGAGCGGCACCTGCTGTACACCGGCAGCGCGCGGGCGCGCGAATTGCTGGACGACTGGGAGAACGCACTGTCGCGCTTCGTCAAGGTGATGCCGCGGGATTACAAGCGCGCGCTGCTCGACCTGCGGGCGGAGCAGACGGCGGCGCGCACCGCGGCGGAGTAGACAAAGCAGTACACCTGTCCCGCTTGCGGGAGAGGTCGGCGCGCGCAGCGCGCCGGGAGCGGGTGACGCCTGCCGCACGCTGCACCCTCACCCGCCGCATCGCGGCGACCTCTCCCGCATGGCGGGAGAGGTGTTCGGAAAAAAGCTTGGAGACCACGATGGGCAAGCCCACCGGATTTCTTGAGATCGAGCGCCAGGACCGCGGCTACGACAAGCCGGATGTCCGCCGCAGGAACTGGAAAGAGTTCGTCAAGCCGCTGCCGGCCGATGCGGTGTCGCGCCAGGCGGCGCGCTGCATGGATTGCGGCATCCCGTTCTGTCACAACGGCTGTCCGGTCAACAACCAGATCCCGGACTGGAACAACCTGGTCTATCGCGACCAGTGGCGGCAGGCGCTGGTCAACCTGCATTCCACCAACAATTTTCCCGAATTCACCGGCCGCATCTGCCCCGCGCCCTGCGAGGCATCCTGCACGCTGAACATCGACGACAACCCGGTGACGATCAAAACCATCGAGTGCAGCATCGTGGATCGCGGCTGGGCAGAGGGCTGGATCGCCCCGCTGCCCGCGGCACGCAAGACCGGCAAGCGCGTCGCTGTCGTCGGTTCCGGCCCCGCCGGCATGGCCTGCGCGCAGCAGCTGGCCCGCGCCGGCCATGACGTGACGCTGTTCGAGAAGTCGGACCGGATCGGCGGGCTGCTGCGCTACGGCATTCCCGACTTCAAGATGGAGAAGCACCACATCGACCGCCGCATCGCGCAGATGGCAGCGGAAGGCGTCACCTTCCGCCCCGGCGTCGAGGTCGGCGTCACCGTCGATATGGCCTTCCTGATGGACGAGTTCGATGCCATCGCGCTGACCGGCGGCGCCGAGTGGCCGCGCGACCTGGAAGTGCCTGGCCGCGAGCTGCCCGGCATCCATTTCGCCATGGACTACCTGACGCAGCAGAACAAGCGCGGCGCCGGCGATGACGAAGCCACCGCGGCGCCGAACGGCACCATCAGCGCGGAAGGCAAGCATGTCATCGTGATCGGCGGCGGTGATACCGGTGCCGACTGCATCGGCACCGCGGCGCGCCAGGGTGCGGCCTCCATCCTGCAGCTGGAAATCCTGCCGAAGCCGCCGGAGCGGGAGAACAAGGCGCTGACCTGGCCCGACTGGCCGCTGAAGCTGCGCACCTCCCCGGCGCACGAGGAAGGCGCGGAGCGGGACTGGGCGGTGCTGACAAGGCGCGCGATCGGTGTGGACCGGGTGCAGGCGCTGGAATGCGTGCGGGTGGAGTGGACCAAGGGCGTGGATGGCCGCTTCGCCATGCAGGAGATGCCGGGCAGCACGTTCGAGCTGAAGGCCGATCTGGTGCTGCTGGCGATGGGCTTCCTCGGGCCGCGGCGCGGTCTGCTGGAGCAGGCCGGGCTGGCGCTGGATGCTCGGGGGAACGTGCTGGCGAACACGGTGGACTATCAGACGTCCGTGGCGAAGGTGTTCGCCGCCGGCGACATGCGGCGTGGGCAGTCGCTGGTGGTGTGGGCGATCCGCGAGGGCCGCCAGTCTGCCCGGGCGGTGGACCAGTTCCTGATGGGGAGCAGCCTGCTGCCGGCGTGAGTTTTCCGTCGCGGCGGAGCTTGGCCCTGTCGGCGTGAGTTTCCGGACGGCAGAGCCTGGCCCTGTCGGCGTGAGTTTCCGTACGGCAGAGCCTGGCACTGTCGGCGTGAGTTTCCGCACGGCAGAGCCTGGCACTGTCGGCGTGAGTTTTCCGCGTGGCGGAGCGTGGCACCGCCGGCCTGAGTTTTCCATCGCGGCGGAGCCTGGGCCCTGTCGGCCTGAGTTTTCCGCACGACGGAGCTTGGCCCTGTCGGCCTGAGTATTCCGCACGGCGGAGCCTGGCACTGCCGGTGTCCCCTTGGGAAGCCTGGCCGTGCCGCCCCGACGGTAGCGAGAACGGCGTGGCGGGGTGCAGGCCGCCACGGCCGGAAATCGGGCTACTCGAACAGCCGGTCCACGTCGGTCTGCACCAGATCGGGGTCTTTCGGCAGCTCCGGTTCGGCTTTCAGTGCCACCGCTGCGGGGTGCGGTTCGGCGGCGGCGATGCCGCCAAGCATCTCCTCGACCCGCTGGAGATGTTCGATCGCGCGGCGGACGCGCTGGCCGGTCAGATCCTGGAATGTGCACGCTTCGAAGATCGCATTGAGCCGTTGCGTGATCGCCGTGACGGCCGCCGGGTCGTTGCGGCCCTGTTCCACCCAGCTTCCGATCGCCTCGGCAGCCTCCATGATCTGGTTGGCGGCTTGTTCCGTTGCCTGCACCACCGCCTCCAGCTCCAACCCGCTGGTGCGCGTGGCCATGGCGGGAGCCGCAAGCACGCGGCCGATCTCCTGCTGGATGCGGGTCAGCTGGCCGGTAAGTTTCGCCTCGCTGAAATCGAGCAGTTGCGTGGCGCCGTGCACCTCCGCCGAGAGTTCGGCGATGCGGCGGTCGACGAAACGCTGCAGCTGCGCGACGGCACCGCCGATTTCGGCCCGGACAACCGCGCGGACCAACTCGCCAAGGTCGTCCTGAGATGTGCCCACCGTCGGCCGCCCGTCCTGTCGTGCAAGCCATTGGACAGCAAGCGGGTTAGCATCCGGTAAAGCCCGCACCGGTGCGGCGTCCCGAACGCGCCGTCGGCGTGTCGATTGCAGCGCCCGTTGCGTCGTCCCGGCCT
>Ga0187809_10001653_pt1 | contig 10125 bp, 9 predicted proteins | sample NC_wetland_sal_i_8_FD_132415 | JGI IMG/M metagenome (GOLD analysis project Ga0187809, IMG submission 132415) | Wetland sediment microbial communities from Neuse River Estuary, North Carolina, USA - ASW_4 | ecosystem: Environmental > Aquatic > Freshwater > Wetlands > Sediment | place: USA: North... | reverse complement strand
TGCGTGACGGCGTTGAGCGCCTTCGGCCGGTTCAGCGTGACGAGCCCGGCCGCGCCGCGCCGCTCGAAGAGGATTTCGTCGGTGCTGAGATCGGTCACGCGCTTCAATTACCCAACATCGCGCGCGAGATGATGACGCGCATGATCTCGTTGGTGCCTTCGAGGATCTGATGCACGCGCACGTCGCGTAAGACGCGCTCGATCGGGTGGTCGCGCAAGTATCCGTAGCCGCCGTGCATCTGGAGGCAGCCATTGACCACCTCGAAGCCGGTGTCGGTGGCGAGGCGCTTGGCCTTGGCCGCGAGCGGCGTTGCGCCGGGCTCGCCTTCGGACACGGCATGTGCGGCGCGATGCAGCAAGAGGCGCGCGGCGTCGATCTCGGTCGCGTAATCGGCCATGCGGAACTGAAGCGCCTGAAAGTCGGCGAGCCGCGTGCCGAACTGGCGGCGCTCTTTCATGTACTCAACCGTGCGGTCGAGACAGAACTGTGCGCCGCCGATCGAGCAGGCGCCGATATTGAGCCGTCCGCCGTCGAGCCCGGCCATGGCGATGCGGAAGCCCTCACCTTCCGCGCCAATGCGGTTGGCGACGGGCACGCGGCAGTTCTCGAGCAGCACCATCGCCGTCGGCTGCGTCTTCCAGCCGAGCTTCTTCTCCTGCGCGCCGAACGTGAGACCCGGCGTACCCTTCTCGACCGCAATGCAGGAGATGCCGCGCGGCGAGTTGTCGCCGGTGCGGCACATGACGAGGTAGATGTCGGAGCGGCCGCCGCCGGAGATGAAGGCTTTCGCGCCGTCGAGCACGTAATGATCGCCGTCACGGCGCGCCTTCGTCGTCAGGCTCGCTGCATCGGAGCCGGAGCCCGGCTCGGTCAGGCAATAGCTGCCGAAATGCTCCATGGTGCAGAGCTTCGGCAGGAAGCGCTGGCGCTGCTCCTCGCCGCCGAAGCGGTCGATCATCCAGGCGACCATGTTGTGGATCGAGATATAGGCCGCGGTCGAGGTGCAGCCCTGCGCCAGTTCCTCGAAGATCAGCGCCGCATCAAGCCGGTTGAGCGCCGAGCCGCCGACGTCGTCGCGCACATAGATGCCGGCGAAGCCGAGGCTGGCTGCGGCGCGTAGCGCGTCCTCGGGGAATATCTCCTTGTCGTCCCAGTCGCGCGCATGCGGCATCATCTCGTCGCGGGCGAACTGCCGCGCGGTGGCCTGGAAGGCGCGCTGATCCTCGGTGAGGGAGAAGTCCATGTGTCTGTTCCGCCCCTGCCCTTCCGCTTAGCAAGCGGCCCCTGACGGAGCAACGGGACCGCCTATTCCGGCGACGCGACCTTCATCAGAACGAGACCGGCGACGATCAGGGTCGCCGCGGCGAGCCGCAGCGCACCCGCACTCTCGCCAAGGAAGACGATACCGACCGCGAAGGCGCCGACCGCACCGATGCCGGTCCAGACCGTATAGGCGGTACCGAGCGGCAGCGTCCGCATGGCGAAGGCCAGCGCCACGACGCTGCCGATCATGGCCGCGACCGAGACGGCAGCCGGAACGAGACGGGTGAAACCATCCGACTGCTTCATCGCCACCGACCAGACGATCTCGAGCAGACCGGCGGCGACGAGTACGATCCAGGCCATTGCGGCCCTCCTGCGCGTTCAGAGAGCCGGGCCGTCCCGGGCATGGACACCCGTTGCCGGGCCGAGGACGTGGCCTCGTTTCAGGACAGGAAATACCCCGTTCGCAGTCTCGTGCAAGCGGGCCTCGCCTGCGCCCTTCCGGGTAGCGGCGATGGGCCGGACGGGCTAAAAAGGCCCCGCTTCGGAGTTCACGCCATGGCGATCAAGTTCGGCCGCCCGCTCGAGCGGTCCATCGGTTTCGTTCCGGTCACGCACAGCGAGGGCGAGGCGCACGGGCCCCTCGACCTCACCGTCCGCATGCGGCGCAACCGCCGCGCCGACTGGGCGCGGCGCATGGTGCGCGAGAACGTGCTCACGACCGACGATCTCATCTGGCCGGTCTTCGTGATGGACGGTCAGAAGGCGCGGCAGCCGGTCGCCTCGATGCCGGGCGTCGAGCGGCTTTCGGTGGATGAAATCGGCCGCGAGGCGGCGCGCGCGGCCAAGCTGTCGATCCCCTGCATCGCGCTGTTCCCCTACACCAACCCGTCCCTGCGCGACGAGACCGGCAGCGAGGCGCTCAACCCGGACAACCTCGTCTGCCGCGCCATGCGCGCCATCAAGAAGGAGGCGCGGACGTCGGCGTCCTGTGCGACGTCGCGCTCGACCCGTTCACCAGCCACGGCCATGACGGCCTCATCCGCGACGGCGAGATCCTCAACGACGAGACGGTCGCGGTGCTGGTGAAGCAGGCTTTGGTCCAGGTCGAGGCCGGCTGCGACATCGTCGCGCCGTCCGACATGATGGACGGCCGCGTCGGCGCCATCCGCAGGGCGCTCGACATCAGCGGCCGCACCGACATTTCGATCATGGCCTATGCGGCGAAATACGCGTCCGCCTTCTACGGCCCGTTCCGCGACGCGGTTGGCTCGGCCAAGACGCTGACCGGCGACAAGCGCACCTACCAGATGGATCCGGCCAACACCGACGAGGCGCTGCGCGAGGTCGCGCTCGACATCGAGGAAGGCGCCGACATGATCATGGTGAAGCCGGGCATGCCCTATCTCGACATCTGCGCGCGGGTGAAGGAGACGTTCGGCATGCCGACCTTCGCCTACCAGGTGTCGGGCGAGTACGCGATGATCATGGCGGCGGCGCAGAACGGCTGGCTCGACGGCGAGCGCGCCATGACGGAGAGCCTGATGGCGTTCAAGCGCGCCGGCTGCGACGGCATTCTCACTTACTTCGCGCCGCGCGTGGCCGAGCAATTGAGCAAAGGCTGAGTTTTCAGAATTTCGGGCAGTTTCCCTCCCCTCACCGGCCCGGTGACAAGACCACACTTCGAGAAGGCAGGACTATGGGTGAATTCGCCATCGGACAGGGCGTGTCGCGCTTTGAGGATCCGCGTCTCTTGCGCGGCGGCGGCCGCTACATCGACGACATCAAGCTGCCCGGCATGGTGCACGGCGTCGTCGTCCGCTCGCAGCACGCGCACGCGAAGATCAATTCGCTCGACGTGTCCGCCGCGAAGCAGGCGCCCGGCGTGCTGGCGGTGCTGACCGCGGCCGACATCAAGGCGGAAGGCTGGGGCGACCTGCCGATCCCGGGCGGTCTCAAGCGCCGCGACGGCTCAGCCATGATCAAGTCGCGCTACCCGATCCTCGCCGAGGACCGCGCCCGCTGGGTCGGCGATCCGGTCGCCTTCGTCGTCGCCGAGACGCTGGCGCAGGCGCTCGACGCCGCCGAGCTCGTCAGCGTCGATTTCGAGCCGCTGCCGGCGATCGTCTCGACCGAAGAGGCCGCCAAGCCCGGCGCCGTCAAGGTGTGGGACGACGCGCCCGACAATGTCTGCTTCGTCGAAACGATCGGCGACAAGGCCGCGACCGACGCCGCCTTCGCCAAGGCCGACCACGTGGTGAAGCAGAAGTTCGTCATCAACCGCGTCACCGCCGCGACCATGGAGCCGCGCGGCGCGATCGGCGACTACAACGCCGCCGAACGCCGCTACACGATCTACACGGCGATCCAGCGCCCGCACCCGACGCGCAACGACTTCGCCAGAATGATGAATATCCCGGAGAGCAAGATCCGCATCGTCACCAACGACACGGGCGGCTCCTTCGGCATGAAGTCGCCGATCTTCAACGAGATGCCGCTGGTGCTGCTCGCCTCGAAGCTGACCGGCCGGCCGGTGAAATGGATCTCGACCCGCACCGAGTCCTTCCTCTCCGACGCGCAGGCGCGCGACAACGTCACCGAAGCGGAGATGGCGCTGTCGAAGGATGGCACCATGCTCGGCTTCCGCGTCAAGACGATCGCCGCCATCGGCGCCTACCTGCAGACGGCGATGCCGGCCTTCGTGTTCAACGCCGGCTCGCTCGCCGGCACCTATCGCACGCCGGCGATCCACGTCGACATCTCGGCGGTGTTCACGCACACCAACCCGATCCGCCCCTATCGCGGCAACGGCCGCCCCGAGGCGGGCTTCGTCATCGAGCGCATGGTGGACTGCGCCGCCGACGAGCTCGGCATCGATCCGGCCGAACTGCGGCGCAAGAACTACGTGCCGCCGAGCGCGATGCCGTACAAGACGCCGCTGACCTTCACCTGGGACTGCGGCGAGTTCGAAAAGAACATGGACCTCGCCATCGCGCTCGCCGACGTGAAGGGCTTCAAGGCGCGCAAGGCGGAATCGGCAAAGCGTAACAAGCTGCGCGGGCTCGGCATGTCGAACACGATCGAGCGCGCGGCGCCGGCCGGGCTCGAAGGCGCCGAGGTCCGCTTCGACCGCGACGGCACCGTGCTGCTGTACTCCGGCTCCAACAACCAGGGCCAGGGCCACGAGACCGCCTTCACCCAGATCGTGTGCGACCGTCTCGGCGTGCATCCGAAGGACGTGCAGTACATCCAGGGCGACACCGATCAGGTGTTCTTCGGCGAAGGCACCGGCGGCTCGCGCTCCTCGGCGATGGCGGGCTCCGCCTTCCACATGGCGAGCGGCAAGATCGTCGACAAGGCGCGCAAGATCGCCGCCCACATGCTGCAGGTCGACGCCGACGAACTGCGCTACGACGAGGGCGTGTTCTCGACCAATAAGACCAACCGCACCCTGTCGATCAAGGAACTGGCCGCCGCCTCGCTGGAGCCGAAGAACCTGCCGAACGACATGGAGCCCGGCCTCTTCGCCAACGCCGTCTATTCGGCGCCGGTCGCCAACTATCCGAACGGCGTGCACGTCTGCGAGCTCGAGATCGACCGCGACACCGGCCAGGTGCAGATCGTGCGCTACAGCGTCGTCGACGACGTCGGCACGGTGATCAACCCGCTGCTGATGCACGGACAGGTGCAGGGCGGCATCGCCCAGGGCGTCGGCCAGGCGCTGATGGAGGACATCCACTTCGACGCCTCCGGCCAGCTCGTCACCGCCTCGTTCCAGGACTACGCCATGCCGCACGCGCACGACCTCTGCGACATGGAGGTGGACGCCAACCCGGTGCCGACCAAGACCAACCCGCTCGGCGTCAAAGGCGTGGGCGAAGCCGGCTGCGTCGGCGCGCTACCGGCGGTGGTCAACGCGCTGGTGGACGCGCTCTCCGAGTTCGGCGTGCGCCACATCGAGATGCCGGCGACGTCCGAGCGCGTCTGGCGCGCGATGCAAGGCAAGGCCTGAGCGCCGGCCGGTCTATACTGATGCAGTGATTCGGCCGGCCTCGCCGCCGGCCGAAGTGTCTGCGTTCAGTTCGGCGCGTTCGGCCGGTCCCTTACATTGCAGAGAGACGTATGCTCCAGCCCGCGCGCAAGCTCGCCTTCGTGCTCGCCTCGTCGAACCACGGCGCAATGATCGTCAACCGCCTCGACTACCGCACCGACGGTGCCGGCCGCGGCGACGGCGTCGGCTTCAAGATCCTCGACCAGGGCGCCTACGACGCGATCGAGGTCGAACTGGCGGTGAAGCTGCTGATGCTGCGGCGCGAGTTCCACGGCAACGGCGTCGTCGGCGTGGATTGCGGCGCCAATATCGGCGTGCACACGATCGAGTGGGCCAACGCGATGAACGGCTGGGGCGAGGTCGTCGCCATCGAGGCGCAGGAGCGCCTCTACTACGCGCTCGCCGGCAACATCGCGCTCAACAACTGCTTCAACGCCATCGCGGTGCACGGCGCGGTCGCGGCCGAGCCGGGCGTCGTGAACATGCCCTGCCCCAACTACCTCATGCCCGGCAATTTCGGCGCGCTGGAGTTGCGCGAGCGGCCGGACAACGAGGACATCGGCCAGCCGATCGACTACGCCGAAGACAAGCTCGTGCCGGTGCAGAAGGTGCCGGTCGACGCCATCGGCCTGACGCGCGTCGACCTCCTCAAGATCGACGTCGGCGGCATGGAGCTCGAGGCGCTCGCCGGCGCGCAGAACGTCATCGACACGCACCACCCGATCCTGCTGATCGCCGGCGGCAAGACCAGCCGCGAGCTGCTGCAGGCCTGGCTCGCCGTGCACGGCTACGAGGTGGTCGAGGCCGGGCTGAACCTGCTCGGCATCCACGCCAGCGATCCGGTGCGCACCCAATTGCGCCCGAGCGCACCGCCGGCGCAGGCGGTCTCCGCGGCGTAGGACTCGCGCGCGCCTCCCGAGTCATGGCCGGGCATGGCCCGTCGAAGACGGGCGTGAACGCCCTTATGTCCCGGCCATCCACGCGTTGCGTGCTGAGGTGCCGTAGAGACGTGGATGGCCGGGACAAGCCCGGCCATGACGAGATTGCAAGCGCTCCGGCAAAAAGACTCAGCCGCAGCCGGCGAGTTCGCGGCGGGTGGCGCGCGGCAGGTGCAGGCCGCATTCCTTCGCGCCGTTCGTCTCCCACCACCAGCGGCCGTTGCGCTCCGGCTCGCCGGGCGCGATGGCACGCGTGCACGGCGCGCAGCCGATCGACACGTAGCCCTGCGCGTGCAGCGCGTTGACCGGCACGTCGGCGGCGGCGATGGCGTCGAGCACCATCTCACGCGTCCAGTCGAACAGTGGGTTGACCTTGAGGATGTCGCGGCTGTCGTCGCGGCCGATCAGCCCCGCGTCGCGGCGGACGTCGCTCTGGTCGGCGCGCGCGCCGGTGATCCAGGCCTCGGCGCCGTCGAGCGCGGCGTCGAGCGGGCGCACCTTGCGCGCGTCGCAGCAGGCGTGCCGCGCCTGCCTGGAATCGTAGAAACCGTCGATGCCGTAGCGCGCGACCGTGGCCTCGAGCGCGGCGCGCTCGGGATAGATCGCCTGGATGCGGCGGCCGTAGCGGCGCTCAGTCTCCGCCCACAGCGCGTAGGTTTCCGGAAACAGCCGGCCGGTGTCGAGCGTCACGACGTCGATGTCGAGGTCCTGCTCGCACAGCCAGTGGAAGATGAGCTGGCCTTCGAGGCCGAAGCCGTGCGTGAAGACGATGCGGCCGGTCAGCGCACGGCGCAATTCGGCGAGCCGCTCGGCCGGCGGCCGGCGCGTCAGCGAGGCGGTCAATTCGGAAACGGATGGACGAATGCGATCGAGCATGCCGCACTCAGACCGCCGCAAACACCTCGCGTCAAAGCAAAAATTTCATTCGCCGCAGGCGGCCGTCCATGTGACCGCCGTCCCGGCGGCGCCCGGAATGCGAGAACGTCCTGCTGCAAATCGCGCGCGCGGCGGCGGGGAGAATCCGGTTGCCGATCGTGCGTTTCGCGCCACCGCATGCCGCCGCGGACGCGCGTGCGAGAACGAACTTGCCCGATGGGGCGAATTCTTCTCGCGTTGTGGCCACGCGCGGCATGCGCTTTCGTCAAAGCGGGCGCCGGCGGAACGCCCGTTCCCGGCGCTCACTCCATCGCCGCGCCGGTTTCGATCCGTACCGGCTGGTAGCCGTCGGCCGCCATTGCGGCGACGATCTCCTCCGCATGCGCCGCGTCGCGCGTCTCGATCGTGACGTCGAGCTTGGCGCCCTTGGCCGGCACGTCGAGGAACAGGCGGCGGTGGTCGACCTCGAGGATGTTGGCGCCGAGCTCGCCGAGCCGCGTGGCGATGTGGCCGAGCACGCCGGGGCGGTCGGGAATGGTGAGGCGGAACGAGACGATGCGGCTCTCGCGATCGAGCTCGCGCACCATGATGGACGCGAGGATGCGCGGGTCGATGTTGCCGCCGCACAGGATGAGGCCGACCTTGCGGCCCTTGAAGCGCGCGGGCTGCGCCAGCATCGCGGCGAGCCCCGCGGCGCCGGCGCCTTCCGCCATCGTCTTCTGCAGCGTCAGATAGGCGTTCACCGCGCGCTCGAGCTGCGCCTCGTTGGCGAGGATGACGTCGCCGACGAGCTCGCGCACGATCGGCAGCGTGAGCTTGCCCACGGTCTTGACGGCGATGCCTTCGGCGAGCGTCGGCCCGCCGATCGGCAGGCGGTCGGACTTGAGCGCGTTCCACACCGACGGATAGAGCGCGGCCTCGGTGCCGACGACGTCGATCGAAGGCTTCAGCGCCTTGGCCGCGACCGCGTTGCCGGCGATGAGGCCGCCGCCGCCGATCGGGATCACCAGGGTGTCGAGACCGGGCTCGTCCTCGAGCATCTCGAGCGCGATGGTGCCCTGCCCGGCGATGATGCGGGCGTCGTCGTAAGGATGCACGAGGGTGAGCCCGCGCTCGGACTGGATCTCGTCGCAGCGCGCCTGGCATTCCGACACGCTCTCGCCCGAGAGCACGACCTCGGCGCCGTGCGACTTCGTCGCCGCGACCTTCACGAAGGGCGTCGTCACCGGCATCACGATCACCGCCGGGATCTTCAGCCGCGCCGCGTGATAGGCGACCGCCTGCGCGTGGTTGCCGGCGGAGATGGCGATGACGCCGCGGGCGCGCTCCTGATCCGTCAGCGAGGCGAGCTTGACCAGCGCGCCCCGGTCCTTGAACGAGTTGGTGACCTGCAGATTTTCGTATTTGACGAAAACCTGCGCCCCGGTCAGCGCCGACAGCTTCGGCGCCGGCAGCATCGGCGTGCGCAGCACGACGCCGGCGATGACGCCGCGGGCCGCCTCGATATCCTTGATCGAAATGGTCAAATTCGGTCTCCGAAAACGGCCCAGCATGCCGCAGGCCGGCGCCGCGGGCCAGCCCGCGGGGCGCGGCCCCGGGCGTTCCGCCGCTCTTGCGCTTGGGCTATCCTTGTCCCATCTCGCCTGCAGGACGGATGAGACGAAATCGTGGTCTCGTCCGGTTTCGAGGGGACCGCCGCTCACGATGCCGATCGACATCAAGCCGCACGCCTACGACCCTTACGTCTCGCCGGAACTGTTCGACGGCGTTCTGGCGCGCCGCGTCGTCGCCTTCATCATCGACTTCGTGCTGATCGCCATCCCCGTGCTGCTGGCGGCGATGTTCATCTTCGCCTTCGGCATCGTCACGCTGGGGCTCGGCTTCGCGCTGTACTGGCTGCTGCCGCCCGCGACGGTGGTGTGGGCGCTCGTCTATTTCGGCAGCACGCTCGGCGCACCGGCCTCCGCCACCATCGGCATGCGGGTAATGGAGCTGGAGATGCGCACCTGGTACGGCGCTCCGGCCTATTTCGTGCTCGGCGCCGTGCACGCCGTCGGCTTCTGGTTCACGGTGTCGTTCTTCACGCCGTTCGTGCTGCTGGTGCCGTTCTTCAACGAGCGGCGGCGGCTCCTGCACGACATCCTGCTCGGCACCGTGGTGATCAACAACGCCCGACGCGCCGCGATCCTGCGGCCGGCGCCGTTCGGACGCGGGGCGGTATAATGGCTTTGACGTGGAACGCGGAGCGCGCAATGCTTTTCTCGAATCGGGCGACGACACTCTGGCCTGACCGGTGACCCAACACTCGCGCGATACGCCGCAGTTCTACCTGACCGCCCCCTCGCCCTGCCCTTACCTCAAGGGCCAGGAAGAGCGGAAGGTGTTCACCCATCTCGTCGGCGACCGCGCGGCGGAACTCAACGATCTGCTCACGCACGGCGGCTTCCGCCGCAGCCAGTCGATCGCCTATCGCCCGGCCTGCGAGACCTGCCGCGCCTGCGTCTCGGTGCGCGTGGTCGCGGCCGACTTCAAGCCGTCGCGCAACATGCGCCGCGTCGCCGAACGCAGCGCCGACCTGATCGGCGAGATGCGGCAGCCGGCGCCGACCTCTGAACAGTATTCCGTCTTCCGCGCCTATCTCGACGCGCGCCACCGCGACGGCGGCATGGCCGACATGACCGTGCTCGACTACGCGATGATGATCGAGGACAGCCACGTCGATACGCGCGTCATCGAATATCGCCGGCGCGGACCGGACTCAGGAATCAACGGCCGCGGCAGCGGTGAGCTCATGGCGGTGGCGCTCACCGACGTCCTCAGCGACGGGCTGTCGATGGTCTATTCGTTCTTCGAGCCCGGCGAAGCGGACCGCTCCCTCGGCACCTTCATGATCCTCGACCATATCCAGCGCGCGCTGGCGATGGGCCTGCCCTACGTCTATCTCGGCTACTGGGTCGCAGGCTCGCGCAAGATGGACTACAAAGGCCGCTTCCTGCC
>Ga0187809_10001651_pt1 | contig 10129 bp, 8 predicted proteins | sample NC_wetland_sal_i_8_FD_132415 | JGI IMG/M metagenome (GOLD analysis project Ga0187809, IMG submission 132415) | Wetland sediment microbial communities from Neuse River Estuary, North Carolina, USA - ASW_4 | ecosystem: Environmental > Aquatic > Freshwater > Wetlands > Sediment | place: USA: North... | reverse complement strand
GCGGAAGTCGACCGCCTCTTCCAGCCCTTCCAACGGCTCGATCGGCGCCGGGCAAACTACAAGGACGGGCACGGGCTCGGGCTGTCTATCGTCCGAGCCATCGCGACCGCACACGACGCCACCCTCACCGCCCACCCCATGCGCGACGGCGGCCTGCTCGTGAGCGTCATCTTCCCGCAGCCCGCGACCCCGGCCGCAGCTGCGGACAATCGTTCCCAACGCGACGGACACAACGTCGAGATCGAGCTGGCGATGCCGTGACTCGCCCTTTGTGACCGCGGCAGCCGGGGCTACGGCCGGATAATAATGAGGTGCAAGCGGGCCGAGCCGACGGCGCCGCGGGGCCACGTGCGGCCCGCGGGCGGCTGCGCACTTACCTGGGCATTGCCCCGGGGGTCGGGAAGACCTACGCGATGCTGCGGGACGGGCGTGCCCAGCGGCGAAGCGGCGTCGACACCGTGCTGGCCTTCTGGCAGCGTCATGGGCGGGCGGCAACCGCCGCGCAGGTTGATGGTCTGGAGGTGCTCACCGGCACGGGCAGCTACCGGGGGGTGAGCATTGAGGAGCTGGATGTCGATGCGGTCCTGGCCCGCCACCCGGAACTGGCCCTGGTGGATGAGCTGGCGTACGCGAACCCGCCCGGCGCCCGGCACCCGAAACGCTGGCAGGATGTCGACGACCTGCTAGAGGCCGGGATCGACGTGTACACCACCTTGAACGTGGGCAATATCGAGTCGCTGGGCCCGCTCGTTTCCCGGATCACCGGGGTGCGGGTGAGCGAGCCGGTGCCGGACGCGTTCGTGCGGACCGGGCAGGTCCAGCTGGTTGACCTGGCGCCTGTAGCGCTGTGCCGCCGGCTGGCCCAGGGGCTGGTGTTCCCCGCCGAGCAGGCTGATGCGGCGCTGTCGCAGTATTTCAAGTTCGCGAACCTGGCTGCGCTGCGGGAGCTGGCCGGAGACCTGCCGGTCCAGGCCGTGAACGTCGGACAATCGGACGACGCGAGCGGCGCTGGCGTCGCCAGGCCACGGCGTGAAGCAGTGTCACGGCAGCCTTTACCGACGATCGACGGCCCGCCGATTCACGCGCACGTCGAAACGGTGGTCCGCGCCGTTAGCCTGCCATTGGCTTTCGGGTCGCCGCCGCGGATTGAAGTGTCGAACCCGGGGGTACCGGTACGGCACACGATCCACCGCGTACGGCGTCCGGGAGGACCGATGCTTATCGCCGACGTACTTCGCGCAAAGGGCACCCAGGTCATCACCATCCCCCCGGACACCAAGGTGCGGCAGCTTCTGGCGGTCCTGGCCGAGCACGGGATCGGCGCTGTCGTCGTTTCGCACGACGGCACCGCGGTCGACGGGATCGCCAGCGAGCGGGACATCGTCCGGGCACTGGCCCGGCGCGGGGCCGCGGTGATGTCCGAGCCGGTTACGGCCATCTACACAGCCGAGGTGCACACGGTCACGCCGCAGACCTCGATCGAGGAGGTTATGCGCATGATGACCGAGCGCCGGGTGCGGCATGCGCCGGTCGTGGTGGGCGGTAGCTTGCAAGGAATCGTGAGCATCGGCGACATAGTGAAGATCCGTATCGGCGAACTCGAAACCGAGCGAACCGCACTGGCGGACTACATCACCGGCACCCGCTAACGCGCCGGTCCAGCCTGCCGGCGCCTGCCTAATCACTGAGGCTGATCTGGTCGGGTGTTCTAGAGGTGATTGGCCCCCTTTTTTCGTTCGGCGCCGCGGCGTCGAAGGTGCGACAATCCCGGCATGGCAGCGGCACGACGAGCTCCTCAGGTCCAGCGATTCGTGGTCGTGGTATTTGACGGGCTCTCGATGGGCATCATGTCGTTCGCATTCGGCGTATTTGACATGGCAAAGTACTACGGCGTCCTGGACGATCTTGATGTGCGGGTGGTCGATCTCGGCCTGCACCTGATCCGGACCCAGTACGGCGCGGCGGTGGCTAACCGCCTGGCCCGGTTCATGGTGGTGCCTCCGCACCGGTCCGGCGATCAGGCCCAGTACGTGGAGACACCGCTGCCCGTGATCGAGGAGAGCGATCCGGTGGGCGAGACGTTGAACTGGGCCCTGGGCCAGCTCGACCAGCCCCTGCCGGTAGAGCGTCTGGCCCGCCGGGCACAGATGAGCCGGCGCAGCTTCGACCGGCGGTTCCGTTAGGTCACCGGTGCCGCCCCCGCCACCTGGCTGATCCATCAGCGGGTGCTGCGCGCGCAGCAGTTGCTCGAGTCGACCCGGCTGCCGGTGGAAGAGGTGGCGCGGCGATGCGGGTTCTCCACCGCTGCCGCCTTGCGGCCGCATTTCCGCCGCCTGGTCGGCACGGTTCCCGCCGCGTACCGGATCACGTTCGCGGTGGCTTAAACCTGCCGCGGGTTGGCGAAATCCCTGCTGTCGCCGCCATGGCCGGGTCGGCAGGATGAGGTTATGACGACAGCGAGCAGTAAGATCCGTTCGTTCCGAATCGAAATTCCACAAGAAAGCCTCGATGATCTTCATGCCCGGCTGAGCCGGGTACGGTGGGCCAGCGAAGTCCCCGGCCGGCCCGCGGAGGACTACGGCGTGAGCCTGGCCTGGGTCAGTGAGCTGGCCGGATACTGGCGTGACGGCTATGACTGGCGCGCGGCCGAGGCGAGGCTCAACGAGTACCCGCAGTTCGTGACCGAGATCGACGGCCAGGACATTCACTTCCTGCGTATCGGCTCGCCAGAGCCGGGCGCCATCCCGTTGATCTTGACCCACGGCTGGCCCGGCTCGGTCGTCGAGTTCCTCGACGTGATCGGCCCGCTGACGGATCCGCGGGCCCACGGCAAGGACCCGTCGATCGCGTTTGAACTGGTCATTCCCTCGCTACCGGGATTCGCGTTCTCGGGCCCGCTGCGGGACCGGGGCTGGAGCACGCAGCGCACCGCCGCGGCCTGGGCCACGCTGATGCACCGCCTTGGCTACGAGCGTTACGGCGCGGCTGGCAACGACGCCGGTTCGATGATTTCGCCGGAGGTGGGCCGCCTCGACCCTGAGCACGTGATCGCCGTGCACGTTACCCAGGTCTTCTCCTTCCCCTCCCGGGACCCGGCCGAGTTCGAAGGCATGTCCGCCGCAGACGGCGCCGCGATGCAGAAACTGCAATGGTTCATGGACCACAAGATTTCGTTCAACCAACTGCAATCGCAGCAGCCGCAGACGCTGGCACACGCCCTCGCTGACTCTCCGGTCGGCCTGCTGGGCTGGAACACCCAGCTCATGACGCCCGACGCGATGGGCGACAAGCAACTCGACAAGGAGTTCATCCTCACCAATGTCGCCCTGTACTGGTTCACCAACACCGGCGGTTCCTCGATCCGGTTCTACTACGAAGACGCACACCGGGCGGTGCACACCGAGCCGACCACCATCCCGCTCGGCGTCGCCGGCTTCTCCGGCGACTTCTCCGGCGTCCGCCGCTTCGCCGAGCGCGACCACAAGAACCTCGTGCAGTGGAACATGCACCCGGAACCAGGCGGTCACTATGCCGCGCACCTGGAACCAGAAGTCCTGGCCGACGATATCCGCGGTTTCTACCGCCGATTCCAGTAGGCACGGCGGCGCCGGCCTACCTCGAGCTCGCGAGGGTTCAGGGCTGTGGGGCGAGGGCGGTGACCTCGCGGCGGAACGGGACGTGGTCGTTCGGCGGCAGGGTGGCGTCGAACTCCTCGGCGTACCGGCGTCCTGACCAGACCGCGGCGGCGATGGTGCCGGGTGCCCACGCGTCGCCTATGCCGCGGACGGTCTTGATCGGGCCGGTACCGGCCAGCGCAACCAGCTCCTCGTAAAGCGCGTCATGCGGCAGCCGGGCGGTGACCAGCACGACGCTGTCCGCGGCGAGCGCGCTGGGCTGGTCGGTATAGGCGTTGACGAGCGCGACGTGGTCGGCGCGCACGGCCGCGACGGCGTGGCTGGCGTGCACGGTGACGCCGACCTCCAGCAGCCGGCGCTGGATCTTGACGACCTCCATGGTGTTCACGGCCCAGGCGGAGACCTGTGCGGCGGGGGTGACGACGTGGACGTCGAAGCCCTCGCGGGCCAGCAGCTCGGCGAGCACGCCGCCGAGGTAGTAGTGGTCGTCGTCGAAAAGGACCACCCGCCGGCCACGCGGACGGAGGCCGGCCATCAGGTCGTCGGGGGTGAGAGTCTGCGCGGCGGGCTCGATCTCGATCGGATGGGTGTGCCAGCGGGCCACGCCATCGCGCCGCCAGGCCGAGCCGGTGGCGACGGCCACGTGCTCGAAGCCGAATTCCGCGATGTCCTGGGCGCTCATCGGGCTCTCGCGGAAAATCTCGACGTTTTTCATCTCCGATAGGGCCTGCTCGCGGTAGTCCAGCACCCGGATCCAGGCGGCCAGCCCGGGCAGGCGTGACTCCGTCGCGACCCGGCCGCCGATGTGGCGGGTGGCCTCGGTAAGCAGCACGTCGTAGCCGCGCACCCCGAGGGCGCGGGCCGCCTCCAGCCCGGCCGGCCCGGCGCCGACGATGAGCACCCGCGCGTCGGATTCCTTGGCGCGGATGAACTCCGGGTGCCAGCCGCGCCGGAACTCCTCGCCCATGGCGGGGTTCTGCGTGCACCGGATCGGGGACATGGTGAAATCTCCGGACACGCAGATGTTGCAGCCGATGCACTCGCGGATCGTCTCCAGCCGCCCGTCACGAATCTTGTTGGGCAGGAACGGGTCGGCGATCGACGGCCGCGCGGCCCCGATGAGGTCGAGGATGCCGGCCTTGACCTGGCGGACCATCAGGTCCGGCGAGGTGAACCGGCCCACGCCGACCACCGGTTTGGTGGTGAGCTGCTTGAGCCCGGCGACGTACTCTTCCTGCTCGCCTTCCGGGCCGAAACGGGAGGTGTTGGAATCGTGCTCCCAGCTGCCCATGACGAAGTCCCACAGATCCGGGTGCTCGCCCAGTTCGCCCAGGATCTCCTCCATCTGCGGGCGGGAGATGCCGGCCTCCCCGATGCGCTCGTCCACCGTGATCCGGCAGGCCACCGCGGCGCGACCGGCGACCTCTTCCTGGGTGTCCTCGAGAATCTCCCGCAGCAGGCGCATCCGGTTGCGTGGGCTGCCGCCGTACTCGTCGCTGCGCTGGTTGTAACGCGGCGACAGGAAGTGGTGAATGCCGCCGAGCGCGTGCCCGGCGTAGACGTATACCAGGTCGTAGCCCGCCTGGAGCGAACGGCGCACCGCGGTGCGGTGCCAGCGGCGCAGGTCGGCGACGTCGGCCTTGGTCATCGCCCGCGCCTGTACCGGGTCGTAGGTGAACGTCGCGACCGGCAGGTGGCCCGGGGCGAGCGGGACCTCGCGGCTGTACAGGTTCGGGGCGTTGAGGCCGTTATGCGCAAGCTCGATGCCGGCCAGCGCGCCCCCGTCGTGGATCGCCTGGGCGATGCGGGCCAGCGCCGGGATGTCCTGCTCGTCCCAGATGCGCAGTTCGATGAACGGGGCAATGTCCGAGGTGGGGTGGATCTCGACCTGCTCGGTGCAGACCACCGCCCAGCCGCCCTCGGCCTTCACGCGCCGCATCGCGGCCTGCGCGCTGGGATCCCGGTAGCCCATGCCGTTGCAGTGCGGTACCTGGAAGAACCGGTTCTTCGTGGTCAGCGGGCCGATCCGCACCGGCTGGAACAGTATGTCGTAGCGTGACGACTGCGGCGGCCGGCTCGGCAGCGGCGTTGCGCTCATGTCGGTCCTCCGGGAGAGGATGGCAGGCCGGGCTGCGGCGGCAGCGCGGCCAGTATCGGTGTGCGCCCAGGATCACCCGCCCGCGGCTAGAGATGCAACGCGAGCCGCGATGCCGCCGGATCCGAGGCCGGCGGTACGCTGGCGGATCGTGACATTCTCGCTCACCGCGCGCTGCCCGCGCACGGGCGCCTTCGGCATCGCGATCAGTTCATCCAGCCCCGCCGTGGCCGCTCGCTGCCTGCACCTGCGTCCCGGGGTCGGCGCGGCCGCGTCGCAGAACATCACCGACCCCCGCCTGGGGACGCGCCTGCTCGACCTGCTCGCTACCGGACGTGCCGCCGAGGCGGCGATGACCGCTGTGGTGGCCGGCGACCCCACCGCCGAATACCGGCAGCTCGCCGTCGTCGACGCACACCGCGGCGTCGCGGTCCACTCGGGCCGGTACACCCTCGGGGTCCATCACAGTGCGCTCGGCGACGGCGCCGTTGCGGCCGGCAACCTGCTCGCCGCCTCCGCCGTCATCGATTCGATGCTGGACGCCTACTCCCGCAGCGAGCAGGACGATCTCGCCGCCCGGCTGCTCGACGGGCTGTACGCCGGCCTCGCCGCCGGCGGCGAGGCCGGCCCGGTCCACTCCGCCGGGCTGGCCGTAACCCACCCCAGCGCCGGCTGGGCCGAAACCGACCTGCGCGTGGACTGGCACGAGGACCCGATCGGCGAGCTGCGCCGGCTGTGGCAGCGATGGCAGCCGGTGCGCGGGGATTACATCACCCGCGGCCTTGATCCCGCCAGCGCTCCGGCCTACGGCGTCCCCGGCAACGAATAACCGCACCTCTGATCCTCCGGCTGCCGAGGTGTCAGCAAGCAGACAGCAGCGGTGTCGGCTGCGTGACTGACCCTTCTGTGCCGCAGGAGCAACCTGGGGGCAGCTGGTCATTCCCGGCCGGCAATCACGATGGTGGACCGCTGGCTGGCTGGCCGGCCGGCACCGCCGGCGCAGGGCGCGGGGCCCTGGAGGAGGGAATTGAGATGGTGTGGTTCTGGCTGAACGTGCCGCTGGCGGTGGCTTTCTTCGGAGCCATCTGCGGGATCCCGCTCGCGAAGGTCCTCCGGAACCCGGACTGGGGACCGCAGCGGGCCGACGCCCACTACGCTCAGGCTGCCGGACCGGCGCCGACCGCCGCGATTCATCGCAGCGAGCCCTCGGTGGATGCCCCGGCACTGGCGGGCGCGGCGAGCTAGCCGACGGATGAACGGGCGAGGGCCGCGGCACAGGCCGCGGCCCTCTTGCTGGCCGCTGTCACCGCCATTGCGCCTCGTCCCAGTCGTGGTCGCGGTACTCGGCAGCTCCGGGGGGAGGCTCCGGGGGCTGGTACGGCTGGAACCTTCTCGGCTTCCTGGTCAGGGCCAAGGTGACGATCGCGCACAAGCTGCCACCCGCGGCGATCCACAGGCACACCGTGGTCAGCTGGGGCCCGAGGACGAAGACCAGAGCGGCGCGCGTCCACACGGTGATCGCGGCGCTCGCGATGACCACGCAGGACAGCAATCGGATCAAGATCCTCACCCGTCACGCTCCCGCCTGGCGCCGTAACGCATTCCAGTCGGCTGTGGTAAGGCCAGTCTCACCCCCGCGAGGCACGTTGGCCGGGCCGCCACGCCGGCGGCCGGGCGCCGGTAAGCCTCCCCGCAGGTCATCGTCTTATCGGTGGGTACCGGGCAGTCACCGGCAAACCCCGGGATTTGCGCGGCAGGGTGAACCACGGACCGTTCGGCTTCAAAAGATCTTTTCCGAACGGGCCGTCGTGCGAGTTGACCGGGTTCCGGTCCTGCTGACGCTAGGGGGTGTTCTGCCCGATGACCAGGGAGACGGGGCTCTGCTGGGGCCTGAGCGCGGCGATGGCCAGCCGGGAGGCACCGGGGCGCCAGGACATCAGCTGCACCTTGGTCGTGAAGCTCAGCTCGGCAACCAGGCTGTCGCTGCTCGCGGGCCAGCCGAAGCTGATCAGAGCATCACTGCTGAGCCAGGTCCCCGGGACGACCATCAGGCGGCCGCTGACCGTGGACATCAGCTCCAGTTGCACCGCCTGTCCGCCGTCGTCGGCCTCGTTGCTGAAGCTCACTTCGACCGCCAGAAAGCGGCCGTCGGGGCTGAAGGCTGCGCTGGCCGCTGACCTGCCGTCGGGCAGCTCGGCCGTTACCTGCCGTCCGGTGGCCAGGTTCACCACCTGGACAGGGCAGCGTGCGGCACACGCCGGCGTCCAGGCGATCTGGGTCGTGCTCGCCGCGATCACTGCGTCAAAGGTGCGGCTGGCCCGCGAAGTGGCTGGATCCCACAACTGGTCGGCCGTGGTTCCCGGCTGCGGGGCCACTGGTGTCAGCAGCAGGCCACGGTCGGTCGCCTGCTCGATCAGGTACCCCACCGGAAGCCTGAGCTGCGGCCCGAGCGGCGAGCCGGCGATGCTGACCTCCCGCGCCGTGCCTGCGGCAGTGCCCGGATCAGCGTCCGGACGGTAGCTGGTCAGCCACAGCGCGCCAACGGCGGCCGGTGCGACCGCGTCCGCCAGCCCCACCCGCGTCACCGACCGCGCACCGTCGGCCAGGAAGTAGACAGGACCCGGCGGTCCAGCGCACGTGGCGCAGCCGGCCTGGGTATCAGGACCGGCCTGGATCGCCCAGCCACCCGCGGCGCGGATGAACTCGTAGCCAGACCGCCGTGGTGGCAGGCCACCGATCGCCACCATCTGGCCGGTGCCCGGCCAGAACCACGCCGGCTGCTGTCCGGTAGCTGGCACCCGCAGGCCGCCGGGCCACGACGAGGCAGGCCCCGTGATCCCGTCGGGTACCGCCGCCGCGGGTTCCGCCGGGCCCGAAGCCCCTGCCGGCGCGGTCACGGTGGCGGCCGCCCGGGCCGACCGCGCAGATGACTGCCGTGACCGCGGCAGGTGCTGGACAATCAGGACAACCGCCAGCACGAGCACGGCGGCCGCCGCTACCCGGCGCGGCCACGGACCGGGCTGATGGTCCCCGCCCTGGCTCAGGGTGTCGGGCACCGCCCTCACCGCCAACAGCGTTCTGATCTGTGCGTACGACCATACTCCGGCCTGGCGGGCGAGGGCGTCCGTGCGAGGTCAGGGGTCGTCGGCCGCACCCGGGTCGGGGGCCTCCGCGGGAGGCAGCTCGCGGCGGGCAACGAGGAGGACGTCGATGCCGGACGCGCCGGCCTCCTCGATAATCCGACGTACGATCGGCCCGCCGACCGAGATGTGCCACCAGCTGCGGTGGATGGAGCCGATCACGATCTGGGTGATCTCATGCTCCCGCGCGAAGCCGAGGATGGCCCGGGCGGGATCGCCAGGTGGCAGGTCGTGCCAGTGGGCGCCGAGATCGGCGGCCAGTTCCCGGAGCCCGTCGATCGACTGGCGATCCTGGGACGGCCCGGTGTCATCGAGGATGACGTGGACCACCTCGAGTTCAGCGTTGTACCGCAGTGCGATGCGCGCTGCGCGCCGTAGCAGCGCGTCGGTACCCGGTGCCGGGGTGACGGCCACCATGATCCGCTCGGTTGTCTCCCACAGGACCTGAGGCTCCTGCGGCCGCAGGCGCCCGAGAAGCTGTTCATCTGACTCGTCGGCCACGAACCGCAGCGCCAGCTCGCGCAGGGCGATCAGGTTGTCGGTGCGGAAGAAGTGGGTGAGGGCCTGGGGGACCTTGTACATGGGATAGATGTTGCCGTGGAGCATCCGGCGGCGTAGCTGCTCCGGTGAGGAGTCGATCAGTTCGATCTGGGTGGCCTTGCGCACCACCCAGTCCGGTACTCGTTCACGCACCGGTGTCCCGGTCATCTGCTCAACCTCACCGGCGATGCTCTCCAGGTGCTGGATGTTGACGGTGGTGATGACCTGGATGCCCGCATGAAGGATGTCCAGGACATCCTGCCAGCGTTTGTGGTTTCGGCCGGATCCCGGCACGTTCGTGTGGGCCAGCTCGTCGATTAGTGCGACCTCGGGCCGTCTTCGCAGCACGGCGTCCAGGTCCATCTCTTCCACGCGGGTTCCCCGGTAGTCGACTACCTTGCGGGGAATGATCTCGAGGCCGTTGAGCAGGGCCTCGGTGAGTGGCCGCCCGTAGGTCTCGACGAATCCGGCGACGACGTCGGCGCCCCGCTTACGCCGGCGTTGGCCCTCGGAGAGCATCGCATAGGTCTTGCCGACGCCGGGAGCCGCGCCCAGGTAGGTGCGGAAATGACCAGTCGGCTCGACCTCGTCGGCGGCAGCCGCGTCCGCTTCCGCGGGCTCGCTCACATCTTCGCCGGTCCCCTCGGAGCCGGTGCCCCTGATCTGCTCGGTGATCTCGGCGGCCTTCCTGTCCCGGATCGGCCCTGGTTCGGGCCGGC
>Ga0187809_10001650_pt1 | contig 10130 bp, 7 predicted proteins | sample NC_wetland_sal_i_8_FD_132415 | JGI IMG/M metagenome (GOLD analysis project Ga0187809, IMG submission 132415) | Wetland sediment microbial communities from Neuse River Estuary, North Carolina, USA - ASW_4 | ecosystem: Environmental > Aquatic > Freshwater > Wetlands > Sediment | place: USA: North... | reverse complement strand
GATGGGATCCTGACCAAGGGCAAGGCCTTTATCGATTACAGTTTTGTCACGGGTGAATCCCTGCCCGTGCTGAGGGAGATGGGTGAGATCGTGTACGCGGGAGGCAGGCAAACGGGAAGCAACATCGAAGTGCTCGTCGTCAAGGAAGTTGCTCAAAGCTACCTCACGAGGTTGTGGGACCAGCCGGCACACAAGAAGGCGGGGAAGCCCCGTCCGGTGACGCTCGTGGACCTGCTGGCCCGGTATTTTACGTACATTATTCTTTTAGTGGCCCTGGCCACGGCCGCCTACTGGCTGGTACAGGACCGGCACTTTCTCTGGCCGGCCGTCACCGCCGTGTTCATCATCGCATGTCCCTGTGCGCTCGTCCTTTCCAACACCTTTACCAATGGCAATATCCTGCGCATCCTCAGTCGTAATCATTTTTACCTGAGAAATGCGGATACCATCGATGAAATTGCCGGGGTGACGCATATCGTTTTCGATAAGACAGGTACCCTCACTGAATCCCAGGCCCGGGAAATCCGCTATGACGGGCGTCCCTTGCCGGACCTTCAGCGAAGCTATATCGCAGCCGTTGTACAACATTCCACGCACCCCCTGAGCAAGGCGCTTTCCCGGTACCTGGGCGACAGCGAACTACCGGTCGATCGTTTTAGGGAATTTACCGGGAAAGGCATCGAGGGTTCCATCGGTGACGTACCGGTTCGGGTCGGATCCGCTGCGTGGATCGGGGCGCGATCCACCGACAACATGACCCGGGTCTTCGTGGAAGTCGGTCATGAGATCCTCGGCAGTTTTTACTTCGGCAATCATTACCGCAGCGCCGTGGTTCCGCTGATCGCCGGGCTGAAGAAGCATTACCGGCTTTCCGTACTATCAGGTGATAATGCGGCGGAGGAAGGTAACCTGAGAAAAATGCTCGGCCCGGGGAGCGCCCTGTTGTTCGACCAGCGTCCGGAGGAAAAGCTCGCTTATATCCGGAAGCTGCAGTCGGCCGGTGAGAAGGTGATGATGATCGGCGACGGATTGAATGATGCGGGAGCCCTTAAACAGAGCGATGTCGGGATCGCGGTGGCGGAGCAGACCAATCATTTCACGCCTGCATGCGACGCGATCCTCCAGGCAAACCAGCTGAACCGGCTTACCCGTTTCTTCCGGCTTTGCCAGGCCAACAAAAGCATTATCGTTTCAAGTTTCGTATTATCCATCGTCTACAATGTCATCGGGTTATGCTTTGCCGTCCAGGGGTCCCTTTCGCCGGTCATTGCAGCTATATTGATGCCGGCAAGCTCCCTGAGCATCCTGCTGCTAACCTTCGGAAGCAGTTCGCTGCTGGCGCGGCTGATGAAGCTGATCTAGGCGACCCGAACATGGGGAGACATCCCGCCGCCGGTTCCTTTCCCCGTCCTGCCTTTCACCGTTTTTTTACCTGATCAAAGTCATTTGGGCCAATGACGACAATTATGACCGCCGGGGGCTTAAGTAGATATTTTTACGCCCAGCAAAAATCAGGCATGAGCGCTATTATTATCATTCTAATTGCCAGCAGTAGTGTGGCGGTGGTGTTCCTGGTCGCATTTATCCTATCCGTGAAATCAGGCCAGTTCGAAGACGACTATTCGCCGCCGTCAAGGATACTTTTTGATGACAAACCGTCCACCCACCGGGATCCCGAAATATTGTAATTATCTAAACCAATACTGTATATGCAAGTTGAAAAGTTCTATTATGACAACAAGATTGTGAAAGCATTCCTGTATGCCACTGTTGTATTCGGCATCGTCGGGATGATTGCAGGGCTCTGGGTGGCCATCGAATTTTATTATCCGGGGGCGACGCTCAACCTGCCTGCTACCACGTTTGGCAGGTTACGGCCGGTCCATACGAATGCGATCATATTTGCATTCGTGGGCAACTGCATTTTCACCGGTATATACTATTCACTCCAGCGTCTTTGCAAGACCCGGATGTTCAGCAACACGCTCAGCTGGATCCATTTTTGGGGCTGGCAGGCGATCATCGCAGCCGCCGCCATCACCCTGTTGCTGGGTTATACGTCCGGGAAGGAATACGCGGAACTGGAATGGCCGATTGATATCGCCATCACGGTTGTCTGGGTAGTGTTTGGTATCAATATGTTCGGGACGATCATAAAAAGACGGGAACGGCACCTCTATGTGGCCATCTGGTTTTACATCGCCACCTGGGTTACGGTCGCCATGCTGCACATCGTGAATTCCATGGAGATCCCCGTGACCATGTGGAAAAGTTACAGCCTGTACGCGGGTGTACAGGACGCGCTCGTGCAGTGGTGGTATGGACACAACGCCGTCGCCTTTTTCCTGACGACCCCGGTACTGGGCCTGATGTATTATTTTCTGCCGAAGGCTGCCAACCGGCCCATCTACTCGTACCGTTTGTCGATCATACATTTCTGGGCACTCATTTTCATCTACATCTGGGCGGGGCCGCATCATCTGCTGTATACGGCGTTGCCTGACTGGGCGCAATCGCTCGGCACCGTTTTTTCCCTGATGTTGATCTTCCCCTCCTGGGGCGGTATGCTCAACGGGCTGTTCACCCTGCGGGGCGCATGGGACCGCGTGCGCGAAGAGCCTGTACTGAAGTTCCTGGTGGTCGCCGTGACCTGTTACGGCATGAGCACGCTGGAAGGGCCGTTGCTGAGCCTGAAAAATATCAATGCGATTTCACATTTTACGGACTGGACGATCGCCCACGTGCATATCGGCGGTTTGGGATGGAACGGTTTCATGGCATTTGCCATGTTGTACTACCTGGTGCCTAAAATGTGGAATACGACGCTTTATTCAAAAAAGCTGGCCACCAATCACTTCTGGATCGCGACGATCGGTATCGTGTTGTATGCCCTGCCCCTGTATTGGGCCGGCTTTACGCAAAGTATCATGTGGAAGACGTTTACCCCGGAAGGTCAGCTGAAGTTCTCTTTCCTGGAAACGGTAACCAATATCATACCGATGTACATTACCCGCAGTGTGGGAGGCGCCCTGTACCTGAGTGGCGCATTGATCATGGTATACAATCTCGCCAGGACGATCCGGCAGGGCAGTTTCATCGCCAACGAAGAAGCCGAAGCCGCCCCGATGGTCCGTGAATCCCGACCGGGAAAGGAATACTGGCACCGCGTACTGGAAAGAAAACCCCTCACGATGCTCGTACTGGCCCTGATCCTCGTGGCCATCGGGGGACTGGTAGAAATGATCCCCACTTTCCTGATCAAATCGAATATTCCTACGATCGCCAGCGTCAAGCCCTATACACCGCTGGAATTGCAGGGCCGCGATATTTACGTGCGCGAAGGTTGTTATCTCTGTCATTCGCAGATGATTCGTCCTTTCCGGGACGAAGTGAAGCGTTACGGCGAGTACTCCAAAGCCGGTGAATTTGTATATGATCACCCGTTCCAGTGGGGAAGCAAACGAACGGGCCCTGACCTGGCCAGGGAAGGTGTGATCAGGAAGAACGGCGAAGCGTGGCATTATAACCACCTCTACGACCCACGGTCGATGTCACCGGGTTCCATCATGCCGCAATACGTCTGGCTGTTTGATGACGACCTGGACACCGCTACCACGCCGGCGAAGATACGGGCCATGCAGACGCTGGGAGTGCCGTATACCAGGGGATATGACCGGGTGGCCAACGTGGCGCTCGTACGACAGGAGGATTCCATAACGGCTATTCTCAAGCAGAACAAGATTGAAACGCCGCCTAACAAGGAAATCGTGGCCCTGATCGCTTACCTGGAACGACTTGGAACGGATATCGAACTGGCGCCCCGGACGGACAGCCTTCCGCCGACCGCATCTGTAAAATAACACTTCAAAAAAACTGGCTATGAAATTTATCAATTATATGGAAAAAATCAGCGGTATTGACATTTACGGTTTGGTATCGCTCAGCCTGTTCTTTACCATTTTCGTGGTCGTGCTGATCGGCGTGGCCGTTGCCGACAAAAAGAAAATGAAAAAATTGAGTAACATCCCTTTGGAGTCAAAATAAACCAGCATATAAAAAAATACCAGTATGATTTCTTCTGTCAATAAACTCTTTACCAAAACCAAGTGCAGCAGAAGGGCCATGATGCTCACTGCATTGATTTTTGCCGGCGCACCCTCTGCCATGGCAGAGGGCCCGGCAAAGTCTTCCATGTCGAACCCATTGGTGATGATCATGGTGGCTTTCATGATCATTTTGCTGATCATGATCGCCGTTTTGGCCAATATGCTCATCAGCACGGCACACCTGAAATTCAATAAATGGAAGGAGGACGACCGTAAGGGCCATTCGGTGCCGGCTGCGGCAATACTCATTGGACTCCTCCTGCTCGCAGGCCCTGTGTTTTCCCAGGGTTCGGAAAGTTCTGCGACCGCCACCCAGCAGGTGATCGCGGACGCCTCAGCGGGCGTTTCCACTACCACCCTGTACATCATGACGGCGGTGATATTTTTCGAGATGATCGTGGTGTTGGGTCTCCTGTTTCAGGTGCGGGGCCTGTTGCGCGCAGAAAAGGAACGGGCGCTGGCGGTATCCGTCCAACCCTCTGTAACCGGGAAGCCCGCGGTCACGCTTAAAAGAGGCCCTAACTGGTGGGACAGGTTCAATAAATTCCGCCCGGTAGAGCAGGAAGCAGATATCGATCTTGGCCATGACTATGACGGCATCCGTGAGCTGGATAACCGCCTGCCGCCCTGGTGGCTGTGGGGATTTTACATTACGATCGCCTTCGCGGGCGTATACCTGTACCGTTACCATGTGGCCCACTCCGCACCCCTCAGCGCCGAGGAGTACAGGATCGCCGTGGCAAAGGGTGATGCCGATGTCGCGGCCTACCTGAAAGCCAAAGGCGATGTTGTAGATGAGAACACGGTCACGATGCTGGGCAAGGATGATATCGAGGCCGGGCACAAACTTTTTGAAACTTCCTGTGTCGCCTGTCATATGGAAGGCGGGGCCGGTAACATCGGCCCCAACCTGACGGACGATTACTGGTTGCATGGCGGCGACATCAAAAGTGTATTCAAAACGATCCGGTACGGCTTTAATGCAATGCCGACCTGGCAAAATACCTATTCCAACAAGCAAATCGCCCAGCTGGCGAGCTACGTAAAATCGCTGCGCGGATCACACCCGTCCAACCCCAAGGCGCCGCAAGGCGATCTCTACAAGGGGGACGATACAACCATACCGCCAGCAGATTCAACCGGCGGGAGCGGGAAACCGGTTTCCGGAAAGTAAACAAGAATGAACGATCTTATGGAACATCCCGAACTGATAAAGAAAACTGAACAAAATGAGGGTTCCTTCCGGGACCACCTGGCCACCGTTGACCAGAAGGGGCGGCGCAAGTGGATTTTCGCACAAAGGCCCCATGGCAGATTTTATAATATCCGCACGTGGGTGAGCCTTGGATTTTTTGCGTTGTTCATGACGCTTCCCTTTATATACGTGAACGGTCACCCGCTGTTCCTGTTCAACATTCCGCAGGCACGGTTCATTCTATTTGGCAAAGTGTTCTGGCCCCAGGACTTCTTCATATTCGGTCTTACCATGATCACTTTTGTCGTTTTCATCGTGCTGTTCACGTCGGCCTTCGGCAGGCTGTTCTGCGGTTGGGTCTGTCCCCAAACGATCTTCATGGAGATGCTCTTCCGAAAAATCGAATACTGGATCGAGGGGGATGCAGGCGCCCAGCGCCAGCTGAAAAAAGCGCCCTGGACCTCGAAAAAATTGCTCCGCAAGGGGTTCAAACATCTCGTGTTCTACCTGCTGGCATTCATCATCGCCAACTTTTTTCTTTCGTACATTATCGGGATCCGAGAACTGGAGAAGCTGGTCACCGAACCGGTCTCGCAGCATGTCGGCGGATTTACCGCGATCGCCGTCTTTTCCTTCGTGTTTTACGGCGTTTATGCCTATTTCCGTGAACAGGCCTGTACCGTAGTCTGTCCCTACGGGCGCCTGCAAAGTGTCCTCCTGGACAGGAATTCCATGTTGGTGGCCTATGATTACAAGCGGGGCGAACCACGGGAAAAATTCAAAAAAAGCGAGACCCGTTCCGCGGGAGATTGCATCGACTGTTTCAATTGCGTGCGCGTCTGCCCCACCGGCATTGACATCCGGAACGGCACCCAGCTGGAGTGCGTGGGCTGTACGGCGTGTATTGACGCCTGCGATACCATGATGGACGCCATCAGCAAGCCCCGGGGCCTGATCCGGTATGCCTCCGAAAGCGGTATCGCCAATTCTGAAAAACTGCATTATACCGGCCGGATGAAATTCTACACGGCGGTTTTACTGTTGCTGGTCGGCCTGCTCTCGACGCTGCTCCTGACACGCAAGGACGTGGACGGAACGATCATCCGTGCCGCAGGGATCCTCTATCATGACCGCGGGACGGACAGTATCGACAACCTGTATAATATCAAGTTGATCAACAAAACAGACAAGGATATTCCCGTTACGCTTCATCTCGAAAATGTTCCGGGCAAGATCATTGAAGTACAGGGCCAGCAGATCCGGCTGAACAGGGAGTCCCAGGCGGCGGGCGAGTTTTTCATCGTTCTTCCCAAGAAGATCATAACCGAACGAAAACTGGCGCTCCGGATCAGCCTTTACTCGGGGGGCAAAAAGATCACGACGCTGAAGACCAATTTCATGGGGCCGATCCACATCGGTGCCCGTTGAGCGGTACCCGGCCGGGGGAAAACATTGCATTATTCAACTAAAAAATACATACTATGAGCTGGGGATATCGAATACTGATCGTTTACCTGGCATTCGCCGGGTTAATGGGCTACATGACATACCGGGCATTCCAGGTCAACGTGGACCTCGTGGAAAATGACTACTATAAGACCGAGCTGAAATACCAGCAGGTGATCGATGCCAGCAAGAACAGCAGCCGCCTGAGCACGGCGGTTTCACTCCATGTCGTCGGCGGGCAGGTGGATATCCGGTTGCCGGCCGAAATGAAACATTCGGACGTGAAGGGCACGGCATGGTTCTATTGCGCATACGACGCCAGCAAGGACCGGCATTTTGACCTGAAGATCGACCAGGACGCCCTCCAGCAGATCAGTCTCAGGGAATTCTCCCCTGGTCACTATGTCGTCAAACTGGACTGGACCAGCGGGAACAGGAGTTATTATACCGAGCAGCCGTTTACCGTTCTTTAAATGTGGTGGACCTTCATCATAGCAGGGAGCGCGGTCGGAATGATTGGCAGCATGCATTGCGTCGGGATGTGCGGTCCCCTGGCGCTCGCGCTTCCCGTACATCGTTTTACCCTAACCAGAAAATTATTTTCGATCACGTTATACCAGGCAGGCAGGGTCTTCACTTATAGTCTTTTCGGCGCGATCCTGGGAATGGCCGGCAGAAAGGTCTACCTCGCGGGATTCCAGCAGGGATTTTCTATCGTAATGGGTGTGATCGTGCTCGGACTCGTCCTGCAATATTGGATCTTCAGGCGTGCAACGCACCCGATTTTCCTGTCGGGTATCTATAAACTGGTTCAGCGCGCGATCGCCCGCTTCCTGCGGGCCCGAAAGTGGTACAGCTTCTTTCTCCTCGGAGCCGCCAACGGGCTTTTGCCCTGTGGAATGGTGTACGTAGCACTGGCAGGCGCCCTCACCACTTCCAGCGTGTTGCACAGCACCCTTTTTATGGCGGGTTTCGGACTGGGAACCTTGCCGGCAATGATGGCGCTCAGTTTCTTCGGGCCCTTCGTGACCTTGCCCGTTCGAAACTATTTCAGGAAGGCCATTCCTGTGTTCGGCGCGCTGGTGGGTATGATCCTGATCCTGCGGGGACTCAATCTCGGCATTCCCTTCATCAGCCCGGTGCTTCCCCATTCACCGGGGACCGCGATCCTTTGTCACTGACGGACGGCGGCCGTGGGATCTCGTTTCACGCTTCTACGGGTTCGGCTTCCCTCCGGTAGGATTCAACGAGTTTTCGCTGCAACTCATAGGGTACCGGTACATATTCCGCAAATTTCATCGTAAAGCGGGCACGGCCCTGGGTAAGGGATCGCAGCGATGAAGCATATCCTTCCATGTCGGCCAGCGGTACCCGGGCCTTTACAGCCGTGAAATGCCCTTCTGTGTCCAATCCTTCCACGATCGCCCTGCGGGTCTGCAGATCACCCATGATCGCACCTGTAAGGTCCTCGGGGCAATACACCTGTACATTGTATACCGGTTCCAGCAACAGGGGATCGGCCTGCTGGAAAGCATCCTTAAAGGCCATGATCCCCGCGATCTTGAAGGCCATATCGTTGCTGTCGACCGGATGCATTTTCCCGTCATATACGCAGACACGGATGTCCCGTACGTAAGACCCCGTGAGGGGACCCTCCATCATTTTTTCCATGATGCCTTTCAATATCGACGGCAGGAACCGCTGGTCGATAACGCCTCCCACGATGCAGTTAAAGTACACCAGCTTGCCTCCCCACGCCAGGGGGTACTCTTCACGGCCCCGCACATTCAGCCCGGCCGGATCTGCCATCCCTTCGGTCCAGGGCTCGATCCGGAGGGTCACTTCACCAAATTGCCCTGCACCGCCCGATTGTTTTTTGTGCCGGTAGGTGGCGTCCGCACTTTTCCGTATCGTTTCGCGGTAAGGAATCCGGGCTTTCCCGAACCGGACATCCAGTCCATACTGGTGCTCCAGTTTCCAGCGGATCATGGCGAGGTGCATATCGCCCTGGCAGTGCAGCAATGTCTGTTTGAGCTCTCCGGACACCTCCACCCGGAGCGTCGGATCTTCCTCCTTCAGCTGGTGCAGTGCCTGGGCGAGCTTTTCCTCCTCGCTTCGTTTGTTATTGTAGATTGCCACGGTCATGGCGGGCGGTGGAAAAACAATCGGTTCCAGTTCGATCTGCTTCCCCTTCTCGTGCAGCGTGTTATTGGTATGGGTATTTTTAAGTTTGAGCGTAGCCCCGATGTCGCCTGCCACCAGTTCATTGACCGTCGTCCGTTTATTTCCTTCTATGATGAAGAGCTGGTTGATCTTTTCGGTGACATTGGTGTTTTCATTGACCAGTTCCATTCCGCTCTTCACCGTGCCCGACACCACTTTGAAAAAACTCAATTCGCCGATATGTGGTTCGGAGACCGTTTTATAAATGAATATGCAGGCCGGTCCGTTGACATCGCAGGGAATGTCCTTTCCATCGGCGGCCTTCTGGGGAGGCATCTCGCAGGATGGCGGGCATACGTTATCGATAAACCCCATCAACCTGCCCGCTCCCATGTTGTGCCGCGCTGAAAGACAGAAAACCGGGAAGATATCGTGATGGATCATGGAAAGATGCAGCCCGTTCTTCATTTCGTCTTCCGAAAGCTCACCTTTGTCAAAATAAATTTCCATCAGGGTTTCGTCGTTTGCCGCGATGGCTTCGATCAGTTCCCGGTGCAGGCGGTCCGCTTTTTCGCGTTCGTTTTCCGGGATGGGAAGTTTTTTGGGACGCCCCCCGTTTTCGGGATACTCATACAATACCATGTTCAGCACATCCACGATCGCATGGAAGCCAGGACCCTGGTTCACCGGGTATTGCGCCAGCACGACGTTCGGACCAAAATGTGATTTGGCTTCGCGAACGGTCCGGTCGAAGTCAGATTGCCCGTTGTCCAGCTGGTTGACCGCGAAGATCATGGGCTTTTTAAAAAGTTCGGTGTATTCCCAGATGATATCGGTGCCGACCTCGACGCCCGCCGCCGCATTCAGCAGCATGATGCCGGTGTCGGCGACCCGCAGTGCACTCAGCACTTCGCCCGCAAAATCATTATAACCGGGGGTATCGAGCAGGTTGATCTTGTATCCGCGCCAGCGCGCGTGCAATAGTTTGGAAAAAATGGAATTTCCTCTTTCCTGCTCCAGTTCTGTATAATCGGACACCGTATTTTTTTCTTCCACGGTGCCGCGGCGGCTGATCAGGCCGGCTTCATAGAGCATGGATTCTGCGAGGGTTGTCTTGCCGCTGCCGGAGTGACCGAGCAGCACAATATTTTTTACGTGAGCGGTATCAAATTCAGCCATAAAATTGAATTTTTTAGATGAAGAAATATCAAAGAGCACCG
>Ga0187809_10001649_pt1 | contig 10137 bp, 9 predicted proteins | sample NC_wetland_sal_i_8_FD_132415 | JGI IMG/M metagenome (GOLD analysis project Ga0187809, IMG submission 132415) | Wetland sediment microbial communities from Neuse River Estuary, North Carolina, USA - ASW_4 | ecosystem: Environmental > Aquatic > Freshwater > Wetlands > Sediment | place: USA: North... | reverse complement strand
CTTGGTGACGGCGATGTCGCCGCCGTCGCGCACGATGTCGCCGTCGACCTTCACGCCCCATTCGGCGCTGAGGAATTCAGGGATGGTGAGCCGCGCTTTCGTCACCGCGATGGTCGGGCGGATGTCCGCGCCTTCGGCTATGTCGCGCGCAAAGTCCTGAGCGACGCGATGGCCCCACGGATCGAGCGACACGATGCGATTCGGCTCGCTCCATTGCGGGAACGGGCCGACATCGACCACCGGCGTCGTATTGGTGAGGTCGGGCCGCACGATCGGGTTGAGCGCGCCGGACGAGACGGCGAGCGCGCGGTAGAGGGCGTAGGAGCCGCCATGCGCGCCGATGACGTTGCGTTCGGCCGGATTCGTGACGGTGCCGATGATCGGCCCGCGCTCGCGCGCCGATGCTGCGCCCCATGTGATCGGATAGCGGCCGGGTGCGCGGTGGCCGGGATGCGACGTCAGCCGGATGTGACCGGCTTTGTTGGTGGACATGAGCTTGCCCCACAAAAGCAAAAAGCCCCTTTCGGCGAGTGCCGAAGAGCGGCTTCAAAAAAACAACATAAAGGTGGTTCGCACGGAGCTCAAGGGGCTCGCGTGCTGAAATTTGCGGCTGTCCGAAAGTTAACTTTTCAGGCGGTCGCGGCTTCGCGTGTCACCGAGCCGACGAATTGCGCGAGCTCCGGCGTTCCGGGACTGGCGAACAGCGCCTTCGGCGCACCTTCCTCATGCACCTTGCCGTGATGCATGAAGACGAGCTTGGTGCCGACGTCGCGGGCGAAGCGCATTTCATGCGTAACCAGCATGAGCGTCATGCCGTCGCGCGCAAGCTGCTCGACCACCTTGAGCACTTCGTTGACGAGCTCGGGGTCGAGCGCCGAGGTGATCTCGTCGCACAGCAGCACCTTCGGCTGCATGGCGAGCGAGCGGGCGATCGCCACGCGCTGCTGCTGGCCGCCCGAGAGGTGCGAGGGGTAGGCGTCCATCTTCTCGGACAGGCCGACCTTGGCCAGCATCTCGGCGGCGAGCGCACGAGCGACCTTCTTCGCCACCTTGTTCACGACCGTCGGCGCCAGCATGACGTTCTCGGCCGCCGTCAGGTGCGGGAACAGGTTGAACTGCTGAAACACCATGCCGACGTGACGTCTGAGTTCGCGAACGTTCGTGTGCATGCCGCCGACCTCGAGCCCGTCGGCGAGGATGGCGCCGGCCTGGAACGTCTCCAGGCCGTTGATGCAGCGAAGCAAAGTGCTCTTGCCGGAGCCCGAGCGGCCGATGATGGCGACGACGTCGCCCTTGGCGACCTCCAGCGAGACGCCTTTGAGGACCTCGACGTCACCGAAACTCTTCCTTACGTCCCGGATGCTAACGAGCGACATTGAGGCGTCCTTCCAGGCGTTTGGCGAGAAACGAGAGCGGGAAGCACAGGCAGAAATAGATCGCACCGACCATCGAGTAGACCAGGAAGGGGCGGAAGGTGACGTTGTTGAGCATCGTTCCCGCCTTCGTCAGTTCGACGAAGCCAATGATCGAAGCGAGCGCCGTGCCTTTGACGACCTGCACGGAGAAGCCGACGGTCGGTGCGACCGCGATGCGCGCGGCTTGCGGCAGGATCACGTAGCGCATCTGCTCGATGTAGGAGAGCGCGAGACTGCCCGACGCTTCCCACTGGCCACGCGGGATTGCCTCGACGCAGCCGCGCCAGATCTCGGTGAGGAACGCGCTCGTCCACAAGGTCAACGCCAGCCACGCGGCAAACCAGGCGCTCACCTCGATGCCGAACAGTGCGACGCCGAAGAAGAACAGGAACAGCTGCATCAGCAGCGGTGTGCCCTGGAAAAATTCGATGTAGACCTTGGTCGCCGTCTCCAGCACCGTGATGCCGGAGGTGCGCAGGAAGAGCAGCGCCAGCCCGACGATGCCGCCGCTGACGAAGGCGATCAGCGACAGAATCACCGTCCATTCGGCCGCGATCAGCAGGTTCGACAGGATGTCCCAGAGGCTGAAGTCGACCATGGCTCAGGCCGCCGGAAACAGCGTGCGGCCGAGCGAGCGCAGGATCGCGCGCATGATGACCGACAAGACGAGGTAGAGCAGCGCCGCGAGGAAATACACCTCGAAGGCGCGGAAGTTGCGCGACTGCACGAAGTTGGCGGCATAGGTGAGATCGGGCGCCGAGATCTGCGACACGACCGCCGAGCCGAGCATGACGATGATGATCTGCGACGACAGCGCCGGATAGACCTTGCGGAACGCCTGCTTGAGGACGACGTAGCGCAGCACTTCCCATTTGCTCATGGCGAGGCTGACGCCCGCCTCGACATGGCCCTTCGGCACGGCCTCGATGCCGGCGCGGATGATCTCGGACGAATAAGCGCCGAGATTGACCGTCATGGCGATGAAGGCGGCGGTCGATTCCGACAGCTTCACGCCGGCGGCCGGCAGGCCGAAGAAGATGAAGAAGAGCTGGACGATGAACGGCGTATTGCGGATCAGTTCGACGTAGACGACGACGACACGCCCGAGCCATTTCGGTCCGAAGGTGCGCGCCGATGCGGCGGCGGTGCCGACGAGAACGCCGGCGACCGTCGAGACGAGCGTCAGCACGATCGTGAACACCAGCCCGTCGAGCAGCACGCGCCAATAGGGCAGCAGTTCGGCGAACTGGAGTTTGTAGATCATGCGGCGCGGCCGGGAGAGCGAGTGGCCTTGCCAGGGTCTGCGGCGCCGATATTCGCGCCCTCTCCCGCTGTAGGAGACGGGAGCCGCAGCGATGGGGCCTCGAAGATTGGGTGAGGGGGCACCCCCTCACCCATCATCATGCGTGGAGAATCTCTCGATGCCCTCTCCCACGAGGGGGAGAGGGCACGACGATCGATGCATTCGTCGCTGGAGAGCATCGCGGCCGCCTCGCGTTCTCAAAACCCCGGCGGCAGCGGCTGCTTCAGCCACTTCTCCGAGAGTTTGGCGAGCGTGCCGTCGGCCTTCGCCTTGGCGATGATCTCGTTGACCTTGGCCTTCAGTTTCGGCTCGTCCTTGTTCATGCCGACATAGCAGGGGCTGTTCTTGATCAGGAACTTCATCACCGGCGCACGCGCCGGCGTGCGCTCGGCGATGACGGCGGCGACGGTGTTGCCGGTGGCGACGATATCGACCTGGCCCGACACGAACGCCGAGATAGTCGCGTTGTTATCTTCGAAGCGCTTGATGATCGCGTCCGCCGGCGCGGTCTTGGTCAGTTCCTGCTCTTCGATGGTGCCGCGCGCGGCGCCGATCGTTTTGCCCGACAGGTCGGCGAGCTTGGAGATCGCGACATCCTTGGTCGAATACACCGCGGAGAAGAACGGCGCGTAGGGCTCGGAGAAGTCGATCGCCTTCTCGCGCTCGGCGTTCTTGCCGAGGCTGGAGATGACGAGGTCGGCCTTGTGCGTCTGGAGATAAGGAATGCGGTTGGCGCTGGTGACGGTGACAAGCTCGGTCTTCACGCCGAGCGCCTTACCGATCAGGTTGGCCATGTCGATGTCATAGCCCTGGGCCTGCATGTCCTTGCCGACAAAGCCGAACGGCGCGAAGTCGTTCGGCACGGCGATCTTGATCACCTTCGACTGCATGATGCCGTCGAGCGCATCGGCATGTGCGGGCGAGACGACGGGGGCGAGAAGCAGGGCGGCGATTGCGGCGGCGCGCACAGCGGCCGACAGGATGGACTGATTGAACGGCATCGTGGTTTCCGAGGTTTGTCGGTTGAATGAGCTTCGCGGATTTGGTCGTTGATCTGGCCCCGGCTCCAAATCACAACCTGTCGAAGATGACTGTATGCTGTGCAGTCGCGGCGTTGCAATGTGCGCGCCGCCCAGATTCAAGTCATTGCCTGGCGAAATGATCGCCACCATGCTGAATTGATGAGCATTCGGGCCAATGACGACGCCGTCCACACCTGGCGCGATGAGTGCAGCTTGTGCGGTGCTGCAAATTCCAGCAGATATGAAGGATGCGCATTCGTGCCGGCGGCCGGCGCTGATGCCACGCTTGGGGGCCCGTATTTTGGTCGAAACCGCCAGCGAGATCGTGGCTGCGCATCGTGCCGGCACGATGACGCCGGCAGATACGATTGCCCGCGCCTATGCGCGTCTGCGCGCGCACGCCGATCCGGCGATGTTCATTACCCTGCGTCTGGAAGAAGAAGCGGTCGCCGAAGCGAGCGGTTTGAGCGATCCGTCGCTGCCGCTCTACGGCGTGCCGGTCGCGATCAAGGACAATATCGACGTCGCCGGCCTGCCGACCACGGCGGCGTGTCCGGCCTTCGCCTATACCCCGGCACGCGATGCGTCGGCGGTCGCGCGCCTGCGCGCCGCGGGCGCCATCGTCATCGGCAAGACCAATCTCGATCAATTCGCGACCGGCCTTGTCGGGGTGCGCTCGCCCTATGGCGTGCCGCGCAACACGATCAAGGCCGAACTGGTGCCCGGCGGCTCGAGCTCCGGCTCGGCGGTGGCAGTCGGGGCGGGCATCGTGCCGCTCGCGCTCGGCACCGACACGGCGGGATCGGGCCGCGTGCCGGCCGGGCTCAACAATATCGTCGGGCTGAAGCCCAGCCTCGGCCTCGTCTCGACGTTCGGCGTAGTGCCGGCCTGCCGCACGCTCGATTGCGTGTCGGTGTTTGCGCTGACCGTGGACGACGCCTTCGCCGCGCTGTCTGCGATCGCGGGGCCTGATGCGAACGACGTCTATTCGCGGCGGCGGCCGCTCGGCACCGTTGTGCCGCAATCTTTGAAGCTCGGCGTGCCGCGCGCCGGAGAGCGGCTGTTCTTCGGCGACCGTGCCTTCGGGGCGGCCTACGACGCGGCGCTGGCGCGGCTCGCGGCGCTCGGCCATGCGATCGTCGAGATCGACATCGAGCCCTTCTACGAGACGGCGCGGCTGCTCTACGAAGGACCGTGGGTCGCCGAACGCGCTCTGGTCGCGAAGGCGCTGCTGGCGTCTGATCCGGATGCGATCCATCCGGTGACGCGCGAGATCACAATCGGCGGCTTGCGGCCGACGGCGATGGACGCTTTCGCCGCTTTCTACCGACTGGAGGAATTGCGCCGCGAGGCCGACCGCGTGTTCGCCGGCATAGACGCGCTGGCGCTGCCGACGGCGCCGACGGCCTATACGGTCGCGCAGGTGTTGGCGGAGCCGATCGCGCTCAACAGCCGGCTCGGCACCTATACCAATTTCGTCAATCTGCTCGACCTTTGCGGCCTGGCGCTGCCTGCCTCATTCACGGAGGCCGGCGTGCCGTTCGGCATCACGCTGCTCGCGCCGGGCGGGCAGGATGCGATGCTCGCAGGCGCAGGCCGCGCATTCCACGCCGATACGAAATTGTCGCTCGGCGCGCTTGGTGTGCCGCAGCCAACGACGGCACCGGTCGCGGCGCCGGCGCTCCAGGCGGGCGAGATGGCGCTCGCCGTGGTCGGTGCGCACCTCTCCGGGCTTCCGTTGAACGGCGAATTGCGCGCCTGCGGTGGACGGCTCCTCGAAGCGACACGCACTGCGCCGGACTATCGGCTCTACGCGCTGCCGGGCGCACCGGCGCGGCCTGGCCTGCTCCGCGTGGCGGCAGGAGCGGGGGCCGCGATCGAGGTCGAGGTCTGGGCGCTGCCGGGCGCAGAGGTCGGCCGCTTCATCGACGGCGTTCCGGCGCCCTTGAGCATCGGCACAGTGAACCTTGCCGGCGGCAACGGCGTCAAAGGCTTCCTGGTCGAGGCGGAGGCCGTGCGCGGAGCGCGCGACATCACCGAATTCGGCGGCTGGCGCGCCTATCTCGCCGCCGCGCGCTTGCCGGCCTGAGGCGCCAGCGCGTCGGAGTAGTGCTCGTATTCATGACCGACGGTCATGATGTGGGCGTACATGGTCTGCGCCGCCAGCGACCGCTCCCCGCGCAGCACCGCGCGCACGACGCGGTCGTGCTCTGCGTGCGATTTTGCGAGCCGCCCGAGGTTGCGGAACTGGGCGCGGCGGAACGGCTGCACGCGCGTGCGCGTCGCCAGTGTGATCTCGGCGAGATAGGCGTTGTGCGCACCCGCATACAGGGCAGCGTGGAATGCTTCGTTGCCCTCGTGGTAGCGCTGCGGATCGCCGGTCTTGATCATCAGGCGCAGCCGCTCGTGCATGTCTTCGAGCGCACGGCGCTCGGCGCCGGTCATGCGTTCGGCGGCGTAGCCGGCGCACAGCGATTCGAGCTCGGCCATCGCCTCGAACATGCCTGCGACCTGCGCGGCGTCGGGACGCGCGACGATCGCGCCGCGATGCGGCCGCACATCGACGAGGCCGCTCGCGGCCAGCATGCGGATCGCCTCCCGCACCGGCGTGCGCGACACGCTGAAGCGGCGCGCGAGATCGGTCTCGTCGAGCGTCGCGCCGGGCGCGACATTGCCGCGCACGATGTCGTCGGCGATGAGCAGTCGCAATTCCTCGGCGCGGGTACGGCGCGGCTGCACTGTCATGCCGCAGACCGCGGCGCGGCGACCGCGCCGGCCGTCTCAAGCGCTCGGGCAATGCGCAGGGCAATATCCTCGCGCCACGGCGCGGCGATGACCTGCACGCCGATCGGCAGCGGCTTGAGCGGCACCGGCACGGCGACGACCGGCAGGCCGATGAAAGAGATCGGCTGCGTATAGAGCCCCAGGTTCGGCCGCACCGCCATTTCGACACCGTCGAGCGTGAAGGTCTGCTGTCCGAGTTTCGGCGCGGTGCATGGCGTCGCGGGCGCAAGGATCGCGTCGTATTTCTCGAACAGCGCGAGCACGCGTTCGCGGTACCAGCGGCGGAATGTCTGTGCCTTGACGACGAGTGCGGCCGGCACCATCGCGCCGGCAATCAGACGGTCGCGCACGGCGGGATCGAAATCGTTCGCCTGATTGCGAAGACGCTCCATGTGCAGCGCCGCCCCTTCCGTTGCCGTGATGACGTAGGCGGCGGCGCGGGCGCGGTGCGCTTCCGGGATGTCGATCGTGTCGCGCGCACCGGCGGCCTTCGCCACTCGGTCGAGCGCCGCGAGTGCTTCGGGAAACGCGCCTTTCTGGAAACAGCCGCCGGCCACCGCGATGCGCAGGCCGCCGAGACCTTGCTCGAGCCCGGGCAGTGTCGGCTCGAGTGTCCGTTGTGCGGACACCGGATCGTCACCATCCGGACCCTGCATGGCGTCGTAGCTGACGGCGAGGTCGCGCACCGAGCGCGCGAACGGCCCGAGATGGTCGAGACTCGACACGAACGGGAAGCTTTTCGCGCGCGACAGGCGGCCGAAAGTCGGTTTCAAGCCGAAAATGCCACACAGGGACGAGGGCACACGTATCGATCCGTTCGTATCGGAGCCGAGCGCCAGCGGCACCAGACCGCCGCCGACGGCGGTGCCCGAACCGCCGGAGGAGCCGCCGCTCATGCGCGTTAAATCGTGCGGATTGCGCGACGGCCCGTCGTGCACGTTCTCGCCGGTGAAGTCGTAGGCGTATTCGCCCATGTTGAGGGCGCCGACGAGCACCGCGCCGGCCGCCTCGAGGCGCGCGATCAACGGCGAATCTTGCGTGGCCGGCGGCAGGCTGCGGTTGATCTTCGAGCCGGCGCGGGTCGGCAGGCCGGCGACATCGAACAGGTTCTTGACCGCGAAGGGGACGCCGGCGAGCGGCGCCTTCTTCAAGGCGGGGGATGCGTCGACGGCGCGGGCCCGGGCGCGGGCGCGCTCGGCGGTGACGTCGGTAAAGGCATTGAGCGCCGGATTGCGGGCGGCGATCTCGGTCAAGGCGCGATCGGTCACCTCGGCGGCGCTCGCCGCGCCGGACGCGACGGCGGCGGCAATCTGGGAAGCGGTCGTGAACGCGTCCATGCGTCAGGCCCGGAATACGGGCGCCGGCTCCGCGTCGTCCGGCAGCGCGAATGCTTCGACGAGCTTGCCGTGATCGAGCGTGACCTTCAGGTTCGCCTTGACGGCTGGCTTCCATGTATCGTCGAGCGGCAGGCCGAGCGCCTGCGCAGCCGCATCGATATAGGTTTCGAGAGGGTCGTGCGGATCGGACATGAGGAGCCCTAGAGCGGCGGATGCGGGATGGCGGCGAGCAGGTCGCGAGTATACTCCGCTTCCGGCGCCGTCAGTATGCGCTCCGTCGGACCCTGCTCGACGATCCGGCCCGCGCGCATGACGATGACGCGGTCGCACAGGAGCCGCACAACGTTCAGGTCGTGCGACACGAACAGATAGCTCATGCCGAGCGAGTCCTTGAGGTCCTGCAACAGATTGAGCACGACCGCCTGCACCGACACGTCGAGCGCCGCGGTCGGCTCATCGAGCACGACGAGGTCGGGCTTGAGCGCGATGGCGCGGGCGATGCCGACGCGTGCCTTCTGTCCGCCGGAAAGCTGATGCGGGAACCGGTCGAGCAGGTCGAGGGGCAGCCCGGCCTGCCCGGCCAGTTCCTCGCACCGCGCACGCACTGCGGCGCGGCTTGCGGGGCCGCCGAGCCGCAGGATCGGATCGGCGATGGCGCGCGCCGCGGTGTAGCGCGGATTGAGGCTGTCGGTCGGATCCTGGAACACCATCTGGATGCGCCTGCGCAAGGGAAGGCGCGCGAACTGCTTGGCCGGGATGTCGCCGATGTTCTCGCCGTCGAACACGATGCTGCCGGACGTCTTGTCGATCAGTCGCATCAGCATCGCCGAAGTGGTCGACTTGCCGCAGCCGGATTCGCCGACCAGGCCGACGCTCTCGCCGCGGCCGATCGAGAAGCCGATGCCGTCGACCGCCCGGAACACTTCGCTCTCGGGCACGGGCTTGTTGCCCCAGAGTTTCGCGAGCGGCTTCGCCGCGCCCTGGCGCGGGTATTCCTTGACGAGATTGTCGACGACGAGCAGCGGCTGCGGATCGACGACCGGCACGGCTGCCGGCGCAGGGTTCGTCCCTCCGTCCGGCAAGAGGCCGCGCAGGGTGGCGCCGGGGCGCGGCGTCGCCTGCATCAGTTTGCGCGTGTACGGATGCTCGGGGCGGCGGAAGATCGCGTCGGCCGCGGCCGTCTCGACGACCTCGCCCTTTTCCATCACCACCACGCGGTCGCAATAGGCGGCGGCGAGCCCGAGATCGTGCGTGATCAGGATCGTCGACATGCCGCGCTCGCGCGTCAATTCGACGACGAGATCCATCACAGCCTTCTGCGTCGTCACGTCGAGGCCGGTGGTCGGCTCGTCGGCGATCAGCAATTGCGGGCGGCAGGCCAGCGCCAAGGCGATGACGACGCGCTGGCACATGCCGCCGGACAATTCGAACGGATAGGCGTGATAGCGCTCGCGCGGCCGGGCGATCTTCACCTGTTCGAGCATGGCGACGGCCTTCTCGGCCGCCGCCTCGCTGTCGACCTGCGCGTGCTGGAGCAGCACGTCCTCGATCTGCTTGCCGATCTTGCGAATCGGATTGAGCGCGGCCCGCGGGTTCTGGAAGATCATCGACATTTCGCGGCCGCGCAGATCGCGCATCTGCGCCTCCGGCGCCGCGCGCAGATCGAGGCCGGAGAAGGCGACGGCGCCGTCGGCGATACGGCCTGCGCGGTCGAGGATGCGCATCACGGCATAGGATGTCACCGACTTGCCGGAGCCCGACTCGCCGACGATGGCCAGCGTCTCGCCCTTGGCGAGCGAGAAGTCGATGTGTTTCACCGCGCGCACGATGCCGCGCCGGGTCGCGAATTCGACGGTGAGATTGCGCACCTCGAGCAGCGGCAGGGCGAGCCCTGCGTCATGGTCCGGCAACGGTTCGGGCGCCCGCATGGCTCAGGTTCTCCGCTGCGGGTCGACGAGGTCGCGCAGACCGTCGCCGAGCAGGTTGAAGCAGAACACGGCCAGCATGAGTGCCGCACCCGGGAACAGCGCGATCCACCATTCGCCGGAGATGATGTTGCCGGCGCCCTCGGCGACCATGATGCCCCATTCGGGCGTCGGCGGGCGTACGCCGAGACCGATGAAGGACAGGCCGGCGGCGTTGAGGATGGCGTAGCCCATGGTCAGCGAAATCTGCACCATCATGATCGGCATGATGTTGGGCAGAATCTGCGTCAGCACGATCCGGAATTCGCCGTTGCCGGAGAGCCGGGCCGCCTGCACGAACCCCGCCTCGCG
>Ga0187809_10001648_pt1 | contig 10142 bp, 6 predicted proteins | sample NC_wetland_sal_i_8_FD_132415 | JGI IMG/M metagenome (GOLD analysis project Ga0187809, IMG submission 132415) | Wetland sediment microbial communities from Neuse River Estuary, North Carolina, USA - ASW_4 | ecosystem: Environmental > Aquatic > Freshwater > Wetlands > Sediment | place: USA: North... | reverse complement strand
CTTTGTCGAGGTCGGGCAGGGATTTGAGAACGACGTCGGGCGAGATCGGCGTGTCTGTCATGTATTTCGTCGTGGCCTTGTCAGACATCAGTTCGAGCGCAGGTGCGAGGCACTCGAACAGCCGCGCGGATAAATCGAACTGCCTTGCATCGTACGCGGCATTATCGATGAAGTTGCCGCGGACGTCGGTCAGCCCGCAGGCTTTCTTGGCGGGCTCGTTGATCGTTACGTCATCGACGAACATGAAGAGCAGAACCATCCTCGGCCAGTTCTGCTGCCAGTACGTCATGGGAATCTGCGCGTCGATCGGATGCAGCAAACCGGTCGCGGCCGACCTTGTGTCGAGAGGCGCCACGTCGAAGCTAGGCTGCAGTGTTCCGGTGGCGCTTAAGCCTGGCGTCAGCGGATAGGCGTGCGTTGCATCGGGTCCAAACGGAAACGTGCCGCCGATCGAGGCCGTGCCCTGAATATTGCGCGAGTCGCGCACCTGGGTGATGGCGGAATAGTGCGTCGGATTACGATACGTGGCACGGACGATGTTGAGCAGTATCTGCGAGTCCGAGGCCCGTGCCACGGTCTCGTTGAAATCCAGGGCGGTGTGCGACATCGCTCCCGGCGTCGTGCAGCCGGCAAGCGCCATTGCCAACACGGCGCCGAGCGGCGCCCAACGCAACGCAACCATGACACCCCCCCTGACCGCGTGGTCCGTTCACGAACACCTTGATCGCGGCGGAGGTAGTATAGCACGTGCACCCGCGTGGGTAGTATATTTTTTTTCTATCGCCTTCAGGTTCAAAGGCGGGCCGGGCGCCGGCAGTCTTCAGCGTCCTTCGCGTCGCGCCATGAACGCCAGCCGCTCGAACAGGTGCACGTCCTGCTCGTTCTTGATCAGTGCGCCGTGCAGTGGCGGGATCAGCTTCTTCGGATCGCGCTCGCGCAGCATCTCCAGGCCGATGTCTTCGACGAGCAACAACTTCAGCCAGTCGAGCAGCTCGGAGGTCGACGGCTTCTTCTTCATGCCGGGCACCTCGCGGATCTCGTAGAACAGCCGCAACGCCTCGGCGACGAGCCGCTGCTTGATGCCGGGGAAGTGCACCTCGACGATCGCCTTCATCGTGTCGGTGTCGGGGAAGCGGATGTAGTGGAAGAAGCAGCGGCGCAGGAACGCGTCCGGCAATTCCTTCTCGTTGTTCGAGGTGATGACCACGATCGGGCGGCGGCGCGCCTTCACGGTCTCAGCCGTTTCGTAGACGAAGAACTCCATGCGATCGAGCTCCTGCAACAGATCGTTGGGGAACTCGATGTCGGCCTTGTCGATCTCGTCGATGAGCAGCACCGGACGCTCGTCGGACACGAAGGCGTCCCACAATTTGCCGCGCTTGATGTAATTGCGGATGTCCTTGACGCGTTCGTCGCCGAGCTGGCTGTCGCGCAGGCGCGAGACGGCGTCGTATTCGTAGAGGCCCTGCTGCGCCTTGGTTGTCGATTTGACGTGCCATTCGATCAGCGGAGCCTGGATCGCCTTGGCGACTTCGAGCGCCAGTACCGTCTTCCCGGTGCCGGGCTCGCCTTTGACGAGCAGCGGCCGCTCGAGCGTGATCGCGGCGTTGACCGCGATCTTGAGATCGTCGGTCGCCACATAGCCGCTGGTGCCTTCGAAACGCATGTCGTCATCCTTCCCGCCGGCGGGTTTCGCGGCATTCATATAGGCGGGAATGGGGCGCGCAAAGGGCCTCTAGCCGCGCACGGCGCGCTCGATCAGCTCCTGCAGCGCCTCGACCGGCGCGCGGTCGCGATAGAGGCGGTGCTTCTCGGCCGCCATGCGCGCGACGACGTCGTCGCGAAAGGCCTTGTCCTGCGCCAGCCGCACGGCGACGGCGACATAGTCGTCGACGGTCTGCGCGATCGTCTCCGGGACGCCCAGCATCGTGAGGATCGCGGTGCAGTGCCGGCCGCGCATCATCGGCGCGGCGAGCGTGACGATCGGCAGGTCCTGCGCCAGGCTCTCCAGCGCCGAGTTGCAGGCCGACCAGCCGAGGCTGTCGAGGAACACGTCGGCGAGCCCGGCGGCGCCGACGAACTTCGCCTGGCTCAGGCGCGGCAGGAACACGCAGTGGCGTCCGGCATCGAGCCCGTGCGCGGCGAAGGCGCGGCCGAGGCGCTCGCGCACGAGCGTCGTGACGCCCTGGCCGGCGTGATGTTCGAGGAAGATGAACTGGCAGTCCGGCACGGCCTTGGCGATGCGCGGATAGACGTCGTCGTGGCGCGGCAGATATTTGTACAGCGACTGCGCGCTCCAGAACACGGTCGCGCTGTCGCGCAAGCCGAGTTCGCCGCGCGTCACCGGCTCCGGCTGGGTGGCGACCGGCTCGTAATGGATCGACAGGTTCGGCAGCCGCACCAGTTTCTCGGTATAATGCGCCTGCGCGGCGGGCGCTTCCATCAGGTCGCTGGAGAGGAAATAGTCGAGCGTCGGCAGGCCGCTCGTTTCCGGATGGCCCCACGACGTCATCTGCACCGGCGCGAGCCGTTGCGCCGCGAGCTGCAGCGACTGCGTGTCCATCAGGAGGCCGGGATAGATCAGGACGTGTGGCGCGTCGGCGAGGATCTCGCGCCGCCAGCCGGCGGTGTCGAGCGCGCGCTGCACGAAGCGGTCGCACAGGCTTTCGGCGAGGGCGGTGTCGGCGTCGCGCGGGCCGCCGAGGTGATAGCAGGAGACGCGGAAACGCGTTCGGTCGAGCCCGGCGAGCCAGCCCTTGATCGGGATCTTCCAGTTCGAGTGGTTGTAGAAGAACGCGCTGGCGATGCCGACGCGGATCGGCTCGTACGGCGCGGGCGGTGACGGCATCGGCGCGGGCGGAAAGGCGCGGCCGACGACCTTCGCGACCATGCCGCCGTAGATCTCCTGCAGTGGCCGGTCGTTGCCGCCATGATAGGCGAGGAAAAACGGCTGCTGGCCGCCGATGGCGTTGACGAGATCGCCGGTGAGGCGTCCGGCCTCGACGTCCGCCGCGAGTGTCCGCAGCTTCCGTTCGTAGGATACGCGGCGGCGGATGAGGTCGTCTTCGCTCGCAAAGGCGACCGGCAGTTCCGCGATGCAGGCGGCGAAGCGGGCGCGGGCCTCGTTCGGCCGCAGCGCCAGCGAGCGGTCGAGATCGGCGAGCGCCTCGTCGGTGCGGTTGAGATCGATGAACTGGCGGCCGCGCAGATACCAGAGCTCGGCGTCGTTCGGGTCGAGCGCCAGCGCCGCGGTCAGACTCTCGGTCGCTTCCTCGGCGCGATTGAGCAGCAGCAGAACGCGGCAGCGGTTGGCGCGCGACTCGGGGAAGTTGGGCGTCAGCGCGAGCGCGCGATCATAGGCGGCGAGCGCCTCCGGGTAGCGCATCAGCGCTTCCAGCGCCGCGCCCCGGTTGTTGTGCGTGCGGGCGTCGTCCGGCCGCAGGCGCAGGGCGCGGTCGAACGACGCCAGCGCCTCCTCGTGGCGGCCGAGCGCGCGCAGCGCCGAGCCGAGATTGTAATGCGCGTCGGCGTAATCGGGCTTCAGCGCCACCGCCTTGCGCAGGGACCCGACCGCCTCCTCGTCGCGGCGGAGCGCGGACAGCACGGCGCCGCGGTTGTTGTGCGCCTCGGCGAATTTCGATTTCTGCTTCAACGCCCGGTCGAAGCTGGCGATCGCCTCGTCGCTGCGGTCGAGCGCATGCAGGATCATGCCGTAGTTGAGCAGGATCTGCGGCGACGGGCGGCGCAGCTTCATGGCCAGCGCGATGAGCCGCAGCGCCTCGGAATGGTCGCCTTTGGCGTGCTTGATGACGGCGAGCATCTGCAGCGCGTCGAAGTGCTCCGGGCGCGCCGTCAGCAGAAGCGTGTAGAGGCGCTCGGCGTCGGCGAGCCGTCCCTGCTCGTGGGCGCGCAGGGCGTCGGCGAAGACCTGCGCGGCGTTGATCGGGGCGGCTTGCGGCAGCGGCGACGGCGGCATGAACGGCTCGGGGCTCCCTGCCGTCGATGGGTAGGAAAGCCCCGCTGAGTCGTCCAGAGGGCGGCCGCCTCGCACAGGCGTGATAAGCGGGTGAGCGCAATGTGAACGCAGGCCCCGCGCCCCGCGTTGTAGAGAAGGGTGGTCCCGCGCGACGCGCTGCGGGGCCCGGGGCCAACGTGAGGACCGCCATGCGACTTGATCGACGCACTCTGCTGATGGGCGGCGCGGCTCTGGCTGCGCTCACAGTGACCCGCACACCCACGAAGGCCAAGGACATGACCGGCGTCGCCACGATCGACTTCAAGACCTTGACCGACGCCGAATGGCGCAAGCGCCTGACCAAGGATCAGTACTGGATCCTCCGCGAGGAGGGCACCGAGCGCGCGGGCTCCAGCCCGCTCGACCACGAGAAGCGCAAGGGCATCTTCGCCTGCGCCGGCTGCGACCTGCCGCTGTTCTCGTCCGGCACCAAGTTCGACAGCGGCACCGGCTGGCCGAGCTTCTACCAGCCGCTGCCGGGGGCGGTGGCGACCAGGAGCGACCGGTCGTTCTTCATGCTGCGCACCGAGGTGCACTGCTCCCGCTGCCTCGGCCATCTCGGCCACGTCTTCAACGACGGGCCGCAGCCGACGGGATTGCGCTACTGCATGAACGGCCTGGCGCTGAAGTTCGAGCCGGCGGCGGGCGCCGCTTCGTGACGGCAGTTCCCGTTAAGTCAAAATTCACCCTGTGGCCAATATGGTGAACGAACCCTGAATGCGCGGGCGGCGCGCGGTTTCCCGCCATTTCGGGGCAAAAGGCCCCGGGAGGGAACCGGCGGCCGTCACCGAAAGGCATGCGCATGTGCGGGATCGCGGTCGCCATCAACTGGCCCGAAGCAGAGCTCGTTGTTCAGCGGCTGATCGGCCGAATCCTGCACCGCGGTGACGTCAGCGATCCGGTGGTGGCGCCGCGGACCGACACGGCCATGGCCACCCGCCGGCTGCGCATCGTCGATGCCGAGCACGCCATCCAGCCGCAGTTCTCGTTCGACGGACAACTGGCGGTTTCGTTCAACGGCGAGATCTACAATCACGAGGAGCTCCGCCTCGAACTGACCGCGCTCGGTGTGCCGTTCCGCACCGAATCCGACACCGAGGTGCTGGCCAACGCGTTGCAGGTCTGGGGCCATCGGGCGCTCGAACGCATCAACGGCATGTACGCCTTCGTCGCGCTCGACGTGTCGAGCGGCGAATTCCTCGCGGCGCGCGATCCGTTCGGCGTCAAGCCGCTCTACGTCGTCCAGGCGGGGCAGGGCTTCGTGTTCTGCTCGGAGATGCGGCCGCTGCTCGATACGATCGAGCGGCATCAGGTCATGCTGCTGCCGCCGGGTTACGCGCTGTCGCGCAGGACCTGCGCGCAATTCAAGTCTCCGGTGTTCCCGCGCTCCGACGTGCCGAGCGACGCCAGCCCGGAGGCGCTCGATTACATCCTGTCGGAGGCCGTGCGCCTGCGCCTGCCGCCCGACCTGCCGGTGGCCGTCTCGTTCTCGGGCGGCATCGATAGTACGCTGGTCGCGCACTACACGCGGCAGTACCGGCCCGAGGCGCCGGGCTATTTCGTCGGCAACGTCAATGCACCGGATTTTCGCTACGCCGCCGACTACGCGGCGCAGACCGGCTTCGACCTGCGCATCGTGCCGTTCGACCCCGAGAGCGATGCCGTATTCGACCGCATCGGCGAGGTCGTCAGCGTCACCGAATCGTTCGAGCCGAACCTCGTGCGTGGCGCCGTCTGCTCGCTGATGGCGGCCGAGCGCATGCACGACGACGGCTTCCGCGTCGCGCTGTGCGGGGAGGGGGCGGATGAGCTGTTCTGCGGCTACGCGCCGCTGGAGATCGCCTTCGGCGACAACGATCCGAACGCGCGGGCCATCCGCGAGGATTGCCTCGGGCTCATGCACCGCATCAGCCTGCAGCGCGTCGATCGCTGCGCCATGCGCCACCAGGTCGAGATGCGCGAACCCTATCTCGATCCGGCGGTCGTCAATTATGCGCTCGGTCTCGACGCGTCGGCGCTGGTGCGCGAATTGAACGGCCTGCCGAGCGGCAAGATGCCGCTGCGGGACGTCTACAATCTCTATGCCGACCAGTTGCCGGCGAGCATCCGCGACCGCACCAAGGTGCCGTTCGGGGAGGGCGCCGGTCTCGACGTCACGCCGCAGGATTCCGGCTGGAAGCGCCGCTTCGAGGCGGCGATCAGCGATGCCGATCTGCGCGACGGCCAGAAGGAGTTCGCCGCCTTCAGCGTGCAGACGAAGGAAGAGCTCTTCTATCTGCGCAAGCTATCACAGACGGTCGACGTCACCCGCGTGCCGCATCTCACGGATCGCGCCTGGATCTCGTTCCCGGTGGCGAGGCATCGCGAGAAGCTGAAAGCCTACGCGCACGCCAGCCTTTGATTAAGCGGAGCCCGGCCATGTCCGAGAAGACTACCCTCGTCGTCGGTACGCCGTGCTTCGGCGGACAGATTTCGACGCTCTACTTCGCCTCGATGTTCAAGCTGCAGAAGGCGGTGCGCGATCTCGCCGACGTCGAGCTCAAGGTGCAGCTGCGCGACGGCGATGCGCTGATCAACCGGGCGCGCGCCAACATCGTCGCCAATTTCCTCGACGATCCGACCGCCACGCATCTCCTGTTCATCGACGCCGATATCGGCTTCGAGCCGGCCGAGGTCTTCCGCCTGCTGGCGAGCGGCCACGACATGGCCGCCGGCGCCTATCCGATCAAGCGCATCGACTGGGCGAAAGTCCGCAAGGCGATCGCCGCCAACAAGGACAATATCGGCTCCGCCGCGCTCAATTACGTGCTGGAGGTCGACGATCCCGACAACATCGTCGTGCGCGACGGCTTCACCCGCATCCGCTACGCCGGCACCGGCTTCCTGATGATACGCCGGCACGTGCTCGAAAAGATGTGCCGGCACTATCCCGAGCTTCAGTTCAATTTCGAGCACTCGGTCGCCGGCCTGGCCAATGCCAGCCGCAACCGCTTTGCGCTGTTCGAGTGCATGATCGAGCCGGTCAGCCGCCTCTACCTCAGCGAGGACTTCAGTTTCTGCAAGCGCTGGACCGACATGGGCGGCGAGATCTGGGGCGACCTGCAGAGCCGTCTGAACCACGTCGGACCGACGACCTATTACGGCGACCTGTCGACGCAGTTCTCGCCGGCGGTGCCGGCCGCTGCCGCGGAGCTGCCCAGCGTCGCCTGAGACGTAGCGCACGACTGACGGACTTCAACGTCATGCCCGCGCCCGCCAGGCGCGGGCATTTTCATGTATCGACCAGGAACCGAGCGGCGGCGCGCACCGGCAAAAACTGCCGGGCGGCGGCAATTCGTCCCCGGACGCCGGCCGGGGCCGTGTCTGCAAGCATCTGATTCAGCTTGATATTTCCGTGGCACGCGGATTGCGACAGCCACTGCGGTCGTCCGTGCGTCCGCTCACCGGGCGTGTGCGTCGCGTGACAGTTGGAGAGACACGATGGGTCTGTTTGGTGCGCTCAATACCGCAGTGAACGGCTTGCAAAGCCAGTCCTACGCCCTGCAAAACATTTCCGGCAACATCGCCAACTCGCAAACCATCGCCTACAAGGCGATCGGCACGAACTTCGAGGACCTGCTGCCGGACGCGCCGGCGAGCCAGCAGATCGCCGGCGGCGTGATCGCCAGCTCGATGGCCACCAACACCGTGCAGGGTGCGATCACCAACGCCTCGGTGTCGACCTACATGGCGATCAACGGCGACGGCTTCTTCGCCGTGCAGCAGCCGACCGGCACGAACAGCAGCGGTCCGATCTACAACAGCTCGGCGGATTACACGCGCCGCGGCGACTTCCAGATGGACCAGTACGGCTATCTGGTGAACGGCGCCGGCTACACGCTCGAAGGCATCCCGATCGATCCGAAGACCAACGCGCCGATCGGCAACGCCGTCGCGCCGCTGCAATTCAGCAACTCGTTCCTGCCCGCGACCGCGACCACGACGATCACTTATGGCGCCAACCTGCCGAGCCTGCCGCAGACCAGCACCTACAACGCAGCCTTCCCCGGCTCCGAACTGCTGAAGCCGGCCGGCTTCAATGCCGATCCCACCGTGGCAGGCACCGGCACCGTTCAAGGTCAGGACGTCACCACGTTCCTGAGCGAATCGCTCGATGGCGGATCGGTGACGGCTTACGACTCGTCGGGTCAGCCGGTGAACACGCAGTTGCGCTGGGCGAAGGTCGACAGCGCTGCTTCGGGCGGCACCGATACATGGGAGCTCTTCTACCAGTCCAATTCGGCTGCGACCGGCACACAGGTCGCGTGGAAGAACGCCGGCGTCGATTTCAAGTTCGACGCCACGGGCAACCTCAATCCGAGCGTCAGCTCGGTGCCGCTGACCGGCGTCACGATCAACGGCACACCGCTCGGCAACATCGCGATCAAGGTCAACGGCCTGACGCAGTTCTCGTCGACCAACGGCTCGGTGACCGTCACCACGCTGAACCAGGACGGCTACCCGCCGGGCCAGTTGCAGTCGATCTCGATCAGCGACACCGGCCGCATCACCGGCAGCTTCACCAACGGCAAGAACGTCGATCTGGCCGAGGTGCCGCTCTATTCCTTCGCCAGCTCGAACAACCTGAAGGCGCTCAGCGGCGGCGCTTACCAGGTCACCGGCGACTCCGGTCCGGCGCTGGTGGGCGCCAGCGGCAAGCTGGTCGGTGGCTCGCTCGAAGGCTCGAACGCCGACATCGCCGACCAGTTCACCAAGCTGATCGTGACGCAGCAGGCCTATTCGGCCAACACACGCGTGATCACCACGGCGAACCAGATGTCGCAGGACCTGCTCAGCATGATCCGGTAACGGCAAAGCGCGCCGCACTTGAGGTGAAGTCTACCCTATGAGTCTTACGCAAGCACTTTCGACGGCTCTCAGCGGGCTCAGCGTGACGCAGACCAGCCTCTCGCTGGTCGCGTCGAACGTTGCCAACGCGCAGACGCCTGGCTATGTGCGCAAGACTCCCGTCATCAACGAAGATGCTTCTGGCACGACCGGCAGCAACGTCCGGGTCGACGCTATCAATCGGGTGCTCGACCAGTTCGTACAGACGCAGATGCGGACCGAGTCGGCCGGCGCGGGCTACGCCGACGCCGTCAATAACATGTACAACCAGCTGCAGGGCATCTACGGGACGCCGGGCTCGAGCGGGACGCTGGAGTCGACCTTCAACAACTTCACCAGCGCGCTGCAGGCGCTGGGCACCACACCGAACGACGGGCCGACGCAGCTGACCGCCTTGAGCTCCGCACAGGCGCTGACCCAGCAGCTCAACAGCATGTCGGACAGCATCCAGTCGCTGCGCGGCGAGGCCGAGCTCGGCATATCCCAGGACGTGGGCACCGTCAACAACGATCTGCAGCAGATCGCGCAGATCAACAAGCAACTGGCCTCGTATTCGCAGAAAGACTCCGCCTATTCGGCGCTCGAGGACCAGCGCGACGTCTACATCGATCAGATCTCGAAGCTGATGGACGTCCGCGTCATCAGCACGGACAACAACCAGGTTTCGCTGCTGACGAGCTCGGGCGTTCAACTCGTCACCGGCAGCCAGGCCTCCTCGCTGAGCTTCGACGCGCAGGGCGCGATGTCGGCGCAGTCGGCCTGGAACGCGGATCCGACCAAGCGCACGGTCGGCACCATCACGCTGACCTCGCCGAACGGCAACCAGACCGACCTGATCGCCAACGGCGCGATCCGCTCCGGCGAGATCGCGGCCTACCTGCAGATGCGCGACACAACGCTGGTGCAGGCGCAGGCGCAGCTCGATCAGTTCGCGGGCGCCATGGCGAGCTCGCTCTCCGACCAGACGACGCAGGGCACCGCCGTGACGTCCGGCGCGCAGAACGGCTTCGACGTCGATCTCAGCTCGCTGTCCGCCGGCAACACCTTCTCGATCACCTATACCGACACCGCGACGAACACGCAGCACCAGCTCACATTGATGCGGGTCGACGACCCGTCTGCGCTGACGTTGAAGAACACCGCGACCACCACTCCGACCAACCCCGTCGTCGCCATCTATTTCAGCGGCGCGATCGCCTCAGTGCTCCACCAGATACATGCGGCGCTGGCCGTGACCGCG
>Ga0187809_10001647_pt1 | contig 10144 bp, 6 predicted proteins | sample NC_wetland_sal_i_8_FD_132415 | JGI IMG/M metagenome (GOLD analysis project Ga0187809, IMG submission 132415) | Wetland sediment microbial communities from Neuse River Estuary, North Carolina, USA - ASW_4 | ecosystem: Environmental > Aquatic > Freshwater > Wetlands > Sediment | place: USA: North... | reverse complement strand
TTGACGCCCTTGAACTCGTCGATGTCGATATAGAGGATCGCGAACTGCTCGCCGCTGCCGATCGCCGCCAGCCGGCGCTCGATCTGCTCGCGGAACAGCACCCGGTTCGGCAGGTCGGTCAGCGCGTCGTAATGCGCAAGGTGCGCGATTTTCTCGTCGGCGCGCCGGCGGTCGGTGACGTCGTCGACGACGTTGATGAGATAGCGCGCCTCGCCGCTTTCATCCTTGATGCAGATACGCTTCGAGGTGACGTAACGCCGGCCCAGCGCCCGGGTTTCCCAGGGATGCACGTCCAGGAAAAGGCCGTCATCCGACCGCAAGGTCCGTTCGTCGTTGCGCGCGACGACATCGGCGGCCGCCTTCGGAAAAAACTCGGCCGCCGTCTTGCCGACGATGTCCTCGCGGCGCAGGCCGAACCGTTGCTCGGCCACGCGATTGACCAGAAGATAGCGGCGGTCGCGCGCATCCTTCACCGTGATCTGTGTCGGTATGTGATCGATGATCTGGAGCAGGAAAGCGTAGTTGCGGTCGCGCTCCCGTTCCAGATTTCGGCGTTCGGAAATGTCCTCCATGGTCGCGACCCAGCCGCCCTGCTCGAGCGGCCGATTGATGGTCTGGACCGATCGTCCTTCCGCCGATTCAAGGATGTTATGGGTAACCCTGCCCTCGGCCACGTTCTGCAGTACCGTCGCGCAGAACCGTTCGACATCGCCCAGGAACGAGCCCCTCTCCTTGCGGTGGCGCATGACATCGCAGAAATGGGTGCCGGGTCTGACGACGGCCGTGGACAGGCCATACATGTCGATATAGCGCTGGTTGTATACGACGACGCGGGCCGCGGCATCGTAGAGCACCAGGCCCTGCGTCATGTTGTTCATTGCCGTATCGAGCCGGTGTTTCTCCTGCTCCAGCCGCTGCTGCGAATCCCGGTGCTGCGCCGTCAAGCGCCTGACGATCGCAAACAGCATCACGACGATCACCAGCACCGAAAGGCCGGCCGCAGCGACCATGAACCTTGTCTGCGCGCGCCAATCGGCCAGGGCTGCCGAGACCGTCCTGCTTGCGGCGATCACCAGCGGGAAGCGGGTGAGTTGCACGGCCGAGCCGAGCCGTTCCTGGCCATCGACGGGGCTGAGAACGCGACGCGACGGATGACCGCCCTGGCCCGAAACCCTCGCCAACAGCGGCGCCATCTTGAAGTTTTGTCCGATCATCGATTCGACATGCGGGTGGCGCGCGAGCATCGTGCCGTCGCGATGAAGCATGGAGATCGCGGAGCCTTCGCCCAAAGCGACGGAGGCGAAGAACCTCTCGAAATTGCCCGGGTCGATCCGCCGGCCCATCGCGCCGAGAAACACGCCGTCCGGCCCGCTCAGCCTGCGCGCAAAGACGGTGGTCCATCCGCCCGTGAAAAGCGCGCGAACCGGCTCGATCACCACGTCCGGCGCCAGCGGGTCCGACTTGAAGGATTTGAAATAGCCGCGCTCGGCTATGCTGCCGGACGGCAGCACGGCATCGCCCGATGAACTGATGAGCGTTCCATCCGCATCGAAGATGTTGACATCGCCGATATAGGACGAAGCGCTGGTATTGGACTTCAGCAACAGGTGCCCCTGAAATCCCGACATCTTGCGCTTGAACGCCTCCGGCGAGGCAATCTCGGAAAGCCGCATTTTCGAGATCAGGTCACGGGTGATCACGTCGCAATCTTCGAACTGCTGATCGAAGTGGCGGGCCAGAAGCAGCACCGTGTTTTCCAGTTCGCGCTCGCTGTTGCGCAGCGCCTGCTCGCGAAATTCGCCGATCACCAGCGCCGTGCCGACCGCGATCGCCGCGATCAGCAGAACGCCGGAGAGAACCAGCCATAGCGCCGCTCCTCCCCTGATCGACGCAGCCTTGCGGCAGGCCTCCAGCGCCATGGTGTGAAGCCGTCTGACGGCGCCGCCGATCCTGTATGCCACTTTCCGCATTCGCCCTCCTGCGGTATGGACATACAGCGCATTGATGGCCTACGCGTTTAGGAACCCGGTTACCGAGGGCTTAACCTGAGGTTTAGTTTTGGAACTAATCCTGCTCCAGGTTGCGTCGGCCGTTGATTGATCCGGCGCCACCTTCGGCGGTTCGCTTCGGGCGTGGCGCCACCAGTCGTTTTCAGCCTTTATTTCGGGATCGGAGCCGTCATGATGAATGCCGGCGCGGCCAAGGCGGCTCGCGGCTGGCGCACCACAGGAATAGCCGGCGGAGGGCAGCGGGCAATGGCGGACAATTCGGGCTCGGCGCAGCCGGCGGCAAGCAGGAACTGGCCGATCTTTCGCTCCCTGGCCGGGTATCGCCTGGCATTTTTGGCACGCGATCTGTTCGCGGGCCTCACGCTGGCTGCAATCGCCATCCCCGAGCAGATGGCAACGGCGCGGCTTGGCGGTTTTGCCCCGCAGATCGGCTTTTTCGCGTTTGTGGCGGGCTCGCTGGCGTTCGCGGCGCTTGGCAGCAACCGCTTCCTGTCCTCCGGGGCGGATTCGACGATCACGCCGATTTTCGCCGGCGGACTGGCCGCATTCGCCGCAGCCGGCTCCCCCGAACATCTCAGCCTCGCCGCCGCGCTTGCCGTGATGGTAGGCCTCTTTCTGGCCGCCGCCGGAATCTTCCGCCTGGGCTGGATCGCCGATCTGCTCTCGATTCCGGTCACGATCGGCTTTCTGGCGGGAATCTCGGTCCATATCCTGGCATCGCAATTGCCGGCGGTTCTCGGCTTGCCCGCGCCCGAAGGCCCGATGCTGCAACGCCTCGCCACGATGGCGGAACAACTCGGCCAGGCCAACGCGTATACGCTGGTCATCGGCCTGGGCGTTCTGGCGATCGTCGCCCTGTCGGAGCAGATCGACTCGCGGATTCCCGGCGCGTTGATCGGCCTTGTGCTGGCAAGCGCGGCCGTCGTGCTGCTGCACCTCGAAGGCCGCGGCGTCGCCGTTCTCGGCGAAGTCACCGCAACGATGCCGGCCTTTGCTTTGCCGGTGGTCTCGGCCGGGCGGCTGGCGAGCCTCGTATCGCTGGGACTTATCATCACGATCATCGTCATGGTGCAGACCGCCGCGACCACGCGGTCCTTTCCATCCGATCCCGGCGAGCCGCCGGATGTCGACCGCGATTTCGTCGGCGTCGGCGCCGGCAGCATCCTGTCCGGTTTGATCGGCTCCTTCCCCGTCGATGCCAGCCCGCCTCGAACGGCGGTGGTAGCCGAAACGGGCGGGCGCTCGCAGCTTGCCGGATTGGCAGCGGTGGCGATCGTGATCGCATTGCTGGCCCTGGGAGCCTCACTGCTGCACCGGATTCCCAACGCCGCGCTCGCCGGCGTGTTGCTGTTTATTGCGCTCAGGATCATTCGTTTCAGCCAGATCGCGCTGATCTGGCGGCAATCGCCCGGCGAATTCATGCTGATCCTGCTCACGGCGGCGGCGATCATCGTACTGCCGATCGAGCAGGGTGTCGGGCTCGGCATCGCGCTCTCGCTGCTGCACGGCATCTGGAGCGCCACACGCGCGCGCCTGCTGATCTTCGAGCGCGTGCCGGGTACCTCGATCTGGTGGCCGTCCAGCACGAATTTTCCAGGCGAACTGGAGCCGGGAACCATCGTCGCCGGTTTCCAGGCGCCGCTGTCCTTTCTCAACGCCTATCATTTCCGGCGCGACGTCGTGGCGGCGCTGAAGTCATCGCCGCAAAAGGTGCGCATGCTGGTGCTGGAGGCGACCGGCATCGTCGAGATCGATTTCACCGCGGCGCAGGTTTTGGCCGAGATCATTCGCCGCTGCCATGCGGAGGGAATCGATTTTGCGATCGCGCGCCTCGAATCGCTTCGCGCCCAGGACGCCCTGGAGCGTTTCGGAATCAGCGAGCTATTGGGGAGGGATCACGTTTTTCGCAGCGTCGAGGAGGCAATCCGGCTTGGCGGCAGGAAAGCTCACGGCTAGGCCGGAACGATCGCCTTGCCGATCGGCCACAGCGCGATGCCGGCAAGCTTGATATGGGCCCACGCGAAGGGAATGCCGATGATGGTTACCGCAAGAAGAACCGCGGTGACGACATGGGCAAGCGCCAGCCACCATCCGGCCAGCAGCAACCAGATCAGATTGCCGATCAGACCGAGCGGCCCGGTGCCAATGTCGGACTGGCCGGTCAAAACATCGCGGCGCACGGCCCTTTGCCCGAACGGCAGCAACGTATAGGCGGCGATGTTGAAGGCGGCCCGAGCCCAGGGCAGGCCGACGATCGTGATGGCCATGACGACGGCGGCAACGATCCAGGCAAACGCCATCCACAAGCCGCCCGTCAGCAGCCAGAGTATGTTCAGAAGTATCGAAATGGCCGGCATATGCGTTCCTTGAAAAGGGTCTGCCGAACAGGAGCAAGCTGAAACGCCGACAGGCATATAGGTGCCTGCCCCGGACCGGGCAAGAAACGAGTGCAAATTCATGCCAAAGCCCGGACCGGCCTCAACAATGATCCGGCCTCGACGATGATATGGCCGCGCCAAAACCGGCGTCGGGATCAGCGGCGATAGCGGCCGCGATGCGGATAGGCCGGACGATTCTCCTGCCGCGGACGGCTGGCGAGGTTGACGCGCGCCTCGCTTGCCGCGGGCGCCGCCAGTTTGAGTTCTTCAAGGAAGACCGGTGTCGAGAAATAGAAGCCTTGCGCGTAGCGGATTCTGGTCGCGGCCTGCAGGTAGGCCAGCTCCTCGAACGACTCGATCCCCTCCGCGATCACGGTCATGCCGAGCGCCTCGCTGAGAGATTCGATCGCCCGCAGGATGCCCTGGCTGCGCGGCCGCAGGTGAATGTCGGTGATGAACGAACGGTCGATCTTGATTTCGTCGGCGGTCATGTCGGCCAGCGCCGACAGCGAGGAATAGCCGATCCCGAAATCGTCGATCGATATGCCGACGCCGAGCTTGCGGAAGATCGGGAGAATTTCGCTCTGGAATTTGGTCTTGGCGACAAAAGCGTCTTCCGTCACTTCGATCATGAAGCGCCGCGGAAAGCCGGTCGCCTCCAGCGCTTCCGCGAACGAGGCCATGAACTCGAGATTGCCCGCCTGGCGGGCTGCGACGTTGATGCTGATGGTGGTGTTCTGGCCGAATGTCTCGTTGATCAGGTCGATCGACTTGACGATTTCCGCCAGCACAAGGTGGGTGAGTTCGTCGATCAATCCCAGTTCGGCGGCGAGATTGATGAAGGTGCCGGGCGCCTGGATCACTCCCGCATCGTCGCGCAACCTGACAAGCGCCTCGATTCCCTTGACCTCGCGGGTGCGAATCTCGACCTTCGGCTGGAACGCGCAGCAGAAGCGCTTTTCCAGGATGGCCAGCCGCAGCGACTGCTCGACCTTCATCCGCGCCAGCGCCTCGCGCTCCATGCTGGCATTGAAGAATGCCGCGGCACCCTTGCCCTCGTTCTTGACCCGATACATGGCGATGTCGGCATTCTGGCGCAGCGTGTCGTAGCTGAGCCCGTGGTCGGGGAACAGGCTCACGCCGATCGAGGTCGAGGCAAATATTTCCGAGCCGTCGATGAAGAAGGGTGCTTTCAACCGCTGCAGCGTGGCCTGGATATATTCGGCCACCTCCTGCTCGCCCTGCACCGGATTGAGCAGCAACATGAACTCATCGCCGCTGATCCGCGACAGCATGTCGGTTTCGCGCAGGTCGAGACGGAGCCGCTTGGCGACTTCAATGAGCAGCGCATCTCCGACCGAATGGCCGTAATAGTCGTTGATGTGCTTGAAATTGTCGATGTCGAGAAAGGCGAGCGCAAACCTGCCGGCCGGACTGCCGCGCTGAATCAGGCTCTGCGCCCGGTGTTCCATCACGCGCCGCATCGGCAGATCGGTCAGTTCGTCGAAAAATGCCGAGCGGAAAAGCTGGTCTTCGACCGCCTTCTGCGCGCTGATGTCGGTCGAGCTGGAAAGCAGCAGGCTCCGCCCTGCGATCCGCACCGGCCGGCGCGCTGTGAGAAAGACCTGCTTGCCCTGCGCGGGCGCGACCGTTTCTTCGGCGACGACGGGGCGCCCGGCGCGAAGCAGATCGGCGGCCTGCCGGCGTTGCTCGTCCACCTGCTTCGAAGCGGCCGGGTCGAAATGTGCGCTGACCATTCCCAACCGAACCGCCGCAGCATCGTTGATCAAAAGGAAATCGCCCTGCTCGTCCTGGACCGTTACGGCGGTCGGAAGCTTGTCGAGCACCTCCCGCAGGATTCCAAGCTCGGCTTCGAGCGCTGAAGGGCCGTCGTTCGTCGCGATGGGCAGATGGAGCTTGGTACGGCTTTGCATAGCCGCCGAAATTGGCAAAGTCTCTTGTAGTTTTAGTTAAGTGCAAGCCGCAGTCGCGCCGCAGCCTGCGCATTTGAAGCCGGCTGTCCAATCGTCACTAACAGATTGTCAACGGTTTCTGCTGCGGCTTCGAAAACGTCAGGCGGCTTAAAAGTTTGCCGCCCGCCAATTCAAGCCGCCGGAATGCGGCATTGCATCGTGCAATGCAGGCCCGTCTCGAGGTAGGCGATCTCGGTCTTGCCGTCGAAAGGCCTGAGCGCCGATTTCAGCAATTTGCTGCCGAACCCGAGTTCGCCGATCGTCCCGATCGCAGGCCCTTCGGTCTCGTCCCAGGTGATGTTGAGGCGATCGTCGATCACCGACCACGACACCTGCAGCAACCCGCGCGAGGAGGAAAACGCGCCATACTTGCCCGCATTGGTCGCCAATTCGTGAAAGATCAACGCAAGGCTCACGGCAAGTTTCGCCGGAAGGAACAGCCGATCGCCGTTCAGGGTGAAACGGACGTGACCGTAAGGCCCGAGTTCGGACAACAGCAGATCCTTGATGTCGCAACCGCGTCCATCCAGCTTGGCGATCAAATCGTCGGTGGCCGAAAGCGCCCGCATCCGCCGATCGATGCTGGCCCAGACCTGGGGCTGATTTTGCAGGACCTGGTGCAGCACCGCATGGATGGTCGACACCTTGTTCTTCAGCCGGTGCTGCAACTCGTCGACGATGAGCCTGCGGTAGGCCTCCTCGCGGATCAGGCGTTCGGAAACCTCGCGCTGCTTCGAGGCGACCGTACGATAATGTTCGACGCCCCAGATCGTCAGTCCGGATACGAGGAAAAAGATGCTCATCAGCACCAGTTTTACGAAATCGTTGGGCGAGTAACCGAAATTCACCAACAGCCCCAGCACGCCGGCCACGCCTGCGGTCGCAACCCCGATCCGGTATCCGCCTATGGCGGTGGCGAAAAGCACGGCCGGAAAATACGGCGTGAAGTAGACATCGGTCCGGAGCATGGACAGAAGCCACCGCGCCGCCGTCGACAGCGCGAGACAGCAGGCGGCAAAACCGATGCAGAATGGCAGCGATGGCCGGGAGGTTCCTTGCCAGCCGCGACGCAGCTCGTCGATCAAATTCAACATGGGTCGCATCAGATGATCAGCAAACGCATCTTCAGGCAAGTATCGCCGCGGGCTCCGTCGGCCCGAGCGAAGGCTGCTGCGAAAACGGCGATTGACATCCAAATCTTGCAGGAATGCGTTCGTGCGGCAATGCAAGGCTTGCCTGGTTCCCGCGGCGCGGAGATAGTCGCAAATCCGGACAGTTTCGAAGGGAGAACACCATGGGACGTCTCAATGGCAAGATCGCGGTGATCACCGGCGCGACCAGCGGAATCGGATGGCGCACCGCTGAAATATTCGTAGCCGAAGGAGCGAAGGTCGTCGCTGCCGGCCGCCGCGTGGCGGAGGGCGAAGCGCTGGCTGGCAAGCTCGGGCCGGCCTGCATTTTCCGGCGAACCGACGTCACCCTCGAAGACGACATGCGCGGCCTGATCGGCGAGGCCGTGGACAGATTCGGCCGCATCGATTGCCTGTTCAACAACGCCGGCGGACCGGCCCAGACCGGCGGAATCGAGGGGCTCGAAGTGGAACGTTTCGACGAGGCGATGGCGACACTGGTGCGCAGCGTGATGCTCGGCATGAAACACGCCGCGCCCCATATGCGCCGCCAGGGCTCGGGCAGTATCATCAACAACGGCAGCATTGCCGGGCGGCTCGCCGGATTCTCGTCCTCCGTGGTGTATGGCGCGGCCAAAGCGGCCGTGATCCACCTCACAAAATGCGTGGCGATGGAACTCGGCGAAGCCGGCATCCGTGTCAACAGCATATCCCCCGGCGCCATCGCCACCGGCATCTTCGGCAAGGCGCTGGGTCTATCGGTGGAAGCTGCGGAGAAGACGCCCGAGGTGATGCGCGAGGTCTACAAGAGCGCGCAGCCGATACAACGCGCGGGCCTGCCCGAGGACATCGCCCATGCCGCGGTGTTTCTTGCGAGCGACGAGTCCACTTTCATCAATGGACATGATCTCGTGGTTGACGGAGCCATCACCGGAGGCCGCAACTGGACCGCACAACAGCAGGGCTATGTCGCGCTCCGCAAGGCATTCGGCGAGCTCGAGGCCTGAACGCCGGCCGCGGCGAACCGGCGCGCGCCACGATGGCGCGAGCGGCCGCAGCGGAAATCACAGCGGCGACAGCGTGACGCGCAGTCCGTCCCGCGGCTTCGGTATCGGCCACATCTGCCACTCCGGCGCGGTGCCCGGGCTGAGCGACACCGCAAGGTTCTGCAGGAAATGCCGGGCAAAGCACTTGGCCTGCATATAGGCGAAGTGCAGGCCAAGGCACATATGCGCGCCGCCGCCAAACGGCACCCAGGCGAAGCGGTGGCGGCCGCGTTGCGCTTCGTCGGTGAAACGCAGGGGATCGAACGTATCGGGTTCGGGCCATATGTCGCGCATGTGATGCGTGAACAGCGGATTGACGCCGACCAGCGTTCCCGCCGGAATCGAATAACCGCCGAAACTGAAATCGCGCGTGGCGCGTCGCGGGATGGAGGGCACCGGCGGCCTGAGCCGCATCGCCTCCTTGAACGCCATTTCGGCAAGGGGCATGGATTCGAGATTGTCCAACGCCGTGGGCTCGTCCCGCGCGACCCCGAGCGAGCTTACCTCGTCGCGCAGCCGGTCCTGCCACTGCGGATTGTCGGCCAGCGCGGCGACGAACGAAGTAAGCGAGGAGGTCAGCGTGTCGTGCGCGGCCATCATCAGGAAACTCATGTGATCGACGATGTCCTGGCTCGACAGCAGCGCGCCGTCCTCATGGGTGGCACGGCACAGTTGCGAGAACAGATCATCGCCGCCGTTGGCGCGCCGGATCGGGATCTGCTGCGAGAAATAGGCCACGATGCGGGCGCGGCCGTTGACGCCGCGCCCCATCTGCGTGCCCGGCCAGGGCTGGCGGATCGGCGCGATCGAGGCCGCCACCATGTCCACGAACGCCCGCGTGATCTCCTCGACGTCCGGACCGATCGAGGTGCCGAGAAACGAGGTCGCTGCCAGATCGAGCGTGAGCTGCTTCATCGCCGGGTAGAACAGCATGGGCCCCGGACGTCGCCGCCATTGCGCGACGCGTTCCGCTATGCCCGCATCGAGCGAGGCGAGATAGGATTTCATCGGGCCGGACTTGAAGGCCACCGACAGCGCGCGCCGGTGCAGGCGATGTTCTTCGAAATCGAGCAGCATCAGGCCGCGCGGGAACAGCTGGCCCAGGATCGTGCCCCAGCCGTAGGTCGAGGAGAACAGCCGGGCCTGATCGAACAGAACCAGTTCGTTGGCTTCCGGCCCGAGCAGGGTGATACTGGTCTCGCCCAGCACGCGGCTGCGATAGATCGGGCCGTGTTTGGCCGCCATGCGTTCGACTTCACCCTTGGGATCGGCCAGAACCGCCAGCGTCCGGCCGATGATGGGCCAGCCCTCGTCGCCGGGAATGTGCGCCAAAAAATTGCGATGGGGTGGCGTCAAGGTGATCGCGGGGGAAGCCACACTCTGCATCGCCATGGCAATTGCTCCGATCGCTTTCATCAACCCAACGGCCACCCGACGGAAATCCAAAGGGCAATCCAAAGGACGATCCGAGGGACAATCCAGAGGGCAACCTTAGGAGAGCGCTGCTCTCTCTACCCCGCCCGCGGCCCGATATCGTCGGCATGGCACGCTCAAGGTAAATAGCCCGTTGCGGCCGCCAAGCAAAGGCCGGCCGGAGCCGGCAGGGCA
>Ga0187809_10001646_pt1 | contig 10146 bp, 8 predicted proteins | sample NC_wetland_sal_i_8_FD_132415 | JGI IMG/M metagenome (GOLD analysis project Ga0187809, IMG submission 132415) | Wetland sediment microbial communities from Neuse River Estuary, North Carolina, USA - ASW_4 | ecosystem: Environmental > Aquatic > Freshwater > Wetlands > Sediment | place: USA: North... | reverse complement strand
TGAGCCGGCGCATGCTCGTGATCGGGGCGCACTCCGCCGACTTCGTCTGGCGAGCCGGCGGCGCGATCGCGGTCACGACCGCGAACGGCGGCGTCGCGCGGGTGGTCGCGCTCTCGTACGGCGAGCGCGGCGAGTCGGGCGAGCTTTGGAAGGAGGAGGGCCAGACGGTCGAACGGGTCAAGGAGATCCGGCACGGCGAAGCGGAACGCGCAGCGGCCGCGCTCGGGGCCGACTTCGTCGCGCTCGACCTCGGCGACTACCCGCTCGAGATCGACAAGGACGCGCTGCTCCGGATCGCCGACGTGATCCGAGACTTCGAGCCGGACGTCCTCCTCACGCACACCGACCGCGATCCGTTCAACCCGGACCACGCGCAGGCGTTCTTCGCCGTCGACCGCGCCCGGTCGCTCGCCGCCGGCGCCGGCGTCGCCAGCGCGTTCCAGATCGTCAACCCGCCCGAGCTGCTCTTGTTCGAGCCGCACCAACCGGAGCTCTGCAACTTCACCCCCACCACGTTCGTCGACATCACGCCGGTGATCGAACAGAAGCAGGCCGCGATGGCGGAGATGAAGGCGCAGGCGTATCTGCAGACCTACTACGGTCAACGCGCGGAGCAGCGCGGCAACCACGCCCGCCGCTCCTCCGGCAACAACGCGATCAAGTACGCCGAGGCGTTCATGCGCGTGACGCCGCAGGTGGTCGACGCGCTGTGACCGATCTCTACCTCGAGCTGGCGGAGCTCGGCAGCGCCACGGCGCACGAGGCGGCGGGGCGGTCGGAGGTCGTCGACGTCGAGCTGGTCCAGGTCATCCCGGGCTCGCGCGCGGCCGGGCCGGCACGCACCGTCCGCTGCGGCGAGCGCGACAACCTGATGGTGCACGCTGCGATCGCCGAGGCCGAGCCCGGCGAGGTGCTGGTCCTCACGCTGCCCGAGCCGCGGCCGCATGCGCTCGTCGGCGAGCTTCTGGCGACGCAGGCGAAGTGCCGCGGCGTCGCCGCGCTGCTCGTCGACGCCGCAGTGCGCGACGTCGAGGAGCTGCGCGAGCTCGGGCTTCCCATCTGGGCCCGGTACGTCCGCGTCACCGGCTGCGACAAGAAGGTCCCGGGCACGATCGGAGAGCCGGTCGAGGTCGGCGGCGCGACCATCCGGCAGGGCGACGTCGTCGTGCTGGACGCCGACGGGGCTGCCGTGATCCCGCAGGAACGGGCCGCCGAGGTGCTCGCCGCCGCGAGGGCGCGCGCCGAGAAGGAGCGCGTGAAGCGGGCGAAGCTCGAGGAGGGCGCGCTCTCGTACGACCTCGACGGGCTGCGCTCGCTCGTCGAGGGCTGAGCCGTGGCGGAGCCGATGCACGACGTGGCCCGCATCGCTCACGCGGAGCTCTTGACGCCGAAGCCCGACGAGAGCCTGCGCTTCTTCGTCGACGTCCTCGGCTTGGAGGAGGAGTCCCGCGAAGGCCGTTCGGTCTTCCTGCGCGGATGGGGCGACTACCTCCGCTACTCGCTCAAGCTGACCGAGGCGGCGCACGGCGGGCTCGGCCATCTCGCCCTGCGCGCCTGGAGCCCGGAGGCGCTCGATCGGCGCGTGGCGGCGATCGAGGCGGCGGGGCTCGGCGAGGGCTGGAGCGAAGGGGACGTGGGCCACGGGCCGGCCTACCGCTTCCGCGATCCCGACGGCCACCTCTTCGAGCTCTTCTACGAGGCAGAGCGCTACGTCGCGCCGGAGCACCTGCGTCCCTCCTGGCGCAACCAGCCGCAGCGCTACACCGGCCGCGGCTGCGCCGTCAAGCGGCTCGACCACGTCAATCTGCTCGCCGCCGACGTCCGGGCCGGCCGAGTGTTCGCACAGGAGCTGCTCGGCTACCGGCTCTACGAGCGGATCGAGCTGGACGACGGCACCGAGTCCGGCGCCTGGCTCTCCCTCTCGATCGCCGCGCACGAGCTGATCTACGTCGCCGACCATTACGGCCTGCGCGGGCGGCTCCACCATCTCGCGTTCTGGGTGGACACCCGCGAGGAGTGCCTGCGGGCGGCCGACGTCTTCGTCGACAACGAGGTGCCGATCGAGGCGGCGCCGTCGAAGCACGGCGTCGCGCAGGGCTTCTTCCTCTACGGCTTCGAGCCCGGCGGCAACCGCATCGAGGTGACGACCGGCGGGTATTTCGTCTACGACCCCGACTTCGAGCCGATCACATGGTCGGCCGCAGACCGGGCGCGCGGCCAGTACTGGGGCGTCAAGACGATCGAGAGCTTCCACACCTACGGCACGCCCGACGTCCCTCCGACCGAGCCAGGTCCGTAACCACAACGTAACGGTGCCTGGCACCGGCCTAGGCCGTAACGGCCACCGTCACTTGCATACACAAGCGCCCCGATCGCCCCCGGTTCGGGCTCGCTCGGGGCCGCATTGCATACAACGAGCCGAACCGCGTATGCTCGGCCGATGGCGCGGGCGAGCTCGGCCAGCTCCGAGGCGAGGAAGCGATCGCAGACCGCCAAGGCGACGCTCGGCGTCCGTGAGCTCGTCCTGGAAGGCGAGCTCGCGCCGGGCGACCGCGTGCCCGAGGTGGCGCTCGCCGAGCGGCTCGGCGTCTCGCGCACGCCGCTGCGGATCGCGCTGGCGACGCTCGCGCACGAGGGCCTGCTCGAGCCGCTGCGCGGAGGCGGCTTCGTCGTCCGCTCGTTCACGCGCGCGGACATCACGGACGCGATCGAGCTCCGGGGCGTGCTCGAGGGGACGGCCGCGCGGCTGGCCGCAGAGCGGCTGCGCTCGCCGGAGGAGCTGGTCACGCTCGCGGAGGCGACGGCCCAGCTCGACGCCGTGCTCGAGGACCTCTCGGCGGAATCGCTCGTCCGCTACGTCGAGCTGAACGACGCCTACCACGCCGGCCTCGTCGCGCTCGCGCGCAGCCCGACGCTCGAGCGCGCGATCGCGAACGTCGTCGTGCTCCCGTTCGCCTCGCCGGGCGCGCTCGTGCCGTCGCAGGCGGTGCTGCCGCGCTCGCGCGAGATCCTCGTCGTCGCGCAGCACCACCACCGCGTCCTGATCGAGGCGATCCGCGCCGGCCAGGGCGCGCGCGCCGAAGAGATCGGACGCGAGCACGCGCGGCTTGCCCAGATCAACCTCGACCTCGTGCTCGACGACCACATCGCGCTGGAGCGGCTACAGGGAGCGCCGCTGCTGCGCAGGGTCGTCTGAATCGTCCCGCCATGCGAAGGAGGCCTGTCCAGAGATGAGCGCACGAAGCCTGGAGGACGCAATCGCCGCGGCGGGGAGCCCCGTCGAGCTGGCGCGCAACTCGCAGATCGGGCCGTACGTGTACCCCGCGGTCCCAGCCGAGTTCTCGAACTGGCGCGAGGAGCAGGTCGCCTGGCTCGAGACGTGTGCGCTCTTCGACCAGAGCCACCACATGACCGACCTGTACATCGAGGGGCCGGACGTGATCCGACTTCTGTCCGAGACCGGCATCAACTCGATGGCGAACGCGGCCGTGAACAAGGCGAAGCAGTTCGTCGCCGTCAACTACGACGGCTACGTGATCGGCGACGCGATCCTCTTCTTCCTGGACGAGAACCGCGTCTCGCTCGTCGGCCGGCCGTCGGCGCACAACTGGGTGCAGTTCCACGCCGAGACGGGCGGCTACGACGTCCGGTGCGAGCGCGACGAGCGAACCGCCGTCAACCCGACCGGCGGCCGCAGGCTCTACCGCTATCAGGTGCAGGGACCGACCGCGCTGCAGGTGCTGGAGAAGGCGACCGGCGGGCCGCTGCCCGAGATCAAGTTCTTCAACATGGGCTGGCTGACGATCGCCGGCTGCAAGGTGCGCGCGCTCCACCACGGCATGTCGGGCGCGCCCGGGCTCGAGCTGTTCGGACCGTGGCAGGAGCGAGACGAGGTCAAGCGCGCGATCGTCGAGGCCGGCAAGGAGTTCGGTCTCCGCCAGGTCGGCTCCCGCGTCTACGCAACGAACACGCTCGAGTCGGGATGGATCCCCTGCCCGCTCCCCGCCGTCTTCACCGGCGAGAAGATGAAGGCCTACCGCGAGTGGCTGCCCGGCGACTGGTACGAAGCGACCGGCTCGCTCGGCGGCAGCTTCTACTCGGACGACATCGAGGACTACTACACGACTCCGTGGGACCTCGGTTACGGCACGTTCGTCAAGTACGACCACGACTTCACCGGCCGCGATGCGCTCGAGGCGATGGGCGAGCCGACGCGGCGGAAGGTGACACTCGCCTGGAACGGCGAGGACGTCGCTCGCGCGATCGGCACGCTCTTCCAAAAGGGCGACCACGCGAAGTACATCGACATCCCGCTGTCGAACTACTCGACGTGGCCGCACGACCGCCTCATGGTCGGCGACCACATGGTCGGCGTCTCGACCTTCTCCGGCTACAGCTACAACGAGCGCTCGTACCTCTCGCTCGGCTACGTCGACAACGACGTCGAGCTCGGGAACGAGGTCGTCCTCGTCTGGGGCGAGGAGGGCGGCGGCTCGGCGAAGCCTGTGGTGGAGCGGCACGTGCAGACGGAGATCCGCGCCATCGTCAGCCCCTGCCCGTACTCGGAGGTGCCGCGGACGACGTACGCGGAGGGCTGGCGCACCAAGGCAGCAGTCTGAGCCCCACGGGAGCGCGGCGATAGCCACGTTCCGCGAGCAGCTCGGTCGGCCGGGCGCCTTCGTCGTCGCCGCCGAGCTGGTGACGAGCCGCGGCCTGCTCGGCGCGGGCGGCGGCCTGGGCGTGCTCGAGCTGGCGCGGGAGCTGTCCGCCGACCCGCGCATCGACGTCCTCTCGATCACGGACAACCCCGGCGGGCACGCGATGGTCGCGCCGGACACGATCGGCACCGAAGCGGTAGCGCGCGGACAGGAGGTGATCATCCACCTCGCCTGCAAGGACTCGAACCGGAACGCGCTCGAGAGCCGCGGCTGGCAGCTCGCCTCGGTCGGCTTCCACAACGTGCTCGCGCTCTCGGGCGACTATCCCGTCACCGGCCACGAGGGGCTCGCAGAGCCGGTCTTCGACATCGACTCGGTCGGGTTGCTCTCCCTCTACGCGGCGATGAACGAGGGGCTGCCGGACGAGCGCCGGCCCGGCGAGCGGCTGGCGGCGACCGACTTCTTCCTCGGCTGCGTCGTCACCAATCACAAGAAGTACGAGCGTGAGGTGATGCCGCAGTACTTCAAGTTGCGCAAGAAGGCCCGCGCCGGCGCCCGCTTCGTGATCAAGCAGATCGGCTACAACGTCCAGAAGGACGACGAGCTGCTGCGCTGGATCCGCCGCGAGGGCCTGGATCTGCACCCTCTCGCGAACGTCTACCACCTGTCGCGCACCGCCGCGCGGGCCTTCAACCGCGGGCGCATTCCGGGCGTCGTCGTGTCCGACGCGCTGCTCGAGCTGGTCGAGCGCTACGCGGCCGGGCCGGATCACGGCCGCGGCTTCTTCCTCGAGCTGGCCGCGAAGCACATGGCGGTCGCGCGCGGACTCGGCTACGAGGGTGTCTACCTGGGCGGGCACATGCCCGCCGAGCGCTTCGGTGAGATCCTCGACCGCGCCGGCTCCTACGCAGCCGACGACTGGCGCGGGTTCGCGCGCGAGATCCACTTCCCGGTCGCAGACGAGTTCAGCTTCTTCGTCCCCGACGAGGAGACCGGGCTCTCCTCCGACGAGATCGATCCCGCGTATCTCGAGTCGAAGCGCCGGCGGCGCACCGACCTGCGGGTGCCGCTCGCCTACCGCTTCAGCCGGCGCATGCATCAGGCCGTGTTCGATCCCGAGGCGCCTCTCTTCCCGGCGGGCCGCGCGCTCTACGGCGCCGCCGACAAGGGCCCTCGCACCATCAAGCGGACGCTCCATCTCGTCGAGCAGGCCGCCAAGGTGCCGCTCTTCCACTGCAAGGACTGCGGCGACTGCTCGCTCCCGGACATCGCCTACGTCTGCCCGGAGTCGGTCTGTGCGAAGAACCAGCGCAACGGCCCCTGCGGCGGTACTCGCGACGGCCTCTGCGAGGTCTACGACAGCGAGTGCATCTGGTCGCAGGCGTACGAGCGCCTCAAGGCCTACGGCGAGGAGGAGGAAATGCTCGACGGCCCGGTGGTCGTCAAAGACGGTGCCCTGCAGGGGACGAGCGCCTGGGCGAACGCCTTCCTCGGACGCGACCACAACGCGCGGGCTCGGCGCACGTGAACGACAACGACGACGTTGCACGGCTGATCGTCTCGTGCGCCGACCGGCACGGGATCGTCGCCGCCCTCTCCGGCCTGCTCGCAGACGCCGGCGCCAACATCGTCAACTCCGACCAGCACTCCACCGATCCGGAAGGCGGCCGCTTCTTCCTGCGCATGGAGTTCCACCTCGACGGCCTCGCCGGAAGGCGCCCGGCGCTCGAGGAGCGCCTCGCCGCCGTCGCCGCCGAGCTCGACCTGGACTGGCGGCTGACGCTCGCGACGGCACGCAAGCGGGTCGCGCTCCTCGCCTCCCGGCAGGACCACTGCCTGCTCGACCTGCTCTGGCGGTGGCGGCGCGGTGAGCTCCCGATGGACGTCGTCTGCGTCGTCTCGAACCACTCCGATCTCGAGCGAGAGGTGCAGCCGTTCGGCGTCCCCTACCACCACGTGCCGATCTCGGCCGAGAGCAAGGCGGAGGCGGAGACGCGAACGCTGGAGCTGCTCGCCGGCCGCGTCGATCTCGTCGTCCTCGCCCGCTACATGCAGGTCCTCTCCCGCGACTTCCTGCAGCGAATCGGCGCACCGGTTCTCAACATCCACCACTCGTTCCTGCCGGCGTTCGCCGGCGGCAACCCGTACGCGCAGGCGCACGACCGCGGCGTGAAGCTGATCGGCGCGACCGCGCACTACGCGACCGAGGACCTCGACGAGGGACCGATCGTCGAGCAGGACGTCAGCCGCGTCTCGCACCGGCAGGGCCCGGAGGAGCTGGCGCGGATCGGACGCGACATCGAGCGCGTGGTCCTTGCCCGCGCCGTCCGCTGGCACCTCGAGGACCGCGTCCTCGTCGACGGCAACCGCACCGTTGTTTTCTAGCCGCAAGACTGCAGAGCGTGCGCGACCGGCTCGGGCTGACCGTGATCCTCGGGGCGCTGTCGGCGTTCGGGCCGCTTTCCGTCGACTTCTACTTGCCGGGCCTGCCGAAGCTGACCGCCGACTTCCACGCGAGCGCATCGGCCGGGCAGCTGACCTTGACCGGCTGCGTGCTCGGGCTTGCGTTCGGGCAGCTCGCGATCGGCCCATTGAGCGACCGCTTCGGCCGGCGGCCGCCGCTCCTCGCCGGCCTCGTGCTCTACGGTGTCGCGTCGCTCGCCTGCGCAGCCGCGCCTTCGATCTGGGTCTTCGTCGCGCTGCGCGTCGTGCAGGGCCTGAGCGGCGCGGCCGGGATCGTCGTCGCCCGCTCGGTCGTGCGCGACCTGGTCTCCGGCGCGGATGCGGCACGTCTGTACTCGATCCTCATGCTCGTGCTGGGAGTCGTCCCGGTCGCGGCGCCGGTCGCCGGCGGCCAGCTGCTCGCAGTCACCTCGTGGCGCGGCTTGTTCGTGATCCTCGCCCTCGTCGACGCGGCGATCCTCGCCGGCACTCTGCTTTGGCTGCACGAGACGCTGCCGCACGAGCGCCGCACGACCCTCGGCGCGACCACGTCCGGCTTCGTCGACCTGCTCCGCGACCGCTACTTCCTCACGTACTCACTCGTCGTCGGGCTCGCCTTCGCCTCGATGTTCGGCTACATCGCCGGCTCGTCGTTCGTGCTCCAGGACGTCTACGGCATCTCGCCGCAGCTCTACGGCGTCGTCTTCGGCGTGAACGCATTCGGTCTCGTCACCTGCTCGCAGCTGAACCGGGCGCTCGTCGGCAGGGTCGCAGCCGGCCGCCTGCTGCTCGCCGGGGTCGCCGCCCAGGCGGCCGCCGGCGCCGGGCTGCTGGGGATCGTGCTCGCGGGCGACGTCGGCCTGGCCGGCGTCCTGCCGTGCCTGTTCGTGACCGTGGCGGCGCTCGGCCTCGTGATGCCGAACGCGACCGCGCTCGCGTTGACCGACTACCCCCACGCCGCAGGCCGCGCGTCGGCGTTGCTCGGGACGATGCAGTTCCTCTTCGGCGCGGTCACGGCGCCGCTCGTCGGGGTCGCGGGCAAGGAGACCGCGGTGCCGATGGCGCTGATGATCGGAGTGTTCGGAGTCGGTGGGCTGGCGGCGGTCGCCGTCGCGCGACGCGCGGCGGCCGCGGCTTACGGAGTTGCGCTGCCGGCGAGCCAGGCGACGCCACGGGCGTAGAGCCGGTCCAGCTCCCCGCCGGTCAACCCGGGCATGTCCTCCTTGACGGTGTAGCCGATCCGCGTCTGCAGGTACGCGAGGTGGCGGTAGCCGACCGGGAAGCGCGCGAGCAGCTCCCGATCGAGCTCCGGCGAGGAGGTCGGGTCGACCGGGTCGAGCCGGTCCTGCTCATAGATCGGCTGCCGCTCGACGAGGCCCCAGCGCCCGTCGCGGCGCTCGAAGAAGTCGTAGAAGCGGCCGGTGCAGACGACGTCGCACTCCACGCCCTCTACCTGCGCACGCTGCGTGATCGTCATCTTCGTCTGCGCGGTGGCGCGGTCGCCCTCGACGTCGATCGAGCCGCCGCCGAGGAAGTGGAGGATGCGGACGCCCCGGTCGAAGCCTTCCTGGCTGACGCGGACGAACTCCGCGGCGGTTCCCTGGAACCAAGTTGCATTCATCCGACCGGGCTCGTGCCAGACCGCGGCGAAGCGCTTCCAGTCGCGCGCGTCGCGGTAGACCGCCCAGTCCTCGACGAGTTGTCGGATCGCGAGCCGGTCCTCGTCCACCGAGGGCATCGTAGATCGCTTGCTCCCTCAAGGGCCGCGAGGGTAGGCTCGCAGCCGTGAGCGTCCTCGGCAACCGCGTCCTGCGCAAGGAGGACGCGCGCTTCCTGCGCGGCGAGGCGAGCTACGTCGAGAACATGCCGATGGAGGATGCACTGCACGTCACCTTCGTGCGTTCGCTGCTCGCGCACGCGCGCATCGACGGCGTCGACACCTCCGCGGCCGAGGCCGCTCCCGACGTCGTCGCCGTCCTCACCGCCGCCGACCTCGACGTCGGCACGTTCGGGCCGCCACCGCACCTGCATGGACTGAATGCGGCCATGACCCGGCCCCTCATCGCCGGCGAGGTCGTCCGCTTCGTCGGAGAGATCGTCGCCGTCGTCGTGGCCAAGAGCCGCGCAGCCGGTGCAGACGCGGCCGAGCTCGTGATGGTCGACTACGACCCGCTGCCCGTCGTCGCGTCAGCCGCCGAGGCGGCGAAGGACGAGGTGCTCCTCTTCCCAGAGGCCGGCACGAACGTCGCCGGACGCGCCGGTTCGCCCGAGCACGACGAGGCGCTCTTCGAAGGCTGCGACGTCGTCGTCTCCGGCACGCTCATCAGCCCGCGCATGGCGCCGTGCCCGCTCGAGCCGCGCTCGGTCGTCGCGACCGTCGACGACGACGGGCTGCTGACCGTCTGGACGCCGTCGCAGACGCCGCACCACGACCGGTTCGGCATCGCCGGCATGCTCGGGCTCGACCCGGCACAGGTCCGCGTGGTCAGCCCGGACGTCGGCGGCGGCTTCGGCGCGAAGCAGCTCAGCACCGAGGAGCTTCTCCTCGGTTGGGTCGCGCGCAGACTCGGCCGACCGGTGCGCTGGACGGAGACGCGCAGCGAGAGCATGGTTGCGCTCCACCACGGCCGCAGCATGCAGCTCGACTTCACCCTGGGCGCGACGCGCGAAGGCAAGGTGCTCGCCTACCGGGTGGACATCCTTGCCGACGCCGGCGCCTACGCCGTGCTCGGCTCGTTCCTGCCCAACCTGACGGGGCTGATGGCGAGCGCCGTATACGCGATCCCGCGCATCGAGATCGACGGCCGCTCGGTTGTGACGAACACGACGCCGATCACGTCATTCCGCGGCGCCGGCCGGCCGGAGGCGACGCAGACGATCGAGCGGGCGATGGACCTGCTCGCCGCCGAGCTCGGCGAGGACCCGGTCGAGGTACGCCGCCGGAACCTGATACCGGCCGACGCGTTCCCGTACAAGACCGCCTCCGGCGCGACCTACGACTCGGGCGACTACGAGCGTGCGCTCGATCTCGTCCTCGAGGCGGCCG
>Ga0187809_10001645_pt1 | contig 10147 bp, 7 predicted proteins | sample NC_wetland_sal_i_8_FD_132415 | JGI IMG/M metagenome (GOLD analysis project Ga0187809, IMG submission 132415) | Wetland sediment microbial communities from Neuse River Estuary, North Carolina, USA - ASW_4 | ecosystem: Environmental > Aquatic > Freshwater > Wetlands > Sediment | place: USA: North... | reverse complement strand
CGCCCTAGAATGCGACACTCGGGGCCGTTGCGGGGCTGTTGCAAGAATGCTGATTCGCCTGCTGCGCAAGTACCTGCGGCCCCATGCGCCGTGGCTGCTCGCCATCGTCGTCCTGCAGCTGCTCGGCACGATCGCGTCCTTGTATCTGCCGACCCTCAACGCCGACGTCATTGACTACGGTGTCGTGAAGGGAGACACGGCGTACATTCTGCGCACCGGTGGCTGGATGCTGCTCATGACGCTCGGGCAGATCGCATGCGCGGCGACGGCGGCGTACTACGGCGCACGCGTCTCGATGAGCTTCGGGCGGGATCTGCGCTCGGCCCTCTTCGGGCATGTCATGGGCTTCTCCGGCCGGGAAGTCGCCCGGTTCGGCGCGCCGACCCTGATCACCCGGAACACCAACGACGTGCAGCAGGTGCAGATGCTGGTCGCCGTCAGCGGGACGATGATGATCAGCGCGCCCATCACCGGCATCGGCGCCATCATCATGGCCGTCAGCGAGGACCCCGGCCTGTCGTGGCTGCTCGGCATTTGCGTTCCCATCCTCGCGATCGTCGTCGGCACGGTGGGCTGGCGCATGGTGCCGCAATTCCGTCGGATGCAGACGTTCATCGATCAGGTGAACCGCATCCTGCGCGAGCAGATCGGCGGCATCCGTGTCGTGCGCGCATTCGTGCGCGAGTCGCAGGAGACGCAGCGCTTCGCGCAGGCGAATGCCGACCTCACCGGCACGGCGCTGCGGGCCGGCCGCCTGATGGCGCTGCTCCTGCCTGCGATCGTCCTGATCCTCAACGCCTCGAGCGCAGCGGTGCTCTGGGTCGGCGCGGCGCGCATCAGCGCCGGTCAGACCCAGATCGGCGACCTGACGGCGTTCCTCGTCTACCTGACGCAGATCCTGCTCGCCGTCATGATGGCCACCTTCATGCTCATGATGGTGCCGCGGGCGGCCGTCTCCGCCGAGCGCATCGGCGAGGTCCTGGCGACCGAGTCTTCCGTCGCGCCGCCCGCCCAGCCGGTCACGGCCGTGGCGACCCGCGCGCAAGTGCAGCTGCGCGCGGTGGGGTTCAGTTATCCGGGCGCCGCCGCGGCCGTCCTCACCGACATCTCGCTGCGCGTGACCGCCGGACAGACCCTGGCCGTGATCGGCAGCACCGGCGCCGGCAAGACGACGCTCCTGTCCCTGATCCCGCGGCTGCTGGATGTCACGTCGGGGGAGGTCCTGCTCGACGGCGTCGACGTTCGGCGGCTCGACCCCGATCTGCTGTGGGCCCGCATCGGATTCGTGCCGCAGAGACCGTATCTCTTCTCGGGCACGGTGGCGAGCAATCTGCGGCTCGGGGATCCCGCAGCCACCGACGAGGATCTCTGGCGCGCGCTCGAGGTGGCGCAGGCGCGCGATTTCGTCGCGGCGATGCCGGAGGCGCTCGCGGCGCCGGTGTCGCAGGGCGGCACGAGCCTCTCCGGCGGCCAGCGGCAGCGCCTCGCAATTGCGCGGGCCCTGCTGCGGCGACCGGAGATCTACCTCTTCGACGACGCCTTCTCGGCGCTCGATCTGGGCACCGAGGCGCGGCTGCGGGCGGCGCTGCGGCCGGTCACCCGCGAGGCGGCGGTCATCATCGTGACGCAGCGCGTGGCGAGCCTGCGCAATGCGGATCAGATCGCGGTCCTGGATGGCGGCGCCATCGTCGGGCTCGGCCGGCACGAGGAGCTGCTGCGGACCTGCCCGACCTATGCCGAGATCGTGTCCTCCCAGTTCACGGCGGAGGAAGTGGCGTGAGGGGCGGACCGCAACGCCCGCCCTCCGCCCGGCCTGCCGGCGGCGGGCCGCCGTGGATGAGCCTCGGCACGCCGGCCGAGAAGGCGATGCGGTTCTGGCCGTCGGCGCGCCGTCTCCTCGGGCGCCTGCGGCCGCAGCGCGTGCGCTTGCTCTTCGTGGTGGCGCTGTCCGTCGCCAGCGTCACCCTCTCGGTGACCGGACCGATGCTCATCGGCCGCGCGACCGACATCATCTTCGCCGGCGCCATCGGCGAGCACCTGCCCCCGGGAGCGACCCAGCGTCAGGTCGTGCAGTCGCAGCGCGCCGCCGGCCACGTTCACCTCGCCGAGATGCTCGCGCGCATGCGGCTCACGCCCGGTAGGGGTATCGATTTCGGGGCGCTGGAGGCGACGCTGCTCGAGGTGCTCGCCGTGTACCTCGGCTCCGCGGCGTTCCTCTGGGCGCAGGGCTATCTGCTCAACGACGCGGTGCAGGCCGTCATCCTGCGGTTGCGGGCGCAAGTGGAGGAGAAGATCCACCGGCTGCCGTTGAGCTACTTCGATGGCCAGTCGCGCGGCGAGCTCCTCAGCCGGGTGACCAACGACATCGGCAATATCTCCCAGAGCCTGCAGCAGTCGCTGAGCCAGATCCTGACCGCGCTCCTGACGCTGATCGGCGTGCTGTCGATGATGCTCGTCATCTCGCCGCTCCTGGCGCTGATCGCGATGGTGACGATCCCGCTCGCGCTGCTGCTCACGCGGCTCATCGGCAAGCGCTCGCAACGCCACTTCGCCGCCCTCTGGAAGCGCACCGGGGAGCTGAATGCCCAGATCGAGGAGGCGTTCAGCGGTCACGACCTGGTCAAGGTGTTCGGCCGCCAGCGCGAGGCCGCGGCGCGATTCGACGCCAGGAACGGCGAGCTCTACGACGCCGCCTTCGCGGCGCAGTTCATCTCGGGACTGATCATGCCCGCGATGATGTTCATCGGCAGCCTGAACTACGTCCTGATCGCGGTCATCGGCGGCCTGCGCGTCGCGACCGGTGGCATGACGCTCGGCGCCGTCCAGGCCTTCATCCAGTACTCGCGCTCGTACAACCGGCCGCTCACGCAAATGGCGTCGCTGGCCGGGACGATGCAGTCCGGCGTCGCCTCCGCGGAGCGGGTCTTCGGCGTCCTCGATGAGGCGGAGCTACGCGCGGAACCCGTAGCGCCCGTGCGGCCGGCCGCCATCCAGGGCAGAGTGCGGTTCGAGCACGTCTCGTTCCGGTACCGGCCCGAGACACCGTTGATCGAGGACCTTTCCCTGACCGCGGAGCCTGGTCACACGATCGCCATCGTCGGGCCCACGGGAGCGGGCAAGACGACGCTGGTCAATCTGATCATGCGGTTCTACGAGCTCGACGCCGGCCGGATCACGCTCGATGGCACGGACATCGCGAGCATGAGCCGTGCGGCACTGCGCTCGCGCATCGGCATGGTGCTGCAGGATGCATGGCTCTTTCACGGCACCCTGCGCGACAACATCCGCTACGGGCGCCCCGATGCCACCGAGGAAGAGATGATCGAGGCGGCGCGGGCGACCTTCGTCGACCGGTTCGTGCGCAGCCTGCCGGCGGGCTACGACACCGTCATCGACGAGCAGTCCGGCAACCTGAGCGCCGGACAGAAGCAGCTGATCACCATCGCCAGAGCGTTCCTGCTGAGGCCCGCGCTGCTGATCCTGGACGAGGCGACGAGCGACGTCGACACGCGCACCGAGGCGCTGGTGCAGCACGCCATGGCGGCGCTGCGCCGCAATCGCACCAGCTTCGTCATTGCCCACCGCCTGTCGACGATCCGCGATGCCGACCTCATCCTCGTGATGCGCGACGGCCGGATCGTCGAGCAGGGCGCGCACCCTGCGCTCCTCGCGAGGCGGGGCGCGTATTTCGAGCTCTACCACGCCCAGTTCAGCGGCGAGGAGATCGATGTCGGGCGCTCGGCCCGGACGGATGGCGGCGCGCGTGCTCTCGCCGCCGGGATGACATCGCGCGGCCGGCACTGAGCGGCCGTTTCACGGGAGAAGTTCATGAACGCCGATGAGCTGCGGGCCCTGCAGGCCCCGTTGAAGCAGAAGTACCGCGCCGAGCCCGGCTCGGCGCTCGTCACCTCGCGCGCCGAAGCGGTGCTCGACCGCGCGAGCCTGACCGCGCGCCTCACCGGCGCGATGCCGCGGCTCGCCGGCCTGCACCCGGCGACCGGCGGCACGGGCGAGGAGGCCTGCTCGGCGGATCTGCTGCTGCAATCCCTGGTGGCGTGTGCCGGTGTGACCCTGCTCGCGGTGGCCACCTCCATCGGCGCCGGGCTGACGGGCGGCAGGGTCATCGCGGAGGGTCTCTGGGACGCTCGCGGCACCCTCGGCGTCGACAAGAGTGTCGCCGTCGGGATCGGCAGCATCGTGCTCACCTTCGAGCTAGAAGGCGCGCTCGACGAGCCGACACGGCGGCGATTGATCGAGGCGACCGAGCGCTACTGCGTCATCCTCGCGACCCTGAAGCATCCGCCCGCCGTCGAGGTCCGCGTGCGCGCCTGACACCGCCCAAGCCCGAGCCCGCGCGGAACCGCGGCCGCCGCGGCGGGTTTCCGCTCAGCGGATCGGAACTTGGATGGAGGTGAAGCATGCGACGTGACTCGTGGCGCGACCACCGGCCCGGGCTTGGCGGCGAGCGCGCCGGGGCGTCCTGGACATTGGCCAGCCTCGCGGCCCTCGCCGGCTTCGCCGCCGGGACCCTGGCTGCGCTGCGCTCCCCGAGCGGCGAGCCGAATCGACACACCCGTCTGGCGCAGATGAACGGCAGCCCACGGCGGCGCTACTACACCGGCGCGTCCCCCTCCCGCGCCATCGCCATCGCCGACCTGCGCGCCCGCGCCCACGAGCTGATGCCGCGTATCGCGCTCGAATACCTGGAGGCCGGCGCGGAGGACGAAGCGACCATGATGCGGGAGCGGCGCGCCTACGCGGACTGGCGCTTCGCGCCGCGCACGCTGGTGGATGTCTCGCATCGCACGCTGGAGACGCGGCTTCTCGGCGGGCCGGCCTCGATGCCATTGATGGTCGCGCCGACCGGCTTCAACGGGCTCTTCATGCACCACGCGGACCTGGCGCTCGCGCGCGCGGCGGCGCGGGCAGGAGTGCCATTCATCCAGAGCACCATGTCCAACGACGCCGTCGAGGACATCGCGCAGGTGCCGGGCCTGCGCCACTGGTGGCAGCTCTACGTCTTTGGCGGCGAGGAGGTCTGGCAGCAGCTGCTCGAGCGGGTCGATCGGGCCGGCTGCGAAGCGCTGGTGTTGACCACCAACACGCAGATCTTCGGCAATCGGGAGTGGAGCAAGCGCACCCGCCTGACGCAATCGCTGCCGACGCCGCCGGCGCTGGCCAACGCGGCGCTGCATCCGCGCTGGGTGGCGACCATGCTGCTCGCGGGCGGCGGCCTGCCGGAATTCAAGAACGTGATCGACTTCGTACCGAGGAGCCAGCGCGGCCTCTTCGAGAGCGCCCACTGGATCCGCAGCCAGCAACCGACCTCGCTTTCCTGGGACACCGTCGCGCGGATCCGGGAGCGCTGGAAGAAGCCCTTCCTCCTCAAGGGTATCCTCAACGAGGAGGACGTGCGCCGCGCGGTCGACAGCGGGGTGGACGGCATCGTGCTCAGCAGCCATGGCGGGCGGCAGCTCGACTGGACGATCGCGCCCCTCGACCTGCTGCCGGCCGCGCGCAAGGCGGTTGGGGATCGCATCCAACTCTACGTCGCAGGCGGAATCCGCCGCGGCACGGACATGTTGAAGGCGATGGCGCTTGGCGCCGATGGCGTCCTGGCGGGCCGCGCGCCGCTCTACGGCCTGTGCGCGTATGGAGAGCGGGGCGCGGCGCACGCGTTGGAGATCCTCAAGCGCGAGGCCGACGAGGCCCTCGGCCTGCTCGGCGCCAACTCGCCCCGGGAGCTCGGCCGCCAGTTCCTGGTGCCCGAGTCCCATCTGCCCGCCGCCGGCAGGCTCGACGCCCTCTGAGCCGGCGCGCTCCGCCTCGCAACGGCATGCCCGGCGGAATTGCCGGCGCGCAGCGAGGATCGGCGGGGATATACTTCAGGCCGAGTCGCCCATAACGAGAAAATGGCGGGGGCACGACGCATGCGAGATACCATCCGGTCCGTGGGCCCGGCGCTGACCGTGGTGCTGAGCCTCCTTGGCACGCAAGCCGGGCGCGCCGCTTCGCCCGGCAACGGCATCTACACGCCGCCGCCGCTCTCGCTCTACGGCCAGTTGCCCTCCGTTGCCGACCCCGTCGTCTCGCCCGCGGGCGACCGGGTCGCGTACGTAGAGCGTCAGGACGATCATCGCTACATCGCCGTGTTCGATGTGGCGACCCGCAAGCCCGTCGCCGCCACGCTCGTGGGCGCCACCAAGGTCCGCTCCCTGCGCTGGTACGACGATCATCGCCTGCTCATCGTGTATTCGGCGACCGCCTATCCGCCGTTCGGCGCGATCGGCTCTCGCGACGAGTGGGTCATGCTCGAGAGCTGGAACATCACGTCCAATCGGCTGCGGCCGATCCGCATGCACGATGACCACTATCAGACCATGGATGCGGTCAGCGGCTCGATGAGCGTGCGCCAGGTGGACGGGCAGGCAGCGTTGTTCGTCTCGGGGACTTACCTTCATGCGGACCAGTATCTGCCGGCGCTGTTCCGGGTCGACCTGCAACACCAAGACACCCGGCTGATCGCGGAGGGTGGCACGCACGGGGCGGATTGGGCCGTGGCGGGCGACGGCCTTATCGCCGCATCCTACGACTACCATGCGAGCGGGAACGACCAGGGGCGCTGGGTGTTGCGGGTGCGGCGCGGCGGCCGGATGCGGCAGGTGGCGGACGGGACATCCCGGTACGCTCCGCCCTACATCGTCGGCTTCACGCAGGCCGAGCAGTCGCTGCTGATGGCCTTCGATACGCCCGCTGGCTGGGTCTGGAAGCCGCTGCGACTCGCGGACGACACCTGGGGCCCGCCGCTCGCGGCCGGGGGGACGTTCTACGAGGTGATTCGCGATCGCCTGACGGGGCAGGTCGTGGGCGGTGTCCAGGACCCCTTGCGCCCGCGCCCGGTGTTCTTCGACCCGGCCCTGCAGTCACGCTGGTCGCTGATCCGGCAGGTCTATGCCGGCGAGCGCGTGACGCTCGTCTCGCACTCGGATGACTTCAACGAGTTCCTGATCCACGTATTCGGCCCCCGGGACGGTGACACCTACCTGCTGATCGACTGGCGCACGCTCGAGGTGACCCGGGTCGGGCGCGCCTATCGTGGACTGTCGACCTTCGCGACGGTGCGGCGTATCGAATACCAGACCAGCGATGGCCTGCAGGTCTCCGGATTTCTGACACTGCCGCCCGGACGACCGGCCCGGGGCTTGAGCCTCGTCGTGATGCCGCACGGTGGCCCGGCGGCGAGCGATGATGGGAGCTTCGACTGGTGGGCGCAAGCGCTCGCGTCGCGAGGCTACGCCGTGTTGCAGGTGAACTACCGCGGCTCCGATACCACCCCAGCGCTGTTGCGCGCCGGCTATGGGCAGTGGGGACGGAAGATGCAGACCGATCTCTCCGATGGCGTGCGCTATGTCGTCGGCCGCGGCATCGCCGATCCGCAGCGCGTCTGCATCGTGGGCGCGAGCTACGGTGGTTACGCGGCGCTCGCCGGCGTCACCCTGCAGCACGGCATCTATCGCTGCGCCGTGTCGGTCGCCGGCGTCGCCGATCCGGCGGCATTTCTCCGGCGGACGAGCAACCGGATGTTCACCACCGAAAATCTGTCGACGCGCTACTGGGAGCGCTTTCTCGGCGTCACCGGCCCGGACGATCCGCGACTCGCCGCCATCTCCCCGCTCGCTCACGCCGCGGCGGTCACGGTGCCGGTCCTCCTGATCCACGGCCGCAATGATGTCGTCGTGCCGTATTCGCAGAGCGCGCAAATGCTCCAGGCCCTGCGGCGCGCCGGCAAGTCCGCGCGGCTGGTCAGCCTGCCCGGCGAGGACCACTGGCTGTCCCACGGCGCCACGCGCGAGCAGATGCTGCGCGCGATCGTGGACTTTCTCGAGCGCCACGATCCGCCCGCCGGCGTGTCGGGCACCGCGGGCGCCAGGTGAGCCGCAACGGAGGTCGCAGGGGGGTGGTATGAGCGATTCCGAAACCTACACGGTGTTTGCCGTCCCAGGCTGGGGCTCCGTCCTCGCGGAAGCGATGCTGGCGCTGTGCTCGGCGCCCCTGCGCATCGAGGACGTGACGGGGTTCGACCAGCCCGGACCGGCGCGCGACCGGCTGCTGCGGGTCAACCCGTTGGGCCAGGTGCCGACGCTCCTGCTGCCCGATGGCACGGTCATGACCGAGAGCGCCGCCATCGCGCTGCTGCTCTCGGAGCGGCACCCGCAGGCGGGACTCACGCCCGCTTCGGGCACGGCGCACAGGCCCGCGTTTCTGCGGCGCCTCGTGTGGATCACCGCCAACGTCTATCCGACCTTCACCTACGGCGATTATCCCGAGCGGTGGGCCGGCGCGGACCCGGAGGGGCTCAGAGCGGCCACCGATCGGTATCGGGAGCGGCTCTGGCGGGAATTCGAATCGGAGCTGCCTGCCGGACCGTGGGCGCTCGGGGACCAGCTCTCGGCCCTCGACGTCTACATCGCCGCGATGACCCATTGGCGACCCCGCCGCGCCTGGTTCGCGGCGCAGTGTCCGCGTCTGCTCGCGATCGCCGTCCGCGCCGACGAGCACCCGCTGCTCGGGCCGGTGCTGCGGCGCAATTTTCAGCCCGACGCGTGAGGCCTATCGCATCCGCAGGCGCCCCGAGACCGGGCGCCCATTGTCGCTCACAGAGCGCCTCACGCAGACACTCAGGGGCCAATCGCCCCTCTGTTGGTGGGCGGCCTTCAACTACGGCTGGTTTGGGCTCAATCGCCGGAAGTGTCGTTCCAGGCGCCCGCCGGCGGCGTGTTGCGGACAGGCTCCTCCGTCGAGCCGGTGCGCGCCTCCTTGTCGGCATCCGCGATGCCCTTCTCCACGCCGCGCGGCTCCCGCGAGAGCGGGGAGCGCCTGGGCCGAGGTTCCTCTGCGGGCGGCTTACCGCGCTCCGCCGCATGCCCGCTCTCCTTCGCGGTGGCATGCTGCTCGCGTCGAGTGGTGTTCTGATTGTCCACGTCTGCCCTGGCGTCGCCATCGCGAACGCCGCCAGGGTTCCGTTGCTGCTCTTCTGCCATGACACGCCGTCAGCACTCGCCGTGCCACGGACCGCATTCCACGGCGGCCTGCCGGCGTGGGAAGGGTTACCGGGTGTGGAGGCGTGGCATCAGACCTGCGCCCCCTCCACCTGGCTCCATTTCTGCCACGCGTAGAGCGGTAGACCGGCCAGCATGAGCAGGGTGCCCCAGTAGAGCGTGTCGCGCCCCGCACCCGCCGTGGCCCACAGGGCGAATGCGAACGCCAGCGACGCCAGCGCGATGTTGCGGTTGCGCCCCTTGTCGTTGCGGCCGAGCAGCAGCTCGGCGAGCGAGCAGAGCATGTACGGCACCAGCGTGAAGAACGTCGCGACCAGGATGATGACGTTGAAGGTACCGACCAGCCCGCGGCTGAAATTCATCAGGATCAGCACCGTGGCGATGAGCGTGGACACGGTCAGGCCCGCGGCCGGTGTGCCGCGCGTCCCTTCCCGCTCAAAGAGCTTCGGGAACAGACGATCCCTGGCCGCCGCCTGCGGGAACTGCCCCGACATCAGGATCCAGCCGTTCAGCGCGCCGAAGCAGGAGATGATCGCCGCGCCGGCGATGAGATCGCCCGCCCACCCGCCCCAGAGGAGCGTCGCCGCGTCCGCGAACGGGGCGTTGGAGTGCATCAGAGAGCCTGCGGGAATGATTCCCATCACCGCCGTGGTGCAGAGGATATAGAAGGCCGCCGCGATCACGGTGCCGTAGAGGGTCGCGCGGGGGATGGTCCTTTCCGGGTCCCTGACGTGGTCGGCAGGGATCGTGGCGCACTCCAGTCCGAGGAACGCCCACATGGTCAGCGCCGCGCTGGCGTCGAGGGCCGCCGGCGCCGAGTGCACCTGGGCGCCGGATTCGAGCAGGTGAGGATTGAAGTAGAAGATGCCCCAGAGCGCGAATACGAGGAGCGGTGAGATTTTCAGAATCACGGTCACGAGCTGCAGCCGGCCGGCGGCGCGGACGCCCAGGATGTTCACCCCCGTCAGCAGCCACGCCGCGGCGATCGCGGTGACCGCGCCCGCCATCCGATGGGTGGCCAGCGCGGGCACGAAGGTCGCCAGATAGCTCGCGAATGCGATTGCGATCGCGGCGACCGCCGCCGCGAT
>Ga0187809_10001644_pt1 | contig 10147 bp, 10 predicted proteins | sample NC_wetland_sal_i_8_FD_132415 | JGI IMG/M metagenome (GOLD analysis project Ga0187809, IMG submission 132415) | Wetland sediment microbial communities from Neuse River Estuary, North Carolina, USA - ASW_4 | ecosystem: Environmental > Aquatic > Freshwater > Wetlands > Sediment | place: USA: North... | reverse complement strand
GGGAAAGGCTCGACCTTCCGGCTGGACCTGCCGGCCGCCGAACCTCCCGTCGCCGACATCGCGCACGGCGGCCCTGAGCCGCTCCGCGCACCGCTCGCCGGCGTCCACGCGCAGGTGCTGTACATCGAGGACAACCTGTCGAACGCCCGCTTTGTCGAGCGCGTCGTCCAACATCGCCCGCACGTCGAGTTGGTGCCCGCCATGCAAGGGCGGCTCGGTGCGGAGTTGGCCCGCGAGCTTCGACCGAAGCTGATCCTGCTCGACCTGCACCTGCCGGACGCGACCGGTGAAGACGTGCTGCACGAGCTCAAGGGTCACCCGGCGACGTCGGACATCCCGGTCGTGGTGATGTCCGCCGACGCCACGCCCGGCCGCATCCGGCGGCTGCACGAGGCCGGCGCCGTCCACTATCTGACGAAGCCCATCGACGTGCCGCGCCTGCTGGAGATCCTCGACGAGTTCTGCGCGGCGGACCAGCCGGGCTGACGGGCAGCCTGCGCGCGGCGCCATCCTGCTGTCTAACAGCGGGAGGCGCGACCATGGACCCAGTCAGCCCGGCCGACCTGACGAGGACGGTGCTCGCTCGTCACGCGGACGTGCCCGACGTCCGCCTCAAAGAGATCATCACCGCGCTGATCGCGCACCTGCACGCGTTCGCGACGCAGGTCCGCCTCACCGAAGCGGAGTGGGCGGCCGGGATCCGGTTCCTCACCGACGCGGGGCACATCACCGACGGCAACCGGCAGGAGTTCATCCTGCTGTCCGACACGCTCGGCCTGTCGATGCTCGTCGACCTCATCAATCACGACGCGGGGGAGGGCAGCACCGAGTCGACCGTGCTCGGCCCGTTCTGGGTCGCCGACGCGCCGTGGCGCGAGATCGGCGCCGTGATCGCTAGGCCGGACGACGGTGAGCCGCTGCACGTGTTCGGCCGGGTGCTCGATCTGGCGCGGACGCCGGTCGCCGGGGCGGTCGTCGACGTGTGGCAGGCGTCCGGCCGCGGGTTGTACGACGTCCAAGACTCGGAGCAGCCGGTTGGAAATCTGCGCGGCCGGTTTCGCACCGACGCCGCCGGGCGTTACGAGTTCTGGACTGTTCGCCCGCTGGCGTACGCGATCCCGGATGACGGCCCGGTCGGGAAGATGCTCGCCGCGCTTGGCCGACACCCGTGGCGGGCGGCGCACATCCACTTCAAGGTGTCGGCAGCCGGCTGCCGCCCGGTGACCACGCACGTCTTCGACGCGGAGGGCGGCTATCTCGACAGTGACACGGTGTTCGGCGTGAAGCCGTCGCTGGTGCGGAGCACGACGCTGGTCGCCGGCCCGCCGCCCGCGCCGTTCACCGGCGACCAGCACCGGTCGTTGGAGTACGACTTCGTGCTGGCGCCCAGTGCCGCCGCAATGGGGTGAGTGACGGGATTTGAACCCGCGACACCCGGGACCACAACCCGGTGCTCTGCCAGCTGAGCTACACCCACCATTGAGCCCAACGTGGCGCGTTGGACCGGGGCAAGTGTAGCCGGGTCAGGCGTCTGGGTCGGAGTCGGATTCGGCGGGAACGGCGTCGGCGAGCGACTCCTCACTCACGCCGGTGATCTGGGCGGCGATCGCGCGGGCGGTCGATGTGTCAGGGCCGGGCGGCGGCACGAAGAGGGCCGCCCGGTAGTAGCGCAGCTCCTCGATGCTTTCGCGGATGTCGGCGAGCGCCCGGTGGCCGCCCTTCTTCTCCGGGCTGGCGAAGTACACCCGCGGATACCAGCGCCTGGCTAGCTCCTTGATGCTTGAGACGTCGACCATGCGGTAGTGCAGGTGCGCGTCGAGCGCGGGCAGGTCGCGGGCGATGAAGCCCCGGTCGGTGGCGATCGAGTTGCCGCACAAGGGGGCCTTGCGCGGTTCCGGCGCGAATTCGCGCACCGCGGCCAACAGCCGCTCCTCCGCCTCGGCCATCGTGACACCGTGCGGCAGTTCCTCGAGCAAGCCGGACGTCGTGTGCATCTCGCGCACCACCTGCGGCATCTGGTCGAGCGCCTCCTGCGGCGGCTTGATCACCACGTCGACGCCGTCGCCGACGACGTTCAGCTCGGCGTCGGTGACCAGCAGCGCCACCTCGATGAGCGCGTCGGCGGTCAAGGACAGGCCGGTCATCTCGCAGTCGATCCAGACCAGGTACTCGTTCATCGGCGCAGCCCGGCGGACATCGACTGGCGTGCGGTTGCAGGGCTGGAGCACCTGAAGCGCGCGCCGGTCGGCAAGATGAGGTGGCTGAGATGACTGGTCACGAGAGCACACTCTATGGCGATCGGTCCGCGGCGCCGCATTCCGATCCACACACCGACGTGGCACGGCTGCACCGGCCCCTCGCGAGTGAAAAGCACGCCTGACGTACGCGCGCGCATATGTGAGGGGTGCTTTTGCCTCGCGAGGCCGGACGAAGCGGGTGCGAGATCGAGACCGGTCAGCCCCCGATGTGCGACATCTCCACCTTGCGCGGCGGCCGCGCGTCGGTGTGCGCGGCCCGCAGTTCTGAGTACCGGTCGGCCCGCGCGCCCCAAAGCTCCCCGATGGCGGTGTCGAGCGCAGTCGCCCGCGCCGCGTCGTCCGGATTGGCGCGGACGACGGCTCGCAGGTCGGTGCCGCGCGAGCCAAACAAGCAGGTGTAGACCTCGCCGACCGCGCTGAGCCGGGCCCGCGTGCAGGCGCCGCAGAACGGCTGCGAGATCGACGAGATCACGCCGATCTCGCCCGCGCCGTCGAGATACCGGTAGCGCGACGCGACCTCGCCGCGATAGTTCGGGTCGACCGGTTCGAGCGGCCAGCGGGCCGACAGCCGGCTCACAATCTCGGCCGACGGCACCACCTCGTCGAGCCGCCAGCCGTTCGTGCCGCCGACGTCCATGTACTCGATGAACCGCACGATGTGACCGCGCTCGCGGGCGAACTCCGCGACCCGCTCGACGTCCGAGTCGTTGGAACCGCGCCGCACCACGGTGTTGAGCTTGATGGGCCCGAACCCGGCCGCGACCGCCGCGTCAATGCCCTCGAGCACCGCGTCGAGCGAGATCTCGGTGTCGGAGAGCTGTTGAAACAGTTCAGGGTCGAGGGTGTCGAGGCTGACGGTCACTCGATGCAGTCCGGCGGCGCGTAGCTTGGGGGCGTGGCGGGCAAGCAGCGACCCGTTCGTCGTCAGCGCGACGTCTTCGACGCCGGGCACTTCAGCGACCATCGCGACCAGGTCGGGCAGGCCTACCCGCAACAACGGCTCGCCGCCGGTGAGCCGCACTTTTCGCACTCCGGCGCGGACGAACGCCGCCACCACGTCGGTGATTTCCTCAAACGTCAGCAGTTCTTGGCGTGGGGAGAACGCAAACCCGGGCCCGAACACCTCGCGCGGCATGCAGTAGCGGCAGCGCATGTTGCAGCGATCGGTGACCGAGACGCGCAGGTCGCGAAGCGATCGACCGAGGGTGTCGACCGCGCCAGGCGGTTGGGCCGCGCCAGCCGTCATCGCAGCTTCCCGTCGCCGTCGCTGTCGCGCTTTCGCGACTCGGGATGCTCGGCCAACCAGGCGTCGGCGACCGCACTCGCGATCGCGTGGTGCAGCCGCGACTGGAACATCGTCGGGACGACGACGGCGAGCGAGCGCTGCTCGTCGGTGACGATGTCGGCGATCGCGCGGGTGGCGGCCTGCTTCATCGCGAGCGTCACCTTGCTGGCCCGGACGTCGAGGGCGCCGCGGAAAAAGCCGGGAAACACCAGCGCGTTGTTGATCTGGTTGGGCATGTCGGACCGGCCGGTTGCGAGCAACGTGTCGGGGCGCGCTTCTTCCGGCAGCAGCTCGGGTTCCGGGTTTGACAGCGCGAACACGATCGGCTGCGGCGCCATGGCCTTCAGCAGGTCGGGGTCGACGGAACCGCGGCGGGCGGTGCCGATGAACACGTCGGCGTCGCGCAACGCGGTCGCCATGTCGGTCACCCCACGCGGGTTCGAGCGTTCGGCGAGCGCTCGGTGGTGGGGGAGACCGGTCGCGGTGAGCACACCGTCCTTGTCGAAGATGACCAGGTCTTTGACGCCGGCGTCGAGCAACGCCGTGCTGATCGCGGTGCCTGCGGCGCCGCAACCCACGAGCACGACCCGGACGTCGGGGAAGTCGCGCCCGGTGATGCGGCAGGCGTTGAGCAACGCGGCGGACACCACGATCGCGGTGCCGTGTTGGTCGTCATGAAAGACCGGGATGTCCAGCTGCCGCTGCAACTCCGACTCGACCCGAAAGCAATCAGGCGCCGCGATGTCTTCGAGGTTGATCCCGCCGAACCCAGGCGCGATGGCCAGTGTCGTGTCGATGACCGCCTGGGGGTCTTTCGCGTCAAGACACAGTGGATACGCGTTGACTCCGGCGAACTCCTTGAAAATGACCGCCTTTCCCTCCATCACGGGCAGGGCGCCGTAGGGGCCGATGTTGCCGAGGCCCAGGACGGCGGTGCCGTTCGTGACGATGGCGATCGACGTGCCCTTGCCGGTCAGCGTCCACGCCGACTCGGGCCGCTTCGCGATCGCCGACGCCACTCGGCCGACGCCGGGCGTGTAAGCCATTGTCATGTCTTGCCGGGTGCGCAGCGGCGTGCGCGCGGCGACCTCGATCTTCCCGCCCAGGTGGAACAAGAAGGTCGGGTCGGAGGTGTGCCGCACCCGGACGCCGGTGTGCGTCTCGAGCGCGGCCGCGACGTCGGCGACGTGGTCCTCGTCGAGGGCGAGCAGCGTGAGGTCGACCGTGGCGCCGGCCGTCGTGACGTCGACGAGGTCCATGCCGGTGACCACGCCGCGCGCCTCGCTCACGACGTCGGCCAGCCGCGGCAGCAGCGTCGGGTCATGGGGTGCGAGCACCCGCATGGTGACCGTGTAGCCCGCGCCAGATGGCCGGGCGCGTGGCAGGTCGGCGGGGGGCACGGGGCGTTCGGTCATGCTTCATCATCGCGCAATCGGTCGGATCGCCGCTTGCGAGCGGCCTGTGGCGATCGCCACCCGGAAAATCTTTTGGCCGGCGCCTGTAATCACGGCCCGTTCCCGGACATCTGATGGGTGTGGGCAGCGCAGAGGCTACCGACCCGCAGCGATATGCCGCGATGTACCGCCGGCATGTGCGCACGGTGCACAGCTATGCCTGGCGGCGGGTCGGCGACGCGGCGGCGGACGTCGTGTCGGAGACGTTCCTCGTCGCGTGGCGGCGGATGCCCGAGTTGCCGGACGACGAGGAGCTGCCCTGGTTGCTCGGCGTGGCACGCCGGGTGGTCGCGAACGCGGTGCGCGCGCGGGCGCGCGACGTCCGGCTCGACCGGCACCTGCGGGCGGCGCTCGCGGCCGGCGTCAGCGTGATCGAGCCCGACCACGCGCAAGTGTTGTGCGCCCGCGACGAGGTGCTCACGAGCTTGGCTCGGTTGAACCCGCGTGATCAGGAAGCCCTGCAGTTGGTCGCGTGGGAGGGGTTGGACGTCAAGGACGCGGCCCGCGTCGTCGGGTGCAGCGCGACCGCGTTCGCGGTGCGGCTGCATAGGGCCCGGCGCCGGCTCGCCCAACTTCTCGACGCAGGGGACGACGAAGACGCCGCGCAGCGCGCGGTCGTCGACGCGCAGCCGGTGAGCTCGGCGGGTCCGGGCCAGTCGGCCGCGGCATCGGGTCAACGGGAGGATTCATGACCGACGTCGCAGCGGCGCGCGCCTTGCTCAGCGCGCACGATCCGCTTTCGCAAAGGCAAGAAGAGCTTGACGACCTCGCCATCGAGCGGATGTGGCAGGACCTCACCCGGCGGGTCGAAGTCGGAACTCCGCCGAGCGTGCGCGGCCCGGTCCGCCGCGACCCGCGCACCGTGCGGTCGGCTGTCGCGTCGATCGTGGTGCTCGCGCTTGTCGCGGTGGGTGTGGCCATCGCGTCGGGCGGCGGCTCGTCGACGCGGCACTACGTCGCGCTGCAGCCGCTCGATTATTCGCGGGCGCTCGACCCGGTGCGGGCCGCGCCGGTGCTCGACCAGTTGGCGAGCGCGGCGCAGGCGCAACCCGCGGCTGGGACGGGCACCTGGTACTACCTGGAGTCGGCGTCGTGGTCGACGTTCGCCGGAGGTGACGCGAACGCGCGCCCGGCCGGCATGCCGACCGTGGTCGAGCAGTGGATACGCGATGACGGCGTGCAGCGGGTGGTCACCCACTCAGACCTGCCGGCGCCCGCGGCCGGTCTTGACGCGTGGTTGCGCGCCGGGTTGCCGCTGACGGGCGGCCGGGTCCAGACCCACACGGGGACGGCCGCCGCGGGGCAGTTCCCGAAGCAGCTGTCGACCGACCCGGCGACGCTCGAGGACCAGCTGCTCACCGCGGAAGTCGGCTCAAGCGCGCGGGGCGCCCCAGGCGCCGTGCCGCGCAGCGAGGAGTTGATCGCCGCGGTGAAGGATTTGCGCGCCCAGCGGGCGATGACGCCCGCGCTGCAAGCGGCGGTGCTGCGAATGCTGGCCGCGCAGCCGTCGATCGTCAGCCTGGGCACCGCGACCGACCGATTGGGCCGCGAGGCGCAGGCGGTGGGGCTGGACAGCTCGACGTCGGGGTTGCCGACCCGGCACGTGCTGCTGTTTGACCCGACAACCGGGGAGTTGCTCGGCGCGGAGGACATCTTGACCAAGTCCGCGGGGCAGCTCGGCGTTCCTATCCCGTCGGTCATCTCGTACGTCATCTACGTGCGCGACGGGCTGGTGCGGTCCGACACCAGCGTGCCGCCGCCGCTATGAGCAGAACGGAGGGCTCCATGAGAGGTCGGTTCACCATCGTGCCGCGTGCGGCCGCGGCGGGCGCGGGCGGCGTCGTCCTGGCGGCGGCGCTGCTGCTTGCCGCCGGTCCGACGGCGTCCGCCGCGCCCGCGTCGACCGGGTCCGGCGCGCCGACGGCGACGTCGTCCGGCTCACCGAACCCGTGGACGGCGAAATCGGGCCTGCCGCCGGCGGCCGCCAAGCGGCTGCAAGCCGCGATCGACACGCAGCTTGCCGCGCACGGCGGAACCCAGATCAGCCCGTATGAGGTCGCGTACCACGGCGGTGACGTGGTCATGGTGTTCGCCAACCCGGTGACGGGCGCGCTCCCGACCAGCGACGCCGACCGGGCCGAGACGCGCCAACCGCCGACCGGGGCCGGTCGCCCGGGCGCCGCGGCGGTGTCGCCCTTGACCACGTCGTACCGCTACGGCTGCCCGTACACGAGCACGACCGGGTGGACCTGCTTCTACCAAAACATCGATTTCAACCACAACAGCTGCAGCGGCAGTGGCTCGTGTGGTGACGGCGGCCGGATGCTCGAGTTCGCCACGTGCGGTCGGCAAGACCTTTCCACGTATGGCTTCTCGGAGCAGACGACGTCGTGGGTGAACAACACCAGCTCCTACGTGACCGTCTACGACGTCAACAACTCGCTGCTGTGGAGCGAGCCGCCGGGCAACGCGTCGTCCTACGTCGGCAGCGCCGACAACGACAAGGCGGACAACTTCTGGTTGATCTGCTGACGGAACTCCCCGGCACCGCGCGCGGTGCCGGGGTCAAGGGGGAGTGAGGGGCCGGCCACGGGGGTGCCGGTCCCTCACTTTGAGGGGCCGGCCACGGGGGTGCCGGCCCCTGCTTTGCTTCCTAAGGTTAGGCTGCCCTAAGCTACCTGCGATCTCCTCGCTAGCGTCGTCGCCCGACACCGACATGAGAGGCAACCTTGAGCACCGGCCGCATCGCCCTGCTTGGCGCCATCGCTGGCGTCACCATCTTTCTCGGGCTGCCGATCGGCCGGGTGCGCCGGCCGATGCCTGCGTTGAAGACGGTGCTCAACGGCATCGCCACCGGGATTTTGATCTTCTTGCTGTGGGACGTGCTGGCTCACGCGTGGGAGCCGATCGACGGCGCCCTCAGCGACAAGCGTTACGGCTCAGCCGTGGGCAACGGCGTCGTCATGGGCGTGTGCTTCGGCGCCGGCATGCTGAGCCTGGTCGGCTACGAGAAGTGGATGGCGTTTCGGCTGAAGCGCAAGCAGGTGAGCCTTGGCCCAGGCGCCGCTGCGGTCGCCGAATTGCGGCCGCATCCGCTGCTCGGGACGCAGGCGCGTCGGCTGGCGCTGTTCATCGCGGTCGGCATCGGCCTGCACAACTTCTCCGAGGGCTTGGCCATCGGGCAGTCGGCTGCTGGTGGGGAGCTGACGCTGGCGACGCTGCTGGTGATCGGGTTCGCGTTGCACAACGCCACCGAGGGTTTCGGCATCGTGGCGCCGCTGGCCAGCGAGTCCGACCGTCCGTCGTGGGCGGTGCTCGGATTGCTCGGCCTTATCGGCGGCGGCCCGACGTTTGTCGGGACGATGGTCGGCCGGTCGTGGGTCAACGACACCGTCTCCATCGCGTTCTTGGCGTTGGCCGCTGGTTCGATTCTTTATGTGGTCGTCGAATTGCTTGCGGTGGGGCGGAAATTCGACCGCAAGGTGCTGCTCACCTGGGGCTTGGTCTGCGGCGTGATCCTGGGCTTTGTGACCGACGCGATCGTGACCGCCGCCGGCGCGTAGGCACCCGACTGCATCAGCCTGTGGGTGGCCGGGATTCGACGAATCGGGCGAAGTTCTGCGCCTGTTTCGGTCCGTCCTTGGCGACGAGCGGCTTCATCATGGGGAAGAACACCTTGAGCATGCCCGTTGGCCGGAAGTCGAACGTGGCGTGGCTCGCGGTGTTCTCTCCGCTAGCCGTGTAGTCGAACGTCGCCGTGATGGCCATGCCTTTGCCCGTGACGTCGAAAACCAGGCGCTTCGGGCGCTCGTACGTGCTTACGGTGGCTGTATAGGTCTGGCCCCGATTAACGGTCTCGAACATTGAGTTAGCACCGATCGGCTCGTCAGTGAGCAGCCGCGACTGGCTCACGCGTGAATTCCATTGAGGTTCATTGCGAGCGTCGGCCATCGCGTCAAACACTGTCTCCGGCGCCGCGTGGATGGTGCTGTCGACTACGAAGATCGCCATGTCGCCGAGGATATTGCGCAGTTCCCGCAGGCGGAAGCGCCAACCTTACGTGCGCGCCCGGCAGGACTCGAACCTGCGACAACCCGCTTAGAAGGCGGGGGCTCTATCCGACTGAGCTACGGGCGCCAGCGGTCGCGCGCCGTCCAAGGTTACGCCAACCTGTCCTGGCGATCACTCGCGAAACGCTACGGTGGAATCGATGGACGACGACGCGACCGCGATCACGCCCGCCGCCGACGAGCCACCCGTCGAGGAGGGTGGCGATCCGGCCTGCTGGGCCTCGTTGCTGTGCCCGAACTGCGGCGCGGTCCCCGACTCGCAGTCGGCCACGGTCTGCCATCGCTGCGGCCAGCCGTACCCCGTCGACGACGAGTAGCGCGCACCTCGCCTCTGCACCCGCCCGGCGTGCCAGCAAACCCCACGCCGATGCGTCGTCCACAGCGTCGCGATTCTCTTTTCACAGCCGGACGACGAGAGCCCCGTGCGTCGTCCCGCTCCGAGCAAGCTCCCTTTACGGCTTACGACGAAAGGGAGATTCCAATGCTCGACACGTACGTCACGGTCGTCGGCAACTTGGTCGCCGACCCGCGCCTGATCGAGACGACCGGTCGGCCGGCGATGGCCAGCTTCCGGGTCGCGTCGACCCCGCGTCGCTTCGACCGCCGCAGCGGTGAATGGCGCGACGGCGAGACGCTTTTCACCAACGTCACCTGCTGGCGCGGCCTCGCCGAGAACGTGATGCTCTCGCTGAAGAAGGGCAACGGCGTCATCGTGCACGGGCGGCTGATGAAGCGCGGCTACGAGACCAAGGCGGGCGAGCACCGCGAGTCGGTCGACATCGACGCGTTGGCGGTCGGGCCAGAGCTGTCACGGGTGGCCGCCGTCATCAAGCGGGTCGAGCGCAGTTCGGCTTCGACACCGTGGGAGGCCGCGTCAGCGGAGGAGCCGACGTCCGCGGAGCCGGCCGCTGGCGCCGCGCCGGACGAGTTCGACGCCGCCGCGCTGCCGGTGGTCGACGACGATCCTGAACTTGAGGGTGACCTCGACGAGGGCGACGCGAGCGACGTGGGCGACGCGAGTGACGAGGTTGCCGACGCCGCGCTGGCCGACGAGCCGGAAATGGCCGGGGCTGGCGCGGC
>Ga0187809_10001643_pt1 | contig 10147 bp, 5 predicted proteins | sample NC_wetland_sal_i_8_FD_132415 | JGI IMG/M metagenome (GOLD analysis project Ga0187809, IMG submission 132415) | Wetland sediment microbial communities from Neuse River Estuary, North Carolina, USA - ASW_4 | ecosystem: Environmental > Aquatic > Freshwater > Wetlands > Sediment | place: USA: North... | reverse complement strand
GTGAAGACGGCAGCAGAGGTGCCGGCGGCCTTGAAGCGTTATGAAGACGCACGCCTGGAACGCACGAGCAAGATCCAGCTTGGCTCGCGTGGCAATGAATGGATGAAGGAAGGCGGCAATGCCGACTGGGTCTATGGTTACGCTGCCAGTGAGGTGCCGTTAGAGGCCGCTTAATAGCGGCTTCGGTGTTTCCCCCGCATTTTGCAAGGCACTTTGACGTCCGATTGCCCGGGTAGCCCGGACCTACGCATGCGGTTGTTGCCACCGACCGATGATGGCCCGAGCCGGACTATGCTGCTGAAGGGCATAAGTCCGGTCAGCGGAATAGGGCGGACTGCCTCGGCTCATTGCCGACAGCCCCGCATGTCCCAAAGCGGCGGCTTGGCCCTGCGTGGATCCGTTACGGTCTCGCTTCCAGACGAGAGCGCGAATAGTGCCGCCGTCCTGAGTGGCATAGGATAAGATCGTCGGGGATGCACAAACGAGATTGCGGGTGCCGATAGCGTTTTTTTGGCATGGAACCGCGCGTGCTCCGAGACCGTTTCGATTGATCCGTTACGAACTCCCCCGGCCGCCATGAAGCTCTTCGAATGCCAGAATTGCGGCCAGCCGCTCTATTTCGAGAACACGCGCTGCGAGAGTTGCGGCCACAGGCTCGGCTATCTGCCCGAGCGCGCGACCGTCACGGCGCTCGATCAAGAGGGCGATGTTTGGCGGGCGCTCGCCGCACCGAAGGCATTGTATCGGATGTGCGCCAACGCCGCTTACGACACCTGCAATTGGCTGGTCGCTGGCGAATCGGACGACACGCTGTGCGCCGCTTGCCGGCACAACCGAACGATTCCCGACCTGTCGGTTCCCGAGAACTTGCTGAACTGGCGCAAGGTCGAAGTCGCCAAGCATCGGCTGTTCTACACCTTGCTGCGGCTGCGCCTGCCGCTGACCGTGAAGCCGACGGATGCGGATGGATTGGCGTTTGATTTCCTCGCGACGCCGGCCGGCGGTCCGGTGATGACCGGCCATGCCGGCGGGGTCATCACGATCAACCTGGCCGAAGCCGACGACGCGGAGCGCGAGCGCGCGCGCAACACCATGGCCGAGCCGTATCGCACCTTGCTTGGCCACTTCCGTCACGAGATCGCGCACTATTACTGGGACCACCTGATCAGGAACACGCCGCGGCTCGACAAATTCCGCAAGGTGTTCGGTGATGAACGGCGGGACTATCAGCAGGCCCTGAAACAGCATTACGCCGACGGGCCGCCGCAGGACTGGCGCGAGCATTTCATCTCCGCCTATGCCAGCAGTCATCCTTGGGAGGATTTCGCCGAGACCTGGGCGCACTACCTCCATATGGTGGACACGGTGGAGACAGCGCACGCCTTCGGCCTGCGCATCCATCCGCGCGTAACCCTCGGCGCCGAGCTCGCCGCGAAGATCGACTTCGACCCCTACCGGGCGACGATGGACCGCATCATCGACGCTTGGCTGCCGCTGACCTTCGCCGTCAACTCCATCAACCGCAGCATGGGCGTGCCCGACCTCTACCCCTTCGTGCTGTCGCCGGCGGTTGTGGTGAAGCTCGCCTTCATCCATGCCTGCATCCACCAGGAGGATGCTTCGGGGGAGGAGGTCACATTGCGGGCGGTTGCCGCCGGCCTCAAACGCTCGATTGGTAGCCCGGACGATCTCTAAATCTCTCAACGACCGCGTGTTTTCCCGCCGGCGCGCGGCCGGGGCCAGGACGCACGGGTCCGGGCTCCGGCCTGAAAATTGCTTCTTTCCTGGGCGTTCCGCCCCGCCGTCGGGGCGCGCGAGAGGCGCCGGGCATGTCGATCCAGGTCAAACTGCTGCACGAAACCCGCTACCGCTACGACCGTCCGGTAACGCTCGGGCCGCAGCTCATCAGGCTGCGTCCCGCGCCGCATTGCCGGACCGCGGTGCCCAGCTATTCGCTCAAGGTCACGCCGGCCCAGCACTTCGTGAACTGGCAACAGGACCCGATGGGCAACTGGCTCGCGCGCTTCGTCTTTCCCGAGCGGACGACGGAATTCTCGGTGACGGTCGATCTGACCGCCGACATGTCGGTGATCAATCCATTCGACTTCTTCATCGAACCGGCGGCGATCGAATATCCGTTTGTCTATGCGCCCGAATTCAAGGAGGAGCTTGCCCCTTATTTGAGGCGCAGGCGCGCTGGCCGGCGGCTTGTCGATTTCATCGCCTCGATCGACCGCACGCCGCGCGCCACCGTCGATTTCCTGGTTGCGCTGAACCAGCGCCTGCAGCGCGAGATCCGCTATCTGGTTCGCATGGAGCCGGGCGTGCAGGCGCCGGAGGAGACGCTCGCGAAAGCGTCGGGCTCGTGCCGCGACAGCGCTTGGCTGCTGGTGCAGATCCTGCGCCATCTCGGCCTCGCGGCGCGCTTCGTCTCTGGTTATCTCATCCAACTGAAGCCGGACATCGCTGCGCTCGACGGCCCGTCCGGCACGGCGGAGGACTTCACGGACCTGCATGCCTGGGCGGAAGTCTATCTGCCCGGCGCCGGCTGGATCGGACTGGATCCGACGTCCGGACTCCTCTGCGGAGAGGGGCATCTGCCGCTCGCCGCGACGCCGCACTTTCGGGCAGCGGCGCCGATCAGCGGCGGCGTCGAGGCGGCGAAGGTCGACTTCGACTTTGCCATGACGGTAACGCGAATCGGCGAAAAGCCGCGCGTCACGTTTCCGTTTTCCGACGAAGCCTGGCATGCGCTCGACGCGCTCGGCGGCCGCGTCGACGCCGATCTGGACGCGCAGGACGTGCGGCTGACGATGGGCGGTGAGCCGACCTTCGTGTCGATCGACGACTACCAGTCGGCGGAGTGGAATACGGAGGCGCTCGGGCCCAACAAGCGCGCCCGCGCGGACGCGTTGGTGCGGCGGCTGCGTGACCGCTTCGCGCCCGGCGGTCTTTTGCATTTCGGCCAGGGCAAATGGTACCCGGGCGAGCCGCTGCCGCGGTGGGCGCTGTCGCTGCTGTGGCGAAAGGACGGCGTGCCGTTGTGGACGAACGCCGAACTGCTCGCCGCAGACAGCCGCGCCCTCGGGATCGACGATGCGCGACATTTCACCGAAGGATTGACGGCACGGCTCAGGCTCGCCTCCGACTATGTGCAGCCGGTGTATGAGGATCCGGCCGACCGGCTGCTGCGGGAGGGCGCGCTGCCGGCGAACGTCGATCCGACCGATCCGAAGATCGACGATCCCTTCGAGCGCGCGCGCATCATGCGGGCGTTCGAGCGGTCGCTGGGCGCGCCGGTCGGCTTCGTGCTGCCGCTGCAGCGCTGGGGCGCACAGGCTGGCGGCGGCTGGGTCAGCGAAGTGTGGAAAACGCGGCGCGAGCGGCTTTATCTCGTGCCGGGCGACTCGCCGATCGGCCTGCGCCTGCCGCTGAAGGCGCTGCCTTACGTCGCACCGGCGGACGAGACGCCGGTCGTGCCGCTGGATCCTTTGGCGCCGCGCGCGCCGCTCGCCGCCCGCGGCGCGGGAGAAGTCGCCGGCGCGCCGTCGGCGCAATACGTGCCGGCACCGTGCAGCGTCACGCGCGCACGGGCTGCGGGCGCCACCATCCCGGTCAGGACCGCGCTCGCGGTTGAGCCGCGCGACGGCCACCTCTGCATCTTCATGCCGCCGGTGGAAACGCTGGAGGACTACATCGCGCTGCTCGGGACGATCGAGGCGACGGCAGCGGCGCAGGGCTTGCCGATCCTGCTCGAAGGCTACCTGCCGCCGCACGATCCGCGCCTGAACGTCATCAAGGTCACGCCCGATCCCGGCGTCATTGAAGTGAACATCCATCCGAGCACCAACTGGCGCCAGAGCGTCGATGTGACCGAGGCGTTGTACGAGGAGGCGCGGCTGGCGCGGCTCGGCGCCGACAAGTTCATGATCGACGGCCGTCACACCGGCACCGGCGGCGGCAACCACGTCGTTCTCGGCGGGGAGGCGGCGGCGGACAGTCCGTTCCTGCGCCGGCCCGATCTGCTGAAGAGTCTCGTCGTCTATGTCCAGCAACACCCGTCATTGTCGTATCTGTTCTCGGGTCTCTTCATCGGCCCGACCAGTCAGGCGCCGCGCCTCGACGAGGCGCGCGACGAATTGCTGTATGAGCTCGATATAGCTTGCGGCATGGTTCCGTCGCCGGGCGAGGGCGATCCGCCGCCGCCGTGGCTGACCGACCGGCTGTTTCGCAACCTGCTTGTCGACGTCACCGGCAACACGCACCGCGCCGAGATTTGCATCGACAAACTGTTCTCGCCGGACGGACCGACCGGCCGGCTCGGCCTCGTCGAATTCCGCTCGTTCGAGATGCCGCCGGACGCGCGCATGAGCCTGGCGCAGCAACTGTTGCTGCGGGCGCTGGTCGCCTGGTTCTGGCGGGCGCCGCGGCGAGGGCCGCTGGTGCGCTGGGGCACGGCGTTGCACGACCGCTTCATGCTCGAGCACTTCGTATGGGCCGACTTCCTCGACGTGCTCGCCGGCCTGCGCAGTGCCGGCTACGACGTCGATCCGCTCTGGTTCGACGCGCAGCGCGAATTCCGCTTCCCGTTCTATGGCGCGATCGAGCAGGCCGGCGTCAGCATGGAAATCCGCCAGGCGCTCGAGCCCTGGCACGTGCTCGGCGAGGAGAGCGCCGGCGGCGGCACGACGCGCTTCGTCGACTCCTCGGTCGAGCGGCTGCAGGTGAAGGTGGCCGGGTTCAACCCGGCGCGCCATGTCGTCGCCTGCAACGGCCGGCGCGTGCCGCTGGTCGGCACCGGGCGCAGCGGCGAACATGTCGCTGGCGTCCGTTTCAAGGCCTGGGCGCTCGCCGCCTCGCTGCAGCCGACGATCCCGGCGCAGGCGCCGCTCACGTTCGACCTCTACGACACCTGGAATGGCCAATCGCTGGGCGGGTGCGTCTACCATGTGGCCCATCCGGGCGGGCGAAATTACGAAACATTCCCGGTGAATTCTTACGAGGCTCAGGCGCGCCGCCTTGCCCGCTTTGAGCCGCGTGGGCACACTCCGGGGCCGTTGATGATTCCAGCGGAAGAGCGTTCCCTGGAATATCCGACGACACTCGATCTGCGGCGTCCGCTGGGACCCTGAGGCGCAATGGCTTACCTCGACAGCGCCGCGGAAGGCGACGATCTCGAGCCGCTTCTCGCAGGCTATCACTGCCTGCAGCCGCGCCATTTCGACGAGATGCTCGATGGCGACGGCCAGGTGCGGCCGCACTGGCGGCCGTTCCTGAGCATGCTGGCGCAGCTCGGGCCGGACGAGGTCAACCGGCGCTTCGCCGCCGCCGACCGCAACCTGCGCGATTCGGGCGTTTTCTATCGGGTCTACGAAGACCCGGCGGGGGCGACGCGGCCGTGGCCGCTCAGTCACGTGCCCCTGATCATCGCGCCCGGGGAATGGCAGGCTTTGAAGGCGGGCCTCATCCAGCGCGCCGAGCTGATGGAAGCGATCCTCTCCGATCTCTATGGCCCCGCCAGCCTCGTGCGTGACGGTCGCCTCCCTGCCGCGGTGGTCGCTGGCAACCCGGAATTCCTGCGTCCGCTGGTCGGTGTCGCGCCGCCGGGCGGGACCCATCTGCGCTTTTACGGCGTCGACGTCGGCCGCTCGCCGGACGGCCGCTGGTGGGTATTGGGGGATCGCACGCAAGCCCCCTCGGGCGCCGGTTACGCGCTGGAGAACCGCCTCGCTTTGTCGCGCGCGATGCCCGACATCTACCGTGCCCTGCGGGTCGAGCGTGTGGCGCCGTTCTTCCAGGCTTTTCAGATGGCGTTGTCGTCGCTGAACAAGCAGGACGATTCTCGCGTCTGCGTGCTCACGCCGGGCCCGCTGAACGAGACCTATTTCGAGCACGCCTATCTCGCGCGCTATCTCGGCTTCCTGCTGGTCGAGGGAGAGGATCTCGTCGTGCGCGACGACGGCGTCTTCATCCGCACCGTTTCCGGCCTCAAGCGCGCCGAGGTGCTGCTGCGCCGTCTCGATTCCGACTTCATCGACCCGCTCGAACTCGACGTGCGCTCGCGGCTCGGCGTCCCCGGTCTGGTGCAGGCGATCCGCGACGGCACCGTGGCGGTGGCGAACGCGCCGGGCTCCGGTCTCGTCGAAGCGCGGGCGATGCTCAGCTTCCTGCCTGCGCTCGCGCCGGCCTTGCTCGGTCGCGAGCTGATGCTGCCAAACGTCGCGACCTGGTGGCTCGGCGATGCGGCCGTGCGCAAGGACGTGCTGGAGCGGCTTGATGACGTCGTCATCGCGCCGGCCTTCGCGGGAGCACTGCCGGCGCACATTTCGCGTGCACGCGTGCTCGGCCGCGATCTGGACGACGAAGCGCGCGACAGACTGGTGGCCGAGATCGGCCGCCGCGGCGTCGACTTCGTCGCGCAAGAGGCGGTGACGTTGTCGACCACCCCGGTGTGGGATAACGGCGGCCTGGTGCCGCGCCCGTTCGTGCTGCGGTTGCTGCTCGCGCGCACGGGCGACGGCTGGCGCGTCATGCCGGGCGGCTTCGTGCGCATCGCTGAAGAGGCTGACGCGCGCGTCATTACACTGCAGCAAGGCGGCCGCACGGCCGATGCCTGGGTCCTCTCCGACCGGCCGGTGGCGGATGTGACGCTGCTGCCGACGCCGGACCGCATCGCCATCAACCGCAACACCGGCGCGCTGCCGAGCCGCGCCGCCGCCAACCTGTTCTGGCTCGGCCGCTACATGGAGCGGGCCGAGGCGACGTTGAGGCTGGTGCGGGCGCTGCTCAACCGCGCGGCGGAGGCTTACGACTCGCTGGCGCAGGTCAACGCCCGTATCGGCGCGCTACTCGGCGCCTGGGATGCGGTGCCCGCCGACATGCTCGACACGCGCCCGGCGGCCGTCGCCGCTGCCGCGATGCAACAGAGCGAGCTCTTCGGTGCGCTACCGGCGCTGGCGCACTCGGCGCGCGGCGCCGCCTCCGTCATCCGGGACCGCTTCTCGCCGGCCGCCTGGCATGCGCTGACCGAACTCGCCGACCTCATCGACGCGCCCTTCGTGCAGCCGGCGTCGGAGAATGCGTTGTTCGAGCGCGTCAACGCCGCGCTGCGCATCATCGCCTCGTTCTCCGGGCTGGCGCAGGAGAACATGAGCCAATTGCACGGCTGGCGCTTCCTTGAACTCGGTCACCGCCTGGAACGCGCGCTCGCCACCTGCCGTTACATGCGTCAATTCGCTTACGGCAGCGCCCTCGACGCGGCGCTCGATTGTCTTCTCGAACTCGCCGACAGTCAGATCACCTACCGGTTGCGCTACGTGATGGTGGCTGCGCGTGCGCCGGTGATCGATCTCGTCGCGCTCGACCCGAACAATCCGCGTTCGGTCATGTACCAGCTCGCGCGCATCGAGACGCATCTGGCGACATTGCCGAAACGCGGCGGTGACGGACGTCTCTCGCCATCCGAGCAGGTTGCGACCGCGCTGTCGGCGCGCATGCGCACTACGGAGGCCGAAGCGGTGGACGAAGCCGTGCTCGTCGAGATCGAAGGCGAATTGATGCGTCTCTCCGACGCGATTGCCGGTGCCTATTTCACGTCGCGCGAACGCCTCGACTCGGCGGAGGCGCTCGAATGATCTACGACATTTCCCAGGTCACCACCTATCGCTACGGCTCGCCGGTGGCGCATGCACGCCACGTGCTGCGGTTGACGCCGATCGACCGCGCCGGTCAGCGCGTCAACGCGGCGGCGCTCGACATCGAGCCGGCGCCGGTCGAGCGGCGCGAAGCGCGCGACTTCTTCGGCAACCGTATCACCACCGTGATGCTCGAGGAGCCGCACGAGATGCTGTCGGTGCGGGTTGCCGCGCGCATCGTGGTCGAGCGTGGCGCACAGGCGGCGGCAACGCCGCCCTGGGAGGACGTGCGTGAGGCCGCCTTCGTTTCGGCCGACCTGTCGGCGCTCGCGCCGGCGCATTATCTCTTCCCCAGTCGGTTGGTATCGCTCGATCCGGAGATCCGCGACTACGCCGCGGAGAGCTTTCCGGTGGGGCGGCCGCTGCTCGACGGCGCCCGGGACCTCATGCACCGCATCAAGGCCGAGTTCACTTACGAACCCGGCGCGACGACGGCGACCACCACGCCGCCGATGTCGTTCGCCCTGCGCCGGGGCGTGTGCCAGGACTTCTCGCACGTGATGATCTCCGGCATGCGCGGGCTCGGCCTGCCGGTCGCCTATGTCAGCGGCTATCTTCGCACGGCGCAGCCGGGCGCGGCGCGCCTCGAAGGTGCGGACGCCATGCACGCCTGGGTGATGGCGTGGTGCGGCGGGGAGGCCGGGTGGATCGGCCTCGACCCGACCAATGACATGCTGGCCGGCGACGACCACGTCGTGCTGGCGATCGGCCGCGACTATGCCGATGTTGCGCCGATCGACGGCGTTATCGTCGGCGGCGGCGGACAGAAGCTCGAAGTGTCGGTCCGCGTGATGCCGCTATAGGCAAAGCGCGATATCGCTGCCTGGAGTTCCGCTGGCGGCGCGTCCAAAGGCATCGCGCCATGGTTCCGGATCCGGTCCCGTCAGTTTTCAGGCATCATGCGCCCATGCTGAGGGTAATTCCCTTGGCGAAGAGGACGGCATCGATCGCGTGGAGCAGCGATCCGATCCGCTGATTTTCAAAAACGACGTCTGTTTCACCCGCGTGCGTTGCCTTATCGCGATCTGCGGACTGGCGACGCCGGAGCGCGTGCCCGTCTGCCCGACGCCGATGGGCTTTTGCGATCCGACGACTCCTTTACGTCCTCTGTCGTCGCAGTCGACTTGCGCGCGTGTTCGAGGTTGCCGAAAGCCTTGCGGAGCAGGCGTTTGAGCTGAGCCACTTCCACCTTGCTCATGCCCCGCATCGCCACTTGCTCGTAATGCATGGCGATGGGCGCCACCGTCTCGGTCAGTGCGACACCCTTTTTGGTCAATGTCAGGCTCAGCGCGCGGCGATCCACGCCGGAACGGCGGCGGACGACAAGCTTCTTTCGCTGCATGCTCACCACCAGCCGCGACAGCGTCGACAGGTCGATGCTCGTCCGCTCCGCCAGTTCGCCGAGCCGGTGATCGCCCTTGTGCCAGAGTTCGATCAGTACGCGCCACATCGGTAGCGTGACGTCGTATTCCTCGACGTCGAGCGAGAACATCGATCCGATTTTCATGCCGACCCTGTTGAGCAGGTAAGGCAGAAAATCTTGCAGCACCAGACGAGTGGCCATGCGGCGGATTCCGTTGGACGAACCGCAATAAGGCAGGGCGCGGCGCCGTGCAAGCAATGCGGCGGAGCAACGGGTCGAGCACCGCGCAAAAACGGCGTCAGCGCGGATGTTGCGATGCGGCGAGGGGCTCACGAATTACTTGCAAATGAAAACTATTGTCTTGCCGCTGCTCCCGGTGCTCGTTACGATTAACGCCGGCTCGATCGACGTGCTGCTGACGAGGGGACCCATGGCGGTGGCTGCGGTTTCGGGAGGGGCGGCGGTGCCCGACGTTTCGGAGTTGCTGCGACGCGCCGGCGAACTGGGTGTCGTGGCCCGCTCGCGTGCTCTGGAAACGGAGAAGGCACGCCGTGTGTCCGCCGACCTCATCGGCATGATGCGCGAGGCCGAGCTGTTCAGGATCATGCAGCCGCGCGCCTTCGGCGGCTTCGAACTCGGTTACGACGTGTTTGTCGAAGCCGTCGCCGCCATCGCCGCGGGCGACGGATCGACAGGCTGGGTCTACAGCCTCGGCGCCGTGCACCAATGGCTGATCGCCTGTTATCCCGTCGAGGCGCAGCACGATGTCTGGGACAAGGATGCCGACGCCATCGCCGCTGTGTCTTATGCGCCGACCGGCAGGGCGGAAGCCGTGCCGGGCGGATTCCGGCTGAGCGGGCGCTGGAGCTTCGCCAGCGGCTGCGACAACGCGCACTGGGGCATCCTCGGCGGCATGATTCCGCAAGAGAGCGGCACGAAGGCCGGCTTCTTCCTGGTGCCGCGCGCCGACTTCGGCATCGACGACGATTGGCATACGATGGGGCTCGCCGGCACCGGCAGCAAGACGATTGTGGTCGACAACGCCTTCGTTCCGGCGCATCGCATCGCGACCTTCGCCGACCTGCTCGGC
>Ga0187809_10001642_pt1 | contig 10150 bp, 9 predicted proteins | sample NC_wetland_sal_i_8_FD_132415 | JGI IMG/M metagenome (GOLD analysis project Ga0187809, IMG submission 132415) | Wetland sediment microbial communities from Neuse River Estuary, North Carolina, USA - ASW_4 | ecosystem: Environmental > Aquatic > Freshwater > Wetlands > Sediment | place: USA: North... | reverse complement strand
GAGACGCAGGTAGGTGAGAAGCTGTGCCTCATGCAGGGGCAGGTCGATCTGCCATTGGTCCATGATGGCGCCTCGCTCGACTGTGGTTACCGGGCGGACGTCATCGTCAACAACCAAGTGATCCTTGACTGAAATCCGTCGAGCACATCCTGCCCCTGCATGAGGCACAGCTTCTCACCTACCTGCGTCTCAGCCAATGTCACGTCGGCCTGCTGCTCAACTCCAACACGGTGGCACTGAAGGATGGCATCCGCCGGCGTATTCTCTGACCGCGCATGTCGCATCGGGGGGGCAGGTGAGCAATTGCCGGCGAGGCGAGGGGGGCGCGATCCGGTCGGGCCCGGGCGCAGGTCCGCCGCGTTTGTTCAACCAGGTCGCCAGTTCCTGCGAGATGGACGAAGCCCCCAATTGGCGCCCGGCTTCGGAGTCAGCCAGAAAATAAGAACCACGGATGAACACCGATGAACACGGATGTTTTCCAGCGGACCGTAGCGGAGTCGCGCAGTTCCGTCCGGCTCGGGACATAATAGTTACCGCCCGCCCTGGGCGGTCCCCACGAACGGTCGCGCGCCACGGCGCCACCCCTGTTCACCCGCGTTTATCCGTGGTTCCAACTTCCTTGCTAACTCGGCTTGGAACCCAGTGCAGTCCGCCGGAAATCATGACCCGACCCAAGCGTACGCAGTTCGTTCAATCAGGTCACCACTTCCGGCGGTGTGTGTGTTAGTCGCGCAATTCCGGGATCACCCATAGCGGCTTTTCGCCGCGCGCGACCCGCTGCACGTTGTCGAACGCGTTGCGGAACCGGGCGTACTGATTGTCCCAGGTGGGGCCGGCGAAATGTGCGGTCAGGATGACGTTAGGCAGCCCGAACAGTTTGTTGTCTGGTTGCGGCGGTTCCTGGTCGAACACGTCGAGCCCGGCGCCGGCGATGGTGTTGTCGGACAGCGCTTCGATCAGCGCAGGCTCGTCCACCACCGGACCGCGGCAGGTGTTGACCAGGTATGCCGTCGGCTTCATCAGCTTCAGTTGCGCGGCGCCGATCATGTGCTTCGTCAGCGGGGTCAGCGGCACATGCAGCGACACGATGTCGGAGGTGCGCAGGATCTCGTCCATCAGCCGGAAGCGCACGCCGAGTGAGTCGGCCTGGTCCTCGGTGAGGCGGGCAATGTCATAATACTGCACGTCCATGCCAAAGGCCTTGGCGAGGCGCGCAACCTTCTTGCCGATGGTGCCGAGGCCGATGATGCCGAGTTTGCGGGCGTAAAGCTCGTACAGCTTGACCTCGGCCCAGTTGTTGTCGCGCCAGCGGCCGGCGGCGACGTTGTCGTGCTGCCAGACCAGGCGGCGACTGACCGCCAGCATCAGCAGCAATGCGTGTTCCGCCACCGCGATCGCATTGGCGCCCCCGTTGTTGCAGATCGGCACGCCCGCTCGGCGGGCGGCTTCGATGTCGCAGCGGTCGTAGCCGGCGGACAGCAGCTGCACCAGCTTCACCTTCGGCGCGTTCTTGTAGAACGCATCGTTCATCGTGTTGTCGCCGAAGCCGACGATGTATTCGGCATCGGCCAGCGCCGCGGCGAACTCCGGCGAACCCGGACGGGCGAGGACCGTGTCGAACCCGGCCGGCGCCAGTTCGCGCGCGATGTCGTTGTCGTTCAGCGGATTGTCGGCGACGAGAATCCTGGGCGCCATCTGGTGTTTCCTCTCCCCAAGGCGACGATGCAATGCGGTATCCCGGCCAGGATACAGGTTGGCATCCGCAGTGCACAGACCGCGGATGGTTGCAGTCTGAGCACAAATATTACAGTGTTATAACCGCGTCACGACAAGCAATGCAGCGGCGTTAATCCTGCGGATTTCCCCATGATGCGGGGCAACGGGGGATCGCAGAAATATTCGCCCCGTAATAGACGTCAGAGACATGCATATTAATTGTGTGGCGCGCCTCACAGACTCATTTGGCAATTCCGGCTTTCATCATGTCGCGCCGCCGGACTCCACGGCCCAGGCGCAGGGAAATGCCGCGGCACGTTCGGAAGTTCCCGATGAGGAATTAACCACGCGGCAGGCAACATCACGGTCCGACGGTCTGGGTCCCTGAAAGCGCTGCAACCACGCGGAGGAAACGCATGACTGGATCCTGGCAAAACCTGACGCATCAGCCGAGCTTCAATGCCGGTACGATGCTGCTGATGACCGATGGTTCCGTGCTGTGTCACGACGAGCCGAACGGGGGTGGTGTCTCGGGTTCCCGGCACTGGTGGAAACTCGTGCCCGACTCTGCCGGAAACTATCAGGCCGGCGGCTGGACGCAGCTCGCGGACGGGCCGAATTCGCCGCTGTACTTTGCCTGTTCGGTGCTGCGCGACGGACGGGTGTTCGTCGCCGGTGGCGAATACAACGGCAGCAGCGCGCAGGTCGAATTGCTGGCGGCGGAGCTCTACAATCCTGTCGGCAACAGCTGGGCATCGATCGGCACGCCGGCCGGTTGGACGCATATCGGCGATGCCCCCTCGGCTGTACTTCCCGACGGCCGCGTTCTGCTCGGCGACATCTACGGCAACCGCACAGCGCTGTACGATCCGGCGGCGAATACCTGGACCGCCGGTCCCACCAAGGACGATACGCGCTGCACCGAGGAAACCTGGGTGCTGCTGCCGGACCAGACGGTGTTGGCGATCGAGTGCGACCGCCGGCCGCGCACCGAGAAATACGTGATGGCGGCGAACACCTGGGTGTCCTGCGGCAATACGCCGGTCACGCTGGTGGATGCGGCATCGGATGAGGTGGGATCGGCACTGGCGCTGCCGGATGGCCGCGTGTTCTGCATCGGCGCGACCAACCACACCGCGCTGTACACGCCCCCGGTGATCGCCAACCAGCCGGGAAGCTGGGCCGCCGGCCCGGATTTCCCGGTGATCACCGCCGGCCATGTCACCGGTGCGAAGGATGCGCCGGCATGCCTGATGCCGAACGGACGCGTGCTGTGCATCGTCGCGCCGTACGATCCGAATGCGTCGCAGAGCTCGAACAATGCGTGGGGATTCCCGCTGTACGTGTTCGAGTACGATCCCGCGGCGAACACGCTGACCCAGGCGCCGTCACCGCCGAACGGCTCCGGTACCCCGTACAGCTCGCGGCTGATGCTGCTGCCCACCGGCCAGGTGCTGCACACCAACGGGTCGAACTCGGTGGCGATCTACACGCCGGACGGCGCGCCCGATCCGGTGTGGAAGCCGTCCATTACCTCGGCACCGACGGCATTGCATCCGGGCGGCACGTACACGCTGCACGGGCGGCAGATCAACGGGCTGTCGCAGGCGGTGATCTATGGCGACGAAGGCGCCATGGCCACCAACTACCCGATCGTGCGGCTGATCAATACGTCCACCGGTCATGTGGTGTATTGCCGAACGCACGATCACTCGACGATGGGCATCCAGACCGGCACCGTCATTCATCACACCAGCTTCACCGTACCGGCCAACGCGGCGCTGGGTTCCTACCGGCTGTGCGTGATCGCCAACGGCATTTCGTCCGACTGTGTCGGGGTCGCCGTGACGCACAAGATCTGGAAGGAACTGAAGTGGGAAATCAAGGAGGTCAAGGAAGTCAAGGAGGTGAAGGAACACCTGAAGATCGAGACCGATGGCCTGAAGCTGGTGTTCGAGGATTTGCGCAAGGCCAGCGAGGGTGACTGGCGCGAGCAACTGGGCGATCAGGGATGGGGCGAGGTGATCCGCCAGTTGGCGACGCGCAGCGACCAGGTTGAAGGCGAGTTGCGTGCCTTCATCCAGGGCAAGGAGCGGCCGGAGGTCGGTATCGTGGCGATGCCGAAGCCGGAGAAGGAGCCGGAGACGCGGCCGCCGTACGACGAAGACGACCGCAAAACCGGTGAGCAGCACGGCGAGCGGAAATGATCGCGGTCCTCGCCAGCCGGCTGGACCAGGAGGCAACCGCGCTGGTTGCCGCGTGGTCCGCCGCTGGCGCGGCCTTGCTGTCGGCGGAGGATTTGTGCAGCCCGGGTTGGATATTCGACCCGGGCGACCCCGCCGCCGGAACCGCCGTTGTGGCGGGGCAGGCCGTGCCGGTTGCGTCACTGCGGGCCGTGCTGACACGGCGGCCCGCGGTTGTGGCCGAGGAACTGGGCGCCATCGCCGCGGCGGACCGGTCCTACGTCGCCGCGGAGCTGAACGCCTTCATGGTGGGGTGGCTGAGTGCGCTGCCCTGCCGCGTGGTGAACCGGCCGACGACGCGCTCGCTGTGCGGACCGGCATGGAACCGGCTGCAGTGGCAGGCCGCGGCAGCGCGGGCCGGCGTGGCATGGTGTGACGATCCACCCGATGACCCTGCCGCGTTGCACACCGTGGTCGTGTGCGGGGACATCGTGCGGTGCGCGCCCGATGCCGATGCGGCCGATGCGGCGTGCCGGCTGGCGCGGCATGCGGGTGTGGAACTGCTTGCCGTGCAGATGTTCGGCGGTGGCGTGTGCGGTGTCTCGGTCGCGCCGGATTTGCGGGACGACACGACGCAGGCGGTGTTGCTCGATGCTTTGCGGAGGCCGAGATGATCCTGTTGTGGGGTGCTCCTGGCGATGCACCGCTCGATGCGGTGCGGGAAGCGCTGGCTCGTCGCGGTGCGCCGGCGGTGCTGCTGGACCAGCGGCGGTCGGCGCAGACCTCGGTGACGCTGCGGATCGGCGCACAGGGCCGGGTGTGCGGCGAGATCGAGGATCCGGATGGCACGCTGCCGCTCGATCAGGTCCGCGCGCTGTACTTGCGTCCGGTCGAGACGCCTAAGGCGTGCGGCACGGATGACCCGGCTTCAGCGGTGTACCAGCGCGCGGCTGCCAGCGATGCGGCGATGGTCACCTGGGCGGATGTGGCGGATGCCGCGGTGGTCAACCGGCCGGAGGCGATGGCGGCGAACAATTCCAAGCCCTATCAGCTGGCGCTGATTGCGGCCTGGGGGTTCGCTGTGCCGGCGACGCTGGTGACCACCGATGTGACGGCGGTGCGTCGGTTCTGCCGCCGGCATGGCAGCGTGATCTACAAGTCGGTCAGTGGCGTGCGCAGCATCGTGTCGCGCCTGGCGGCAACGGACGAGGATGCGCTGCGCAACGTCGCGAACTGTCCGACGCAGTTTCAGCAATACATTCCGGGGACGGATGTGCGCGTGCATGTTGCCGGGGATGCGATCCTGGCCACGGAGATCCGGTCGGCTGCGGACGATTACCGCTACGCGTCACGGTCCGGCGCCGATGTGGCGATGGTGCCGCTGCTGCTGCCGGATGATGTTGCCGAAGGGTGTCGCGCGATGGCGCATGACATGAAGCTGCGGGTTGCCGGCATCGATCTGCGGCGGACGCCGGACGGTGAGTGGTACTGCTTCGAGGTGAATCCCTCGCCGGGGTTTACGTTTTTTGAGGCCGCCACCGGGCAGCCGATCGCCGCGGCGATCGCCGAACTGCTGCTGCAATGCGAGCGGAAGGCTGCGTTCGGCGTCATGGCCGATGAAGGTCCTGCGGCTTCGTCGGGCTTCAGTGTTCCACGCCGCGTGGCAGGTGATTCCCTGAGCGCAGTGTCCTGACCCTTCGCGGTGCTGGTTTCGTGTCGTGGCCGGCGTGTCATGGCCGGCCGTGGTCCGGTCGCCCACATCCTGCTGTTGAGAACGTGGAACAACGTGGGTTAGCGGGACAAGCCCGGGCATGACACGGAGAGGATGACAGGCTCTGGCCGGCCATTGGGCACAGGATGATCGACCCGGCCGGCCATGGTGCGTGATGCCGAAGCTGTAGCGCCAGTTCCTGCGGCTCGCCTCAGTCGAAATCCTTCGCCAGCTCGGCGCGCACGGCGTCCGGCATCACAGCCATGTGGCCGTAATTCGGGTGGGTGAAGCCCAGCACCACTTCGGTATCCGGCCTGCGGAACGTCTCGATCTGCGCCGGGGTCAACGGGAAGTGGACGAACTGCACCGATGACGCCTTGCCTTCCGCGGTGGTGCGATCCTGGTCGGCTTCCGCCACCGCCTTCACCGTTTCGCCGGCGAAGCGCAGGAACGCGGTTTCCTCGATGCCGCCGAGGCGAGCGAGCACGCGTTGCCGGCGGTCGGCGTCGTCGATCTCGATCATGAAGGTGGCGACCAGCTCGTTGCCTTGCGGCACCAGCGGATTGTAGGCGTGCAGCTCGTCGGCCAGCTGCGCGTCGCCGCCTTTCTCGATGTGCAGCATCTCCTGCACCTGCAGCCACATCGTGTCGTACGACTCGAAGTAGAAAGTGGCGTAGGGGCCGACCTCGACGCGACGGTTGCGCTTCGTGGCGCCGATCCTGCGGCGCAGCTCGCTGCGCTGCTTCGCGTACTCCGCCGGCGGCAGAATATCGGACGGACGGATTTCGTGTTTCGCCATCGCTGTCTCCCTCACGCGAGGCCGTAGGCCCGCGCGAACAATTGGATTGGATGGGTGACCAGTTGGGGGCGCGGTGCGTCGCCGCCAAGCTTCTCGATGCCCTGGGCGATGTGCAGGCCGGCGAGCGGGCATTCGGAGGTGACGAACATCTTGTCCGCATCGCGCAGCTGTCGCGCAGCGGGCCGGCCCACTTTCAGCGCGGTCTCGAAGTGCTCCTGCTTGAAGCCCCATGATCCGCCATGCCCGGAGCAGCGTTCCACCACGGCGACGTCGGCGTCCGGCAGCAGGCGCAGCATTTCCGCCGCTTTCTGCCCCATGTTCTGCGCGCGCGCGTGACACGCCATGTGCAGCGACACGCCGCCGGGCAGCTTCTGCATGCCGTCGGGCAGGACTTCCTTGCGGGCGATATCGACCACGTATTCGCTGATGTCGTAGGTCGCCTTGGACAGCGTCTTCACCTGCTCGTCCTGCGGCAGGATCAGTGGCCATTCGAATTTCAGCATCAGCGCGCAGGATGGCACCAGGGCGATGATGTCGTAGCCCTTGGCGATCCAGTCCTGCATCGCGCCGGCGACGGTGCGGGCGGCATCGGCGACCTCGCTGATGCGGCCTTGCTCCAACAGCGGCATGCCGCAGCAATGCGGGTACACGATTTCGGTTTCGACGCCGAGCTTCGCAAGGACGGCGCGGGTTGCCAGGCCGATATCGGGTTCGTTGTAATTGCCGAAGCAGGTGGCGTACAGCACTGCCTTGCGGCCGAAGGCGGGGGCGGTGCGGTTCACCTCCGGGGCGGTCTTCGCCTGGGCCAGCAGGGTCTTGCCGCGGTATTTCGGCAGTTCGGCGTCCGGATGCAGTCCGGCGCGCGACTGCAGCATGCCGCGCATGGTCTTGTTGCTGCGATCGGTCGCCCAGTTCGCCAGGCCGGCGGTCATGCTCGCCATGCGGCCGTTGCGGTCGGTCTGCGCCAGCTGCCTGTCGGCGAAACTCGTCTTGCCCTGGCGCGTCTCCATCGCCTTGTAGCGCAGCAGCAGGTGGGGAAAGTCGATGTTGAATTCGTGCGGCGGCACGTACGGGCACTTCGTCATGAAGCACATGTCGCACAGCGTGCAGGCGCCGGCGACGGCGGCGAAATCCTTGCTGTCAACCGAGTCCAGTTCGCCCGTCTTGGATTCGTCGATCAGGTCGAACAGCCGCGGGAAGGAGTCGCACAGGTTGAAGCAGCGGCGGCAGGTGTGGCAGACGTCGAACTGTCGGCGCATTTCGGCGTCGATCGCGGCCGGATCGTAGAAAGCCTCGTCCTGCCAGGCGATCGGATGGCGAACCGGCGCTTCCAGGCTGCCTTCCCGCATGTGTGCAATCCTCAAATGTCATGGCAGGGCTTGGCCCGGCCATCCACGTTTTCAATATGTCCGCCAGCAAGTCGTGGATGGCCGGCCCTCGCCAGTCATGACACGGGGGACTTTCGCCGGCCATGACGCCAGCACCCTTGCCGGAGATGACAGAACCACCGGCCGTCATGGTGAGGGCGCCACTGGGAGCGCCCTCACGCAAACCGGTCGAACGCCCGCGCTTACTTCAGCTCGTCGAGCGCGCGCTGGAAGCGGCCGGCATGCGAGCGCTCTGCCTTCGCCAGCGTCTCGAACCAGTCGGCGATCTCCTCGAAGCCTTCCTCGCGGGCGCTGCGTGCCATGCCCGGGTACATGTCGGTGTACTCGTGCGTCTCGCCCGCCACCGCGGCGGCCAGGTTCTTGTTGGTCGCGCCGATCGGCAGGCCGGTGGCCGGGTCGCCTACCGCCTCGAGGAACTCCAGATGGCCGTGCGCGTGGCCGGTCTCGCCTTCCGCGGTGGAGCGGAATACCGCGGCCACGTCGTTGTAGCCTTCCACGTCCGCCTTCTGGGCGAAGTAGAGGTAACGCCGGTTCGCCTGGGACTCACCCGCGAAAGCGTATTTCAGGTTCTCTTCCGTTTTGCTGCCCTTGAGCGTGGCCATGGTTCTCTCCCGATCTGTATCGACCAACATAAGCGAGGTCGCGCCGGACGCGCGTCCTCCGAAACTCAACGGGCCGACACTAGACCATTTGTTCGTCCTATTGAAGCTGGGCAGTTCATGGATTTTTTCGATGTAGGTGATCGAAGCCGCGCATCGTGTCGATCAGTCCGCCATCCAACCGCAACGCCGCAGCGCCTCGCGCATGTGCGGCGGCGGAGGTGCGGTGGCGGCGAGCGGCGGGTCGAGCGGCAGTGCGATGGCGCGGGCCAGCAGGTGCAGCGGGCGGTCAGCCGAACCGTACACCGGGTCACCCAGCACCGGACAGCCAAGCAGGGCGCAGTGGACGCGGATCTGGTGGGTGCGGCCGGTGCGGGGGTGCAGTTCCAGCCAGGCGATGCCGGAGGCATGGCCGCGTACCACCCAGTCGGTGACCGCCGGATCGCCGGCCGGGTCGGTTTCCATCCGCCAGCCGGCTGGCGTGCTGCGGCGGAGCAGCGGCGCGTCGATGCTGCCGGAGGGTTGCGGCGGCGTGCCGCGCACCACGGCCCAGTAGGTCTTGCGCGCCTGGCGATCGGCGAAGGCGGCCTGGGCGGCGTGCAGCGCGGCGCGGCGCAGGGCGATCACCAGGCAACCGGCGGTGTCGGCGTCCAGCCGGTGCACCAGCCAGGGTCCGTCCTTGCGTCTGCTGAGCAGCGGGAACCAATCCTCCACGCTGGGACCGCCGCGCGGACCGGCATGCACCGGCAGGCCGGCCGGCTTGTCGAGCACGACGAAGCGCGTGTCGCGGAACAGGATGGGCGGCAGGGGCGCGGAGCCGGGCGTGGCTGCCGGCGTCAGCTCTCGCGCACCACCGGGTTGCGCAGCGTGCCGATGCCGGTGATCTCGATCTCGCAGACATCGCCGTGCTTCATGTTGGCGGTGGCCCCCTCGGTGCCCATCCACACCATGTCGCCCGGATACAGCGTCAGGTAGCGCGTCATCGCCACCAGGAAATCCACCACGCCGAAGATCATGTGGTTGGTGGGGAATGCGATGAGCTGCTCGCCGTTGAGGCGAACCTTGGTGACCAGGTCTTCCAGCTTTACGTCGGTCTCGATCCATGGGCCCATCGGCTTGAACGTGTCGGTGTTCTTCGCCCGCCACAGCGTGCGGTCGGATTTCTGCCAGCTGCGCTCCGACACGTCGTTGCCGATCGTCCAGCCCATCACCGCGGTCAGCGCGTCTTCGCGGGTGAGATGCTTGCAGGTGCGGCCGATCACCGCGACCAGCTCGCCCTCGTACTGCACCAGCTCGGTGGCGTCCTTCGGGATGACGATCGGCTCGCCATGCGCGATCAGCGCGTTGTTGGCGCGATAGCCGATATCGGGCTGCTTGGGCAGGTCGGGCTCGCGGCCGATCTTCGCCGACATCTCGCGCACGTGCTCCGGGTAGTTCATGCCGCAGGCGTAGAAGGTGGGCGGGATGACCGGGGGCAGCAGCTTCACGCTGTCGAAGGGCACACGGGTGGCGGTGCGTTCCCAGCTGGCGAAGGGGCTGCCGCGCACCACGATGATCTGGTCGCCCTCAACCACGCCGTAGCTTGGCGTGCCGTTCTGTTCGAAGCGTGCCCAGCGCATGGAAACCTCCCGGAGGCGTTGTGGTCGAGGCTATAACAGATTTGGTCGGCGTTGGCGTCAATCTTGCCGCGCCGGTTACGCGGCTCGCGGCGCGGCCAACGAGGAATAGGTGGCGCGTTCGAACGCATCCAGCAG
>Ga0187809_10001641_pt1 | contig 10152 bp, 9 predicted proteins | sample NC_wetland_sal_i_8_FD_132415 | JGI IMG/M metagenome (GOLD analysis project Ga0187809, IMG submission 132415) | Wetland sediment microbial communities from Neuse River Estuary, North Carolina, USA - ASW_4 | ecosystem: Environmental > Aquatic > Freshwater > Wetlands > Sediment | place: USA: North... | reverse complement strand
TGCGCCGGCGCCTAACCGCACCGCCGGGCGCCGGCGCCCGCGGCCCTAGCGCGATGATCCCGGCGCCGCGCCCGGCGTGAAGGTATCGGGCGGCACCGGCGGATTCGCCTTCATGTCCGAATACTCCTCGCGCTGCATCAGTTTTCCGCCCTCGTAGAATTCGACGCGCGCCGCGATCCAGCCGCCGCCTAACCGACGGTAGTCGTCGAACCGCGTGTCGTCCACCTTGGTGGAGTCGCCGCGCGCCGGCTCGAGGAGCCGCACGAACAGCAGGCGATCCTTGTCCACCCAGAACTGCCTGGTGTGGAGATCGCCCTTCGCCGCGCCGATGACGTACACCGCTCGCCCCTCCCACGTGTCGTCGTGCATCGGGCCCAGGTCGAACCCCTCCTCGTGCAGCACGTCGATCGTTTTCTCCGCCGGCTGCCCGTACACGTCGAACCCCAGAATGAGCAGCGGATTGCGGCCCGGCAGGCGCCGCAGCACGCTGTCCTTGTGCGTCACGTAAATGCTGTCGTTGGCGTAGATGTACGACGTGCCCGGACGAGGCGCGATGTCGATGCGCAGCCGTCCCGGCACGGCGGCCGTCTCGTACCACGTCTGAACCATCATCGTGTCGGCCGGCGTGCGCCGCGTGGTCTTCTGCTGGAACGTGAGCGTCTTGTACCACGTGCTCGCGTACTTGTCGTGCATCGCGCGCACCACCGCCTCGCCCGACGTGGGCGCCTGCGCCCGGGCGGATCCGGCCGAGACGGCGCTCATGGCCAGCGCCGCGGCCGCGATCCAACGGACCTGTCCGGTTGTCATGCGTCCTCCGTTAGTAAAGTGAGCGGATCCACCCGCCATCCACCGCGATCGACTGCGCCGTGATGTACGCCGCGCGCTCCGACGCCAGGAACGCCGTGAGGGCCGCCAGCTCCTCGGGCTCGCCTAACCGACGGGCCGGAATCTGCTTCTCCCAGTCGGCGAACGCCGCCTCCCGGCTCAACCCCTCGCCCCTGGCGCGCGCCGCCGCCAGCGCTTCCATGCGCTCCGTGCGCGTGTAGCCCGGCAGCACATTGTTCACCGTGATGCCGAGCGGCGCCACTTCGGTGGCCAGCGTGCGCGCGAATCCCGTGACCGCCGCGCGCAGGCTGTTGGACAGGATCAGATAATCTACCGGCTGCTTCACCGCAATCGACGTGACGTTCACGATCCGCCCCCACCGCCGGTCCCGCATCCCCGGCAGCACGCGCCGCGCCAGCTCGACCGCCGAGGCGAGCGTCAAACGAAAGGCGCTCTCCCACGCCGCCGCGTCGTGCGACTCGAAGGGGCCGGCGGGCGGACCGCCGGCATTCGTGACGAGAATGTCGATGCGTCCGAATCGCGCGAGCGTCGCGTCAACGAATCGTGCGACGTCGTCCGGTCGTGCGACATCGGCCGTGACCGCGAGCGGTTGCCGGCCCGTGCGCGCCTCGATCTCCGCCTGCGCGCGCTCGAGCGATTGGGCGTCGCGCGCGCAGATCGAGACCTGCGCCCCTTCCGCCGACAGCTCCGTCGCGATCGCGCGTCCCAAGCCCCGGCTGGCCGCCGCGACCAGCGCCACTTTCCCGTCGAGACCCAGATCCATGTCAGCGTGTCTCGCGCAGATACGAGTCGGTCTTGGCCAGCCAATCCGCGCGCGGCGGCGAAAACACGTCCACGTCGAGCGTGTCGTCGAGCGCTTCCGCCTTGTGCGGCAGGTTGGATGGGATGTAGAGCACTTCGCCGGCGGCCACGACGAGTTCGCGCTCGCCACTGTCGCCCAGCCAGAACCGGAGCGCGCCCTCGAGGATGTAGGTGAGCTGCTCGTTGTCGTGCGAGTGCTGGGGGACCACGGCGCCCTTCTTCAGGTAGACGTGCGCCAGCATCATGCGCTCGCCGGTCACGAGGCGGCGCTCGAGCGTATCGGACACGCGTTCCTTGGGCATCTTGTCCCAACAGTACCACACGGCCTTGCTGGCGTCGTTCACGGCTGGCTCTCCGTCAAAGGGGTGGGCATCGCGTCCGGAAGAAATAGCGTGCGGCGCGCAATGGCGCGAGCGTTCGGGCGCCTCGCAGGTCCGGGCTGGGCGATTACATTGATGGTGTCCGATCGGCTACCAAACAGGCGCGGAGGAACCATGGGGTTCGGCGGATTCGGCATAGAAAAACTGCTCCTCATCTTCGTCATCATTCTCCTCGTCTTCGGCGCCAAACGGATTCCCGAGATTGCCGGATCGATGGGCAAGGGCATCCGCGAGTTCAGGAAGAGCATGAACGAGCTCAAGTCCGGCTCGGCGGATGCCGGCATTCGGAGCCAGCCGGCGGCGACGGTGGAACGCAGCGCGGAGCCGCCGCGCGAGGTCAAGCGCTTGATGTAGCGTGCTACGCCGACTCGAGCATCTCTTTTCGGATGACGCGGCCGATGTGCGCAGCCGCGTCATCGGCATCTACGCCCTGTTAGGCGCGTGCAACGTGGCCGCCTGGGCGTGGGCGCTCTCGGCGTTCCACGCCTATCCGCTGCTCCTGGGCACGGCATTGCTCGCCTACGGTTTGGGGCTGCGGCACGCGATCGACGCCGACCACATCGCGGCCATCGACAACGTCGTGCGCAAGTTGATGAACGAGGGCAAGCAGCCGCTCATGGTCGGGTTCTTCTTCTCGCTCGGCCACTCCACGGTGGTGGTGCTGGCCTCCATCGCGATTGCGGTCACGGCCACGGCGCTCGAGACGCGGCTGTCGACGCTGCGCGGCGCGGGCAGCATCATCGGTACGCTGGTGTCGGCGGTGTTTCTCCTCGCGATCGCGGTGATGAACCTGTTCATCCTGGCCGCGGTGTGGCGCGCGTTTCACCGCGTGCGGGCAGGCCGCGCGCCCGCGGACGAGGATCTGGACGTGCTGCTCGCGGGGCGCGGCCTCATCGCGCGGATGCTGCGGCCGCTGTTCCGCATGGTGCGCCGCAGCCGGCACATGTATCCGTTAGGCCTGCTCTTCGGCCTCGGCTTCGACACGGCCACGGAGATCGGCTTGTTGGGCATCGCGGCGGCCGAGGCGGCCAAGGGGATGCCCATCTGGTCGATTCTCGTGTTCCCGGCCCTGTTCACGGCCGGCATGAGCCTGGTGGACACCAGCGACAGCATCCTCATGACCGGTGCCTACGGGTGGGCGTTCGTGACGCCGATCCGGAAGCTCTACTACAACCTCACGATCACGTTCGTCTCGGTGGTGGTGGCGCTGCTGGTGGGCGGGATCGAGGCGCTCGGCCTGGTGGGCCGCCGCCTGGCGCTGGGCGGCGCGTTCTGGCGCGCCGTCGGAGCGCTCAACGAGCACTTCGGAGTGCTCGGCTACCTCATCGTGTTCGTGTTCGTCGTGAGCTGGGCTGGCTCGGCGCTCATCTATCGGCTCAAGGGCTACGACGAGCTGGAGACGAGCGCCTAACGGAACGCGGCTGCCGGGCCGTCACCGGCCCAGCACCAGCAGCGTGAACGAGCCCGGCAGCATCTCCGGCCGGCGGCGCGGGTTCTGCGCCGTCGACTCGGCGGGCGGCGGCCCGAACTTGGCCGACACCGTGAACACGCGGTGCGTGCGCTCGTCGATTTCCATCGTGCGCGCCCCGCGCATCGTCGTGTCGGTTTCCACGACGCTGAACGAGTCCGGCGAGTTTTCGTGGATCACCGTCAGGGTGCCGTCGCCCGTCGAGGCGAACGCATCCCCGGTGCCGGCGTCGTAGCGCGTGGCGTCAACGCCGGCGCCGATCGGCAGCGTGGTGATGAGCTTGCCCTGGGCGGCGTTCGAGATCGCCATCACCTTGGTCCGGCACCCGCTGAACAGAATGTGATGGACGCGGTCGATCGCCAATCCGGTGGCGCCCTTGCATGAGCCCAGCGGCCAGGTGCGCGTGATCTTCATCGTCTTCGCGTCGATCTCGGCGACGTCGCCGTTCTCCTCGAGGTTCACGTACACCTTGCCCGCGCCGTCGGACACGCCGAACTCCGGGCCGGCGCCCAGGTCGATGGTGCCGATCTTCTTGCCCGTCTTGCCGTCGATCACGGACGATGACTTCGAGTCGCCGTTGAACGTGAAGATGCGGCGGGTGGCGGGGTCGAACAGGATCGCGTCGGCGTCGGGCGCGGCGGTGGTCCTGCCTAACACGCGGAGCGTCTTGATGTCGAACATGACGACGGAGCTGTCGCCGCCCGAGGTGGCGAATCCGTGTCCGGTGGCGTAGTCGAACGCGATCCCGTGCGACCGGTTGAAGCCGGGGATCTCGCCGAGCTGCCGGCCCGTTTCGGGGTCCACGACCATCACGCGGTTCTGGCGCGAGATGAAGAGCCGGTGTCCGACGGAGTCGTAGGCGAGATAGTCCCAGAATCCGTCGCCGCCTAACGTATACGTCTTGATGACGTGATAGCCGGGGCCGGGTGCGGGCGCCGCCGCGAGTGTGGCGAGCACGGTCGCGGCCAGCGCGAATCGGTGGATGGTCATGGTCGACGAAGCCTCGAGCGGTGGCGTGGAGGATGGTGCCCGATCGCGCGCCGTTGGGCGCGCGATCGCCACGGAAATAGTAGGCGGCCGACCTGTCAGCGCGATTACACGCGCACGGCCGCTGGCGGACTCAGCGCGGGGCGGCGCCCACCGTGGCCGCGGCGGCGCCGGCGCGGACGACCTCGCGCAGCACCGCGCCGTCCAGCGGCTCGCTCGGCCGGAGGCCGAGGTAGGCCGCGAGGGTCGGCGCAATGTCCACCGTGCGCACCGGGCGGGCGATACGGCCCGGCGCGATGCCGGGGCCCATGAACACGATCGGCACGTTCAGGTCCGCCGCGTTCATCTGGCCGTGGCTGGCGCCCAGCGTCTTTCCGTTAGACCAGATCCAGTTGGGCCTGACGGCGGCGCAGACCAGCCACGGAAAGTCCGGCGGGAGCGTGCGGCGCCACCGCACCGCGGCGGCGTCCCGCGCCGTGCGGAGGGTGCGGGCCGTGTACGCGTGCGCGATGCCCGCGCGTGCGCGCGCGACGCCGGCGATCGCGTCGGCGAGGCTGTCCACGTCGATGCCGCGGGCGCGCATCGCCGCCACGTCGCCCGTCACGAGGCCGCCGGAGAACCGGACGCCGAAGTCCACGCGGTAGCGCGCCGTGAGCGCCTCGTTCACGCGTCGCGCCTCATCCTCGAGCGAGACGCGGCCTGCGGGCTGGTGTCGCACCGCCAGCGTGTATTCGGGAATCGGGGTCACGCCGTGATCGCCGGTGAGCGCGACGACCATGTGATCGGGCGGCACCTGCGTCGCCAGCGAGTCGAGGAACCAGCCCAGCCAGTGGTCGACGCGCAGCAGCTGGTCGTGGATCTCGCGCGAGTCGGGTCCGTAGGCGTGTCCGACCGCATCGGTCGTGGAGAGCGAGATCACCAGGAGGTCCGGGGATCGGCGCTCGCCTAACTTCAGGCGCCGCGCGCCCTCGAGCGCGAAGTCGAGCGTGAGCGAATCCATCCAGGGGTAGCGCTCGATTCGCGACGCGATCGAGTCTGCAGTGGACGGCAGCCGGTGCGGGAACGAAACGTCGGTGCCGTCGTGCTCCCACGGCTCGCTGTCCGGCTCCGTGTAGTCGGCGGCCGGGAGGAGCAGCGTCCACGTCGTGCCGGCGAGTGCGCCGACGCCTGGACGCGCATCGTAGGCACGCACCCACGATGGCAGCGAGTCCGCGTAGTACGTGCTCGTCGTGAACTTGCCATCCACGAACCACAAGACGTCGCCGCGGGCGCGCCCAACGGGCAGGATCGCGCCGCGATCCTTGCGCGACACAGACAGGATGCGCGTGCCGGTGTCGCGGGCGATCAGCCAGTCGGCGAGCGTCGTGCCGCGAAAGCGCGCCGGCGATGCGCCCATGGCGTGCGGCGCGCCGATGATCGACACCGACGGATCCGGGACGCCCAGATCGTTGAGCACGATGCCGGTATGCACCGGCTCGCGCCCGGACAGCATGGTGGCATGACCGGGCGCCGTTTCCGTGGTCGCGTGATCCTGGAGCCCGCCCATGTAGACCAGGCCATCGCGGCGCAGGCGCGCGAGCCCGCCGGTGAACTGCGCGCCGAATCGATCCAGGTAGTCCGCGCGCATCTGATCGATCGCGATCAGCACGACGAGCGACGGATGGCGGGTGGACGTCGTGGGCTGTGCCGCGGGCGGCGTCGCAGACAGTGCGAGGGCAATCGCGGCGAGATGGTGTGAGCGCATTGGTCGGCGGTTCGACGTGGGTGGGTGCGGCGGTCGGGTGCGCACAATCTCGCTGTGACACGCGGAATCGGCGCGGGCGCGCGACGCTCCGTGACAGTGTTGTTGCGTCGCACGGCCGCGTGCGCTGTGAAGCCGCCGTGATGAAGCGAGAGGGAACGGTGACGCATCGAGACACGATCGAGACCCACCGGTCGGGGAGGGCGCCCTATGGTACACCGCTCACGGCAGCACGCACTCACGACTGATGGGAGGGGTTCATGCATTGGGTCGTTCGGACGATGACGCTGGCCGCCCTCGGCGCGGCCCTGGGCATGCCCGGCGCCGCACAGGGCGGGACGTCGGCTTCGCCTAACGGAACGGGCCGGGTCGTCGGATACGTCACCGACTCCGCCGGGACGCCGCTCGCCGGGGCCACCGTAAGCATGGCGGGTGGCCGGTTAGGCGCCCGGTCCGCCGGCGACGGGCGGTATCATCTCGAGGCCGTGCCCGCCGGCCGGGTCACCGTCATCATCACGTACGTCGGCTTCGCCCCCGATTCGGCCGGCGTGGACGTCGAGGCGGGTCGCACCGCGACCCACGACGTGCGCATGCGCAGCCTCGGCCCGTACGCGCTCGCGCAGGTGCTCGTGCTCGCCTCCCCGCGCCTCAGCGAGACCAAGGCCGCGGCCCTCGCCAAAGAGCGCGAAGCCGACAACATCATCTCCGTCCTCTCGGGCGACGAAATCCGGTCGCTGCCTAACTTCAACGCCGCCGAAGCCGCCGGCCGTATTCCCGGCGTCTCGCTCGAGCGCGATGAGGGCGAGGGGAAGTTCGTGCAGGTGCGCGGCACCGAGCCGCGATTGTCCAACGTCACCATCGACGGCTCGCACGTGCCGGGGACCGAGGCCGACCGGATTCCGAAGCTCGACGACGTCCCGTCGGATCTCCTCGGCGCCATCGAGGTGAGCAAGACGCTCACCGCGGACATGGACGCCGACGCGATCGGCGGGTCGGTCAACCTCGTGACCAAGACGCCCGAAGGCGCGCCGCGCGGCTACGTCGCCGGACAGTACGGCCAGATCGACATCGCGGGCCGCAACACGTACCAGGGCGGCCTGACGTACGGCGGACGCTTCGGCGACGACGGCAAGCTCGGATTCCTCGTAGGCGGCTCCGCCGACCGGAACAACCGCGCCATCGAGGACGTGGAGCCGAGCTGGGGCGTGTACAACGGGTCCGTCTCCGCGCCTAACGATTGGAGCCTGCGCGACTACCGCTACGACCGCTCGCGATACGGGTTCGGGGGCGATCTCGACTACCGCTTCGACAGCCAGAATCAGGTGTACCTCAAGGGCCTCTGGAGCCTCTTCCACAACTACGGCACGCGCTACGTGTTCGACGTGTCGGGTGACAGCGCCGCACCCTCGAGCCCGATCGCCGGCGCGCTCGTCAATCCGGCGCTGCAGCGGCAGTCGGAGTTCCGTACGCCGTCCGAGCAGATGTGGGGCCTGACGGCCGGCGGGAAACACGACGTGGGCCGCTGGACGATCGACTACACGATCAATGCGGCCGGCACACGACAGCAGGATCAGAACTACCGCTCCAGCACGTTCGCCTACGACGGTCCGGCGCTCGCCGACATGCCGTACAGCACCGGCTCCACGTATCCCGCCTATCACTTTCAGAGCGCCGGGGACTCCACGGCGGCGATGGATCCGAGCAACTACATGCTCGCCAAGTACAGCACGAGCGATCACCTCACGACCGGTCGCGACCTGGGCGGCGGACTCAACCTGCTGCTGCATTGGCTCTTCGCCGATGATCCGTCGCAGCTCAAGTTCGGCCTGCACTATCGCGACGAAAAGAAGGTGTTCACGAATCAGGAGCAGCGATTCAAGTTCGATGGCGGCGCGCCGCTCGCACTGTCGCAGGTCGAAAGCGGCTTCCGCGATCCCGGCTTTTACAGCTACCTGCAGCGCGGCTACGCCTTCGGGCCGGTGGACAACAACTCCGCAGTGAACGCATACGAGAACGCGAACGGTGCGATGTTCGTCAACACGACCGATCCGTTGGCCGACGACTCCCTCGCCAGCTTCAGCGGGTCGGAGAAGATCTACGCGGCGTACGCGATGAACACGACGGACTTCGGGCCATGGCGCGTGAACATGGGCCTGCGTGTCGAGCGGACGCATGCGACGTATCTCGGCCATTCGGTGTCCCAGGCGGTCGATTCGAGCGGCGATCCCACCGGCCCGGAGCAGCTGCAGCTCATCACCGGGGCCAAGGACTACACCGATCTCTTCCCGAGTGTCCAGCTGCGGTACGCGCTCGACACGGCGACCAACATCCGGCTCGCGTTCACCCGCGGCATCGCGCGGCCGAACTATCCGGACCTCGCGCCTAACCTGTCCGGCACCGTCAATCCGTTGTACGCGCACGACCCGTCGCTCAACGGCCTGACGGCGGGGAACCCGAATCTGCGCGCGCAGCACGCGTGGAACTACGATCTGTTGTTCGAGCACTATCTGTCGGCGGCGGGCATCGTATCCGCGGGCGTCTTCTACAAGAACCTGAGCGACGTCATCCTCACGCGCACGTTCACGTACACCGGGCCCGGTCCGTTCAACGGATACGTCGGCCTGGAGCCGCAGAACGGCGGCGATGGGTGGCTGTTCGGGCAAGAGGTCGAATGGGCCCAACGGCTGTCGTTCCTGCCCGGCTGGCTCGCGGGCATGGGCTTCGATGCCAACTACACGCACACCGATTCGCGCGTCCTGGTGGACCCGTCGAGCGGACGGCACGCGCCGCTGCTGCGGCAATCGCCTAACATTGCCAACGTCTACCTCACGTACGACCGGTCGCCGGTGTCGGCGCGCATCGGCTGGACCTACAACGGGGCGATGATCGATAGCTACGGCGATGGCACCGCCACGGCGAACGGGGACAACTACTTCTACGCCCATTCGCAGCTCGACGGCTCGATCATGTACAACGTGACGCAGCAGGTCCAACTGCAGTTCCAGGTCCTCAACATCAACAACGCGGTGTTCGGCTTCTTTCAGGGCACGCCGAGCCACGCGTTCAACTTCCAGCGCGAGTACTACGGTCAGACGTTCTTCCTCGGGACCAAGCTGGCGTTCTGATCCTGCTCACCGTTCCGCTCGTTGACGCGCCGCCCGAAGACGGGCGGCGCGTCAACGCGCGTCCTCGTGCGCGCCGACCGTCCGTACGACGGCCGGGCCTGCCACACGGCGTTGCGATGTGTGCGCCGCACGCGATATGCTTGCGGTGGACGCCACACGACGGCGCACGGAACAGAGGGGCAACGCATGCGCATCGACCTCGAGGTGAACGGGCACCGGCACTCGGTGGATGTCGATCCATCGCGTACCCTGCTCGACGTACTGCGTGAGGAGCTGGGCCTCACGGGAACGAAGTACGGCTGCGGCGAAGGCAGGTGCGGCGCCTGCACGGTCCTCATGGGTTCGCACGCGGTCGGGGCGTGCACGATTCCGGCGCAGGCCGCCGTTGGCGCGCCGATCACCACCATAGAAGGATTGGAGCACGACGGGCGACTGCACCCGGTGCAGGACGCGTTTCTCGCCGAGCAGGCGTTCCAGTGCGCGTACTGCACATCCGGGATGATCATGGCGAGCGTGGCGCTCCTGCGGGCCAACGCGCAGCCGAGCCGCGACGAGATCGCGCGCGCGCTCGAGACGAACGTCTGTCGATGCGGCACCTACCCGCGCATCATCGCGGCGGTCGAGCGTGCCGCCGCGGCGGGCGGGGGAGAGCAGCGGCCATGATCACGTCACACCGGTCCGAAGGCGCATCGCGCCGGGAGTTTCTCAAGATGCTGGGCGGCGGACTGCTGGTGGTGCTCGTGTCGCGGGATGCGCTCGCCGCGCCGGGCGCGAGCGCGCGCCTAACGGAAACGCCGGACCCGG
>Ga0187809_10001640_pt1 | contig 10158 bp, 6 predicted proteins | sample NC_wetland_sal_i_8_FD_132415 | JGI IMG/M metagenome (GOLD analysis project Ga0187809, IMG submission 132415) | Wetland sediment microbial communities from Neuse River Estuary, North Carolina, USA - ASW_4 | ecosystem: Environmental > Aquatic > Freshwater > Wetlands > Sediment | place: USA: North... | reverse complement strand
GCGGCGGACCGGTGGCGCTGCATCCGGACTTCGCCGCGCACCGCTGGGAGATGCGCTGGGAGGCCGAGGCCTGCGCGCCGTTCTACGTGGTCGGGCCGCAGGTCGAGGCGGCACGTGCCCTGGTGGCGCGACAAGCGGCATGAGCAATCCGCTGGCGCCAAATCGGTGTAGCGGGCACTATCGGGATGGATTCCGAACCTGACCCCGAGCGCCAGCGGCTGATGAACGCCCTCACCTCCACCCTGTGCCCCTGCGGCAGCGGCCTGCGCGCCATCCGCTGCTGCAGCCTCCAGCTCGGCTCGCTGCCGCCGGCCGACGCCACCCGCCATCTCGTTCCTCTGGTGGAACGCGCCATGCAGGCGCACCGCCAGGGTGCCGACGATACCGCCGAACGCCTGTGCCTGGACGTGCTGGAACTCGCGCCCGACCGGCCCGGCGCACTGTCCGTGCTGTACGAAATCCGCAAGGCGCAGAACAACCACAGCGCGGCCGAGGCACTGCTGCGCCGCATCGTCGCGCTCGACCCCAACAACCTGCCCGCCACCAACGAACTGGCGCTGCTGCTGCTGGGCAAGGGCAGCCTGGCGGAAGCCGAACTGCACGCGCGCAACGCGGTGCGCATCGCGCCGGAGAACCCGCAGGCGCACAACCTGCTGGGCATGATCCTCACCGAGGCCAACCGGCCGCAAATCGGCGAGTACCACTACCGCCAGGTGCTGGAGCTGACGCAGCAGCGCGATCCGATCCTGCTGGCCAACCTCGCCTGGAACCTGAAGAACCAGGGCCGCATGGCGGAAGCACGCGCGCTGTACGAGGAATCCATCGCTGTCGCCCCGGACATCCGCCAGACCCTGCTCGGCTTTGCCCGGCTGGAGGAAGCCGACCGCAACTTCGACGCCGCCGACACGCTGGTCACGCGACTGGAGGCGCTGTTCCCCGACGATCCCGGCGTGCGCCTGACCCGCGCCGTGCTGCTTGGCCGCATGCGCCGCTACGACGACGCGGTGGCGGTGATCGATGCCATGGCGTCCGGCGACGCCCGCCTCGGTCCCAACGAGCTCCTGGAGAAAGGCCGGCTGCTCGACCAGCTCGGCCGCTACGACGATGCCTGGGCCGCGTTCGACGAAGGCAAGCGGCTGGCGCGGGAACTTTCCGGCCAGGGCTATCTGGACGACATGGCGCAACAGCAGATCGAGCGCCTGCGCGGCTTCTTCACCGCCGGCCGGCTGCGGCTGCTGCCGCGTGCCTCGGTGCGCGAGGACGTGCCGCAGCCGATCTTCATCCTGGGCTTCCCGCGCTCCGGCACCACGCTGGTGGAGCAGACCCTGTCGGCGCACCCGCAGGTGGCGGCCGGTGACGAACTGCCGCTGATCCACGAGATCAGCGCTATCATGCCGCGCATGCTGGCCAGTCCCCTCGGCTATCCGGAAGCGCTGGCCGAGTTGTGGATGGGCGACCAGCGGGAAGGGCTGGAAAACCTGCGCGACTACTACCTGCAGAAGGTGCGCCAGATGGGCGTGCTGCCACCGCGGCAGGAGGAACGGCGCATCACCCGCTTCACCGACAAGATGCCGCTGAACGAGACGCATCTCGGCCTGATCGCGCTGCTGTTTCCCGCCGCACCGCTGATCCACGTGCTGCGCCATCCGCTGGACATCATGGTGTCCGCCTTCAGCAACGCCTTCACGCACGGCTTCTTCTGCGCCGCCGACCTGGCCACCGCCGCGACCCACTACGTGCGCGTGTTGAACCTGGTGCAGCACTACCGCGGCGAGATGACGCTGCGCTACCTGCCGATCCGCTACGAGGACATCGTGCAGGACCAGGAATCGAGCGTCCGCACCATGCTGGAGTTTGCCGGGCTGCCCTACGATCCGGCGTGCCTCACCTTCCACCAGAACCGCCGCTATGCGCGGACCGCCAGCTACGCACAGGTGGCGGAGAGACTGTACGACCGCTCGGTGGGGCGCTGGAGACACTATCGCCGGCATCTTGAGCCGGTGCTGCCGATTCTGGCGCCGGCGATCGAGACCCTCGGCTACACGCTGGACTGATGGAAACCCAGCCCGTGCGTCCGGCGGCCACCGGCAGCGTGCCGGTGCCGCTGGCGGAAGTGCTGCGCATCGCCGGCGAATACGAACGTGCGGGCCGGCTGCAGGAGTCCCAGCGCCTGCTGCGCCACGTCCTGGAGGCGATGCCGAACCAGGGCGACGCCCTGCATCTCGCCGGGATTGTCGCCTTCCGCCTGGGCGATCCGGCCGCGGCACTGGACTACATGCAGCGCTCGCTGACCCACGGCATCGATACCCCGCTCTACCTGCGCAACATCTGCGAGGTGTACCGCACCCTCGGCCGCCTGGACGAAGCGCTGGAAGCCGCGCAACGCGCCACCACCCTGGCACCCTCCGATCCGCTGTGCCTGCACAACCAGGCGATCATCCACTACCACCGGCTGGAATTGGACGCCGCGCTGGACTGCGCCGGCCGGGCACTGGCGATCGACCCGGGCCTGCCCGGTGGGCATTTCGTCCGGGCCGAGGCCCTGCTGCTGCGCGGCGAAATGGCCGAGGGCTGGGAGGAATACGAGTGGCGCTTCCGCATCGCCAGCGCCGCTCCGTTGATGCCGCCCACCGACAAACCGCAATGGGACGGGTCCGGGTTCACCGGACGTACGCTGCTGCTGATCGCCGATCAGGGCTTCGGCGATGCGATCCAGTTCATGCGCTATATCCCCTGGGTAATGCAGCGCTGTCCGTCCGTCGCGATCGCCTGCAGCGAGGAAGTCAGGCCATTGCTGCGTCAGCTCGCGCCGCAGGCGGTGCTGTTCACCCAGTGGCGGGACTGCCCCGAGTACGCGGCCTTCTGCGCGCTGTCGGGCCTGCCCCGCCTGCACGGAACGCGGCTGGAGTCGGTCCCCGCGCCGGTGCCGTACCTGCATGCCGATCCCGCCTTGGTCGCCCAATGGTCGGCGCGGCTGGATGCGCTGGTGCCAGCCGGATTCCGCCGCGTCGGCGTGATCTGGGCCGGGCGGCCGACGCACAGCAACGACCGCAACCGCTCCGCCCTGCTGGCGGATTTTCGCAGGCTGGGCAATGTGCCCGGGACCGCGCTGCTGGCACTGCAGAAGGGACCGAAGACCGGGCAGGCCGGCGCATGGTTCGGACGCGCGCCGCTGGTCAACCTGGGGGCGGAGATCGGCGGTTACGACGACACCATGGCCATCCTGGCCAACCTCGATTTGCTGGTGACGGTGGACACCTCCGTGGCGCACCTGGCGGGTGCGATGGGCCGCCAGGTGTGGATCATGCTGCCGCGTGCGCCCGACTGGCGCTGGCTGCTCGAGCGCGAGGATTCGCCCTGGTATCCGACGGTGCGGCTGTTCCGTCAGACCACGGTGCGCCGCTGGGACGACGTGTTCGAACGGATCGTCGCAACGCTGCAGGCCGCCGGCCCGACCCGCAAAGGGGGGTAATCCGATCCACCTCCCGCCGCCGCGGCCGAACGCCTCACCTCTCCCGCTTGCGGGAGAGGTCGCGGAGCGAAGCGACGCGGGTAAGGGCGGCTCACCTTGATGCAGTGCGATGAGCCACCCTCACCCGGCTCACTGCGTTCGCCGCGTCGGTCCGCTTCGCGGCCCAACCCCGCACAGCGGGAGAGGTGAGACGCCCGCACCTGGCGGCGGCAGTGGCGCCAGCTCCCGATCGAACCGACGACCCTGGAATTACCCGGATTTCCGCTGCCCTTCGGGCACCATCCCCAAGGCCTGTGCGACCGCGGCGGCGAAGGCCTCCGGCTGATGATCCTGCGCGATCCGCGCCAATGCCGCATCCCGCAGCCGCTGCCACAACGCGGGATCGCGGTGCAGCCGCACGATCTGTTCGGCGAACCCGGCCGGGTCGGTCGCTTCGGCCACCAGCAGTTCCTCCCCCGGCGTCCAGCCGAGCTGGCCGCAGAGCAGGGTGGTCGCGACAACTGGCAGGCCGAAACAGGCAGCCTCATGCACCTTGTACGGCAGGCCGGCGGCGAAGCGGGTGGGCGCGACGAACAGCCGGTGTGAATCATACAGCTGCGTCAGATCGGCCACCGGCCCGCGCAGCGTCACCCGCGGATGCGTCTTGAACCGGTCCATCGACACGCCGGGCGCGACGTGCCCCACCACGGTCAACCGGGTCTCCCAGCGCAGCGCCTGCTCCACCAGAGGCAGGACCTGTTCGACGAACCAGCACAGGCTCTCGTAATTCGGGCTGTCCATGGCATGGATGGCACCGACGAACAGCATGCCGGCGCGACGCTCGAAGGGTCGCCTGGTGGGCTGCGGCGTGCCCATGTGACCGATCACCGAAACCTGCGCGAAGCCGTTGCGGCGCAGGATCGCCGCTTCGGCCTGGTTCACCGCCACGACGTGCTGGCATTCCCTGGCGCTGGCGAATTCGTCACTTACCGCCTGGTCGAGGTCGACAGCAGACTCGCCGCTCAACGCCGCCTGCCCCGCGCTGCGCAGTGCGGCGATCGCTTCCGAATCCAGCACCAGCCGCGGCGGATTGGCTGCCTGCAGCAGGGGTGCCAGCAATGGCCGCACGCGATGCAGGTTGTGTGCGCGCGCGACCCAGACCGTGTCGTAGAAATCCGGCCGCTGCCGGACGAAATCCGCCAGACCGTCCAGGTTGCGGTCGTGCATGACCTCCACCGTGTCGGGCAATTCGGCATAGATGCAAGCCGGATCGAAATGACTGCTGTTCACCGGGAATACGGTCACCCGGCAGCCAAGCGCCGCCATCACCCGCACCAGGTCGTTCGAACGGACGAACCCGGAGCCGATCCGCCGCAGCGGGATGGTGTCCTCCAGGAAGAGCACCCGCTGTCCCGGATCGTTCGTCCGCGCCTTGATCTGCGCGTGCGGCGTGGCGACGGGTTGCGCCTCCAGCCAGGCGGAATGCAGGGTGCGGAACGCATCGCGTTCTCGGAGCAGCATTTGCTCGGAAGGTGCCGGGCTGGAAACGTGCGTGTAGACGGTCAACGCCGGATCGAATTCCACGCGATAGCCGGCCTCGGCCAGCCGGCGGCACAGATCGGCGTCGGCATAGGGGCCGGGAGCGAAGGCGTCGCGAAAACCCTCCAGTTGCTGCAACGGAGCCGCACGCAGCAGCAGGCCGTCGGACGAGCAGGCATCGACGCCGCGGCGGAAGGTCGCCTCGGGCCGCAATGGGTCGGCATCCCGCAGATAGGGCAGGATCGTCGCGTCGCGCCAGACGATGCAGCCGGCTTCGGCCAGGACGCCGAACGACCGGATCACGCGCCCGCAGATCGCGCCGATGTTCGGCTCCGCGCGCATACGGGCCAGCGCGGCGGCCAGGGCCCCGGGCGCCAGTTCGGTATCGTTCCGCAACAGCAGTACGTAGTCGGCCGTGACGGCATACAGACCGGCATTGCGCGCGGCGGAGAGAGTCACCTCCATTTCCAGCGGCAGCAATCGTGCGCCACGCACATAGCTGCCGATGTGGCGCGATTCGTCGGACGAGCCGGCATCCACCAGCACCAGCTCGATTTCACCGGGAAAGGCGGCGCGCAGAGTGGCGAGGGTCAGCAGCGTCTGCGCGAACTCGTCCTTCACTTTCATGATGACGCTCACCGCCGGTGCGGTGCCGCAGGTGAAGTCCAGCGGATTGCGCGTCAGCAGCGGCAGCAGAGCCTGGGCGCGCCGGCGCCAGAGCGTCCGTGCGTGGCCTTCGGTGACGGTTTCCTCCGGCGGCAATGCGGCGTGCAGCCCCTTGCGCCGGCCGATGCGCAGCCAGTGCCAGAACGCGTTGGGCGCCAGCCGCTGTTCCAGGTCCAGGCGCACCTGTTCCTGCGCGGCGTAGTAGTGCAGGTCGATGTCGGGGGCCGGCGCACGCAGCTCCCGGATGCCGTGTTGCAGGAAATGCGCATAGCCGTTGCGGACTTCGCCGCGCCCGATCGCCGCGGCAAGGTCGGCGTTGTGCGTCAGGTAGAAGGGCTCGGAAAAATCCGGCAGCGGGTCGAAGGCGGTCGGCGTGTCATTACACAAATAGTGGTGCAACGCGCACAGCCAGGTGCCGGCGGCGATCGCCTTCGCCACTTCCCGGTAGCGGGCAACATACCAGGCGGGATCGAAATACGCGGCCGTGCGCGGCTCCGGCGCGCGACTGCGGATGCGCCGGAGATAGTGCCGGAATGGGCCGGCGTTGCGCGCCTGCTCTGCTTCTGCCGGCTCCAGTTCCTCGCAGTACAGCCGGGGGTTGAAGAACAGATGGCCGATGCGCTGCTCGAAATCGCCATGCCGCAGGTAATGGTCGTAGCCGTTGGCCAGTTCCGCACGGTCGAGGGCGGCGTTGGAGATATCCGGGTAGCGCCAGCGGTAATGCGCCTCGTCGAACAGCCAGTGCGGCGAGCGGTTGCGAAAGCCGCCGCGGCAATAGGAATCGAAAGCCGAACCGGCCTCGCCCGCCCGTACCGCCGACGCCGCGTCCGGATAGGTCTGCCGGTACCAAGTCTCGTCGAACAGGATGTTCGGCGAATGGCCGAGGCCCTGGCCATGCTCCAGGTACCAGGCCAGTGCCGCGGCGGGTGAGCGATCGGTCAGCCGATCGGCAACCTCGGGATAGGCGGCCAGGTACCAGTCAGCATCGAACACCGCCCAGGCCACCGCAGTTTCGCCCGGCAACCGCAGGCGCTCGGAAACCGGAAGGTCGGCAAGGGGCATCTGCGGACGGTCTCGTATTTGCGACCGGGCGGTTATACACGCCGGGCGCGGTACAGCACGCCATTCCGCTGCATTGCCGCGATTTCATCCTCGGAATAACCGTGCTGCTTCAGCACCTCGTCGGCATCCTGGGCGAATTTCGGCGGCGGCCGGCGGGTACCGCCCGGCGTGCGGGAAAACTTTATCGGCGTGCCGATACCCTTGTACCAGCCCAGTTCGGTGACCATCTCCCGGTGCTCTGTGTGCGGCGCGGCGGTGGCTTCATCCGCGTACAGCACCGGACCGGCGGGTACGCCGTTGCGGATCAGCTTCAGCGCCAGCTCGTGTCCGTCCTGATCGGCAAACGCCCTGGCGAGTTCGGCGCCCAGCGCGGTGCGGTTGACGTTGCGTTCGCCGTTGTTGGCGAAGCGGGGATCGTCGGCGAGGTCCGGCCGGTCGATCAGCGCGCACAGCTTGCGGAATTGCCCGCTGTTGCCGCTGGCGATGAAGATCTCGCAGGTGCGGGTCGGGTATTTGTCGTACGGCACCAGGTTCGGGTGCGGATTGCCGGTCCCGGCCGGGCGCTTGCCGTTCAGGAAGAAGTTGGCCGCCTGCGGATGCAGCAGCGACATGCCGCAATCGTACAGCGTCATGTCCAGGTACTGGCCATGTCCGGAGTGGTTGCGTTCGTGCAGCGCCATCAGAATGCCGATCGCGGAGTACAATCCCGTTCCCATATCCACCACCGCCGCGCCGAGCCGCATCGGGCCGGTTGCGAGGTCGCCGTTGACGCTCATCAGGCCGGTCATCGCCTGCAGGATGGCGTCGTAACCCGGCAGCCCGCCCAGCGGACCGTCGCCGCCGAAGCCGGAGATGCGGCAGTGGATCAGGCCGGGAAAGCGTTGGGACAGCGCATCGTAGCCGATGCCCCATTTCTCCATGGAGCCGGGCTTGAAGTTCTCGATCAGCACGTCGGCGTCCTGCAGCAGGCGCAGCAGCACCGCCTGGCCATCAGGCTTGCTGATGTCCAGGGCGATGGCGCGCTTGTTGCGGTTGACGCCGATGAAGTAGCTGGCGTCGTCCTCATGGAACGGCGGGCCCCAGTCGCGCACTTCGTCGCCCTGCGGCGGCTCGATCTTGATCACGTCTGCCCCATGATCCGACAGGATCATCGTGCAGTACGGACCGCCGAGCACGCGGGTCAGGTCGATGACCTTGATGCCGGCGAGGGCGCCGGCGGAGCGGGCCAGGCCCTTGCCCTGGGCCTTCGGGGGGATGGTTGCGTCCATGCCGGCGCGTTTAGCATTCCCGCGTGAGCGGGGGGAGAGGCGCCGATCCCATGCCTCCCGTTTCTGCGTGTTCCCGCCGCTGCGTGTTCCCGTCGCTGCGTCCCCCGTCGCTGCGTCTCCCCGTCGGTGAGTCTCCCCGTCCGTGCGTCTCCCCGTCGGTGCGTCTCCCTGTGTCCCAGTCTCCCCGTCGCTGGCGGTGCGGGCAAAAAAACCCCGGCACTTGGCGGGCCGGGGCAGTTTTGGGGAATGTGTAGGAGAAGCGCATGCAAAGTGCCGCTTTCTGCGCACGGCGGCACTGATCTATGTCAACCGCTGGTCTGTGTGCGATGAAGTCGCTTCCGCCGGCCGCTCACCCGCCGGAGTCGCGCCCCGGCGGCGGTGGCATGCGCGAGGTGGACGGCGCCGCACCGCCCGGCGCCTTCATCAGCACGAATCCCGACCGCTCCAGGTGCCGCACCAGCCGTTCGGCGGTGATGCGCGCCATGAAATCGTCGGCCTGGTGCACGCGCTTGCGGCCTTCATAGCGGAGGGCAAAGGCCAGGGCCTCGGCGATCTCGCCGGGCTGGGCGGGGCGAAGCGGCGTATCGGGCATGGCTGATGCTACGCCACTCCACTGGAACGAGGCAAGAACATCCAACCCAGGTCGCCGAACCGCCGGAGGCGCAGCATTGCCATCGCCGGCGGCCGCCGCGGCGGCCACCGCCGCCCGCATGGCGGTACCGGTCGGGCTGCCGCACCGGATGGTGACACGAAGGCCGGTTGCGCAACCGGCCGGCGCAGCGCGAAGGTTCGGCATGATCTCCACCCGTTTGCACGGCGTCATCGACTACGGCGTGGCCGCGCTGTTCGGCCGGCTTGCCGCGATCAGGACACTGCCCCCGCCGGTGCGCGCCACATTCGGCGCCACCGGCGCGTATCACGCCGCCTACGCCCTGCTGACCGACTATGAGGCGGGGCTGCATCCAACCTTCAGCATGCGCCACCACCTGCTGCTCGATGCGCTCGGCGCCGCGGCGCTGATTTCGGCGGGGGTGCGGCTACCGCGGCTGCCGCCTGCCGCGCGGATCATGCTGGTCGCCGCAGGCGTGGCGGAGGGCGCGGTGATCGCCTGCAGCAGCGCCACGCCGCGCAGCGGTCCGGGTTCGGAGCTGCGCCTGGCGGGACGCATGCTGGGATTCGCCGATCCTCGGCAGGAGACCGTGGGCGAGCCGCCGCTGGACGTGCTGAAGCCGGTCGCCCGGGACGTGTTCATCGTGGACAGCATCATGCGCGGGCCGTTCGGCCTGATGCTGCCGGTGCGCATGACCGTCATCCGGCTGGAGGGCGGCGATCTGCTGCTGCACTCGCCGACCCGCCTGACGCCGGAGCTGCGGCACGCGCTGGAGCGGCTCGGGCGCATCCGCCATTTGGTGGCGCCGGACAGCGCCCACTGGAGTTTCCTGCCGCAATGGCAGGCCGCCTTTCCCGAGGCGACGAGCTGGGCCGCGCCGGGGCTGCGCGCCCGCCGGCCGGTGCGGCGCAGCGGCGTCCGGCTGGATCGCGACCTGAGCGAGACGACACCCCCAGGCTGGGAGGGCATCACGCTGATCATGCTGCCGGGCGGATTCGGCTTCCGCGAGGTGGCGCTGTTCCACCAGCCGACCGGCACACTGGTGCTGACCGACGTGGTGCAGAACATGCGGCCGGAGCAGGTGCCTGCGGCGATTCGGCCGCTGGCGGCGGCACTGGGCCAGGTCGGCTCGGGCGGCAAGGCGCCGATTTACCTGCGCGCGGTGCTGACCCTGCGGCGGCGTGCGGCGGCGCGGGCCGCTCGGCGGCTGCTGGAACTGCGGCCGCAGCGGGTGGTGTTTGCCCACGGCGCGTGGTTCGAGCGCGACGGCAGCATCGCGCTGCGCCAGGCGCTGGAATGGTTGGTGGGAAAGCGCGGGTAGCCCTCGCGTCCCGCGCGGAGGCCATGAGGCCCAGCAAGGGGCCACGTGCACCGTCCGGGTTGCATGGTGCGCGAACCCGTGCGGTGCACCGGTTTTCCATCGATTGCGCCACGGGTGGTGTCGAGAGCAAATTAACTTGGCCGGTTTATGTGACACACGATGTGGCCGCTCGTTCCTGCTTCGTCCGACGGAGGAGCGGTGTCTCCATCGAGCATTTCCTGGTGAGACTGTCAGGACCATT
>Ga0187809_10001639_pt1 | contig 10163 bp, 8 predicted proteins | sample NC_wetland_sal_i_8_FD_132415 | JGI IMG/M metagenome (GOLD analysis project Ga0187809, IMG submission 132415) | Wetland sediment microbial communities from Neuse River Estuary, North Carolina, USA - ASW_4 | ecosystem: Environmental > Aquatic > Freshwater > Wetlands > Sediment | place: USA: North... | reverse complement strand
CCGTGCGCAGGACGACGGCATTGCCGCTCTTCAGCACCTGCGACGCCACGTCGACGGCGACGTTGGGCCGCGCCTCGAAGTTCGCGCCGACGACGCCGACCGAAATGCGCCGCTCGGCGACGCGCAGGCCGTTCGGAAGCGTCCACTCGCGGACGTCGCGCTCGATCGGCGGTAGCTCCCTGGTCGCGCGCAGGCCGTCGGCGATCGTCCGCAGCCGCGCATCGTCGAGCCGCAGGCGGTCGCGCGCGCCCGCGTCGAGATCGACGGCCGCGTCGACGTCGAGCGCGTTCGCGGCGAGGATCTCGTCCGCGCGGTCCTCGAGCAGCCCGAGGGCGAGCTCGAGGGCGGCATCGACGCGCGCGTCCGTCAGCCGCGACAGCGCGGCTCTCGCTGCGACCGCCTCGGCGCGGACGACGTCCATGCCGAGACTGTACGCGCCGCTCGTTGACCGGTTTTCCGAGTTGTCCGGCCGGGGGCGCGTGTAGTCTCCCTCGCACGCGGATGGCCATGGAGCCGCCGCGGGGGCAGTGTCGCCTCAGGTCTCGTGGAGACCTGGGGCTTTTTTGTTGGTCCGACCGAAGGAGCGAGCCGTGCTGGGAGCAGGATGGGCATACCTCAACTCGGGCGACAACGCCTGGCAGATGACCGCCGCGACGTTCGTCGGGTTGATGAGCGTGCCCGGCCTCGTCGTCCTGTACGGCGGCGTCATGCAGAAGCGCTGGTCGGTGAACAGCATGATGCTCGCGTTCGTCGCGTTTGCGATCATCCTCGTCGAGTGGGTGCTGTTCGGGTTCAAGATGGGCTTCGGCACCCCGTGGCACGGCCTGTCCCACTCCGGGTTCTTCGGCAACTTCATCGGCCAGCCCGGCAGCGTGCTCGGACACAACGCGCTGCAGGGGCAGGGGAACGTCCCCGCGCTCGGCGCGGCGGGGAAGATGACGTTCCCGCAGTCTTCGCTCGTCTACTTCCAGTTCGTCTTCGCGGCGATCACGCCGATCCTCATGCTCGGCTCCGTGCTCGGACGCGTGAACTTCAAGGCGTGGATCCCGTTCACGCTCCTGTGGGGGAGCTGCATCTACACCGTCAACGCGTTCCTCATCTGGGGCGGCGGCTGGTTCGCGCAGAAGGGCGCGGTCGACTTCAGCGGCGGCTACGTCATCCATCTCTCCGCCGGCGTGTCCGGATTCATCGCCGCCGCGGTGATCGGGCCGCGTCTCGCACGCGACCGCGAGATCGACGCGCCGAACAACCTCGCCATGGTCGCGGTCGGCGCCGGCCTGCTCTGGCTCGGCTGGAACGGCTTCAACGGCGGCGACCCGTACAACGCCGGTGCGGACGCCTCCGCAGCCGTGCTCAACACGAACCTCGCGACCGCGATCGCGTTCCTCACCTGGCTCGCGTGCGACTACGCGACGAAGCGCAAGCCCTCGCTCATCGGCAGCGTGAACGGGATGATCGTCGGCCTCGTCGCGATCACGCCGGCGGCGGGATTCGTCAACGGCTACGGCGCGATGGCGATCGGCGTGATCGCATCGGTGCTCGTGTACGTCGCCTACAACTACCTCGCGCTCCTGCGGCCCTTCCGCAACGTCGACGACACGCTCGGCGTCGTCTACACGCACGGGTTCGCAGGGCTCTTCGGCGGCCTCCTCACCGGTGTGCTCGCCGACTCGGCGATGCAGGTCGTCCCCGGCTTCTCCGTCACGGGCGGGTTGCACCTGCTCAAGTGGCAGGCGCTCGCCGGCGGGTGGGTGATCGTCTTCTCCGCGGCAGGCACGTTCGTCCTCCTCAAGCTCGTGGGCGTCTTCGTCCCGTTGCGGATGAGCGAGGCCGAGATGGAGATCGGCGACCTCGCCGTGCACGGCCACGAGGTGTATCCATCCGACATCCCGTCGCTCGCATTCCCGCACGGGCTCCCCGAGGGAGCGGTGGCGGCGGTCCCGGCGCCGCAGACGTGACGACGCTCATCGTCTCCTACGACGGGACCGACAACGACCGCGACGCGCTCGCGCTCGGCCGAGTCTTGGCCGGCGCGGGCGCGGCGCTCGAGCTCGCGTACGTCGCGCACCGCAGCGAGCCCGAGCCGGACTCCCCGACCGACGTCCCGTTCCACGTCGTCGACAATCCGTCCACCGCAGAGGGACTGCGCGAGCTCGCGATCACGCGAGGCGCGGAGGTGATCGTGTTCGGCTCCGAGTACCGGACGGCGCGCGGCCACGTCGACCCGCAGGCGACCGCGAAGCGGCTGCTCGACGGCGGTCCGGTCGCGCTCGCACTCGCGCCGGCCGGCTATGCCGAGAGCAACCACAAGCCGATCCGCACGATCCGGGCGGTGAGCGAGGACGGCGATCCCTGCGCACGCGAGACCGCCGAGACGCTCGCCGCGCGGCTCGGGGCGGAGGTCGTCTCGAGCGGCGACGCGGATCTCGTCGTCGTCGGCTCCAAGCCCGGGACGGTGAACGGGCGCGTCACCGTCAGCGCGGCGGCGGAGTACCTGATCGAGCTCGCGGGCGCCCCCGTCCTCGTCATTCCACGCGGTGTCGCACTCCATTTCCACGCGTGACCGGCGGCTGATCGCGCTCGCGGCGGTCCTCGTCGCGCTGTCGCCGGCGCTCGTCCTCCTCAGCGGCGGGAGCCGGCACTCGCCGCCGCCGAACTGCGTCACGCGGCTGGAAGCCGGCGTCATGGGCGGCGTGACGCACACCATGTGCGCCACGCCGCCGTAGCCGTTCCTATGACTTCCAGTGCCAGTCTTCGATGTTCCAGGTCGGCCCGATGAGGGACGGGTTGTTCACCATCCCGAGCAGGGACGACTTGTAGATCAGCGGAGCCGGCCGCTGGTAGAGCGGGAAGACCGGAACGCTGTCGGCCATGAGCTTGTCCGCCGCCTGGAAGTCGGCGGCGCGCTTCGCCGGGTCGAGCTCCGCGTTGCCGGCCTTGATGAGCTGGTCGACCTTGTGGCTACAGTAGCCGGTCCAGTTCGCGGCGCCCTGGCAGCGCCAGTTGTCGTACCAGTCACCCGGGTCGCCGCCGGTGATCTCGGCGAGCTCGGCGACGTCGAAGCCGCCGGACGGAAGGCCGGACGAGCCGAAGATCACGTTGGCGGGGATCGGGTTGTCGTTGACCTGGATGCCGATCGACTTCATCTCCGCCTTCGCGATCGCCTCGGACGTCGCACGCGGCGTGTTCCCCGACGTCCACGACCAGCTGACGACCGCCGGCAGGCCGGAGCACTGCCAGATCTTCGTGTTGCTCGGGTCGACCGAGGACGGGCCGCCGGTGCAATGCGCCTTCAGCAGAGCGAGAGCCTTCTGCGGGTTGAAGTTCCACTTCGAGAAGTCCGGCTTGTACGCCGCCTCCGTCGAGTAGTAGATGGCATTGTCCATCGGCTTCGTGTTGCCCGCGAGCGAGCCGTAGATCGTGTTGATGATCGACTGGCGGTCGAGCGACATCGCGATCGCCTCGCGGAACCACGGCGCGCGGAGGAGCTTGTTCGACGAGCCTCTCGTCACGCTTGCAGCAGCCGGAGCGTTGCCCTCGCGGAACTCGATGTGCTCGAAGTAGTAGCCCGGGATCTGGTTGAACGTGATCCCCGGCGTGTTCTTCAGCGGCTGCAGATACAGGCCGAACGTCGGATCGATGGCGTCGACCTCGCCGCCGCGCATTGCCTCTTCCTCGGAGTTCGTGTCGGCGATGAGCTTGAAGTCGACCTCCTGAACCGCCGGCTTGTGCCCGTAGAAGAACGGGTTCGCCTTCAGCGTCGAGCCCTGCCCCTTCGTGTAGTTCGAGAGGTAGTACGGGCCGTCCGACACCGGCTTGCCGTCGCTCCCGCAGATGCAGTTCGTCCAGATCTTGTTGAAGTCCAGACCCTGCAGCGCGAACGACGGGAAGATGCCCGAGAAGAGGCTCTGCCAGTTCGCGTACGGACCGCACGGATAGTCGGTCGAGCAGTTCTTCGTCCTCCAGAAGAACGTGACCTGCTTGTCGCCCTTGTGCGTGTAGTGCGTCGGGTCGAGGTTGCTGTACCCGGTCCGCCCGGACGAGTTCGTGTTCGGGTCGTCGATCTTCTGGAGCGTGTACAGAAAGTCCTTGTAGGTGACCGGGACCTTCTTGCCGCCCCAGTACCAGTACGCGTTCGGGCGGATCGTGTAGGTCACGCCCTTTGCGTTGGCGCTTGCCGCCGATGCGACGTCGAGCACCCACTGGCCCTTGTTGTTCAGGTTGAAGGCGCCGCGGGTGGTCTCGTTCGTGCCCATCTGCGCTGCCCAGAACTCGTTGCAGCAGGCGAGCTGCACGTTGAAGCCGTCGATGTCCTGTTCGGCGCCGAAGACGACGACGCTCGCGGCCTGCCGGCCGGCGGTCGTCCTCGGCACCTGCGCCCACGCCTGCGCGAACGGCGCAGCCGCGGGCGTTCCTCCGGTCACGCGTGCGGTGCCGGCCGGAGCCGTCGACGCCGCGAGCAGAAGAATGGTGGCCGTCGCTGCCGCGAGGCCGAGGCGCTTGCGCATGTGTGTCCCTTTCTCTCGGAGCACGGCGGGGAGTGGGTTGCTCCCCGCCGCCGCGCCGAGACATCGGAGGGGTTTCGATGGGTCGCTGCGCCTCGAACGTAGGGGCGATCTTTCGCGCTGCGCTTCCACGTTCTTGCTCTTTTTCTGCGCGCCAACTTCGACGCGTTTCCCGTCGTCCTAGTGTCAAATGATCGTGCGGCAGCTCTACTCGAGCGCGCTTGTCGGCATCGCCGAATGTCTCCATCCCGTGGGTGACGAGACCTGGAACAGGACGGTCAGCGTGGTGAGTGAAGTGCCGCTGATCGTCTTCCCGCGCGTGCCCGTGCTCATCACGCACGTCGACGACGAGCCGATGCTCGCGGACCCGACGGTGGCGATGCTCTACAACCCGCAGGCGCTCTACTCGCGTGAGCGGCGCAGCGAGCGCGGCGACCATTACCTCGAGCTGCAGCTCGGCGACGAGCTGCTGGAATCGCTCGAGGCGGAGCTCCCGCCGGTGCTGCGCGACGGCCGCTGGATCGTCTCGCGCGCGCGGGCGGACCGCGTCGTCTATCTGCACCAGCATCTGCTCGCACGTCATCTCGACGCAGAGGCGTCGCCGGATGCCCTGCTCGTCGAGGAGACGGCGCATCGCGTCGCGCGGGGAGTGCTCGCGGACGCAGGGGAGCGCGGGGCGCCGCGGCGGGCCCCGACGCGGCAGCGTCACCGGCAGATCGCGGAGGAGGCGAAGCAGGAGCTGGCGGCGTCGCTGAAGGGGCCGATCGGATTGCAGGAGCTCGGCCGGAAGCTCGGCCAGTCACCGTTCCACCTCGCGCGCATCTTCCGTCAGGAGACCGGCTACTCGCTGCACGAGTACCGGCAGCAGCTGCGGCTGCGGCTGGGGCTGGAGCGGCTCCGCGACTCGGCCGGGTCGCTCACCGCGCTCGCGCTCGACCTCGGCTTCGTCAGCCACAGCCACTTCACGACGGCGTTTCGACGCGAGTTCGGGCTGCCGCCGTCGGCGGTGGGCAACCTGCGCGAGACGCGCCGCATCCTCGAAGCGGCGCGGCCGCTGCCGGGCCTCACGCGCAACGCCTACTGGCTCTGACTACAGGTGCGCCGCGACGGCCTTCGCGAGGACGACGACGTCGGCCTTGATCTTCGCCGCGTTCACCGCCGGCCCGCCGAAGTTCACGAAGACGCCCTGCGCGCTCGCGACGGTATTGCCCTTGAGAAGCTCGATCGACGTCGTGTGCGGGTTGTAGAAGGCGGCGTTGCCGACGCCGGTGACCTTGACCGCGCCGGGAATCGACTTGGCCGCGATCTTGTACGTCGCCGCGCTCTGACCGGGCGTGATGAACACGATCGCGTCGCCGTCGATCCCGAGGTTGGACTTCTTGACGTGGAACTTGCAGACGGGAGCGCTCGGAAGGCTGTTGTCGACCTTGCCTGCGGCGACGCTTCCGCCGAACGCGGCTTTCACCTGCGCGACGGTGACGAGCTTGCACGGGTTGCTCGGCCTCGCCGCACTTGCGGAGGCGGCGAGCACGAGTGCAACGAGGAGGACCGCCCCCCGAGTCATGGCGCGATCTTACGCTCGGGGAGCGGTCCTGCAAAGGCCGGCTACGACTGCGGCTCGACGATGATGAGCGAGTTGCCGTCCGGATCGCGGACCCAGAACATCGGCGGGACGGGGCCGCCGAAGCGCGTGACTTCCTCGTCGACGTCTGCGCCGGCCGCCTTCAGCGCGGCGTGGTCGGCATCGACGTCGGTCGTGTCGATGCAGATCCCGGTCTGGCTGCCGCTGGCCGACTGCCCCTGGGGCGGCGGAGCAATCGCGATGGTCGTCTCCCGGCCGGGGACGGCGACCTCGACCCACCGCATGCCCGGCCCCATCGGGACGTCGACGACCTTCTCGAGCCCGAGCGTGCCGACGTAGAACTCGAGCGCCCGGTCGGTGTCCGCTGCGGTGACGCACACGCGGCCGACCTTCGTGAGATTGAGCTGTGCTGCGACCTGCGACATCTGAGCGCCTCCTGCTCGCGTGGTGACTACCTCTTCGACGGCGCGCAGCCGGAAAAGTCATCGGCCTTCGGTTGACTGGTGGTTCAACGGGGTGGTTGGATAGGTGGCGCCGCCACGAGAAGGGAGAAGATCATGCCTCGCCGCTCGCTCGCCCTCGCCGTGCTCGTCGTCGCAGTCATCGCCGCGGTCGGCGCCGGTGCCACCTCGGCCGACCCGGTCAACGGCTCCGACGCGAACGGCACGTACCTCGCGCTCGGCGACTCGGTCGCGTTCGGCTACGTGCCGCCGAACGCCGTCCCGGCGCCGAACTATCTCGATGCGCATTCCTTTGTCGGCTATCCCGAGCTCCTCGCCCAGCGGTTGAACGAGCGCGTCTCGAACGTGTCCTGCCCGGGGGAAACGACCGCGAGCCTGCTCGTCGCCGGTGCCCCGAGCAACGGTTGCGAGAACTCGCCCGGTTCTCCTGTCGGCTACGCGACGCTCTACCCGCTGCACGTCCAGTACCAGGGCACGCAGATGGCGTACGCGCTCCACTATCTCGCGGCCCACAAGCACACGCAGCTCATCACGATCGACGTGGGGGCGAACGACGCCTTCCTCTGCCAGGAGACCCAGGGCGCTCAGTGCGATCTCAGGGCCGTGGGCACCGAGATCGGGACCAATCTCGCATCGATCTTCTACGACCTGCGCGTCGTGGCGGGTTACACCGGCCGCATCGTCGCGTTGTCCTATTACTCGTTGAGCTACACCGATCCGACGCAGCTCGGCGGCGCGCTGTTCCTCAATTCGATCATCCAGTCGGTCGCGGCCGCGAGCGGCGTGACCGTCGCCGACGGCTTCGACGCGTTCGGCGCGGCCTCGGCGACGTCGGGCGGCGACCCGTGCCAGGCGGGGCTGCTCATCAAGCTGCCCGACGGCACTTGCAACATCCACCCGTCGCCGGTCGGCCATCGAGTGCTCGCGGCGGCGATCGCCGCGGCCATCGGAGCGTGACAGCGAGAGGCCGCGCCAGCAGCCTCTCTGCTGAAAGCTGAACGGCCGGAGCCTACGATGGCGGGGTGATCCTGCTCGAACGCGACGCGCCCCTCGCCGTGCTCGAGGAGGCGCTCGCTTCGGCACGCGCGGGGCGCGGCCGGCTTGTCTTTCTCTCCGGCGACGCCGGCATCGGCAAGAGCGCCCTCGTGCGTCTCTTTCTAGCCCGGTCCGGCGAGAAGATCCTCGCGGGCGCGTGCGACGGGCTGCGCACGCCGCGTCCGCTGGGACCGTTCGTCGACATGGGCATCGAGCGCGAATCGGCGCGCGCGGTATTCGACGGACTCGTCGAGGAAGTGCGCGCCGGCGCCACGCTGATTGTCGAGGACGCGCACTGGGCCGACGAGGCGACGCTCGACGTCATCGGCCTCCTCGGTCGCCGCATCGAGCAGCTCGGGGCGCTCGTCGTCGTCACCTACAGGGCCGACGAGCTCTCGCGCACGCATCCTCTGCGCATCGTCCTCGGCGATCTCGCGACGGCTCCGGGCATCGTGCGGGTTCACCTCGAGCCGCTGTCGGCCGACGCGGTTGCGGCGCTCGCCGCGCCGCATGCCATCGACGCGGACGACCTGTACGCGAAGACAGCCGGCAATCCGTTCTTCGTGACCGAGGTGCTCGAGGGCGGAGGGCTCGCCGTTCCGGCGACGATCCGCGACGCGGTCCTCGCGCGCGCGGCGCGTCTTTCGCCGTCCGCGCGGGATCTCCTCGACGCCGTCGCCGTGGTTCCCCAGCACACCGAGCTCTGGCTGCTCGGCGCAATCGCGCCCGGCTCGCTCGACTCGCTCGACGAATGCCTCGGGTCAGGGATGCTCCGCAGCGAGGAGCATGCCGTCGGGTTCCGGCACGAGCTCGCACGGATCGCAGTCGAGGAGTCGATCAGCCCGCACATTCGCGTCGGCCTGCACCGCCGCGCCCTCGGCGCGCTGCGGGAGCCGCCTACCGGTGAGCCCGATCTCGCCCGCCTCGCACATCATGCGGACGCGGCGGCCGACGCGAATGCCGTGCTCGAGCTCGCACCGCCGGCCGGGGCGCGTGCGGCCGCTGCCGGTGCGCATCGCGAAGCCGCGGAGCACTACGCGCGGGCGCTTCGGCATGCGGGTGGGCTGTCGGCGGCCGAGCGTGCCGAGCTGCTCGTTCGCTACTCGTACGAGTGCTACGTCACCGGCCGCTTCGACGAGGCGCTCACCGCGGGCCGAACGGCGTGCGAGCTGTGGCACGAGCTCGGCGACCGGGTCGCCGAAGGCGATGCGCTGCGCGCGCAGTCGCGTCTCCTGCGCTTCGTCGGCCGCACGGACGAGGCGGCTCGCGCGGGACGTCAAGCGGTCGCCATTCTCGAGCCGCTCGGGCCGGGCCACGAGCTCGCGATGGCATACGCGAACATGTCGCACATCGCGGTCACCGCCGACGACGCGCTGGCAACGCTCGAGTGGGGCGCGCGTGCGCGGGAGCTCGCCGAGAGCAGAGGCGACGTCGAGGTGCTCGTCTACGCGCTGACGAACATCGGCATCGTCGAGTTCCTCGAGGGCAATCCGGACGGCGTCGCGACGATCGAGCGAAGCGCGCGTTTGGCGCACGATGCTGCGCTCGACGAGCACGCCGGGCGAGCGCTGCTCAACCTCGTGTGGTGGCCGCTGCGTCAACGTGAATACGAGCTCGCGGCGCGTCACCTCGGACAGGGGCTCGCGTACTGCGACGAGCGCGGCCTCGATCTCTGGCGGCTGTTCTTCATCGCGTGCCGCTCGCGGCTCGAGCTCGACGGCGGCAACTGGGCCGACGCCGGGGAGTCGGCGGCGCTCGTGCTGCGCGATCCGCGCACGTGGCCGGTGCCGCGCGTCTTCGCGTTGTCCGTGCTCGGGCTCGTGCGGGCGCGGCGGGGAGATCCCTCGGTCCACGAGCCGCTCGAGGAGGCGCACGCGCTGGCGGAGCCGACAGGCGAGCTGCAGCGCATCGGTCCCGTTGCGGTCGCCCGCGCGGAGGCGGCGTGGCTCGACGGCGACGATGCGGCGGTCATCGAGGTGACGGATCGCGCGCTCGAGCTGGCGCGGCGGCGTGCCGCCTGGTGGGTCGTTGGCGATCTCTTGCGCTGGCGCCGCATGGCGGGAGCGCGCGATGCGGTTCCTCCGGAGGTGCCCGCCCCGTATGCGGCCGAGCTGTCCGGGGACCCGCGGCGCGCCGAGGAGCTGTGGACCGGGCTGGGCTGTCGTTACGACGCTGCGATGGCGCTCGCCGAAAGCGACGATGTCGATCTGTTGCACCGCGCACTCGCCGAGCTCCGCGAGCTCGGAGCCGAGCCGGTCGCTGCCATCGTCGCGCGCCGCATTCGCGACCGCGGTGGTCGCGGCATCGCGCGCGGCCCGAGACCGTCCACGCGGGCGAACCCTGCCGGCCTGACGTCACGTGAGCTCGAGGTGCTGCAGCTCGTGGCCGAGGGCCTTCGCAACGCCGAGATCGCCGCGCGGCTCACGTTGTCCGAGCGGACGATCGACCATCACGTCTCCGCGATCCTGCGGAAGCTCGCGGTGAAGACGCGCACGGAGGCGAGCGCCGAAGCCGTTCGGCTCGGGCTCTCCGGCCAACTTCGGTAGCGCCTGTTCCGAATGTGGGCAGTTCCGCCGATGT
>Ga0187809_10001638_pt1 | contig 10164 bp, 6 predicted proteins | sample NC_wetland_sal_i_8_FD_132415 | JGI IMG/M metagenome (GOLD analysis project Ga0187809, IMG submission 132415) | Wetland sediment microbial communities from Neuse River Estuary, North Carolina, USA - ASW_4 | ecosystem: Environmental > Aquatic > Freshwater > Wetlands > Sediment | place: USA: North... | reverse complement strand
GCCAAGAAGGCCAAGGGCACCACCAACGACCTCGACCTTGACGCCGACGACTTCCAGACGCTCGTCGAGACCTACAAGGGCATCATCAAAGACAACACCGGCCGCGACTTCCCGCAGGAGCCCCGCGAGCAGCTCGACCTCGCGGTCAACGCCGTCTTCGACTCCTGGAACGGCGAGCGCGCGCGCCTCTACCGCCGCCAGGAACGCATCCCCGCCGACCTCGGCACCGCCGTCAACGTCGTCACCATGGTGTTCGGCAACATCGGCCTCGACTCCGGCACCGGTGTCTGCTTCACCCGTGACCCCGGCTCCGGCGACCAGGGCATCTACGGCGACTACCTGCAAAACGCTCAGGGCGAGGACGTCGTCGCCGGCATCCGCAACACCGTTCACCTGAACGAGCTCGAGAACATCGACAAGCCCGCCTATGACGAGCTGCTCGCCATCATGGCCAAGCTCGAGAAGCACTACAAAGACCTGTGCGACATCGAGTTCACCATCGAGCGCAACAAGCTTTGGATGCTGCAGACCCGCGTCGGCAAGCGCACCGCGGGGGCGGCGTTCCGCATCGCCACCCAGCTGGTCGACGAGGGCCTCATCGACATGGACGAGGCGCTCAACCGGGTCACCGGCGCGCAGCTCGCGCAACTGATGTTCCCGCGCTTCGACGAGAAGGCGGCCGGCAACAAGGTGACCAAGGCCGTCAACGCGTCGCCGGGCGCCGCGGTCGGCAAGGCGGTCTTCGACTCCGCCACCGCCGCCGAATACGCCGCCCGCGGCGAGCAGGTCATCTTGGTGCGTCGCGAGACCAACCCCGACGACCTGCCCGGAATGATCGCCGCGCAAGGGATTCTGACCGCCCGCGGCGGCAAGACGAGCCACGCGGCCGTCGTCGCGCGCGGCATGGGCAAGACCTGTGTGTCGGGCGCCGACCAACTCGACGTCGACGTCAAGAACAAGCGGTTCACCGGCCCGAACGGCGAGGTCGTCAACGAGGGCGACGTCATCTCGATCGACGGAACGAGCGGTGTCGTCTACCTCGGCGAGGTCCCGGTCGTGCCGAGCCCCGTCGTCGAGTACTTCGAGGGCAACCTCAAGCCGGACGCCGACCCGCTGGTGGCCGCCGTCCACCGCATCATCACGCACGCCGACGGCAAACGCCGGTTGGGCGTCGAGGCCAACGCCGACACCCCGGAAGACGCCCAGCGCGCCCGTCGCTTCGGCGGCGAGGGCATCGGGCTTTGCCGCACCGAGCACATGTTCCTCGGCGAGCGGCGCAAGAACGTCGAGCGGCTGATCCTCGCCCAGGGCGAGGAGGAGCAGCAGGCCGCGCTGGCCGAACTGCTGCCGCTGCAGCGCGGTGACTTCATCGGCATCTTCGACGCGATGGACGGCCTGCCCGTCACGGTTCGGCTGATCGACCCGCCGCTGCACGAGTTCCTGCCCGACGTCACCGAGCTGTCGGTCAAGATCGCGGTGGCCGAGGCCAAGGGTGAGATGGTCGACGACAAGGACCGCGTGCTGCTCGACGCGGTGCACCGGTTGCACGAGCAGAACCCGATGCTCGGGCTGCGCGGCGTCCGGCTCGGCCTGGTCATCCCCGGCTTGTTCGCGCTGCAGGTGCGGGCGATCGCCGAGGCGGCCGCCGAGCTGAAGAAGCAGGGCAAGAACCCGATGCCGGAGATCATGGTTCCGCTCGTCGGCGCGATCCAGGAGCTCGAGGTCGTCAAGGAAGAGGCCGAGGCGATCCTCAAGGAGGTCTACGGCGCCGCCGGCGTCGACGTGCACACCCCGATCGGCACGATGATCGAGGTGCCGCGCGCCGCGCTGACCGCCGGCCAGATCGCCGAGCAGGCCGAGTTCTTCAGCTTCGGCACCAACGACCTCACCCAGATGGGCTGGGGCTTCAGCCGCGACGACGTCGAGGGCTCCTTCTTCGGCCGCTACATGGACCTCGGCATCTTCGGTGTGTCGCCGTTCGAGACGCTCGACCGCGACGGCGTCGGCCGCCTGGTGCGGATCGCCGTCAAGGAAGGCCGTGAGACGCGTCCCGACCTGAAGATCGGCATCTGCGGCGAGCACGGCGGCGACCCCGACTCCGTGCACTTCTGCCACGAGGTCGGGCTCGACTACGTGTCGTGCTCGCCGTTCCGCATCCCGGTGGCCCGGCTGGAGGCCGGCCGCGCCGCGATCGAGACGGCCGGCTCCGACACCCGCTGAGTTCGTTCGGACGACGGCGGGCGGCGCGCTACCTCGCGTCGCCCGCGCCGTCCCCGCCGTCCGCAGCAGACGGTTGTCGGGGCGTCGCGACGGCCAGGGCGACGAGGCACACCGCAAACAGCGCGTACAGCGCCATCCGGCAGCCGTCGACGAAGCGCCACAGGTCTCCGCCGTCCAATCGTCCGAGCGTTCCCGCGTACGCGGCCTGCTTCTCCCTCGGACCAAGCAGCGTGGTGGCCAATGCCAGCGACATTGCGGTGCCGACCACGGTCCCGGTGTTCTGCAGCGTTGACCGGATTCCGTTCGCAACACCCCGCCGCCGCATCGGGACGCCCGACATGATCGAGGCGGTGTTGGCCGGCAGGAACATCCCGCTGCCCACGCCGAGAAGCAGAAGCTCGCCGCACACCTCCAACACCGGCGCCGAAGGCGCAAGCGTCAACGCGAGCAGCAACACGGCGAGCGCGCACAGCGCGAGGCCGAGCCGCGCGAGCCGCGGCGCGCCGTAGCGCGCGATCAGGCGGCCGGACAACGGCGAGGTGAGCATCATGCCGAACGCTGTCGGCATCACTCGCCAGCCGGCCTCAAACGCGTTGAGCCCATCCGCCGCCTGCAAGAACAGCGACACCACCAGCACGACCGCGAACCGGGCCGCGTTGGCCGCGAGCGAGCAGAAATAAGTCGCCGCCCGCATCCTGGTGAGCAGCAGCGACAGGTCGATCAGCGGCTCGCGGCGGACTCGCTGCATCCAGCCGAAGAGCGGCAGCCCTACTACCGCCACCGCGCCGGCCGCGAGCACCAGCGGGTCGGTCCACTCCCGCGCGCCGCCTTCAGACAGCACGACAACCACGCCGCCCAGGGCGAAGAGCGACACCACGCTACTCAGCACGTCGAACCGCTCGCGCTGCGGTGGGCGTGGCATCCGCCGCAGCACAATCAGCCCCCATCCGACGCCGATGAGCCCGGTCGGCACGTTGAACAAAAACACCGACCGCCACCCGAGCCAGGTGACTAGCGCGCCGCCGACGAGCGGGCCGGCGACTTGCGACGCCGAGATGGCGGTAACGTTCATGCCGAGTCCCAAGCCGAGCATTCGCGGTGGGAACGCGTCGACCAACAGCGCCGTGGTGTTGGTGACGACCGACGCCGCGCCGACCGCCTGCAGGGCGCGCAACGCGATGAGCGCACCGGCGTTGGGCGAGAAAGCGCAGCCGAGGCTCGCGATCGTGAACACCAAGAGGCCCGCTATGTAAAGCAACCGGCGGCCCAGCAGGTCCGCGAGCCGACCGAATGCGAGGATCAGCACGGTGGTGACGAGCATGTAAGACAGCAGGATCCAGCTAGCCTCGCTTGGCGTCGCGTTGAAATGCCGGGAGACCGCGGGTAGAGCGACGTCCAGAGTGCTGGAGTTGACCGCCGTCAAGATGACGCCGAGGGTCGTGACAGAGAAGACCCGCCACGCATATCTCATGTCGGCGGCCGAGGTCGCGTCGCCGAGGCGGCTGCCGGAAAGGTCGGTGAGACGCGGGGCGCCTCTGCGCGCCCGAGCCGAAGCCGCACCCAGGCGCTCGCGCGTCGGCGACACCGCTAGGTCGTCGCCTGTCGCCAGGGCGTGATACGGCGCTCGACCCACAGCGCGATCTCGTATAGCGCGTAACCGATGACGAGTGTCCAGAGGATGCCGGCCAGCAAAGACGCGTTGTCGAAGATCGCCTGCTTCTTCACTAGGTATCCGCCAAGGTTCGCGGTCACGAGCAGCAACTCGGCCGTCACGGCGCCGCGCACGGCGCGAGAAATACCAATTGCGGTGCCAGTCGCGATGTGTGCCAACGCCGCGGGGAACAGCACCTTGCGGAAGAACGCGAATCCGTCGACGCGATACGCCCGTGACGCCTCAATCAGGCCTTTTTCCACTTCACGTACGCCGGTCGATGTGCTGATCACGATGACGAGCGCGACGTACGTGAAGATGATGAAGATGCGGCCTCGGAATCCGAGCCCGGTGTAGACGCCGACGATGGGGATCAGCATCGTGACCGGCATCGCGTAGACGGCGTCGACCAGCGGGTCGATGGTGTCCTTTGCCCACGGGAAGAGGGCGATGGCGAAACCGACGACGATGCCGAACACCAGTGAGACAGCCAGCCCGACGGCTACCTCGCCGAGCGTTCCCAACGTGTCGCCGACTAGTCCTTGCGACGTGAGCGCCTTCCACAGCGCCGGAAACACCTTCGTGGGTGGCGGAGTGGCGACATGGGCTGGCTGGCTGCCGTACCACTGCCAGTAGGAGAACATGGCGGCGAGGCTCGCCAGGCGCAGCGCGACCCCGACCAGCCGCTGACGTCGATTCATCGCTATCTCCCTTGTGTTGCCGCTGCTCCCCAGGGCATGAGCTTCCGCTCCAGCACCTTGAGCAGCCCCGCGGAGAGTGCCGCGATCAGGGTGACAATCAAGACCAGCGCGAAGAACTTCGGTAGGTCTCGGTTGAGTCCGAGGTTGTTAAGAGTCAGACCTAGTCCGCGCGTGACCCACAACTCCGCAAGGATCATGCCGCTGAACGCGTTGGCCAGACCCAGCCTGATGCCGGCGATGATGAAGGGGAGTGAGGACGGGATGCTGATCGCGACGGTGCGCTTGAGACGCGAGGCGCCGAACGCGCTGCCCATCGCGTGCAGGTTCTTGTCGACGTGACGCACGCCGGCCGCAGTGTTCAGAACGATGAAGAAGACGCTGAACAAGAAGACGACCGACACCCGAAACGTCATACCGAAGCCGAACAAGATGATGAGCAGAGGCAAGACGGCGGCTAGCGACGTGACGAAGAGCGCCTTCACATACATGCCAACGACGTAGTCGACGAGTTTCGACGAGCCCATCGCCACGCCGACTGGCACACCGACCACTATCGCCAGCGCGAAACCGATCACGAGGTGCACCAGGGCCGCCCACAGATCTCCTAGGCTGCCGTCTCGGGCGAGGTCGTATCCGCCTTGGAGGATCGATTGGATCGTCGGCAGGAAGTACGCGCCAGCCCAATAGGCGCAGATCTCGTAAAGCACCGCGAGCGCGCCCCAGACGACCACGCGACGGAACCACCGTCGATCGCTGAGCCGGGCGAGTGCCGAACGGTCCGCCCGCTCGTCCTGCGACACGTAGGCGTGCGGGCGGGACGCGGCGCCACCCGCGGTCGCCGTCGGGTCGCCACCCGCGGTCGCCGTCGGGTCGCCACCCGCGGTCGCCGTCGGGTCGCCACTCACGATCGCGCTTCGTCGATCGAAGGCTCAGGCACGGCGCTTGGACGAAGGCTGCCGACCTGGGCGCGGAGCGAATCGAGCACCCGGCGGACGAGTTGCGCGAACTCCGGAGTGCCGCGAAGATCGAAATGGCGCGGCCTTGGGAAGTCGACCGGCACCGTGTCGATGATGCGGCCCGGTGTACGGCTCATCACGATCACCCGATCAGCCAAAAAGATGGCCTCCTCGATGTCGTGGGTGATGAACAGCACGGCCTTCTCGGTTTGCAGCCAGACTCGCTCAAGCTCCTCCTGCAATACCAGCCTGGTCTGCGCGTCGACCGCGGCGAACGGCTCGTCCATCAAGAGCATCGCTGGATCGATCGCGAGCGCTCGCGCCAGGCCGACCCGTTGCTGCATACCGCCAGACAGCTGGCTCGGATAAAAGCCGGCGAACCCCGCGAGGCCAACGATGTCGAGCAGTTCAAGCGCCCGCGCGCGGCGCTCCCGCCGGGCCATGCCCTTCGACTCCAGACCGAACTCGACGTTGCGCACGACCGTCCGCCACGGAAGCAGATTCGGCGCCTGGAACACGACGCCGCGGTCGAGTCCCGGCGCCTTGACTGGACGACCGCCGAGGAGAACCTGCCCGCTCTGCGGCTTCTCAAGTCCGTCGACCAGCCGCAGCAGGGTGGATTTGCCGCACCCGCTCGGACCGACGATCGACAAGAACTCACGTGGCCCGACTTCCAGACTCACATCCTGAAGCGCCTGGACGTGCCTGCGGGACTTGCCAGCCGCGCCGAACGATTTGCTGACCCCGCGCACTTCAAGGAACGCGGGCGCCGCGTCTTGCTGCGCCAACGGCTCGGTCATCAGTGCACCTTGACTCTTGTGGGACTCTCTTGGGCCTTTCGGGGCTACGACGAGGCCGCGGCGGAAGCAGGCGCGGACGCGCCACCCAGCTGCTTGAGGGCGGCGTTGATGGGCCTCATGTCGACCACCGCGTCCGGGGTGAGGCGGCCGTCGGCGAGGATCCCTTCCTTCACGCCGAGGTCAACCATGAACTGCATCCGCTTGGTCTCCAGACCAGTGACCTGGGCTGGCCAGAAGTCGTACTTCTGGATCAGCTGCCAGGCGGCCTGGAGCTGGTCGTCCTTCGGCGGCTGCTTGATGAGCTGCTTCACCGCACTGATGAACGTGTCCTGGCTGGCGCGCATCTCCCGGCTGGCCTTGATGATGCTGGCCGACAGCGCAGTCGCCGTGGCTTGGTTCTCGTCGAGCCACTTCTGCGGTGCGGCGTAGACCTCCTTGAGGTAGTCCGGTGCCGACTCGTAGAGGCTGGCCAGGATGTTGATCTCCTTGCCGGCGGCAGATGCCTGGTCCGCCTGCGACTTGTGGACGACGCTGACCTGAACTTGGCCGGCCGCGAGCGCGCTGGCGCGCTCGCCGGACGACTCGATGTCTTGCGTCTTCTTCAGGTCACCCACCAGGAAGCCGGCGTTTTGCGCCACCAGGATCGCGTCCATCGCCGTGCGCGCGGCGCCACCCTGGGAGTCGATGCCGACGACGGCGTTCTTGTCCTTGATGTCCTGCAGCGTCTTGATGTCGCCGACGCCTGCGATGACGTAGTCGTCGCTCAGGCTGTAGGGCTGGAAGATTTTGAATGGCGAACCCTGCGCGATAACCGACAGGTTCGCCATCGTCGAGGCGCCCACCGCGTTCACTTGGCCGGAGAGTGCGGCCTGCACAGCTGTGGCGTGCGACTGGAACACGACGATGTCGTCGCTCGTCATGTTGAGCCCGAAGTCCTTGCCGTATAGCAAAGGACCGGCGATTTGCGGAAGGTATGTGGGCAGAGTCGATGATGACAGCGCGAGCTTCAGTTTTCCGACCTGGCCCCCTCCGCCGCTGGTCGACCCGCCAGCCGCGGGCGTGCCGCTCGGGCCACCGCTCGACTTCGACGAACTGCTGCACGCGCCGAGCACGCCGGCTAGTGGCACAGCCAGCGCCGATACGCCGGCCATCCGGAGGAAGTGTCGCCGATCCATGCCGGTCATGCGTGACTCCTTGTGCGGCTCGAGGGGAGAGGTCTCGCGAAATTTGGATCCAATAGCACGACGGATCCTGCATCCAATTCGGAGGAGTGTCAAGCAACGCGGTGCGTGTTGGGGCATGTGCTCGTTGACTTGTATACAGGATGCAAGTTATCTTTTCGGCTTTCAGTTGCTGAGGGAGCGAACCGCGTGCGCTACGGGTCAGACGTCGTGATCGAGTGGCTGGCCGCGCTCGGCGTCAAGCACGTGGCGATCAACCCAGGCGCCACGATTCGCGGCTTGCACGAGTCGCTCGTGCGCGATCAGCGGCTGGAAACCGTCTTCGCTCTTCACGAGGAGACGGCTGTCGGGATAGCCCACGGGTTCTGGAAGGCGACCGGCTCCCCGATGGCGGTGTTCGTCCATGACCTGGTCGGGCTCCAGCATGCGTCGATGGCGTTGTTCAACGCGACGGTCGACCGCGCGGCGATGCTGGTGATCGGCGGCGCCGGCCCGCGTGACGAGACGAGCCGTCGTCCGTGGTTGGACTGGGTGCACTCTTCCGCCTCGCACAGCGCTTGGGCGCGCGACGTGGTGAAGTGGGCGGCCGAGCCGGCGAGCCTGCTCGGCGTCCGCGACGCTCTGGCCCGCGGCATGCGAACGGCGGTGAGCGCGCCTGAGGGCCCGGTCTACATCTGCGTCGACACCGAACAGCAGGAAGCGTCGGTCTCTGGCGACGCCGGTCTTGGTGAACTGCCGAAGCTGCCGCCCTTCCGGCCCAGGGCAAGCAGCCAAGAAGTGACCGACGTGGCCCGGATGCTCGCGTCGGCGAGTCACCCTGTCATCGTTGTGGATCGTCCCGTTCGCGGGGGACGGTCGACCCTCGTGCCGCTTGTCGAGCAGATTGGCGCAGCGGTCGTTGACCTCGGAGGAGGTTTCTCTTTTCCGACCACCCACTGGGCGGACCAGACGGAGTCGCGCCCAGGGGTGCTCGCCGAGGCGGACCTGATTCTCGTCCTGGAAGCACGGGACGTCGCCTGGGCGCTGAGTGACGTGGACACGGGCACTCGACGCAAGACCTGGCTTCCGTCGCCGTCCGCCAACGTCATCGCGGTCGGCTGCGGCGCGTTGCAGAACGTGCCAGGCGTCGTTCTCGACGAACTCGTGCCGTCGGCACGTCACATAACCTCAGACGTGGCGCTGTTCCTTAACGATCTGCTGACACAGATTGGGTCGTCGGGAACCGATTGTTCGAGCGATCGGCGGCGGCGGCTATCGAGCGGCCACGACGCCGCAAGGTCTGCCAGCCGCCGGGCCGCACTGGCGCACGCCGGGACGTCGCCCGTACGTCCCGCTCAGCTCGCGATGGCGCTGCACGACGCGATCAAAGACGGGCCGTGGGTGCTCGCCAACGGCATCGTCAAGGGTTGGCCGCAGCGGCTCTGGGACTTCGGTGACAGGGGTGAATTCCTTGGGCGATCGGGTGGTGAAGGCTTGGGATACGGCATGCCGGCTTCGATCGGCGCGGCCATCGGGCACCGAGACTCCGACCGTCTCGTTGTCAACCTGCAGGCTGACGGCGATCTGCTCTACACGGCCTCAGCATTGTGGACGGTCGCACACCACCAACTGCCTTTGCTCACTGTGATGTACAACAACGCCTCGTACGCCAAGGACGAGTTGCATCAGCGCGAGACAGCACGGCTGCGCGGTCGTTCGACAGACACGACGCATATTGCAATCCGCATGGACGATCCCCCGGTGGACTTTGCCAAACTCGCGCAGGCGCAAGGGGTTGAGGGGATCGGTCCGGTGGACGACCCGGCGCGCCTCCCGTCAGTGCTTGCCGAAGCGGTCCGCGCGGTTCGAGAAGAACGTCGGCCGATACTCGTCGACGTACGTTGTTCGGAGTGATCGATATGCCACCCACGCAGTACGAGGTCGCGAACTTCATTGCTGGCGCGCAACGTGCGCCGGCAAGTGGCGAGTACCGGCCAATTGTCGCGCCAGCGACCGGCGAGCAGATGGGCCGGATGGCGTGGTCCGGCGCGAGCGACGTCGAGGCGGCGTGCGACGCCGCGGCGCGCGCGGCGGGCGCCTGGGCCTCACTTGGCATGCCAGAGCGACGGCGGCTGCTCGAGGCTTGGGGTGCAGCGCTTCGCGAGCAGGCGGCTGCGATTGCGATGGCCGACGCCATCGACACTGGTACGCCGATCAGCGCCATGCGCGGAGGCATCGGCAAAGGGCTGGACTACCTGCACTATTTCGCTGGTCTCTGGTCGGAGGTGAAGGGCGACACGATCCCCGCAACCGGCTCGAACCTTCACTACACCGTACGCGAGCCCTTTGGTGCCGTTGGCATCATCATCCCGTTCAACCATCCGGCGATGTTCGCGTTGTCAAAGGCAGCACCGGCACTCATCGCTGGGAACTGCGTCGTTCTCAAGCCCTCCGAGCTCACACCCGTCTCCGCGTCGCTCATTGCCAACGCATCAGTCGGCTTGCTACCACCTGGCGTGTTCAACGTCGTTCACGGTGGGCCGGATGTTGGCCAGGCGATGGTGCGCTCGTCCCGGTTGCGGCGTTTGCATTTCACCGGCGGGGTGTCCACCGGGCTCGCGGTGCAACGCGGCGCCGCCGACAGTGGGTTGGTAAAACACGTGTCGCTCGAGTTGG
>Ga0187809_10001637_pt1 | contig 10167 bp, 6 predicted proteins | sample NC_wetland_sal_i_8_FD_132415 | JGI IMG/M metagenome (GOLD analysis project Ga0187809, IMG submission 132415) | Wetland sediment microbial communities from Neuse River Estuary, North Carolina, USA - ASW_4 | ecosystem: Environmental > Aquatic > Freshwater > Wetlands > Sediment | place: USA: North... | reverse complement strand
GGGCCGCTGACCGGGGCGGGGCCGTTGACCGGGGCGGGGCCGCTGACCGGGACGGGGCCGCTGACCGGGACCGAGTCCTGGACGGTGGGCGGATTCCGCTGGTCATGGGCCTGGTCAGCCCCGGGAACCGGCACGCTCACCGCGCCGAGATCCGCGGTGGCGGCCAGCATGGCTTCGGCCAGCTCGCCGGCCGAGCCGTATCGGCGAGCCGGATCCTTGGCCAGCCCGCGCGCCACCACCTCGTCGACCGCGGGCGGCAGGCCCGGCCGCAGCGTGCTGGGCGCGGGCGGCACCGCGTTGAGCTGCGCCCACATGACGGCCACCATTTCCCCGCTGAAGGGCTGGCGCCCGGTCAGGCACTCGAACAGCACGCAGGTTAGCGAGTACACGTCGGCGTGGCGGTCGCCCGGTGATCCGGTGAACCGCTCAGGGGCCATGTAGGCCACGGTGCCGACCGTGCTATTGGTAGACATGCTGGCGCTGCTGACGAGCCGGGCGATGCCGAAATCGATCAGGTACGCGAACGGCATGCTCTTGCCCTGGCCGGTAATCAGTACGTTGGAGGGCTTGACGTCCCGGTGGACCAGCCCGCCGGCGTGTGCGGCGTCCAGCGCCGCGGCGACCTGGGCCGTGATCCAGGCCGCGGCCGGCGGCGGCATCGGTCCGTCCCGGTCCAGCAGGGTAGCCAGGTCGGTGCCCTCCACCAGCCGCATGTCGATGAACAGCCGGCCGTCGATCTGGCCGTAGTCGTGGATAGGGATGATGTGCGGCTCGCTGAGCCGGGCGGCGCGCTTGGACTCGCGGCGGAACCGGTCCTGGAACGCGCGGTCCGCGGCGAGTTCGGGGATCAGCACCTTGAGCGCCACGGTCCGCCCCTTGACGGTGTCGAACGCCCGGTAGACCACCCCCATACCGCCCCGGCCCAGCACGGCGGTCAGGATGTATGGTCCGAAGCGCGGCCCGTCCGGCTCGCTTATCACCTCTGAAGTCATTGCCGCCTCTGCCGGTCAGGCCCCGGCCGGCTAGTCGGGGGCGGGAGCCAGGGCGAGCTCCTCGATCCGCTCGGCCAGCTGCAGGGCCGTCGCGGGCCGCTCGGCGGGATTGGCTGCGGTAGCCCAGGCGATGACCTCCCGGACGTCCGGGTCCACGCTAGCGGAGATAACGGGCGGATGGGAAATGACGCGGCGCATGGCCAGCAGCGGGTCGCTATCGGACAGCGGCCCGTACAGGCCCTCGCCGGCCACGGCGTAGTGCAGGGTGGCGCCCAGGGAGAACACGTCGCTGGCCCGCGACGGGCGGTCGCCGCGGATCAGGGCCGGGTCGAGATATCCGATGTCCCCGGCCGGCCCCATCCTGGTGATGGTGATACCCGGCCGCAACACGTGGCTGAGGCCCAGATCGGCCAGCTTGGCTCCGCCCGGGTACAGCAGAACGTTGCCCGGCTTGATGTCGCGGTGGGCGATGCCGGCCTCGTGCAGGGCGTGCGTCGCGCGGGATGCGTGGGCCATGGCCCGCAAGGCCGTGGCCCGGGTGAGCGGCTCGGCGGGCGCGGCGATCGAGCCGTCCGGCAGGTACTCCATGGAGTAGTAGACTTCCTCGCCCTGCTGGCCCGCGTCGTACAGGGTGACCAGGTACGGCGAGCTGACCGCCGCGAAGGCGGCGAGCTCGCGATGGGCCCACCGGAACACGTCCTGGCTGCTGCCGCCCGACAGCACCTTGACCGCCACGAACTCGGCTGCGACCGGCAGCCGCTTGGGCGGGTAGGCGAGGTAGAACACTCCGTGGCTGCCAGCGCCGAGCTGACGGATGAACTTATAGTCGGCGATGCCATCGCGTTCGTCGGTCATGGTCATGGCTGCCTTCCTGGCTCCAGCGCGGAGAGAGGGGTCGCGATTTCGGGGCGGGCCTCGAGGTCCTCGCTGCTGCCCGCCCGTACGGTCAGGTGCGCTCCGCCGTCGACGGCCTGGGCGCCGTCCTCGCCGACGACGAGGAGCGCGCCCTCCGGCGGCGGGCCGCTGCGGGCCTGGATGCCCCGCTGGGTTAGTTCCGCCACGCCGCTGCGGCTGCGCCGGCTGTCGGGCCCGGTCAGCACCAGCGGCAGGTGCCGGGCCGCGGCGAGCTGGGTGGCGACGTTCATGGCCGCGGAGGCGTCGCCGCCATGGCCGGAGTAGACCGCCACGGCGGTCGGCGCGTCCGGAACGGGGCCGGACGCGGTGACCAGGCGGGTCCGGCCCTCCGACCGGATGGCCGCGTAGGCGTGGTCCTCGTACGGGTCGTGATTGGCGTCGAGCACGATCGTGTCGGGCTCGGCGGCCTCCACGTAGGCTGCCAGCTCGCCGGCCACATCATCGCTGAAGCGGGAGAACACGGTCGCGGAGGCGCCACGGGCCGCGGCCCGCTCGGTGAAGGCGTGCAACTGTCCCATGACCAGGGTCATCTGCAGCAGTTCGCCGCCTAGGCCCGCGCCGACCTCCAGCCGCTTGTCGGCCCGCATCGAGACCAGGTAGACCAAGGCGAGCTCGCTGCCCGGCCGGGTGGCCGCCAGGTCGGCTCCGATGTCGACCAGCGGTCCGGCGGTCTCCGGCTGGTCGATCAGGACCAGGATCCGGTACGCCGGGCCGCCGGCGAGCTCCGCCCGGTCCGCGGCGGCCAGGTCGTGCTGCATGACCCGGTCGGGGTAGATGGCCTTCAGCAGCGGCCCGCTCATCGCCGTCGTGACCAGCGCCATGACCACCATGAGGGTGTACAGCGGTTTGGTCAGGATGTGCAGCTGAAGCCCGACGCCCAGGATGACCAGCTCGGTCAGGCCCCGGGTGTTCATCAGCGTGGCTATCACGCCGGCGTTGCGGCCGTGCACCCCGGTGAACTGGGCACCGAGGTAGGCACCGACGAGCTTGCCGACGATGGCGACGACCAGGATCGCGGCGAGCTCCACCAGCCCGGAGCTGCCGATGGTGGACAGGTCGATGCTCAGTCCGGCCACGACGAAATAGATCGGGAGCAGGACCAGGACGCTGACCTGCAGGAGGCGATCGAGGACTTCCTCGCGCATGCCCAGGACGTTCTCGCGCGGCATGACGATGCCGAACAGGAAGGCGCCGAAGATGAAGTGCAGGCCCATCCAGTTGGTGGCCCAGCTGGACAGCAGCAGCCCGGCCAGCACGGTGGCCAGGATGTTCGGCGTCAGCCGCCCGGCTTGCAGGTAGAACCGGGACAGCCAGCGCAGCAGCGGCCGCACGACGGCGAACATCAGGACCACGTACGGGATGGCGAGCAGCACCTTCCACTGCGCGCTGCTCCCGGCCAGGGCGACCACCACGGCCAGTAGACACCAGGCCAGCACGTCCGCGATCGCCGCGCTGGCCAGCGCGAGCCCGCCGATGCGGGTGCGGTGCAGGCCCCGGTCGGTGAGGATGCGGGCCAGGACGGGGAACGCGGTGGCCGCCATCGCGGTGCCGATGAACAGCGCGAACGTAGAGACGTGGGGCAAGTGGTTACGGTGGGCCAGCCACACACCCAGCGCCGAACCCAGGACCAGGGGCAAGACGACCGAGCCGGTGGACACGCCCACGGCGACCCGCTCGCGGCCCCGGATGAGACGCAGGTCCACCTCGTAGCCGACCACGAACATGAACAGGACCAGGCCGAGGTCGGCCAGCGCGGTCAGCGGCGGGATGAGGCCGGGCGGGAAGAGGGTCTTGGTGATCGTGCCGTGGAAGAATGTGGGTCCCAGCAGGATCCCGGCCAGGATCTCGCCCAGCACCGGCGGCTGCCCGAGGAGCTTGGCGAGATTACCCAGCAGGCGGGCCAGGATAATGATGAACGCCACGTCTGCCAGCAGTAGCTGGACATCGTTGAGGCTCATGGTCGGCCCCCCACCTCGATCACATCACTACCGGTGACGGTGTGAGTCGTACTGGAGTCCGTATTCGCCCCCCAGGCGAATCTGTGCGCCTGCCGCGAGCGGGGTCCGCACCCCGGGCTGCAGGTTAGTGGGGTTCCGCTCCCCCGGCATGAGGACCTGGGTGCCGTTCGCGGAGTTGAGGTCGGTGAGGAAGACCTGCCAGCCGTCGAGATCCACGCGGGCGTGGATCCGGGACACCACCCCCGAGGCGCCCATGAGCCGCAGGGGCCGGGCGTGACCGTCGGCCACCGAGCTGTCCAAGGTGGGCTCCCGGCCGATCACGTAGTCGGCGTCGAGCTGGCATACCGAACCGTCGCCCAGGATTAGCACGCCCAGCGGCGGGCGCGGGCCCTGCTGCCGCACCTTGGTCACCTGGCCCATGCTGATGCCGCACACGGCGCAGTAACGCGCCTCCGGGTCATTGAAGTGCCCGTTCTTGCAGTAGACGCCCTCGACCGGGGTGACGGGCATCTCGATCAGGCCCAGCTTCTTAGCATCGGGCGCTTCGGCCCCGAGCGGCAGCGGGTCACGCGGAGGCATCTCGCCGTCGGCCTGGTCCGCGAGGAGCGATATCGAGATGAAGTTTTGCCCTGGCCCGCCGTCGGGAGGCCCCGCGGCCAGGCCAGGAGTCGGCTGGGGCGGCGGGGCGGCGTACAGGTCGGGCGGAGCCAGGTACGGGCCGGGGACCTGGGCCGCGTACGGGTCAGGGACCGCCGGCCGGGGCGGTGGCGCGGGGGGCGGCGGGGGCACGGCCGCGTACGGGTCGGGTACGGGCGCGGGTGGCGGCGGGGGCGGGGCTGGCGGCGGGGGCGGCGGAGGCGCGGCCGCGTACGGGTCGGGTACCGGCGGCGAGGCTACGGCCGGCTCGATCTGGGTGGCATAGTATTCCGGCTCAGGTGCTTCGATGTGGTCCGCATGGGGTTCGGCGACCCGCTGAACCGGCTGGGGCACCGCCTCCGGCGCGGCCGGGGCGGGCGGCGGCGGCGTCGGGACCGCGGGCGGGGCGGGCGGCGGTGTCAGGACCGCGGCCGGCACCGCAGGGCTCACGTCCGCAGCGAGGCCGGGGGCGGGAACGGCAGGCCCAGGTTGATCAGCTGGCTCCCCCCTCACTTCGGCGGGAGCGTACAGCAGGGCGACCGCCCGGACGACGCCGTCGGCCAGGCGCAGGTAGGGGTCGGTCTCACTGTCGCCTACCACGGCCTGCACGCCCGCCCGGACCTTGATCAACGTGGACGGCAGAACGCAACGCAGCCGCCCGTACGGCTCGCCGGCGGTCAGCCGCTGCGATCCGCGGGCAGTGGTGACTTCGGCCCACCCGGTGCCGTAAACGGCGACGGCCGTGCCACCGCCGACGGGCCCGAACGCGACCACCGCCGGGCCTTGCTGGTCCGCCGCGGCATCGGCGGCCATCGCGTCGGCGTCGAACTGGGCCGAGACCAGGTCGGTGAAGCGAAGGCCGTTCGCCCGGACCCGGGCCGCCTCACCCAGCAAATCCAGCAGCTGGTCCGTGAAGACCCCGCCCGCGGGATGGATCAGCAGCACCAGATCTCCCTGCCGGGCCAGGACTCCGTCTCCGTGGATCGGCCACAGGCCCGGCAGTATGCCGTGTTCGGTCACACCAGCCTCCCGCCCTGGAAGCGCCACCGGATGAACGGGACCCGCATCGGCCCGTTAGCTACGAGCCATACCCCCAGCCAGACCAGGATGAACTGGATCAGGAAGGCGGCCCCGCTGACATGGCCCACGATGCCCGGTATGGCCCCGACGCTCAGCAGGATCCAGATCAGCGCGCCCTCCGGTATCCCCTCGATCAGGCCGAACAGGGTAGGCCAGTCCTTCTCCCAGCGCCACTGCATCAGGAGATGGTAGAGCAGCTCCCAGAACACGCCCAGGACAGCCACGCTGGCCAGCACCAGGAAGCCGTCCCGGTACTTATCGCCGAGTGGAGCGCTGCCCGGCAGGAACGGGACGATGATCAGGGTAATGAGGCCGCCGACCACTGCGAGCAGGAAAATCCTGGTCTGTATGCGGCCATTCAAGGTAGGAACCACGCCAGCACCTGTTCCTATCGGATCCCTGTCGGGAGCACGGGCATCATGGGAGGATTACGGCTGCCGGTTAGTCGCCCAGCGCAGCCACTGCTGAACCGAACGGCCCGGCCCTATTTTCCGGCAAAATCCACGACGAGCCAGGTCGTCGGTGATCTCCTGGGCGGCGATCTGTAGGCCGAGGAAGGTGTCCACGCCGGGAAAGTAGCCACCCAGCGTGCCGGCTCCCGAAGCGTAGATCACTCCGGGCGTGCTGCCCGCGCCACGCAGCTCGAAGGTGCGCTCGACGTCCAGCCGGCCAACGGGGTTCCGGCCAGCACCGGAATGCTCGAGCAGGTCGGCCAGCACGCGGTGCTCGGAGACGTCGGCTTCCAGGCCGGTACAGTCGATGACGAAGTCGGCCGCGATCTCGGCCGGGCCCTGCCCGGTCTTGACCATGCTGATGACCATCCCGTCGTCGCGGACCTTCATCTCCTCGACCGTCCCGGCCATCACCCGGTACCAGCCCTCGCCCCGGCCCTGGTTCATCTGCCGCTGCCAGCTCCGCCGCCACGGCGTGTTGGTGCCGCCCATCAGCTTGTACTCGGTAGCGCGCTGCTCGCCTTCCAGACGGCGCATCTTCGCCTTCAGCTGCCCGCCCCACACCGACTTCGGGTAGTTGAACCCCTGGTAGGCGAAGCCGTTACCGCCCTTGCGCCGCATCCACTGGTTGGGCCCGTGCGAGCTGGAGATGTAGGTGCGGAACAGGTGCACGATGTCGGTGGACAGGTGGTACTTGGCCCGGTCGTCCATCAGGCGCTGCAGCACCCGCGAGGAGACGATCCCGCCGCCCCGGATCAGCACCACCCCGGGTTTCACGCGGAGCCGGTCGTAGACGTGCTCGTGATCCTCGTAGGCGCTGACCACGTGGTAGAAGTCCTGGTTCTCGGTGCGGAAGGCCTGCAGCTCGGGCAGGAACTTCAGGCCCGGATACCCGACCGCGAGGTGGACAAACTGGGACCGGTACGCGACACGGCGGGCCGGCTTGGCGTCCGGGGGGGTGAGGATTGTGAAGTAGCCGCCGCCTTGGCGGCGGCGTACCATCCGGACCTGGCCCTTAACCAGCATGTCCGAGTAACTGATCCGCTTCGACTCGCGCTCCAGTCCTTCGAACACCATGCCCGCGCGCGGGGTGTAGTAGTCCGCCCAGATCGGCTCGACCAGGACCTGCCAGAGTGGCGCCAGGGTCTTGTTGCGGGCCGCTTCCGCCACTGCATAGGAGGGAAAGCCCCACAGATTATCCGGCCGCGACGCGGAATCCGAGCGGATGCGCTCCGGGCGCGGAATCTGCGACACGCGAGTCAGGTACTCGTACGTCTGCCATGGGAAGTCGATGTCGGACAGTACTCGCATCCGGTCGATCGGTACGCCGGCGACCCGCAGGTAGTCGACGGTGACGAAGCTTCCCATGCCGCCGCCTACCGTCACGAAGGGCACGTCCACCAGGGGAATCCCCGCCGCCGCGACCATAGCGTCGGTCCACCACTCGGACGTCAGCAGTTCCTCGGTGAGGTCACCGCCCCCACCGCCGTTGCCGCTGCCGCCGGCCTGCTGGACCGGGCTGCGAGCTACGATCGTCGGCGCCTCTTCGTGCGGTCGGTCCGCAGAACCATCTGTCGCCATTTCTCCCCAGCCCTGTCCCCTGTCGGAATCACCCGCCTACTGTCACGGTGGCTCTCCAACCCTCCACTGATACACCGTGACACCCCCAGATCGTAGACCTGGGAGCGTAGTACGGAAAGGCGTACCGGGGCCGGAAATGGCCGCGTTATCCAGTCGTGCCCGGCCGATGGGACGACGGAATCCGTATACAAGTCGGCGCCTGCGGAATGAGTGTCATCCGGTTTACGGCCGTCCCGGCGCGGTCCTGCAGGACAGCCGACAGCATTCCGTCCGGTTTATGGGTAATTAGAAGTGTTTATGAGCCTTTCGCCACATCTGCGATGATCGTCACGATCAAGACCAGCAACCAGAGGGCGCTGAGCACGATACCTGCGATCGCGATCCCGCGGCCGCCCTGGTTGCGAGCCCTGATCTGCTTGAGCGCCACCAGGCCGAGCACCAGGCCCACCACCGAGCCAAGCCAGAACAGCCACAAGATCCCGAGGACCAGCGACGCTATGGCCAGGCCGTTTGTCCTGGCGACCGGAACGAAGCCTGGCGCCGAGGGCGGTGGCCCGTATCCGGGAACGGGCGGGGACGGGTAACCGCTGGCGGCCTGATAGCCGCCTGGGGCGTTACCGGGCGGCGGAGGATCAGCCGGGTAAGGATCCGGCGCCGGGACCTGGCCGGCCGCCGGGAAACCGCCGGGCGCGGCCCCCGGTGGGTAGCCGCCCGACTGGTAGCCGCCCGGCGCGGCCCGCGGCGGGTAGCCGGCCGGCGCGGCCCCCGGCGGGAAACCGCTTGGGACCGCCCCCGCGGGGTAGCCGCCTGGACTGCCGGCCGCCGGGGGGTAACCGCCCGGCGCGGCCCTCGGCCCGACTGCTCCCAGCGGAGCCGAAATCGTCGGCTGCGCGCCGCCCGGGACCGAGGATCCCGGTGGAATGCTCGAGCCCGGAGGGGCGCCCGGAGCCGGAGGGGCGCCCGGAGCCGGAAGGGCGCCCGGAGCCGGAGAACTGAGGCCGAGCGCTCCGGCGATCTCGCTCACCGCCCAGCTGCAGGCATCCGGCCTGAACGGGGTGCTGGCCGCGAACGAGCCCGCCACCACCGCCGAGGCGGTGCCCACGTCCATGCCTTGCGAAACGCGATCCCGCAGGTGGCCGGCCACGCCAGCCTCCGCCGCGGCGATCAGGACACTCACCTCACGCGGGGCGTCAGGCAGCAGGTCCTTCAAAAGGTTGGCCATCGTCTGGGCGCTCGACAAGGCAGCGACGCCGTAGGCCGGGTCGGAAACGATCGCGCGCAGCGCTTTCTGCGCCTCGTCTCTTTCGTCCCACTGGGGACTTACCATTGTGGACCCCCCAAGCGCCGCCTATATCGCGTCCGGATGTCCTTGGCATTGGGGCTTGTCCGCGCGGAACGACACCAGCTTCATTCTAAGAAACCGCGCAGCGGCAGGGAACCGGATCGGCCTGGTTCTCGCCCATGCTGATGACGGCCGCGGCTGGCCGTGACGGTAACCGCGCCCCGCGGTCAGGGACACGCGCCCCGCGGTCAGGGACATCGGCCGCCGGAGGACGCCCGGGTAAGTACGCCCCCCAGCAGGTGCGCCGGCGGGTCAAAAGCCAATTCCGCTTAGCGTGAGTTCATGGAGAGTCGGCACAGTGCGGCACGAGCTCGTACAACATGAAACTGGACATTCACTTCGCTAGGACAACATGAACCCCGGGTTTCATGTCGTTCTAAAGGATCCGGGGGCATCCGGACTGCGGTGCAGGCGGTGACTACGTGACTGAAGTTCGATTTCTGGCCTGGCGGCGCTGCCCGCGGCCATCTAGCTAAGCGCCGCCGGGTCAGGAGCCGCCGGTTTCCTTCGGGTCCGAGAGGATGTCCATGACCATCGAGTCGCCCCTGAACAACGGTGTCCGCCGAACCTGGCGCTCGATCGAGGATGCCGACAGTGTGTAGCCGATGAAAAGCAGCAGCGAAATGGCCTGGATGATGATCCCCGGCCAGTATGAATTGAAGGTAGACACGCTCCAGTCATTGAGCCCGTGCAGCAGGGCCACCATGGAGATCCCGAGCAGGATGAGCTGCCACCGGCGCCTGGGATAGTTGATCGCGATCCCGATGAAGAATGCCGCTACGCCGGTCCAGACGGCGTGCTCGAAGCCGTCCACGAAAACGCGGAAAGCGAAGTCGAGGACGCCCGCATCGGCCTGGGGGATGGCCCTAGCGTTCGCGACTTGCGCGATGGCCATCTCGGTGTACAGCCTCTCCTCGAGGATGCCGAAGGTCAGGCCCGATATGGTGCCGAGGAACATCCACATCCGGACGTCCAGCTTGGTACTGCGGAATTTCAACAGAATCAGAGCGGCCAGCAGGATCGGCAGCGCCTTCGAAATCTCCTCGTTGTAGCCCACCGCCAGCGCGGCCAGAAAATTACCACTGCGCACCGCGTTCACCAGATGATCGTTGATATTGATCGTCACGGTGTACAGCCATATCGTCACCCAGACAATGATCGCGATCCCGACATAGATCTCTAGCGCGGCTATCCGGCCGGGACGCAGCAAG
>Ga0187809_10001635_pt1 | contig 10171 bp, 7 predicted proteins | sample NC_wetland_sal_i_8_FD_132415 | JGI IMG/M metagenome (GOLD analysis project Ga0187809, IMG submission 132415) | Wetland sediment microbial communities from Neuse River Estuary, North Carolina, USA - ASW_4 | ecosystem: Environmental > Aquatic > Freshwater > Wetlands > Sediment | place: USA: North... | reverse complement strand
TGACTGCCCTGATAAGTGAAGCCCACGAGCGGGGTGACCGTGTCCCCGGATCCCACGAGGAACGTGTATCGCAGCAGCGCGGCGAACGTCCACTTGGGCGAGTAGGGCAACGGCTTGTTGTTCAGATGCAGCAGCAGCGGCCCGTAATCCTGGCAGACTCCCGGGCTCGGCGCCTCCCCGGGCGCGCACTGCGGCACCGGCACGGCGACGCTGCCGATGTAGTGCAGATTGAGGACGTCAAAGTTACCCATGCTCGCGTGGTTGTATGCGGCCGAAACGTCGGCGCCGAACCCGTGGATCTGCGTCTGCAGGGAGAACTCCACGCCTTCGCTCGTCGACGACGGGAAATTGGTCGGCGCAACGGTCCCGGTCAGCGGCGTGATGGCGTCGAACTGCTGGTTCTTGATGTTCATGCGGTAGCCATCGAGCTGCATCCGCGCGCGCCCATTGAAGAAGATGGACTTCCATCCGGCCTCGTAGTCCCAGTCGGTCGTCGCCTGGAACGGCACGCCGCCGGAGGTGCCGCCCGCATTGGCGCCCCGCGCCGCGAACACATAGACCAGGTTGTCATGGGTGAGCTGATAGTTCACCGAGACCTTGCCGGTCACGTTCGACCCGGAATAGGAACCGATGCCTGGATTGCACTGGGACGGCTGCCCGGGCTCCTGCCCGCCGCAGAAGGTGACGCCGCCATGCGAATGGTCCTGCGTGAACCGCGCGCCGAACGTCGTCTTCAGCTTCGAAGTCACCTGGTAGATGCCGTGAGCGAAGATCGCATCCGTGTACTTCTGTATGACGCCCATCCCGTAGGCCGGCTCGAGACCGGTCTGGGTGACGTAGTTGCGCAAAGGCTCCTTGCTGTGGATGAAGAACAGGCCGGTGAGCCATTGGAAGCGCCCGCTGTCCGGTGACAGCAGATCGAGCTCTTCCTGCGCGTCCTGCTGTGACTGATCGGCGTGCTCGATGACCAGCGGAAAGTCCGGCGTGGCGATGTAGTTCGCATTGTCGTTGAGCATCTCGACGGTGCGGGAGGTGGCCATTCCGGTCAGGGAGCGGATGGTGACGCCGTTGTCGAAGCGGTACTTGGTCTCCAGGGTCGAGCGCCAGGTGGTCTCGCGGTCCATCGACTGGTCCTCCGTCAGCACCCGCGCACAGGTCGGGTAGCACGTCGACGGATAGAAAGTCGGGGCCGGGGTACCGGCCAGGGTCGCGGTAGTGGGCACCGGAGGGCTCGGGATGAAGGGGAACCCCCCCGTGTCCTTCAAGCCGACATAGGTCTTCCACAGCATGCTGAGGTTGTCGTTCGGCCGCCAGAGGAGGCTGACCCGCAGCTGCTTCTCATCGAGCGAGCCAGGAGCGCCGGGACTCGTGAAGTCCGCCTCGCCCGGCCCGGGTATGAAGGCGAGGTCGCGGAAGAAGCTCTTGCGGGTCTCGACGTAGAACGCCACTCGCGCCGCCAGGGTGTCGGAGATCGGCATGTTCACCGCGCCCCGACCGAGGTAGTCGCTGTAATTGCCGACGTGGAAGGTGAAATTGCCACCGACCGGCTGGTTCAGGTGTGGGTCCGCCGAGGTCATGAAAACCGCGCCAGCGATGGAGCTCGCGCCGGCGTAGGTGCCTTGGGGCCCGCGCAGCACCGTGACATTCGCCATGTCGAAGTAGTCGAAGCCGCTGTTGATGGGGGGCAGCAGCATGCCGTCCTGATAAAGGGGGACGCCCGGCACGGCGTTGGCGTCCGTGCTCTGCTGGCCGACGCCGCGGATGTTGATCTGCTGGCTCACGCCCGTGGGCTGGATGGACATGTTTGGCGCGGCATACTGCAGGTCGACCAGCGACTTGACTCCGTTCTGCTCGAGCTGCGAGCCGCTGAGTGATGTCAGCGCGATGGAGGATGTCATGGCATTGACGGCGCGCCGGCTGGCGGTGACGACGATCTCGCCGAGCTTTCCGGTCGGCACCGCCACGGCGGTGGTCGAGCTGTCGGCTGCGCCCGTCGCGGGCGTCTGACCCGCGTCCGCATTCTGCGCAGCGGCCTGCTGCGCAGCGGCTGCGGGGCTCATCCCGGTCAGGGTCAGCCCCAGCGCCACCGTGAGCATCGAGGCGCTCGTGAGCGTTTTGATCGATGTGTGCACATTCCCCCCTTCGGTTTGCATGGATTAGCGAGTGCGGCGAGAGTCTAGGAATGGCATTGATGTAAGTCCAAGCCAATATCGGCATGGATTGATTCAGGATCGGTATCGTGGCGGCGATCGCAAGGTCGGCGCGCGAGCGGGAGGCGTGCCTGGCGGCGCGTCGGGCGCCGCGGCCCCGCCGCATCGACCCAGGCTTACGTCACCGGCGCGGGATTGAAGAGCACGAGCGAGTTGGCGAGCCGCAGGCGCTCGGCGCAGGTCGGGCGCCCGCCGCTCGCGGTTTCGAGCAGCAGCCGGAAGAGCGCCCAGCCGGTCTCCTCCACGGTGGCCTCGCCGGTGGCTATTGCGCCCGCGTCGAGATCGATCAGATCGTGCCAGCCGCGCGCGAGCGCGGTACGCGTGCTCACCTTGAGGACGGGGACGGCGGCAAGGTTGTACGGCGTGCCTCGACCCGTGGTGAACACGTGCATGTTCATGCCGGCGGCAAGCTGCAGCGTTCCGCAGATGAAGTCGCTCGCCGGTGTGGCAGCGAATATCAGGCCGCGCCGACCGAGTCGCTCCCCAGGGGCGAGCACCCCGGCAATGGGCGCGGAGCCGGACTTGACGATCGAGCCCAGCGCCTTCTCGACGATGTTAGACAGTCCGCCGGCCTTGTTGCCGGGCGTGGTGTTGGCGCTGCGGTCGGCGCCGCCACGCGCGAGGTAGGCATCGTACCAGGCTAGCTCCCGCAGGATGTCGGCGGCGACCCGGGCATCGGCGGCGCGGGCCGTCAACTGGGCGACGCCGTCACGCACCTCGGTCACCTCGGAGAAGAGCACGGTCGCGCCGGCGCGCACCAGCAGATCGGTGCAATGGCCCACCGCCGGATTGGCGGTCACTCCGGAGAAGGCGTCGCTGCCGCCGCATTGCACCCCAACGACGAGCTCGCTGGCGGGCACGGTCACGCGCTCCCGCGCATCGAGGCGCGCCAGGTGCCCCTCGGCGGCGCGCAGGATGGAGCCGATCATCGACTCGAAGCCCAAGTGCGCAGGGTCCTGCAGGCACACCACGTCGACCCCGCCGCTCCCGGTGCCGAGATCATCCGCGGAGACCACCGGCACGCCCTGCAGTAACCTCACGGGCTGCAGCTTCTCGCAACCCAGGCTCACCACCAGCAGCTCGCCGCCGAAATTCGGATTGAGGCTGATGTTGCGCAGCGTGCGGATCGGGATTTCCGCACCGGGCGCATCGATCGCCACGCCGCAGCCATAGGTGTGCTCCAGGCCCACCACGTCATCGACCCGAGGATATCGCGGCAGCAGCTCCGCCTTGATGCGCCGCACGGCATGCTCGACGACGCCAGCGACGCACTGGACGGTCGTGGTGACTGCGAGGACGTTACGCGTTCCGACGGAGCCGTCGCGATTGCGGTACCCCTGGAAGGTGTAGCCGGTGAGCGGCGGCAGAGCCGCGGTCCGGGTCGCTACCGGCAGACCCGCGAGCGCGGGCGACTGGGGCATCCGCAGCCGCTGCTCGTGCACCCAGCCTCCGGCGGCGATGTCCTCACGGGCTCGGCCAATGACGACGCCGTAACGAATGACCTGCGCACCCGCCGGAAGATCCACGAGGGCGACCTTGTGTCCTTGCGCGATCGCCTCACGAGCCACGAAGCCGCCTGGCAGCAGCGCTCCTTGCCACAGGCCGCCTTCATTCGCCACGATGGCGACGTTGTCCTGAGGATGTACCCGCAGCAGGGTCGGTGGTGGGGAAGACTTGGCTACAGCGCACATCCGAGGGATCGCCCGACGTACTCCCGGGAGAGGAGTCCGCGCACATATTCCACTCCGTCGAGCTGCTCCATCAGCAGGGCGTGCGTGTCGCGGGTATTCCTGGCCCACTCCAGCAAATGATGCACGCGCGAAGCGGCGATGGACCGCCATTCGAGCATTGGCAGCCGGCTCAGGGGGACCATGACCTGGGCCACGCGGGTATCACGGCGTGCCGCGACGCCACCGGCAGGAAGCAGCGGCAGGGACCGCGCTCCCTGGAGGTCAGCGGCTCTCACCAGGCCGATCACTGTTTCGGCTCGTTCCACGAGCAGCGCGTCGACCGCGGCGCAGCCCATGTTAACCATCGCGTCGTCTATCGAGTGCTCCGCCGGTACCGTCCAGGCATCCTCCCGGGCGAAGTCCGCGACCAGCACTGTGGCCGGATCGCTCGGCGCGTGACGCCAGGAACCACGTCCCCGACGCCACAGCCTGACGGCAGCAGTAGGAGGGGGCAGCGCGTGTCCGGCGCGACCGTGACCGGGATGGCCGCCGATGACAGAACCGATCTCTTCCGGGGCTACAGCCATCTGCCCTCTTTCCCTCCTGTCAGGCTCATGAGCGGCGCGCACGTGGCGACCAATCTAGACAGCAGCCATCGGCGCTGCAAGCCACTCTCTGCATCGGCCGATACCCGATTTGAGTCGATGCGGGGGCGGCCACTGCTTACAGTGGTCGCCAGCAGCCATTGGGGCCATGCGTGGTGCGATGGGCAATGCCTATGTCATGCAGGTCTGCCTGGCGACGACTCGGCCACTCCGTCGCCACCGCCGTTATCGTCCTCGCGATGCCATTCCCGCGCGCCAGCCTTGCCGCGATCCCCGCCTGTACCCCTCGCGCGATCTCCCGGGCTGCGCCCGCGGGGATGAAAGTCGGCAAGGTGGGGGATCTGGCGCTCGCTCCCATGCCGGCACAAGATCGTCGCATCGCTCGAAGCACAGTCCGCGGTTGGCAGCGGTATCAATCCGCTGGCCGCCCGCCCGTTCCTCGATCGAGGCGGCAAGCTGCTGATGTACCACGGACTGAGCGACGGGCTGATCACGCCGTATCGCACCATCCAGTATTACCGGGCCCTCGCCGGCCTGTACGGCGCTACGAGAGCATGCAGAAACGGGCGGAGCTCCTTCTCGCGCCCGGAATGGGGCATTGCGGCGGCGGGCCTGGTCCGAACTACTTCGGACAGTTCTTCCACGAGGCCGGCCCATCGGGGACGCAGCCACTCGACGCCCGCAATGACCTGGTCACCGCCCTCGACCATTGGGTCACGAGAGACCAGCGACCGCGGGATCTGATCGCCACTAAATACGACCACGACGTCATCGGCGCTCGTGTGGTCCGCAGAATGCCACTGTGCCCTTATCCCGCGGAAGCACGCTACCGGGGTGGCGATCCGGACCGCTCGCGGAGCTGGCGCTGCTCCCCCCAGGACAGGCGGCTCGAGCAGTCGGGCGCAGCGGGAAGCCGTGCCGGCGTCGATGCACCCTTGACCTTCGTGGCACAGGAAGCGACTGCCACCGAGCGGCCCGGAATGCATCCTCAAGAGCACGGACCCCGATAAAGGCCAAAGCATGAGTAAAGAGCAAAAAAGCCCGCTGATGAGCCGGCGCTCGGTCCTGAAGGGCACCGCCTCGCTCGCGGGCGTCGCCGCGGCCGCGAGCGCCGGGGGGCGCGCCCACGCGACGTCCCCGCCGGCTCGCTCTCCCCGCCAGACGGCCAAAGGGCCGCTCTTCTGGGATGTGGAAACGACCGCCGGGACCGTGCAGGGTCTTACCAACGGCGGAATCATCTCGTTCAAGGGTGTCCCCTACGGCGCGCCCACCGGAGGTGAAAATCGCTTCATGCCACCGCGGCCGCCCGAGCCATGGCCCGGCGTGCGACCCGCTTTTAACTACGGCGAGGTCTGCCCCTCCAAGGCGCCGAGCCTCACGAACGTTCGCACCGAGCTGATGTATTGGGACATCCAGCCCGGCGGCATGGGCGAGGACTGCCTGCATCTCAATGTCTGGACACCGGGCATCGGCGGCGGCAAGCGTGCGGTGCTGGTCTCCTTCCACGGCGGCGCATTCACGAGCGGCACGAGCAATAATCCGGAGTTCGACGGCGCGCAGCTCGCAATGCTGGGGGATGTGGTGGTCGTGGGGGTGAACCATCGCCTGAATGCCTTCGGATTCCTGGATCTCTCCTCGATCGGCGGCCCCGAGTTCGCCCATTCCGGCGCGGCCGGCATGATGGACCTCGTTGCCGCGCTGCGCTGGATCCAGGCGAACATCGCGAGGTTCGGCGGCGACCCCAACCGGGTGCTCATCTTCGGACAGTCGGGCGGCGGTACCAAGGTCACCACCCTGATGAGCATGCCTTCCGCCCGCGGTCTCTTTCATCGGGCGGCGGTCCAGAGCGGGTCCTTCCTGCGGAAGTTCTCAGCCGCCGAGGCCGCGAAGACCACTCACGCCGTTCTGCGAGAGCTCGGGATCGCCAGCGCCCGCGAGCTCCAGCAGGTCCCCTGGCAGCAGCTGCTCGGGGTTGTCGAGACACTGCCGATGCTGGCGTTCTGGCCGGTTGCCTGCAACGACGTGTTGCCGGATTATCCATTCGTCCCCGCAGCGCCGGCGGTCTGCGCCGACATCCCGCTGATGATCTCGCGCTGCCTCGAGGATGCCGGCGCGTTCGGCACCATGGACTTCGATCTCACCCGCGCGCAGCTCAGAACCTACGTCGGCTCGGTGGCGCCCGGCCAGGAGGACAGGATCCTGGCTCTCTACCGCCACTACGAGGCGGAGAAGTCGCCGTTTCTCGTGCGAGCCCAGATCGCCACCGACAGAACGATCGCCATGGGCGAATACCATCAGGCCGAGCGCAAGGCGGTGCAACCCGCCGCGGTCTATCTTTACCAATGGAACTGGGGCTCGCCGGCGTACGACGGCAAGCTCGGCGCCATTCATCACATGGACGTGCCGGCGAGCTGGAAAAATTGGCGCGCCGCGCTTTACGGCGGCGCCGTTGCGCCGGCGCGGGTGTTGTGCCGTCAGCTTGCCTCCGCTTTTATCGCCTTTGCCCGGAGCGGCAATCCCGACAACGGCGACATTCCGCACTGGCCGGCTTTCGAGGCCGGGCGGCGGGCGACGCTGATCCTGGATACCACCGTGCGCGTCGAGAACGACCCGCGCAGCGAGATCCGTCGCTTCTGGGCGGACTACTTCGCGAGCCACGATGGCGGCTCGTTCCTGCCCGTGTAGCACCGCGCTCGAATCCAAGGCCAGCGCATCCCACCGCCGGCGCCGCGCGCTGCTCTCACCGGCCAATCAATCCTCCGCGGGACCGGCCAGCGCCGTCAGCGCATTCAGGAACGCGGCACGATGCGCCGCGGGAATGCGAGACAGCAGCTCAGCCTCCAGCTCCTCGATGACCCGCCGCGCCCGCTGCGTCAGGCGCCGGCCCGCATCCGACAGATAGAGCGCATGCGAGCGCCCGTCCACCGGCTCGCGGACGATCAGCTCCCGGTCGGCGAGGCGCCCTGCGAGCGGCGCCATGTTGGCGCTCGCGATGTCGAGCAGCCGGCCGATCTCGCTCTGAGTGACGCCGGGGTTGACGCCGATCACGAGCAGCACCGTCGCTTCCGCGGGCCGCAGCTCCAGCGCCGCCAGTCGCTGGGCGAGTTTCGCCATGAGCGCGGCCGAGGCGCGCCGCAGCGCGTATCCCGGCAGATCCTTCAGGGGGTCGGTCACCATGTCCCTATTCTCTTCGAATTGCGTCGCGAACGCTGGACGGATGCTTGCCGCGCGCAATCTCACAGCTATATTATATAGTTATCTGCCACCTCGGGGGAGCGGGCCCATGCGTTTCGAGCGAACCAATCCGATCACCGGCGAGAGCGCGAGCAGCGCCACCGCCATGACCCCCGCCGAGGCCCGGGCGGTGGCGGACCGCGCCGCGGGGGCGTTTCCGGCCTGGGCGGCCACGGGCCCGAACGCCCGGCGCGCGATCCTCAACCGTGCCGCCGATGCCCTCCAGCAGCGCCGTGACACCTTCGTCAAGGCGATGATGGACGAGATCGGCGCGACCGCGGGCTGGGCGATGTTCAATCTGATGCTCGCCGCCGGCATGGTGCGCGAGGCGGCGGCCATCACCACGCGGATCAGCGGCGAGGTCATCCCGTCGGACAAGCCGGGCTGCCTCGCCATGTCGCTGCGGGAGCCCGTCGGCGTCGTGCTCGGTATCGCGCCCTGGAATGCCCCGATCATCCTGGGTGTGCGCGCCATCGCCACGCCGCTCGCGTGCGGCAATGCCGTGATCCTGAAGGCTTCCGAGCTCTGCCCGCGGACGCATGAGCTCATCATCGAGGCATTCGCGGAAGCGGGCTTTCCGGAAGGTGTGGTGAACGTCGTCACCAATGCCCCGGCGGATGCCGGTGAGGTCGTCGGCGCACTGATCGATCACCCCGCGGTGCGCCGCATCAACTTCACCGGCTCCACCGCGGTCGGGCGCATCATCGCCAGGCGCTGCGCCGAGAACCTCAAGCCCTGTCTGCTCGAGCTCGGAGGCAAGGCGCCGCTCATCATTCTCGAGGACGCCAATCTGGATGAGGCCGTCAAGGCCGCCGCCTTCGGCGCCTTCATGAACCAGGGCCAGATCTGCATGTCGACCGAGCGCATCATTCCGGTGGCCGCCATCGCCGATGAGTTTGCCCGCCGCTTCGCCCAGAAGGCGCGCTCCATGGCGAGCGGCGACCCGCGCGAAGGCAAGGCGCCGCTCGGAGCAGTGGTGGATCGCCGCACCGTGGAGCACGTGAACGCGTTGATCGACGATGCCGTCGCCGCCGGCGCGCGGATCCTGACCGGCGGCAAGTCCGAGAACGTCGTCATGCCCGCCACGGTCGTGGAGGGTGTCACGGCGAAAATGAAGCTGTACCGGGACGAGAGCTTCGGCCCCGTGGTGGGCATCATCCGCGCCAGGGACGAGGCGGATGCCATCCGGATCGCCAATGACAGCGAATACGGCCTCTCGGCCGCGGTCTTCACCGGTGATGCGGCGCGTGGGCTGCGCGTGGCGCGCCAGATCCGCTCCGGCATGTGCCACGTCAACGGTCCTACCGTGCACGATGAGGCGCAGATGCCCTTCGGTGGCGTCGGCGCCTCCGGCTACGGCCGCTTCGGCGGCGCGGCGGGCATCGATCAATTCACCGAGCTGCGCTGGATCACCATCGAGACGCTGCCCGGCCAGTTTCCCATCTGAGCGACCCCTTCGCAGGAAGACCTCCATGAGCACCGACCGACAGGAAGCCGATACCGTTGCATTCACCGTCAGCGAGCGCATCGCCTGGGTGAGATTCAACCGACCCGAGAAGCGCAACTGCATGAACCCGAAGCTCAATCGCCAGATGCTGCGCGTCCTGGACGAGCTCGAGCATCGCGATGACCTGGGGGTGCTGGTGCTCAGCGGCGAGGGCACCGCCTGGTCGGCGGGCATGGACCTGAAGGAGTACTTCCGCGAGACCGAGGCGAAAGGGCTCGGCGCCGTGCGCCAGGCGCAGCGCGAGGCCTACACCTGGTGGCGCAGGCTGCGCTGGTATCAGAAGCCGACCATCGCGATGGTCAACGGCTGGTGCTTCGGTGGCGGCTACGGGCCGCTCTTCGCCTGCGACTTGGCTTTCGCGGCCGAGGAGGCGCAGTTCGGGCTGTCCGAGATCAACTGGGGCATTCTCCCCGGTGGCGGCGCGACCAAGGTCGCGCGCGAGCTGCTCCCCTTCCGCCGCGCGATGTATCACGCGCTCATGGGCGAGAGCATCGATGGGCGCACGGCCGCGCAGTGGGGCCTGGTGAACGAGGCATTGCCGCGCGAGAAGCTCGAGGAGCGCGTCACCGCGGTCGCGAAAGCGCTGCTCGAGAAGAACCCGGTGGCGCTCAAGGCGGCCAAGGACGCGATGCGGCGCGTAGGCGAGATGACTTACGACAACGCCGAGGACTACCTCATCCGCGCCCAGGAGGCCGCCAACTTCTTCGACAACGAGGGACGCAAGGAAGGCATTCACCAGTTCATCGACGAGAAGAGCTTCAAGCCCGGCCTGTCGGCATACGACCGGTCCCGGCAGCGCTCGGAAAAGGACTGACATGGCCTCCCCGCGGCTCGATGCGGCGGCCGTCGAGCGGCTGCTGCGGCCCCGCTCCGTTGCCATTGTCGGCGCCTCCGCCAGCCCCGGAGCGCTCGGCGCCTCGGTACTCGCCAACCTCGAGCGCCTGG
>Ga0187809_10001634_pt1 | contig 10173 bp, 9 predicted proteins | sample NC_wetland_sal_i_8_FD_132415 | JGI IMG/M metagenome (GOLD analysis project Ga0187809, IMG submission 132415) | Wetland sediment microbial communities from Neuse River Estuary, North Carolina, USA - ASW_4 | ecosystem: Environmental > Aquatic > Freshwater > Wetlands > Sediment | place: USA: North... | reverse complement strand
CCTCGAATGGGATGACGACCCGGCCGGCCGCTTCGTCGTCGCCGTTCCCGCCAGCGCCGAGGTGCCGCGTTTGCCCGAGTGGAACGCGCGCGCGATCGCGTCCGGGACCGAGTGGATGCAGGTGCTTCCCTTCGACGGGCGATTGGCCGCGGTCGGCCCGGTCTTCGTGCCGGGGGAAACCGCGTGCCACGAGTGCTTTCGCCTCCGCCGCGACTCGACGATCGCGGCCGCCCCGGACCGAGCGCGCGGAAACTACCTCGGCTCACCCGCGATCGATGCGGCGCTCGCCGGCCTCGCCGCGCACGTCGTCCTCGGCCGCATCGCAGGCGGCGAGACCGGCGACGCCGGGATGCTGCTCGCCGTCGAGCTCGCTCCCGAGCTTCGCTGCACGCGCCATTTCGTGTACCGCGTCCCGCGCTGCCCCGCCTGCTCGCCGGCCTCTCGGCGCGCGTCGCTCGCACCCTGGAGCGACGTTGCCGCTTGACTCGCTCGTCTCGCCGTACGTCGGCGTCGTCCGCGGGATCCAGGAGGCCCTTGCCGGTCCCGAAGACGCGCGACTCGTGACCGCCGCGTGCGAGACCGCGCAACCGCACGTGCTCACCGGCGGCGGCTCGGGTGCGAGCGCGTGGGATGCCCGCGGCGCCGCGATCGGAGAGGCGGTCGAGCGATACGCGGCGTCGATCGTCGATCCCGACCGGCTCGTCGTCGCGTCCGCCCGAGAGCTCGGACGGCAGGCGGTCGACCCCGCCAGGTTCGCCCTCTTCTCCGAGAGGCAATACCGGTCGCGCCGCTTCCCGTACGTGCGCTTCGAGCGGGACACGCGGCTGGCGTGGATCGAGGCTGCGACCCTGCCCGACGGGGAGCCGGCGCTCGTGCCGGCGCAGCTCGTGCACCTCGCCGGTCACGAGAACGAGCCTGCGATCTGCCGCACCACGAGCAGCGGCCTCGCGTGCCACACGACCGCCGCCGCGGCGACGCTCGCAGCACTCCTCGAGCTGCTCGAGCGCGACGCGTTCATGCTCACGTGGAAGGCAGGTCTTTCCTGGCCGCTGCTCGACTGGACCAGGAACGCCGAGCTCGAGGGGTTCGCGCGGACGTTCCTTCGTCCGACCGGCCTGCGGTGTCGGGCAGTCGACCTGAGCGCGATCTGGCGGGTCCCGATCGCCGCGGCCGTCGTCCGCAGCACGGTCGCGGACAGCGCTCCGCTCGGCGTCGGCGCCGCCGCGGCGACCACGGTCGAGCGGGCCGTGGCCAAGGCGCTGGACGAGGCAGTCCGCGTGCGCACGTGGGCGCAGGCGCTTCGACGGAGCGGCGCGGAGGCGCCGGCCGCCGACGACGTCGAGGAGCTCGACGACCACGTCCGTTTCTACGCCGACCCGGCAAACGCGCCGCGCGTCGACTTCGTCGACTCCTCGTCCGTGTCCCGCTTCGTCGAGCACGTGCCTCCACTCGGCGAGCCGCACGTCGAGGAGATCTGCCGGAAGCTCGCCCGGCGTGGGATTCGTGCGTACGCGGTCGACGTCACCTCACCCGACGTCCGCGAGGCCGGTGTCACCGTCGTCCGCGTCGTCGCCCCCGAGCTCTGTGCCCTCGACGTCGAGCATCGCGCCCGTCTACACGGTGCACGCAGGCTCTACGAGGAACCGCTTCGGCTCGGGCGCAGCACACGTGTGCTGACCGAGGACGACCTCAACGCCGACCCCCACCCATTCCCGTGATACGGGCTGCCGGCGCACCGCTCGTGCGGTCGGAGGTCTACGGCGAGGGCGATCCGGCGCTCGACGACCCCGCCGAGCTCTTCCACGAAGCGTCGAAGCTGCAGCCGGCGCTGGCGCGGAGGCAATCGGCGGGCATCCTGCGGCTCGAGGCGAACGACGCTCTCCGGGCGGCGGCGGCGCGTGCGATTCGACGCAACCCGCAGCGGCGGACGATCCCTCTGCCGCCGCCGCGGCGACCGCCGTGCACGTTGTGGTCGGCGATCGATCGCCGCCGCAGCCGCCGCACGTTCCGCGGGTCCCTCGCCGACGCCGAGCTCGCGGCCGTGCTCGATGCGGGGTACGGCGTCCGCGACCGCTCCCGCCGGACCGTGCCGTCCGGCGGCGCGCTCTACCCGCTCGAGCTCTACGTCGCGCTTCGAGGACGGGGCGTGTATCGCTACGACCCGGAGCTCCATCACCTCGAGGAGCACGATGTCGAGGATCCGTGGCCGATGCTCGCGTCCGCCTCGCCGCTGCCGAGCCTCCTGGACGACGCAGCCGCCGCGGTGCTCGTTCTCGCCGTCTTCGGGCGCACACGCTTCAAGTACGGTCAGCGCGGCTATCGGTTCGCCTTGCTCGAGGCGGGCCACGTCGTCCAGAACGTCGTGCTCGCAGCAGCCGCTCTCGACGTCGTCGCGCTTCCGTTCGGCGGCTACTACGACGCCCGAGTCGACGACGTCGTCGGAGCCGACGGCGTCGAGGAGTCCGTCGTCTACGCGGTCGTCCTCGGATGAGACGCACGCTCGCCTCAGTCGCCGCGCTCGCGCTCGCGGGGCCGCTCCTGCTCGTGCTCGCTCCGACGGCGCCGCCGCGGCCGCCGCTCTCGCTTCCCTCCGCCGCTCCGCTCGGGATCGCGGTCGGCATGGCGCTCTATGCCGCCCTCGCGCGCAGGCGGCCCCAGCCGCTCTTCACTCCGGTCGCAGGCGTCGTCGCGGCGGTCGGCGTGAGCGAGGAGGCGATCTGGCGCGCGTTCGCACTCGGTCGCATCGCCCCTGTTGCCGGCGCGGCGGCGGCCGTCGCGGTCACCTCGGCGGCGTTCGCGGTGACGCACATCCCGCTGCTCCGCCTCAGGGGGGCGGCCGTGCATGTCCTCACCGGCGCCACGTTCGGCGCCTTGTTCGTCGTGACGGGAAGCCTCCTTGCGTGCGCGGCCGCGCACGCGACCTACAACGTCGTCGCCGTGCTCGGCCGCGTGCAGCCGGCGAGCGCCGCGATCGAGCTCCGGGCCGCGGCGAAGCGGTTCGGCGATCGGGTCGCGCTCCGGCCGGTCGACCTCGCGATCGAGCGGGGCGCGCTCGTCGCGCTCCTCGGTCCGAACGGGGCCGGCAAGACGACGCTCGTCAGCCTCTGCGTTGGCCTGCGGCGGCCGACGGCGGGAACGGTGCGCATCTTCGGGCGGGACCCGCGAGACTGGCGGGCGCGCCTGGGTCTCGGGACGACTCCGCAGCAGATGGACTTCCCACCGACCATTCGCGGGCGCGAGATCCTCGACCTGGCACGCGCCCATGCCGTCGATCCGCCGTCGATCGCGTCGCTCGCCGAGCGGTTCGGGCTCGACGGCACGCTCGACCGGCAGAACGGGTCGCTCTCGGGCGGCCAGCGGCGCCGACTCGCACTTGCGCTCGCATTCGCGAACGCGCCGCAGCTCGTCGTCCTCGACGAGCCGACGACGGGCCTCGACATCGCGGCGCGCCGAGCGGCCTGGGATGCGATCCGAGCGTTCGAGGGCACCGTGCTGCTCACGACCCACCACCTCGAGGAGGCGCACGCCCTTGCGGAGCGCATCATCGTGCTCGCCCACGGCGAAGTCGTCGCGGACGGTGCGCTGGAGTCCGAGGATGAGCTGCTGCGGCTCACGCGATGAAGCTCGCGCTCGTGCACGCGCGCGTGCAGATCCTCGAGCTCGTGCGCTTTCCCGGCTTCAGCGCCGGAACGCTCGCCTTCCCCGGCGTCGTCTTCGTCCTGTTCGGACTGCCGCGCGCGGGAAGCCATCCCGAGCTGCTGCTCGCCTCGTACTGCGCATTCGCCGTCCTCGGCGTCGGCTTCTTCCAGTTCGGCGTCTCGGGTGCGATCGAGCGCGGCTCGCCGTGGCAGGCCTGGCTGCGCACGCTGCCGACACCGCCGGCCGTGCGCATCGCGGCGCGAGTCCTCTCCGCGCTCGCCTTCACGATCGTGTCGATCGCGGTCGTCGTCGTGCTCGCGGTCCCGACCACTCACGTCTCGCTGTCGCCGCTGGAATGGGTTCGGCTCGCGGTCGCGCTCCTCGCGGGATCGGTGCCGTTCGTCGTCCTCGGCTTGACGATCGCCTACTGGACGTCGCCGAAGAGCGCGCTGCCGGTGGCGAACATCCTCTACATGCTGCTCGCCTACGCAGGCGGGCTCTGGACCGGGCCAGGCGACCTGCCGCGCATCGTCAAGGAGATCTCGCCGTACACACCGGTGAGGCAATGGGGAGACGTGCTCTGGCCCGCAGCGGCCGGACATCCCTGGCAGCTCGCACACTGGGACGCGCTCGCCGCGTATGCACTCGGGTTCGGGGCTCTCGCGGGATGGGGATTCGCGCGCGACGAGCTCCGCAACTACCGCTGACTCACCAGACGGTTCGCAGCAGCTGCTCGATCTCGGCGGGCGTCGCCGGATGCGGGTTCGCCTGGTTGCCGCCGCGCTGCGCGGCGGAGGACGCGAGCTGCGGCAGGTCCTCCTCCGGCACGCCGAGCTCGCCCAGTCGCGTGATCCCGCCGAGCGCGGTCAGCTCCTCGACTCGCCCCGCGCCGTCGCCGCCGACCGCCTCTCCGAAGGCGCGCACCGCCGCCGGTGCATAGCGGGAGTTGAAGCGGAGCGCGGGCGGGAGGCAGATCCCGTTCAGCGTCCCGTGCGGCAAGCCGTACGTGCCGCCGATCGCCTGCGCCATCGCGTGCGCGAGCGCGAGCATCGAGCCGGCCAGCGCCTCGCCGCCGTGACACGCGCCGCGCAACAGCTCCGTGCGCAGGTCGCGGTCGAGCGGCGAGTCCACCACCTGCGGGAGGTAGCGGGAGATCAACTCGGCGCCATCGAGCGCGTGCTCGTCCGACTGCGGGTTGTGACCGTGTGCGTAGAGCGCCTCGGCGCAGTGCGCAATCGCGTTCATGGACGTCCCCACCGTCTGCTCGCGGGGCAGGCCGATGGTGAGGCCAACGTCGTAGACGATGCCGCCGAGCTGTGCGCCCGATCCGCCGCCGCGCATGCGCCGCTGCGGGTCGCGCACACCGAAGAAGCTCGTCCACTCCGCACCCGAGTAGGTCGTCGGGACGGAGACGAGCGGGACACGCGCCGCCGCGGAGATCGCCTTGCCGAGATCGATGGCGCTGCCGCCGCCGATCGCGACGACGCCGTCCCCTGCGAGCGTCGCGGCCTCCTCGACCCGGGCCGACGGCACCTCGCCCCAGCGCGCCGCGGGCTCGAACGGAACGACGAGCTCGTCCCACCGCGCGCTCGCGACGAGGAGCGGCGCGTTCACTCCCAGCTCGTCCAGGACGTCGGCCACGAGCTCGAGCGATCCCCACCGGACGATCATGTTCGCAATCTTGCCCGTGCGAAGTCGAGGAACGCCTGGGCAGCGCGCGTCTCGGCGCGGCCGGTGGAACGGACGAGGAAGATCTCGCGCGACGGGTCGAGCCCGTCGACGCGCGCGATCGCGAGCGCGCCCGCCTCGACGTCGGCCTCGACGGCGGCTTTCGAGATGAACGTGAGGCCGTAGCCGGCGAGCGCGGCGCTCCGCGCCGACTCCTGCAACCCGAGCTCGAGTCGCACGTCGAAGTCCCGCAGGCGCACGCCTTGCGCGCGCAGCTCCTCCTCGATCACCTGTCGCACGCCCGCGCCCTCCTGCATGAGCACGAGCGGCTCCTCGCGGAGCTGGTCGATCGTCACCTTCCGGCCGGCGAAGCGGTGGCCCGCCGGGACGACGAGGACGACCTCGTCGCGGAAGAACGGCTCGAACGCGACCCCGCGGTGGCGGCGTTGCGCGCCGACGACGCCGAGCTCGAGCTCACGCCGCGCCACCTGCTCGATCACATGCTGCGTATCCGACACGGTCAGCGCGATGCGCACCTGCGGATGGCGCCGCTGGAACTCGCCGAGGACGACCGGAAGCACGGTCCCACCCGGGCCGGTCGACGCTCCGATCTCGAGGCGGCCGGTGAGATCCCCTTCCGCCTCGCCGCCGAGCTCGGCAAGCAGCGCCTCCTCCTGCGCGAGCAGGCGCTGCGCGCTCCGGTACAGCCGCTGGCCCGCCTCAGTCGGCTCTACCCGGCGGCCCGAGCGGTCGAGGAGCTGCACCCCGAGCCGCTTCTCGAGCGAACGGATCTGGAGGCTCACCGCCGGCTGCGTCACCCCGAGCTGCTCCGCCGCCTGTGAGAAGCTGCGCCGCTCGACGACGGCGCAGAAGGCCGCGAGCTGCCGCGTATCCATATAAGCCAAGCTTATCTTTGCCTTCTCCGGCGAGAGCACTAGCATCGACCCGTGACCGAGGACACGCTCGTCCGCGGGTACCGCGAGCTGGCGCGCGGCGCACCGGCCAGACCGCGGGACGTCCTCCTCCGTGCGCTCGACGTCGTCCTCTCCGCGCTCTTCCTCGTCGTGACGGCACCGCTCGCAGCCGGCATCGCGCTCGTCCTGCTCGCGACGAGCGGCCGCCCCGTCCTCTACCGCGGGGAGCGCGTCGGGCGCGGCGGCCATGTTTTCGACATGTACAAGTTCCGGACGCTGAAGCCTGACGCGGAGTCGCGTCTCGGCCCTTATCTCGGCGAGGAGCTCGTGCGCCGTACCGCCGACGAGTTCGCCCCGCTCGGCAGGCGGCTCAAGGCGACGCAGCTCGACGAGATCCCGCAGTTCTGGAACGTCCTCAAGGGCGACATGAGCCTCGTCGGCCCGCGGCCGATCCGCCCCGTCTTCTTCGAGGAGCTCGCGCACGAGCTTCCCGCGTATTGGCAGCGGCTCGTCGTGCGCCCAGGCCTCACCGGGCTCGCGCAGGTGCGCCGCGGCTACGAGACCTCGATGGCGGAGAAGCTCGCGCACGATCTCGAATGGATCGCCGACCGCTCCGCCCGTCTCTATCTCCGCACCGTCTTCGCCACCGGCTGGCGCGTGCTGAAGCAGTCCCTCGAAGGGTTCACGTCGCGCGCCGTCTGATCCTCCTCGCGGTCGCTCTCGGCTCGCTCGGCGTCGGGCTCTGGCTCGTGCTCCGGCCGGCGCATCATCCGCGCCTGCTCGTCGTCGGCGTCGACGACGACACGCTCAAGTGGACGCCGTTCCCGCTCACGGTCGTGCGCCGCCAGGAGTCACTCGGTGCGGACGCGGTCCGCGTGTGGGTGCCGTGGCACGGCGAGATCGCGCCGACCGCCGTGCGGCGCGTCGAGCTCTCGCGGGCGGAGACGGCGGCGAAGAAGACGACCGTCGTCCTCGCGGTGTTCGGATTCGGTGCGTCGACGCCGACGGCCGAGTGGCAGCAGCGCCGCTTCTGCGGCTACGCGAAGCACGCGCTCGCGCTCGTGCCCGATGCGCGCGCAGTCGTCGTCTGGAACGAGGCGAACTCGCCGACGTACTGGGACGGTACGCCGGCGCAGTACGAGTCGCTGCTCGCGCGCTGTTACGACGTCCTCCACTCGCGGCACGTCGAAGTGCTCGATTCGACCGCCTCGGCACACAGCCCGATCCGGTTTCTCGACGCGGTCGCGCTCGCCTACCGCTCCAGCAGGCGGACGCGGCCCCTCGTCGACGCGTTCGGTCACAACCCGTACCCCCTGACACAGACGGAGTCGCCCGTTGCGGTGCACACGGGCGACTTTCTCGGCGAGGGCGACTACGCGCGCCTCGTGACGACGCTGCAGGCGTTCGGGCGCACGCCGTCGATCTGGTACCTCGAGGACGGATTCCAGACGACGAAGGTCTCGCCGGCCCGGCAGGCGCAAGACGTCTCCGCGGCCATCGACATGGCAGCCTGCCAGCCGCTCGTGCACGCGTTCTTCAACTTCGAGCTCGTCGACGAGAAGCGCGCCATCGGCTGGCACTCGGGGCTCATCTGGCGCGGCGGGAAGGTGAAGCCCGCAGCGACCGCCTTCGCCCGCGCTCCGCGCCGCTGCCGCCCCTAGACTCGGCCCGGATGTGCGGGATCTGTGGAATGGCGGGCGCGCCCAACCGTGCTCGCCTTGAGGCGATGAGCGCGACGCTCGTCCACCGCGGGCCGGACAGCTCCGGCGAGTACGTCGACGGCCCGGTCGCGCTCGCGGCCCGCCGCCTCTCGATCATCGACCTCGCCGGAGGAGACCAGCCGATCCTCAACGAGGACGGCAGCTGCGTCGTCGTCCAGAACGGCGAGATCTACAACCACCCCGAGCTCATGCACGAGCTGACGCGCGCCGGCCATGCGTATCGCACGCATTCCGACACGGAGACGCTCGTCCATTTGTACGAGGAGCACGGTCTCGACTTCGCGCGGCGGCTGCGCGGCATGTTCGCCGTCGCGATCTGGGATGCACGCCGCCGCCGGCTCGTGCTCGCGCGGGACCCGTACGGGATCAAGCCGCTCTACTACCGCGCCGTCGACGGTGCGCTCGAGTTCGCGTCCGAGGTGCGCGCCCTGCCGCGCGGCGAGGTCGATGTCGATGCGGTGGAGGCCTTCCTCGCGTTCAACTCGATCCCGGCTCCGTACTCGATCTTCCGTGACGTCCGCAAGCTGCCCGCCGGGCACCTGCTCGTGTGGGAGGAGGGCGGCGATCTCCGGCTCGAGCGATTCGCACACCCGGGCGCCGTTCCCGCGAGCGAGCTGCGCGACGACGACGAGGCGGAGCTTGTCGAGGAGCTACGCGGTCGTCTGCGCGACTCGGTGCGCGCGCACCTGCTCGCCGACGTCCCCGTCGGCGTCCTCCTGTCCGGGGGGGTGGACTCCTCGCTTCTCGCAGCGCTCGCCGCGGAGGAGACCGTCGACGCGGTTCACACGTTCACCGTCGGCTTCGCCGAGCGCAGCTTCGACGAGCGAGAGGACGCGCGTCGCGTCGCCGAGCGCTATGGGACGAACCACCACGAGCTGCTCCTCCGTCCGGAGCCGGCGCTGCTGCTGCCGACGCTCGCCGACGCGTTCGACGAGCCGTTCGCCGACTCGTCGGCGCTGCCGACCTACCTCGTGTCCCAGCTCGCCGCGGAGCACGTAAAGGTCGCGCTCTCCGGCGAGGGCGGCGACGAGCTCTTCGGCGGCTACTACACATATGCCGCCGATCTGCTCGCCGACCGCGTCGGCCCGCTCGCGCGCCTCGCCTCGCCGCTCGTGGAGCGCCTGCCCGCATCCGGCGGACGCGTCAGCCTCGAGTACCGCGCGAAGCGGTTCGCCCGGGCCGCGCACCTGCCGCCGCTCGAGCGCCACCACGGCTGGAAGGAGATCTTCTCGGCCGACGCGCGCGCGGAGCTGACCGGGAGGCGCAGCGACTTCGATCCGGTCGACGTCTACCGCGCGCGCTATGCCGAGAGCGCCGGCTCGGAGGGGCTGTCGCGGCTGCAGGACGTCGACTTCGCCGTCTACCTCGTCGACGACCTGCTCGTGAAGACCGACCGCGCGTCGATGGCGAACTCGCTCGAGGCGCGCGTTCCGTTCCTCGATCCGATCGTGACCAACTTCGCCTTCCGCCTCCCGCGGAGGCAGCGCGTGCGTGGGCTGTCGAAGAAGGTCCTGCTGCGCAAGGCAGCGGAGCCGCTGCTGCCACGCGAGGTCGTTCACGGGCGCAAGCGCGGTTTCTCCATTCCCGCGGCTGCGTGGCTGCGCGGCGAGCTCGAGCCGTTCGCGCGTGAGACGCTGTCGGCGGCGAATCTCGGGCGGCAGGGCTTCTTCCGTCCCGAGCCCGTGACGCGGCTCATCGACGACCACGTCGCGCGGAGGGAGGACAACAGCCGCCTCCTGTGGGGGCTCCTTGCGTTCACCCTCTGGTACGAGCACCACGTCGAGCAAGACCCGCCGCTCATCCGCTCCGCGCGCATGGAGGCACTACTCGCGTGAGCGGCCGGTACCAGGTACCGTCACGGCTTCGTCACGGCTTCGTAACGCGATTTGCAGGAGATTCCTCTACGCCGCCAGGAAGTCGTGACACTTTCGTGCGGGTACCTGGTACCGGCCGTCGGCGCTTTGGGACATGAGGGTTTGGATCGACATGACCGCGAGCGCGCACGTGCTCGTGTTCAGGCCGCTGATCGAGAGCATGGGCTGGCGCGGCGACGACGTCGAGATCACCGCACGGGACTACGCACAGACGCTGCAGCTGCTCGAGCTGCACGGGCTCGCCGCCGACGCCGTCATCGGCAAGCACGGCGGCCGCTCGCGTACGCAGAAGGCCCGGCGCATGGCGGGACGGCTGCACGCGCTCCATCGATGGGCAAAGGGCCGTGACTTCGACGT
>Ga0187809_10001633_pt1 | contig 10177 bp, 9 predicted proteins | sample NC_wetland_sal_i_8_FD_132415 | JGI IMG/M metagenome (GOLD analysis project Ga0187809, IMG submission 132415) | Wetland sediment microbial communities from Neuse River Estuary, North Carolina, USA - ASW_4 | ecosystem: Environmental > Aquatic > Freshwater > Wetlands > Sediment | place: USA: North... | reverse complement strand
GTTGCCGATCCCTTTCGGCAATAAGGTCATTTATCAGAATGCCCCCCCGGAGTACGTGCTGGTCCTCGCCAGTCTCGCGTATATCGCCGGCTACTATTATTTTGCTGTCCGCAAGTTCACCACAGACGACCTGTAGGGATTCAGGAAACGGGTTTGTTCGCCAGGTCGGCGACCGCCGATTCAAGGGTCGGGTACAGGAAGGTAAATCCGAACTTTTTGATCTTCCGGTCACTGACCGTAACGCTTTTGAGGATTTCCACGCTCCGTTTTCCGAGCAGCATCCGGATAAAGAACCGGGGGACGTGTACGGGGATAAAGAACCGGTTCCGAAGTTTTACCGCGGCCGTCATCATGAGTGACCGGTTCGACACCGGTACGGGTGCGACGGCGTTAAATACTCCCTGCAGTTCCGGGTTGAAGAGCGCTTCCTGGTAAAGCCGGCACAAGTCGTCGATATGGATCCAGCTCACCACCTGGCTTCCGTCCCCGAAAATGCCTGCCACCCCGAACTTCAGGGGAGCCACCATTTCCCGGAACGCTCCGCCGTCACGACTCAGCACGATCCCGGTCCGCAATTTTACCAGCCGGATGCCCAGTGATTTGGCCTCGTCCGATGCATTTTCCCATTGCATGCAAACCTCCGCAGAAAAATCGCTCCCCGCGGGGTCCGTTTCCACGAATCCCTCTTTCCTGATCAACGGATCCGTATCGGGACCATACCACCCGATCGCCGAGGCAGCGACGAACGTCCTGACATGGTGGGGATGGTTCTTCAGGACATCGATGATCAGGGAGGCACTCCGGGTGCGGCTTTCCACGATCTGGCGCCGGTAATCCCGGGTCCATTTCCTGTCCATGATCCCCGCCCCCGCAAGATGAATGATATGATCCGCCCGGAGGAGGGCGCCTGATTCGATGACCCTGCCTTTCACATCCCAATGCGCATAGGAAACGAGCCGGTGCGAAGCCGGCTGCTGCGTCTTCCGGGACAGGATAATGACCTCGTGACCTTCCGCGATTAAATGGCTTGTTAATTTTGTACCGATGAGGCCGGTGCCCCCTGATATTACAACGACAGCCATATTTTTATCGTAAATTAGTCTAAGCCAAAAATAAAATATTTCAAATTAGCCGCCTGTCGGGGACAACTACCTACATTAGCAGACAATACGCTGGACCATGAAACAGATTTTGATATTCCTCATTCTCGGACTGCTGACGCTCCATACGGTGGCACAGCAGATCACCTACAGTGATCCGGAAAATGACGATACGCAGACCCTGGATTTTGACATCATCGGGAAAGTGGGAAACAATTACCTTATTTATAAGCATAACCGCAGCCGTTATGCCGTCAGCGTGTACGATAATACCATGAAATCGATCCAACGGACCGATCTCGATTTTTTACCCGAACGGACATTCAATGTCGATTTTGTGGCCTTCCCCGATTTCGCCTACATCCTGTACCAGTACCAGAAAAAGAACGTATTATACTGCGATGCCGCGGAGATCGACGGGACCGGGAAAATCATCAAGAACCCTTTCACGCTCGACACGACCCATATCAGCTTTTTTGCCGATAACAAGATCTACAGCACCATATTCAGCGAAGATAAATCGAAGATCATGGTGTACAAGATCCAGAAGAAGAATGACCGGTTTTACTTCACCACCCTGCTCATGGATGATAGCCTGCGGGTGCTTCGCAAGTCAAGGATCGTGGCGGATTATGATGAGCATAAGGACATCTTCAGCGACTTCTACCTGGACGACAGGGGCAACTTCATTTTTACGAAGGGCACCCGCGCCAATTCACGGGATTACCTGGAAAGCCTTTACCTCGTTACCAAGCCGGCGGACGGCGACGATTTCAGGACCAGCCAGCTCCAACTTTCCGGGAACTACCTGGACGAGATCAAACTCAATATTGATAACGAGAATAACCAGTACCTGCTCAATTCACTGTTCTATACCAAACGGAACGGCAACGTGGAAGGACTGTACACTGCCGTTTGGGACAAGCAGCGTGACACGCTCGTGTCGCAGATGTTTGCACATTTCAGCGACTCCCTGCGGTCGATGGCCAGGACCGAGGGAGGCGCCCGGTATGCCTTCAATGACTTTTTTATACGGGACGTGATCCTCAAGAAGGACGGCAGCTTTATCCTCACCGCCGAGGACCAGTCAGCCCAGTCCCGCGGTACACCGTGGAACCGCTACGACTACCTGTATGGATTCAACCGTTTTTATGCGCCCTATGACGGTTACATGTCCTATGCCCCGTATTATTACCCCGGCATGGGGACCTACCCTTATGGAAACACTTATTATAACGGCCAGCCCACACGGTATTTTTACGAGAACATCATAGTGCTGGACATGGACAAAACCGGCGCGCCCGTCTGGAGCAATGTCGTACACAAGTCACAATATGATGATAACACGGACCGCTTCCTTTCCTACGGCAAGATCGTCACCGGCGGCAAAATTCATTTCCTGTTCAACGAACTGGAGCGCCATACGCAGCTCCTGAACGACCAGTCGGTCACGCCGGGAGGGCAGGTCCTGATCAGTCCCCCGTTGCGGAGCCTGGACCGGAGTCATGAATTCATGCCAAGGTTTGCCAAGCAGGTGAGCTATTACCAGATCATTGTACCCTGCACTTTCAGGAACTCGATCTGCTTCGCAAAAATCGAATACTAAGGGATTTACGGCAGGCGTTTACTATTTTATATTTTTGCGCCATCAACCATTAATCTAATCTTACCGGTGACAGGAGTATTCAGGGCCAACAACCCGATCAATACATTCATGCTGTTCGCGTATGGCCTGCTGTTGAAGCTGGAGTGGTTCATCCATCCCCAGGTGCCCACGATACAAAAGACCGACGGGTTCCTGTACAACCATCTCCTGGGAGCGGTCAAACCGGTCCTGGACCGGTACCCCGCGTCCTACGCCGCGATCACCTTCTTCCTGCTGTTCACGCAGGCGATCAGTTTCAACCAGTTGCTCAACAACCGGCGTCTGATCCAGAAGCCCAATTACCTGGCGGGGATGAGCTACCTGCTCATTACGTCCTTCTTCACCGAATGGAATGTGCTGAGCGCCCCCCTGGTGATCAATACCCTGCTGATCTGGGTATGGGCAAAAATGGGCAGCCTGTACAACAATCCCCATGTGAAGTCCACCCTGTATAACATCGGGATGGTGGTGGGGATCGCCACTTTTTTTTATTTTCCTGCACTAGCCTTCGCGCTCCTCATCATTTTTGCCCTCCTCCTGGTCCGGCCGCCGCGGATTGCGGAATGGATCATCGCCCTCCTGGGCATTGCCACGCCCTGGTACCTGCTGTTTGCGTGGCTCTTTCTGACCAACCAGCTGTACAGCTTCCAGGTGTCCGGCATCCGGGTCAGTTACCCGGAATTCGTCCGCAACAACGTACAGCTGACGGGCATCGGCCTGATCGTCTTTACCACGATCATCGGGGGACTCTTTGTTCAGTCCAACACCCGCCGCCAGGTCGTCCAGGTCCGCAAGATCTGGGGACTGACGGTCCTGTACGGGGTGGTGGCCCTGTTTATCCCGTTTATCAACACCACCCATAACCTGCAATACTGGATCCTGGCAACCGTTCCCCTGTCTGCCTTTATCGCCTCCTTCTTTTTTTACCCAACTAAAAGGATCCTGGTGGCATCAGTACACTGGATCATGGTCGCATTTGCCGTATACATGACCTATTTCAGGAAGTAACCGTTCCCGGATGGCGACCCGGGCGTCAAAGGGATAATCTTCGTACTTTTGTCATTTGATGAAATACCTGTCTACATGAAATTCGGAGTAGTCGTTTTTCCCGGCTCCAACTGCGACCGGGACATGATCAATGCATTGCAAAACGAGCTGGACCAGGAGGTCATCGTACTGTGGCACAAGGACCGCGACCTTTCGATGTTCAGCACGGAAGATTGCATCGTTTTACCCGGGGGGTTCAGTTTCGGGGACTATTTGCGCTGCGGCGCCATCGCACGCTTCAGCCCGATGATGCAAAGCGTAACCGAATTCGCGTCTAACGGCGGGAAGGTTTTCGGGGTATGTAACGGCTTCCAGATCCTGTGCGAAAGCGGTCTGCTTCCGGGCGTACTTCTGCGGAACAGCAATATGCAGTTCGTGTGCAGGAACGTAACCATCACCGATGAACAGGATCCCGAAAAACGCGTGCTGAAGATCCCGGTGGCCCACGGCGAGGGGCTTTATTATGCCCCGGAGCATGTCCTGGATGAACTGGCAGATCAGGGGCAGGTGTTGTACCGTTATTGTGATGAGAAGGGCGATTACAGCGCCGGATGCTCGCCGAACGGTTCACTGCGGAATATCGCGGGCATCTGCAACCGGGACCGCAACGTCTTCGGGATGATGCCGCACCCCGAAAGGGCCTGCAGCGAAGAACTGCGCAACACCGACGGCAGGCACGTTTTTCAGCGCCTTTTCTCTTTACGAAAAGTTAAAAAATTGGTGCACGCAACGCTGTAAGGGCCCGATGCGTTCTTAATAAGAACTTTTGAAACAAAACGTATGATGAAAAAACTGGCGGTAGTCTTGATCGGCCTTCTGGCGGCCCACCCTTCCTTTGCCCAGATCCTCAACCCGGTGCATTTCAGTTACCGGGCAGTGAAAAAGTCCCCTACGACATTTGAAGTTCACGTGAAAGCATTGGTCGATCCCACCTGGCACATCTATTCCATCTTTAACCCGGATGGAGGCGCTGTCCCCACCTCGCTGACCTTTACCAACGCCAGGACGGTAGGGAAGGCCAGGGAAACGGGCAGCCTCAAAACGGTTTATGAAGACGCATTCAAATTGCATCAGAAATACTTTGAAAATACGGTTGACTTTATCCAGGTGATCAGGGTTCAGCCCGGCACCCGGCAAATTACCGGAAAGGTAGAGTATATGGTATGCAACGACCGTCAGTGCCTGCCGCCCAAAACCGTTCCGTTCGACATCGCTCTTTAGGAAATTGTCTCAATAAATTTATGAACAGGCCGCCCTGGGGCAAGCCTGCCTGATACGACCATGAAGAATCATACCATCATCATACGCCTGCTGGCCTGGGCATTCGTAATGCTGCTGCTGGGGGAACCGGCTACGGCCCAAACCCTGGCGGAGGGCCACCAGGCGCTTTCGCACACCTTCCTGGACGGCCTGCGGTGGGGATTTATTTCCGTGCTGCAACCCTGCCTGTATGCGATGTTCCCTGTGACGGTGAGCTTTTTCCTCAAACGAAGCGAATCGCGGGCGCAGGGTGTCCGCAACGCCCTGCTCTATTCCACTTCGATCATCGCCATTTTTGTGTTCTTTGCCTTTGTCCTGACGCTCGTATTCGGGCGCAGTACCCTTTACAATATTTCCACCAGCGCGGTATTCAACATCTTCGTCTTCCTGCTGTTCATGACATTCGGAATTTCCTTCCTGGGCGCCTTCGAGATCACCGTGCCTTCCTCCTGGACCAATAAGGCCGACGCAAAGGCCAACATGAAGAGCCTTTCGGGCATCTTCTTTATGGCGCTCACTCTCGTGCTGGTGTCCTTTTCCTGCACGGCACCCTTCATCGGGAACCTCCTGGTGGATGTGACCAAACAGCAGCAGCGGATCGGGCCCATCATCGGGTTCCTGGGATTTTCAATGGCGATCGCGCTGCCCTTCGCATTATTTGCGATGTTCCCGGGATTACTGAACAAAATCGCAAAATCCGGCGGGTGGCTGAACACGCTGAAGGTGTCCTTCGGTTTCATTGAAATCGCCATGGCACTGAAGTTCCTTTCGAACGCCGACCTGGCCTACCACTGGCGTTTGCTTGACCGCGATATTTACCTGTCACTCTGGATCATCATATTCGGCTTGCTGGGCTTCTATCTCCTGGGCAAGATCAAGTTCAACCACGACGATCACCTGCCGTTAAATGAATACGGGCTGCCTTTCCTGTCGGTCACCCGGCTTTTATTCGCGATCGGCGCCCTCGCCTTTACCACTTACATGATTCCCGGGCTGTGGGGAGCGCCGCTCAACGGCATCAGCGGCTGGCTGCCGGAAAACCGGACGCAGGACTTCAACCTGGAGAAACTCTTCACCAATGCACGCATGAATGCTAACGGCGGCGATTCATCCCGGCAGGCGCAGGTCGTGATCCATCCCGTGAAATACACGGACATTCTCTCCTCGGAGATTCCCGGCGTCCAGACATTTTTCGATTTCGCGGAAGCAAAAGCGGCGGCCACCGCCATGCACAAGCCGATCATGATCGACTTTACGGGTCACAGTTGCGCCAACTGTCGCAAAATGGAAGCGGAAGTATTGTCCAAACCCGAGATCAGTGCCTTGTTGCACAATGACTTCGTGGTGGCTTCATTGTACGTGGACGAAAAAAGATCGCTCCCGGACAGCGAGCGCTATGTTTCTGCCTTCGACCAGTCCAGTATCGACAACGTGGGCGCGAAAAATCTTGATTTTGAAGCGACCCTGGCAAATTCAAATGCGCAACCGCTGTACATCCTGACCGATCAATCCGGCCGCATCATAGAAAATGCGGGCGGCTATGATCCCGATATTTCCAGGTTCCTGTCAATACTGCAACACGCGAAAGCGGAAAATCTGAAACGGTTTCCGTAAGCAATTCCTTTTCGCGGATCCTTTTACAGCGGTTTCCAATCCGAATATCATGCTCCGAATCATTACCCGGACGATCTGGATCCTCTCACTGGTCAGCTTCTTCACGGACATTGCCAGTGAAATGCTTTACCCGGTGATGCCCATTTACCTGAAAAGCATCGGGTTCTCGGTATTGCTGATCGGTTTGCTGGAGGGTCTGGCGGAAGCGACGGCCGGCCTGAGCAAGGGGTATTTTGGAAAGCGGGCCGATGTAACGGGAAAAAGGACCTCGTTCATCCGCTGGGGATACGCCTGCAGCGCGATCTCGAAGCCCATGCTGGCCCTTTCCCAGTGGCCCTGGTGGGTCTTCCTGTCAAGGACCACAGACCGGCTCGGGAAAGGAATGAGAACGGGTGCAAGGGACGCAGTACTGTCCGCCGAAACGACTCCCGAAAACAAGGGAAAGGTGTTTGGATTTCACCGTTCCATGGATACGCTGGGCGCCGTACTGGGCCCCGCAGGTGCGCTGGTCTACCTGCATTTTTATCCTGCTCATTACCGGATGCTATTCCTGATCGCCTTTTTGCCCGGGTTGGTGGCAGTGTCGGCGACGACCCTGCTGCGTGGCAAGAATGCGCCGCGAAAAGGATCGGCAGCAACCCCGTTCTTCTCCTTCCTTCGATACTGGAAGCAGGGACCCGTTGCCTATAAAAGGGCCGTACGGGGTTTCCTGGTCTTTTCGCTTTTCAATAGCGCGGATGTTTTCCTGCTCCTGAGGATCAAGCAGGCGGGCGCCGGCGATACCCTGGTCATCGCGATCTATATTTTTTACAACCTCGTCTATGCTTTGATATCGCTGCCGGCGGGCATATTCGGTGACCGGTTCGGCCTCAAAAAAGTTTACGTAACCGGCCTGGTCCTGTTTTCAGCGGTTTATTATTTCATGGGGCAAACCACCAACACGTACGTCTTCTTCGCGCTGTTCCTGCTATATGGCGGCTATGCGGCGATGACAGAGGGTATCTCAAAAGCGTGGCTGACCAACCTGGTGGACCCCGGGGACACTGCGACGGCGATCGGCACCTTTACCGGCCTGCAAAGCATTGCGGCGCTCATCGCCAGCTCGCTGACCGGCCTGCTGTGGATGGAATACAGCGCCCGGGCGGCATTGACCGTGACGGCCGTCGCTGCGCTGGGGGTAGTGGCCTACTTTTTATGGGTGCCGGAAACCCCGCCTGCTGTGAAGCATCCATCGTGATCCATCATGATCCATCATGATCCATCGTGTTTTTCCGGTATTTGTTATAACATGGTTAATTCCCCGGCAGCCCGCCGATCATGGTCACACTTTTGTGGGATAACCCATTACAAATGATCCTACTGTATGAATAATAAAATCCGGTTTGCGGTCACGGCAGCTACCTTCCTGGTACTGGCAGGGTGCCATAAAGACCCGCTGAATCACCTGTCTGATTCGGAGTCGATGGTTTATATCACGAACCGCGATTCGACCGCGAACTTTGCATCGTACAAGACCTATCGCATTGCAGATTCGGCAGACGTTGTGGAAAACGGGCAGCTGGCCGGGCGGGCCAGGGGCGCCTTTGAAATGGCGCTGATCAACGCCCTGGACAGCGCCCTGCAGCAAAGAGGGTATACCAGGGTGGACAGTGCTGCGCAACCGGACCTTGCGGTCACGCTGACGGAACTGACCGACATCAACACCGGGTTCATCGACTATACGAATTACTGGGACGCCTATAATGGCTATTGGGATCCCTATTACTGGGGAGATCCCGGCTATGGATATTATTCCCCGTATGCCTTCGGCACCTATTCTGTCCAGACCAATTCGCTTGAAACAGACATGCTTGACCTGAAAAATGCCGCCGCCAACGGGGACCGGATCACTTCAGTGTGGAGCGGCCTGTCCACGGGGGCCCTGGTCTTTGACCCCGGCTATGCCGCCACCCAGGTACAGCAGCTGCTGGCGCAATCACCCTATATCAAATCAACCCTGTAATGATCACAAAGCAAGTGAACATGATAAAGATCTCTTTTAAATATCTCGGTCTTCCCTTCGTACTGGCAGCAGTCGTTTATTTCCCGGCCCGGTCGCAGAACAGGGTACAGATGTCCCTGGACTACAAGGTGGATATCCCCACCGGGGATTTCCGTAAAGATGTTTCCAATACGGCAGGCCGTGGTTTTGACGCTGCCGTGCTGTACGCCGTGACCGGCAGACTGCAGGTCGGCGGGCAGATCGGTTTTAACGATTTTTACCAGAAGTTTCCCCGCAGCGTTTTTGAAGACGGGCAGGGGAACACGATTTCCGCCGTTACAACGAATTCGGTGCAGCAGATCCCGGTCCAGGCCACGGTGCGCTATATCCTGGCGGACAGGGCATTTGTTCATCCTTATGTGACCGCGGGAGCGGGACTCAATATTATCCTTTACGATCAGTACCTCGGGGAATTCAGCGGGCAGGAGAACAAAACCCGGCCTGCGGTTCATGCCGGCGCCGGCGTATATATCCCGCTTTCCCGGAATTCCCCCCTGTCCCTCGACCTGGGCGCCTGGTACCAGTATGCTCCCTTCGACCCCGCCGGCGTTAAAGATGTCAGCACGGTAGCCCTGCATGCAGGCATCCTTTTTCCCCTTCACTGACTTCCGGATCGCCGCGGACCGGGGACCGTTGACACGAACCCTGACGGCCATCATGTTTTCTGGTGCTCAGCATCGGGAAAATCCGTAACTAATGTTACAAAAATTCCAGGCGCCGCCCGCTTCCTTTGCAAGCGTTCCAATACAGCAGACAAAGATGAAATATGTGATCATCGGTGCCGTCGCGGGCGGCGCCAGTACAGCGGCCCGGTTAAGGAGGATGGACGAGCATGCTACGATCGTACTCTTCGACAGGGGACCTCACATCTCCTACGCGAACTGCGGGCTTCCGTATTATATTGGCGGGGTGATCCGGGACCGCGGCAAGCTCTTCGTGCAAACCCCGGAGAGCTTTCGCGCGCGTTTCAATATCGATGTCCGGGTTTCGACGGAAATAACGGCGATCGATCCGCTGAGAAAGACCGTGACTGCCCGCGCGTTGGAAGACGGGACGACCTGCGAAGAAACCTATGACAAGCTCGTGCTGTCGCCGGGGGCAGTACCCATCCGGCCACCGCTACCGGGTATCGATCTTCCGGGGATTTTCACCTTGCGCAACGTGGCCGACACCGACCGGATCAGGGAGCAGGCCATGAAACATGCCGGCGGACACGCCGTGATCATCGGTGCCGGGTTTATCGGGCTGGAAATGGCGGAAAATTTAAGGAAGCTCAGCCTGCAGGTCAGCGTGGTTGAAATGACCGGGCAGGTTATGGCACCGGTCGATTTTCCCGTTGCCGCGATTGCCCAGCAACACATGCGCTCCAAGGGAATCGATCTGCGCCTGCGGGCTGCCGTGACCGGTTTTGAACAAGCGGGGACGGCTCTCGGGGTACACCTGGAAGACGGGACCACCCTTCCCGCGGAC
>Ga0187809_10001632_pt1 | contig 10180 bp, 7 predicted proteins | sample NC_wetland_sal_i_8_FD_132415 | JGI IMG/M metagenome (GOLD analysis project Ga0187809, IMG submission 132415) | Wetland sediment microbial communities from Neuse River Estuary, North Carolina, USA - ASW_4 | ecosystem: Environmental > Aquatic > Freshwater > Wetlands > Sediment | place: USA: North... | reverse complement strand
GCTCCTGGAGAAGCTTTACCTCATCTTTCTCCTCCCGCCTTACTCGAGAAGCCTCTCGCGAAGCATCCGCAAGGACCGAAAGGTGTACTTTTTCGACTGCGCTGCGGCGTACGATGATACTGGCGGCGCACAGCTCGAAAATCTGGTCGCGTGCTGCCTGCTCAAGTACACACAGTTCCGCAGAGATGCCAAGGGAGAGAGCTGGGAACTCTTTTATCTGCGCGACCGAGAGGGGCGAGAAGTGGATTTTGTCGTCACTCGCAATCGCCGCGTGCACTGGCTGATCGAAGTGAAAGCCTCGGATGGAGAGGTCAGCCCGTCGCTCGGCTACTACACTCGAAAGCTCAGCCCGCATGAATCTCTGCAGCTCGTCCTCAATCTGGAGCGGCCTCAGGAGCGCTCCGGCGTCAAGATCCTGCGCTTAAGCGAATGGCTGGAAGCGCTGTCGCAGGCATGACTCAAGTCCACTGTGAACGGCGTCACCGGCCTATAAGACCATCGCGCAAGCGTTCCCTGGAATGAGCGCACCGCGACATCGGCAGCACTCGAAGCCAATCCATGGAGAACTTACCGCAATTTCGCGCGCCACCTCGAGCGTGAAGCAACTGCGGCGCGCACAACCTGTGCGCCGGTAATCACGAGCCCGCGTGGCGTTCGCGGCAATCCGATCCACGTCGTGACACGAATCATGGATTGGCGCGTCGATTTCATTCACGATTGCAAGGAAGTGCGGTGCACCGCGCCCATGGAGGTCGATATTCATGCCGAGGGGCTCTCGTCAGATAATCCGTCTGTTGGGACTATTGACAGCTGCGACTGCGTTGAGTGCCTGCGTTACCGGGCGGCGTAGTTTTGATCTGCCGGTGAAATCCGCCGTCTCGTCTGCCGGGACCCGCGGGACCGTCTACATAGCCTCCGTGACCGACGATCGCCATTTCGAATCCGACCCTTCGGATCCTTCGATTCCCTCCGTCGATGGCGACGCCGCCAAGATGTCGGCTGCCCAGCGTGACCGGATGATCGGCCGCCAGCGGAACTCTTTCGGCAAAGCTATGGGGGACGTGAGTCTGCCCACGGATGACTCCGTGAGGCGCAAGGTGCGATCGCTGATCGCAGACGGGCTGATCCAGAGCGGCTACCGAATAACCACCGACCCAAGGGTGGCCCAGACGATCTCAGTCTCCATACGTAACTTTTGGGGTTGGATGACCCCCGGATTCTTCGCGCTCACGTTCGAGGCGAAGATCGACTGTGCCATCACGGCTTCCGGTCCGGCTGGCGTACACACGATCATCGTCAAGGGCTATGGGATCAATCATGGACAGTTCGCCAAGGATGCGAATTGGATAGAAGCCTTCGACCCGGCCTTTGAGGACTTTACGTCCAATTTGGACGCGCAGTTACAAGACTTGCGCCTGCAAGGGACCACGGTAACTGAAGCCGCCTCCACGGCGAGCCAATAGGCGCGGAACGGCTCGAGCCGAGGCTTCGAACGTCCGCCAACGCGAATGCCGGGCCTCGCAACCGAGAGGCGCCTGCCGTGCTAGCGACTCGGCGCTACCCCACCGCCACCGACAACATCGAGATCGATCCGCCATCGATGCCCTCGACGGGGAACGTGATCTCATCCCCGGGTTGCCGGGTCGCGAGCACATAGAGCAGCGGCAGGTAGTGATCCGGCGTCGGGACGGAAAGCATCGCTTCCTTGCCCAGCCTTTCATAGGCGACGAGCGGCTCGAAATCGCCGGCGCTCATCATCCGCCTGGCGTCCTGCTCGAACCTCACCGCCCACTCGTAAGGTTCGGCCATATGCCTGCCCCAGGCATAGGTGTGGAGATTGTGGACCAGGTTGCCGCTGCCGACGATGAGCACGCCCTCCTCGCGCAGCGGCGCGAGCCGCTTGCCGAGGTCGAAATGGAAGGAGGCGGGCTCGGTTTCGTTGATGCTGAGTTGCACCACCGGCACGTCCGCCTCGGGGTACGCGTGCACGAGCACCGACCAGGTGCCGTGATCCAGCCCCCAGGTCTCGTCGAGGCTGACCGGCAGCGGTGCAAGCAGTTGCTGCACGCGACGCGCAAGCTGCGGGTCGCCCGGCGCCGGATACTGCACGCGGAACAATTCACCCGGAAAGCCGCCGAAATCGTGGATCGTACGCGGCGCAGCGCTGATCGTGACGCCCGTTCCCGGCACGTACCAGTGCGCGGAAATCGCGAGAATCGCCTTCGGCTTTGTCGTTTGCGCGCCGATGGCGCGCCACGCCTCGGTATATCCGTTGCGCAGGATGGCGTTCATGGGATTGCCATGGCCGAAGAAAATCGCAGGCATTGGTTTCGACATCGCAGTTCCTCCGTCAGTTCATCGGCGCCCTCAGCGGCGCTGTCGCGGCAACGTCACGATCAGCCGCCTTTCTCTTTGGCGGACTGCCCATTCCAGCGACCCAGCCGGGGCGCCGCAGGCAGATGCCAGCCGTGCTCGATGGCCATGTACCGCAGCGCGAAGCACAGCCCTCCTCCGACGATCGCCGCGGCCACGGGCGCGAGCGCGAGCAGATGACCTCCGACCACCACGCCCGCGCCCGCGAGGGCTGCCAGCGCATAGAGGTCGGCCCGCAGGACCGTGGGTATCTGGTTCACGAGCACATCGCGCACCATGCCACCACCGATACCCGTGAGCATGCCGAGCAATGCGGACATCGCTGGATCGAGCCCGTACACCAGCGCTTTCTGCGCGCCGGCCACCGCGAAGAAGGCCAGGCCGACCGCATCGAACCACAGCACCGGGTTGCTGAGACGCGCCAGCAGCGGGTGCCAGAGGAAGACCGCGAGCCCGGCGAGCACCGAGACGCCGAGGTATTTCCAATCGGCGATGGCCGCGGGCGGCGTGGCGCCGATCAGCACATCGCGCGTGATGCCACCGGCGTTGCCCGCGGCGAACGCGAGCACCATGATGCCGAAGATGTCGAGCCTGTGCCTGACCGCGGCCACCGCGCCGCTGATGGCGAATACGAACGTACCGCCGAGATCCAGCACCATCAGCAGGACGTGTGTCACAGGCATGCGCGCCCCCTCCCCCGTTCGCCTGAAAGCTCTTAAATGACGATGCCGGCCCTGCCGATGCCTCAGCCGGACAGCCACGCCAGGGTGGCGACGACCAATGCCTCGACGCCGACTTCCAGCGTCGGATGCAAGACGGGAAGGAACTTCGGGTTGTGATTGGTCGGGATCTCGTTGAGGCGATTCGCCGACTTTGCCTTCGCGTAGGTATCCGGGTCCGTGCCGCCCACGAACCAGAAGACCGACGGCGCGTGCCATTGCGCGCCAAACGACCCGAAGTCCTCGCTCGCCGTCGCCGGCCCGGTTTGCCGCACGCGCCCGGCGGGGAAATGCCGGCGGAACGCGGCCGCGACCCGCTCGCTCGCCTGCGGATCATTGACGGCGAGCGGGTAGCGATCGAGCGGCGTGATCTCGGGCGGCCGGGGAGCCCCGGCAGCGGCCGCCTCGGCATTGGCGATCCGTTCGATCGCGGCGAGGACGCGCTGGCGGACGCCGTCGTCATACGTACGGACATTGAGCTTGATGAGGGCCTCGTCCGGTATCACGTTCTCCTTGATCCCGGCCTGCAGGACACCGATGGTCACCACGGCAGCCTCGGTCGCCGCCAGCTCGCGCGAGACGATGGTCTGCAGCCGCATCACCGTGGCGGCCGCCATCACCACCGGGTCGATGGCCGCCTGCGGCATCGAGCCGTGGGCGCCACGCCCGAAGAGCCTGATCTGCAGACTGTCGGCCGCCGAGGTAATCGGCCCGGCCCGGCTGGCAAGGGTACCGGCCGGCCCCACCATGACGTGCTGGCCGAGCACGACGACCGGCTTGGGAAATCTGTCAAAGAGGCCGTCGTCGATCATGGCCTGCGCGCCCTGCGCAGTTTCCTCTCCGGGTTGGAAGACGGCGAGCACTGTCCCTCGCCACGCCCCGCGGCTCTGCGCGAGCAGGGTGGCCGCTCCGATGAGCCAGGTGACGTGCATGTCGTGGCCACAGGCATGCATCACGGGTACATCCTGGCCCTCCGCGTCCTTCGCCCTCTCTCGGCTGGCGTAGGGGACTCCCGTCGCTTCTTCCACCGGCAGGGCATCCATGTCGGCGCGTAGCATGACCGTCGGTCCCTCGCCGTTTCGCAGCAACCCGACGACCCCGGTCCTGCCGACGCCGGTCGTCACCTCATAGCCGCTGGCACGCAGTCGCTGCGCGGCCAACGCCGCCGTGCGGGTCTCCTGCATCGAGAGCTCGGGGTGCGCGTGCACATCGGCGTATACGGCCTCGAGATCCGGCAGCAGGCGCTGCAGATTCGCGAGCACCGGACCAGAAAGATCGGGAGACTCGAGGTCCATCGGGCTCCTCCAATACCGCGGGGGCCATCGTGCCAGAGACGGAAGCCGCAACACGTATACTACGCGCACCTGCAACCGACGGCGCTGCAAGGGCCGCAGTGCCCCGGTCAAGATCGGGGACTCGACTCCACCGGCTTGACCGGCTCCCGATCAGGATCTGATATGGATTGCCTTACGAGGATTGCCCGAGGCGGCGCACGGAGATCGATTGGCGCACTGGCGCTACTGCTGAGCCTCGCCCACGCGGCCGCGGGCGACGACCTGACCTTGCGCACCGCGCAGCCGGGGGCGCGCCAGTTCCTCGTGCAGCCCGCCGAGCGCGCCGTGCTGCAGGGGTACGCCCGAGGCGGCCTGGAAGCGTGGATCTATCCGTTTCAGATCGTGAGCGGGTATCGCGTCGCCCTCCTCGCGGCGGATGGCCGGATCACGCCGCTATCCGCCCTCCCTCTGCGCACCGCGGTGGCACCGGACAGCGTCGAGCGTATCTACAGCGGTCGGGATTTCAGGCTCACCGAGCGCTGGTTCGTCCCGCACGATCGGCCAGGCGTGCTGCTGCAGTATCGGTTGCACGGCGCGCGCGGCGTGACCGTGCGGGTGAGCTTTCGCCCCGTGCTGAACCTGATGTGGCCTGGAGACCTCGGCGGACGGCGTACCGTCGTCTGGAATGGCGGCCTGCATGCATTCGTCATCCATGAGTCGACCGGCCGCTATCGCGCATACGTCGGCTCGCCCCAGGCGCGGAGCCACGGCGCGCCGGGCACGGCTGCGCCGCTCGCATTCACCTTTGGGTTGACGCCGGCTCGGCCGACCGCCGAGGTCGTGATGAGTCTTTCCCTTCGCGGCCACTACGATGGGCTCGCCACGTACCGCAGCCTGCACCGGGATTGGCGCGCTGCCGCGGGGCGGGATGCCCGGGCGCTGCACGAGCGGCTCGCGCGGCTGACCACGCTACAGACGCCCGACGCCGCCGCCAACCGCGCGTTCCGCTGGGCGGAGGTGGCCCTAGAGCAGGCGTGGGTCTGCAATCCCGAGCTCGGCTGCGGGCTGGTGGCGGGCTACGGACCGACGCGCGGCGTGCGCCGGCCGCAATACGAATGGTTCTTCGGCGGCGACGGCCTCGATGCGGTGCGCGCCCTGGACGCCGTCGGCGATGCCTCGCGGGTCGCGTCCGAGTTCGCCTTCCTGCGCCGGTATCAGAACGCCGCCACCGGCATGATGTGGCACGAATTGTCACAGAGCGCCGGCCTGATCGACTGGAGCAAGTACCCCTACGAGTACCTCCATCCCGATGTCAGCATGGACTATCTGGCCACGGCCGCGCGGTTCTGGCGGACGCGCGCCGATCGCCACTGGCTGGCTACGAACTGGCCCTCGTTTAAGGCTGCGTACCGCTACATCGACACGCTTCGCGACCCCGGCACGGGCATCCCGCTGATCCCACCCGGCAAGCGCGGCCAGAACGAGCAACTCGTGCTGCGCGACGAGCTCAGCATGTCGCTCGACATGCTCGCCGCCGAGAGAGGCTATGCCGTGTTGGCCGCCGCCATGGGCGACACGAATGCCGCCAGCAACGCGCTGCGGGATGCGCGCACGCTGCGGGCGGCCATCGGCTCACGTTACTGGAATGGCAAGGCCGGGTTCGTCTTCCAGGGATTTCAGCAGAACGGCCGCCCCACGCCCGAGCAACGTCCGCCGATCGCCGCTCTGGACAGCCCGGCGTTCACACCGGCCCGGCAGCGGGAGTTGCTCGCACGGCTGCTGCGCCCCGACTTTCTGACCGCGTGGGGCATTCGCAGCCTGCCGACGACCGACGCCGCCTATTCCGCGACCCGGTATGCGAGCGGCAGCGTCTGGCCCGCCGCCAACGCCGCCTTCGCCATCGCCTTGTGGCGGCACGCGCACGATGCGGCGGCGCTGCGCCTGTGGAAGGTGCTCGTCACGGCCACATGGAAGGGCGCGCCGGGTCGCATCGCCGAGGTCTTCTCGGGCAGGTCCTTTCATGCGTTGGATGTTGCGGTGCCGGCGCAGACGTTCTCCTCCGCGGGCTTCGTCACCGCCACCGTGAGCGGGCTGCTCGGCTATCGTCCCGATGCCGCCGCGGGCACGCTCTCGGTCTCGCCTCACCTGCCTGCCGAGTGGACACACATGGGAGCGCGCAGACTGCCCTTCGCCAACGATCCGGTGGATTTCCAGATGCGGCGCGACGCGCAGCGGGAAAGTGTGCGTCTGTCGCTACAGCACCCGCACCCCGGCACGGCCTGGACCGTCACCTTGCCGGCGCTCTGCGCCAGCGCCTCCCTGCGCGCCAGCGTGGACGGACATCGGGTCCAGCCCCAGATCGGAGGAAGCGGGCGCCGCGTCGAAATCAGGATGCACGGCAAATTTGGCGCGGCGCCGGCGGTGAGGATCGGCTTGTCGTGCCCTCGTGTGACGGCGGCCCGATCGCGGCAGGCGGCGCTCGACGCTGTAGAATGAGTTGCAATCCATCGGAACGGCGCGACGCCGAGGACTTTTTCATGGTCCGCGAGAAACCCACCCCCCGCAGCTCCCGCCGCGATTTTCTCAAGAGCGCTTCGGTGCTGGCGCTCGGTGGCTGCGCGCTGCCGCTCACCGGGCGGACGGCAACGAGCGCGGCACCGCGCGCATCGGCCCCCACCGACCTGCTGGAGGAATTCGGCTACGGCGACGTGCGGCTGGCGCCGGGACTGCCGCGCGCGCAATTCGAGCAGACCCAGCACGTGATGCTGCGGATGAACGTCGACTCCCTGCTCAAGCCCTATCGCCTGCGCGCAGGTCTTGCGGCGCCGGGGCCGGACATGGGCGGATGGTACGATCTGGTTTCCGACGCCGTTCGCGCGCGCAACAAGGACCCCTACGGCGGGCACGGCTTCGCGCCCGGACATGCCTTCGGCCAGTGGCTCTCGGCGCTCGCGCGCGGCTTCGCGGCATCCGGGGAGCCCGCCGCCAAGGCCAAGCTCGGGACCCTGCTCGCGGCCTACGAGCCCGCCATCTCCGGCCGCTTTTACGCGGACTTCCCCTACCCCGCCTACAACTACGACAAGATCGTCTGTGGGCTCATCGACGCACATTCGTATTGCGGCCTCCCGTCTGCGTTCCCGCTCCTCGACCGCACGACCGATGCCGCCGAGCCGCACCTGCCGCCGCGGGCGCTCGACCGCGGCGACCCGCAGAAGCGCTGGCGGCAGTCGATCGGTGAGCGCACCTCCGGCTGGTATCTGATGGATGAGAGCTACACGCTGCCGGAGAACCTGTTCCTGGCCTGGCGACGCCGGGCGGGGCAGCGCTACCTGCCGCTGGCCCGGCGGTTCCTCCTCGATGACACCTATTTCGCGCCGCTCGCCGCGGGCCGCAACGTGCTGCCGAACCACCACGCCTACAGTTACGCCAACGCGCTCAGCTCCGCGGCACAGGCCTACATCGCCACCGGCAGCCGCATGCATCTGGATGCCGCGCGCAACGGCCTGGCGATGATCGAGGAGCAGAGCTTCGCCACGGGCGGCTGGGGCCCGGAGGAGTATTTCCGCGAGCCGGGGAGCGATGACCTCTACACCACGCTGACCACGACACATCGCGGCTTCGAGACGCCCTGCGGAAGCTACGCGCACCTGAAGCTGACCCGCTACCTGCTGCGCATCACGCGCGATGGCCGCTACGGCGACAGCATGGAGCGGGTCTTCCTCAACACCGTGCTCGGCGCAAAGAGGCTCGAGGACGACGGCCACGCGTTCTATTATTCGGATTACAACTTCAAAGGGTCGCGCACGTACTTTCCGGACCGCTGGCCGTGCTGCTCGGGGACGCTGCCACAGGTCGCGACGGACTACCATGTGCTCATCTACTTCCGCGACCCGCGCGGCGTGTACGTCAACCTGTACACGCCCTCCACCGGCCGCTGGACGGCGGCCGACGGGACGCAGCTCGCGCTCGTGCAGAGCGGCGGCTACCCCGACGACGGCCGGGTGCATCTGGAGCTCAAGGCCAGCCGGGAGTCGCGATTCAATCTGCGCCTGCGCATTCCGGGGTGGTCGCTGCTCGAGGGCGGCAGGCCGACCTTGCGGGTCAATGGCCATCCGGTACCCGTGGAGACACGGCTGGGGTTCGCCGCCATCGAGCGCACCTGGAAGGACGGCGATCGGATCGATCTGCAGCTGCCGCTGCCGCTGCGACTGGTGCCGATCAATGCGCATCACCCCGACGTCGTCGCCCTGATGCGAGGCCCCTGGGTGCTGTTCGCGCTGGCGCGGCAACCGCGATTGAGCCGCGGCCAGCTCTTGAGCGCGAAGCGCGCGGCCGGTGAGGCGTGGCAGGCCGGAGGCATCCGGTTCGCGCCGTTCACCGCGATACACGATGCTCCGTACTGCGCGTACGTTCAGTTGACTTGATGGACGAGAAAAGGGCTCGCACGATGCCGAGATGGATGGTCCTGCTGCTTTTCCCGATCGCTGGCGTCGCGCACGCCCTCTCCCCACTGCCGCAACGGCCTTCCGTCGCGCCGGGGCAGCCGGATGTGCTCATCGGGGACGTCACCCGCTTTTACGCCGTCTACGATAAGGACCACGGCAAGCCGTCGGCGCACGATCTGCAGCGGGACTACCTCGATCCCGGATCGGTCGGCCTGCACCAGTTCGTGACCGCCCGGATCGGCTCCGCGCAGAAACTGGCGCAGGCCATGGCGAAGGCGCCGCGGGACTACCGCGACGCGCGGCGCTGCGAAGTTGCCCTTCCGGCGGCACGCCGCGACCTGCGCGCCGTGTTCTCCAGGCTGGACCGGCTGGATCCCCACGCAACCTTTCCGCCCGTCACCGTCGTCATCGGGCGCGACAACACCGGCGGCACGACCACGCGCGAAGGCGTCACGATCGGCCTGGAAGTGGTCTGCCGATCGAAGTGGCTGAACCCCGACGTCGTCCAGCGCCTGGTCCACCTGATCGCGCATGAGTACGTGCACGTGCAGCAGCCGGCGGCCCAGGTGGACGCGCCCCCTGGCGCGACCCTGCTCTTTCAGTCCCTCGTGGAAGGCGGCGCCGAATTCATCGGCGAGCTGACCTCCGGTGAGGTCCTCAACCAGCAGCTGAAGCGCTGGACGCGGGGCCAGGCGTGCCCCATCGAGCACGCATTCCAGGCCCAGGCGATGGGCACCGACGTCTCCGCCTGGCTCTACAACGGCCCGGGCACGCCGGAAAAGCCGGGCGATCTCGGCTACTGGGTCGGCTACCGCATCGTGCGCGCCTATTACGACCATGCCGGTGACAAGATGCGGGCGATCCAGGCCATCCTGAACGTCGACAACGCCAATGCCGCGCAATTCCTGCGCCGCAGCGGTTGGCAGCCGGGCGAGGACTGCCGGAGCGTGGACGGCCCACAGCCGGCAGCGCTCTCCGGACATCCGAACTGACGGGAGATTGGCAACGCTCGACGATGCGCCGTGCGCCGCGTCGGTGAGTGCGGCCCGAGTGAACCCGTCTTGGCTCCAGCGTAGCCATACCGGCGAGGTGGAGCCCGGAACGATCCGCCGGATCACGAGTTCCATCCCGAGCGTACTCGCCGGATGGAGAATCCATGAGGTCTTCAGAGCCCCACCACAGCCCGACTCACCAAGACCCCGATACGCCTCACGACCCCAATGCCGCCGGAGGCTGGGGCTCGCTGCGCGGCATCGGCCGTATCTTCGGCGAATCGTCCAGCTCGACCCGCGCCTTGAGCATCCTGAAGAAGCTGAACCAGCCCAAGGGCGTGATGTGCACCTCCTGCGCCTGGGCGAAGCCGGCGAAG
>Ga0187809_10001631_pt1 | contig 10182 bp, 10 predicted proteins | sample NC_wetland_sal_i_8_FD_132415 | JGI IMG/M metagenome (GOLD analysis project Ga0187809, IMG submission 132415) | Wetland sediment microbial communities from Neuse River Estuary, North Carolina, USA - ASW_4 | ecosystem: Environmental > Aquatic > Freshwater > Wetlands > Sediment | place: USA: North... | reverse complement strand
TCGGCCGCTCCCTCCTGGGCGGTGATCATGCAGTTAGGCGCAACCCACGTAGGGCGGGGTTGCGCCTAACTGCATGATCGAGGGCGGCTGAGCGGGCAGGTACTCTTGGCGCATGCGACGCCAGGCCACGACCCTTGTGGCGTCGGCCGTTTTGGCGATCGGGCTGTTCTTCGCCGGCATGGCGCTCCCGGTGCCCTACGTGCAGCTCACCCCTGGTCCGGTCACCGACACGCTCGGCACCAGCAACGGCAAGCCGCTCATCGTCATCAAGGGTCACCCGACGGCGGCGCAGTCAAAGGGCCGGATCTTCTTGGTGACCGTGCTGCAGTACGGCGGCCCTGGGGAAAACCTCTCGGCGTTCAAGGTGCTCAGCGGATGGTGGAGCAACCACGACGCCGTCGTTCCGATCCGCGTGCTCTATCCGCCGACGGTCACCGCGAAGCAGGTCCAGCAGCAAGACACCGAGGACATGGACCAGTCGCAGGTCAACGCGAAGATCGCGGCCCTGCGCTATCTCGGGATCAAGGTGCAACCGGGGGCGGAAGTCTCGACAGTGGAGGCGTCGTCCAGCGCCAACGGGAAGCTGAAACTCGGCGACGTCATCCTCGGCGTCGACTCAGCCGCGGTCGCCAGTTCCGACCAGCTGTTGAGCGCGCTGAAGACGCACAAGGTCGGAGACCAGGTCACCTTGCAGATCAACCGAAACGGCGCGACCATGCCGGTCGACGTGACGTTGCACGAACCACTAAAGGCCGGTGGCGCCCCCAGCATCGGGATCGGTGTGCTCGACAGCTTCGCGATCCCGTTCGAGATCGACATCGAGCTGAACAACGTCGGCGGCCCGAGCGCCGGCCTGGCGTTCACGCTCGGCATCATCGACAAGCTCACCGACGGAAACCTGACCGGCGGCCTGACCATCGCCAGCACCGGCACCATCGACGCCGCCGGCAAGGTCGGTGAAATCGGCGGCGTGCAGCAAAAAGAGGCCGCGGTGAAGGCCAATGGCGCGGTGGCTTTCCTCGTCCCCGCCGGCAACTGCGCGGAGGCGTTGAAGGAGAAGCCGAAGGGCCTGAAGCTGGTGAAGGTCTCGACGCTGACCGACGCGGTCAACGCGGTCAAGACGCTGCGGTCGGGCGGCACGCCGCCGCTGTGCTCGGCCGGCTAGCCGACGCGTCAGTCCAGCAGCGTCGCGGCGAGCGCGTCAGCCAACCGCGGCGCGAGGTCGTCGCCGGTCACCACGTCGTCCGGCTCGTCGGTTGTGGTCGAGCGCACCCGCAGGATGGACGCCCGCGATCCGTCGCGAAGCACGCCGACCAGCATCCGCACCTCGCGCCGTTGGGGGTGTCCGGCCGCCCAGCTGACCGGGTCGGCGTCTGCCGTGTCGGGGATCTCGGCTTCGGCCGACGGCGGCAACGCGAGCACCTCATGGGCGAGCGCGCAGCCGACCACCTCTGCCGGCCAGCCGATGCCGGAGAGCCATTCGTCGAGCGGCTGCCCCGACTGCGGCGTCTCCTGTTCGACGGGTGTGAGATTTTCGACGTCCGAGATCTCGGCGATGGCGGGCAGGCCGAGCGATTGCGCGAGCGCGGGCTCGGTGCTGACCAGGTCGGCGGTGTTGACCAGCGCGTAGAGGCGCGGGGGCTGGTCCCAGCCGCCGGCGGCGAGGTGCCGGTCGACCTCGGAAAGGGCGGCGGCAAGCGCCGGGTTCGTTGTCATCGCAGCTGTCATCTTGCCCGACGCGCGGGCTGCGGATTCGGTAGGTTGTGCGCAGCCGACCCCGCGAGGTGTGAGTGACGTTCCACGAGCCGCCCGACCCTTCGCGCGGGCGACCGTACGGACCGGGTGCGCGCCGCCCAGTCCCGCGTCCGCAATTTCCGCGTTGGGGCAAGCCGGTTCTGATCGCGATCGCGGCGCTCGTGGTGCTCGCGATCGTCGTCGGCGTGTTCGTGGCGCTCGACACCGAGCGGTTGTGGTTCGACTCCGTCGGGTTTGGCTCGGTGTTCACCACCCAGCTGTGGACGCGGGTCGCCATGTTCTTCGGCTTCGGCGGCCTCATGGCGCTGATCCTGCTCGGGAACATGTATCTGGCCTACCGGCTGCGGCCGACGTATCGGGCGTCGTCGCGTGAGCAGTTGGCGTTGCAGCGGTATCGCGACGTGCTCGAGCCGCGGCGCTGGTGGCTGTTCGCGGTTTTCGCGGTGTTCTTCGGTCTCATCTTCGGCACCGCGGCGTCGGGCAAGTGGGAGACCTGGATGATGTGGGCCAACGCCACGTCGTTCGGTCACAAAGACCCGCAGTTCCACCGCGACGTCAGCTACTACGCCTTCGTCTATCCGTTCCAGCGGTTCATCCTCGGCTACGTGATGGCGCTTGTCGTCGTCACCACGCTGGTCACCGTGTTGGCGCACTACTTGTTCGGTGGCATCGCGATCCGCACGCCTGGGCAGCGGCTCACCCGCGGGGCGCGCGCACACATCGCGTCGCTGCTCTTCGTTTTCGTGCTGTGCAAGGCGATCGCCTACTACCTCGACCGCTTCGGGCTGGCGTTCTCGTCGCGCGGCGTGGTCACCGGCCCGTCCTACACAGATGTGCACGCGGTGTTGCCGGCGAAGTCGATCCTCGCGGTCATCGCGCTTTTTTGCGCCGCGCTGTTCTTCGCCACCATCTTCCGTCCGGGCTGGCTGTTGCCCGCCGCCTCTTTCGGGCTGCTCGTGCTGTCGGCGGTCATCATCGGCGGCGTCTACCCCCTGATCGTGCAGAACTTCCAGGTCAAGCCGAGCGAGGCAGACAAGGAAGCGCCGTACATCCAGCGCAACATCGACCAAACGCGCTACGCGTATGGGCTCACCAACGTTCAGGTGAAGCCGTACGACGCGACGACGAGCGCGAGCGCGGCGGACCTCACCGACAGCACCGCCACGGGCGCGGGCGTGCGGTTGCTCGACAACACGGTGCTGCCCCCGACGTACAACCAGCTGCAGCAGTTCAGAAACTTCTACAGCGTCGACAAACTCGACGTCGACCGGTACGTGCTCAACGGCCAGGAGCAGGACGCGGTCGTCGCCACCCGCGAGCTCAACCTGAGCGGCGTGCCGGCGACCCAAAAGACCTGGATCAACGAGCACCTCGTCTACACCCACGGCTACGGCTTTGTGGCCGCTCCCGGGAACGGCGTCGACAGCGACGGTCGGCCGTCGTTCGTCGAGCATGACATCCCGGTGCAGGGCAGTCTCGGCAAGTTCGAGCCTCGGGTGTACTTCGGCGAGGGCGAGACGTCGTTCTCCGTCGTCGGGGCGCCGGCGGGGGCGACACCGCGGGAGTACGACTACCCGATCAACGGCGGAAACGGCCAGCAATACAACACGTACGACGGCGGCGGTGGCGTGCCGATGGGCTCGGCGTTTCGCCGTCTCGAGTACGCGTTGCGGTTTGGCGACAAGAACCTGTTGCTCTCCGACGGCATCAACTCGCACTCGCGGATCCTGTACGACCGCGATCCGCGGCAGCGCGTCGAGAAGGTGGCGCCCTATCTGACGATCGACGGCGACCCTTATTCGGCGGTCGTTGACGGACGGCTGGTGTGGATCGTCGACGGCTACACGACGAGCGACGGCTTCCCCTATTCGCAAAGGGAAAACCTGAACTCCATCACCCAAGACACCAACACCGAGAAGGCGACGACGGCGGCGCAAGCAAGCGAGCAGATCAACTACGTCCGCAACTCGGTGAAGGCGACCGTCGACGCTTACACGGGTCAGGTCACCCTGTACGCGTGGGATGAGAACGACCCGGTGCTGCGCACCTGGATGAAGGTTTTCCCTGGCACGGTGAAGCCGAAGTCGGCGATGAGCACGCAACTGCTCGCGCACGTGCGTTACCCCGAAGACTTGTTCAAGGTGCAGCGCAAGCTGTTGGCCAGCTACCACGTCACCGACCCGCACGCGTTTTACGGGCAGCAAGACTTCTGGTTGGTGCCGGCCGACCCCACGCAGTCCGGGACGTCGCAGCCCGACCAGCCGCCCTACTACCTGACGTTGAAGATGCCCGACCAGTCGAAGCCGACGTTTTCGCTGACGACGACGTTCGTGCCGCGTGGCAGACCGAACCTGTCGGCGTTCATGGCCGTCGACAGCGATCCCGGACCTGACTACGGCACGATCCGGGTGTTGGAGCTGCCGCGAAGTTCGACCGTCTCCGGACCGGGGCAGGTGCAGAACCAGTTCGAGGCCGATCCGGCGGTGCAGACGCAGTTGAACATCCTGCGCGTGCAAGGCGGCGCGGCCGGGGTGGTGTACGGCAACTTGCTGACACTGCCGGTGGCGGGCGGCTTGCTGTACGTCGAGCCGGTGTACGTGAAGGCCTCCGGCGGCGAGGGTTCGTATCCGCTGCAGCAGAAGGTGCTGGTGTCGTTCGGCGACCGGATCGGCTTCGAGTCGACGTACTCCGCCGCGGTCGCGAGCCTGGTCAACGCGTCGCCGTCGCCGCCTCCGCCTCCGAGCGGAGGTTCGGGCGGGCCAGCAGGGTCACCGTCGCCGACCCCGTCGTCGTCCGCATCTGCTTCTCCGACCGCGCCGGGCGGATTGACCGCCGCGCAACTGATCGCCGACGCCCAGGCGGCGTACGCGGCGGGTCAGCAGGCGCTCGCCAAGGGCGACTTCGCCACCTACGGCGACAAGCAGAAGCAGGTCAGCGACGACCTTGATCAGCTCGCCAAGCTGTTCGGGACGACGGCGTCGCCGTCCGCTGCGTCGGGGTCGGGGTCGGGGTCCGGGTCGGCGTCGCCGTCCAAGTCGCCGTGATTTGAGACCCGGCGGCGGGCGCCGTAGGGTGGATGCACCGACGCGGGGTGGAGCAGCTCGGTAGCTCGCTGGGCTCATAACCCAGAGGTCGAGGGTTCAAATCCCTCCCCCGCTACTCAACGCGTCAACGTACGCGCGCGAAACCCGCCCTTCCGGGGGCGGGTTTCGGCGTATCCGGGCACGTTTCTCGACCTGGTGGCGCGATTTCTCGACCCGAGCGCGCAATCAGTGTCGTCCTGGCAGTGATCAGCCACACCCTGACCTGTCGCACGGAAGCGTCAGACGCGGCCCTCACGTCTGGCGTCTGGGCTGCCGTGCCGCTCGCTGCGCGTCGGGTCGACCCGTTCGAGTCTCGTCCACCCCCTCCAGCCGCGCTGCTCGAGGAGGGCGAGCAGGGTCCGTGCCATGGGAACCGAGTTGATGAACGCCGAGTCGAGCAGTTCGACCAGGCTGTCGTCGAGCGGGAAGTCGCCCGGGTCCTCGCTCTCCCAGGCCTCGGTCGACTCCTCGATCAGCGACACGAGCCGGTCGGCGAACGCGGGTAGCCGTGGGTCGTCGGGCGCCCAGGCGGCCGCCTCGACGAGTTCGAGGTAGATGGCGGTCACGGCCGGCGTGTCGATCTGCGCAGTCTTCATCGCCATCATCGTCGCCATCTGTTCGGGTAGCTGGGCGGCCACGAGGATCCAGGCGTCCCGTTCGAGTTCGATCGCCCGGTTTGGGATATGGAGCCGGCGCAGCCGCTCCAGGTACGCCACCACCTCGGGAGGCAGCGCGAGGTTGTCGCCGGCGGCGAGCTGCGCAATCCGCTCACGGTGGACCTGTCGCTCACGGATCTCGGCGCGCAGGCGGCGGTCGATGTCCTCGACTGCCGCCGCGAATTCCCCCTCGTCGGCCGCCAGCAGTTCTAGCACTCGGGCGAGCGGGACGCCGGCGTCGGCCAGCGTCCTGATCCGGATGAGTTGGACGACGGCCGCCGCGTCGTAGCGGCGGTAGCCGGAATGGTCGCGCTCGGGCTCGGGCAGCAGCCCTTTGGCGTGATAGTGACGCACCGCGCGAACGGTGACGCCGGAGTAGGCCGCGAGCTGGCTGATGGTCAACATCTCAAAGCTGCTGCTTCACCTTTTCGTTGAGGGAGGTGCGCCACTTGTCCAGGTAGCGGTCGGTGGGTTTGGCACCGGCCAATCGAGCATCGCAGTATGCCGCCACGTCGGTGCCGGTGACCTCTAGCGCGCGCCTGCCTTCAGCCGCGGCAGCCTCGAATTCGGTGAGTACCTCGGCCAGTATCGCGACGATGTCCATGCCGTCTCCGGCGGTGAACCGCCATAGGTAGGACTTCATTTCGGTGTAGACGATCCGGTAGTCGCGCGGCAGCGTGTGCGCCCGCGCCTCCATCCGCTTCCACTCCTTCCGGTCGCCGATCAGCTTGTTCAGCAGATTGGTCATGGTCGTCTCCTTCGTCGTGACTGACGTCGTGAAAGGTCAGGTGGTCTTGCGGTGATAGGCGCGTATCGCGAGCGCATAGGCGACGACGAGCAGGCCCGCGCACCAGGCCAGCGCGGTCCAGATGTGGCTGCCGACTGGCCGCTGGGCGCAGAGGCTGCGCAGCGTGTCCACGATGGGGGTCACCGGTTGGTGCTCGGCGAACCAGCGCACCGGCCCGGGCATGTGCGCGGTGGGTACGAACGCCGAACTGATGAACGGCAGGAAGATCAGCGGGTAGGAGAACCCGCTGACCGCGTCGGCCGACTTCGCGGTCAAGCCCGGGATGACGGCCAGCCAGGTCAGGGTCAACGTGAACAACACCAGGATCCCGGCGACCCCGAGCCACGCGAGAATTCCCGCGCCGGAGCGAAAGCCCATTGCCACCGCGACCCCGATGACGAGTACGAGCGAGATCAGGTTCGCGACCAGCGATGTCAACACGTGCCCCCACAACACGGCCGAGCGCGCGATCGGCATGGATTGAAACCGCTCGAAGATCCCGCCCGAGACATCGGTGAATAGCCGATACGCGGTGTAGGCGATGCCGGAGGCGATCGTGATCAACAGGATGCCCGGCAGTAGAAAGTCCACGTACTTCACGCCGCCCGTGTCGATCGCGCCGCCGAAGACGTAGACGAACAGCAGCAGCATCGCGATCGGCGTGACCGCGGTGGTGACGATCGTGTCCGGGCTGCGCAGGATGTGCCGCAGCGACCGTCCCGTCAATGTGGCGGTGTCTGCGAGGTAGTGCTCGGTCATGGTCCGTCCTCAGTTCTTCGCGCGCGCCGGGTCGGCGAGTGTGTCGGGCGCGGCGGCCTCGTCGCTGTCGTTGTTTCCGGTGATCGCGAGGAAGATCTCTTCCAGGCTCGGCTGTTTTTCGATGTACTCGACCTGGGCGGCAGGCATCAGCGCCTTGAGTTCGGCGAGCGTTCCGTGCACGATGATCCGGCCCTCGTGCAGGATCGCGATCCGGTCGGCGAGCTGCTCGGCCTCCTCCAGGTACTGGGTGGTGAGCAGCACAGTGACGCCGCGCTGGGCGAGTTGCTTCACGGCCTGCCACACCGCGACACGTGCCTGCGGGTCGAGACCGGCGCTCGGCTCGTCGAGGAAGATCACCGCCGGGTCGCCGATCAGGCTCATCGCGATGTCCAGGCGCCGGCGCATGCCGCCGGAATATGTCGCCACCCGCCGCGAACCGGCCTCGGCCAACGCGAACCGCGCCAGCAGACCCTCGGCAACACGACCAGGGTCCGCGAGGTGCCGCAGCTTCGCGACGAGCACCAAGTTCTCCCGACCGGTGAGCATGCCGTCCACCGCCGCGAACTGGCCGGTGAGGCTGATCGATGCCCGCACCTGCGCCGGCTGGGTGGCGAGGTCGAAACCGTTGACGGTGGCCGTTCCTCCGTCGCTTTTGAGTAACGTCGCGAGTATCCGGATGGTCGTGGTCTTGCCTGCTCCGTTAGAACCGAGCAGAGCGACGATGCTGCCTTGGGGCACGTCGAGGTCGACGCCGCGAAGCACGGGGTGGTCGTTGTAGGACTTGGTCAGCCCTGCGATGTTGATTGCATGTCTCGTAGCCATGCGAACAGGGTGAAGCCCTGACCCTGCGTCAATGTCAAGCGCAATCACATCTGTCCATCCACAGCGCGTGTCGCTGTTCACTGAACTCGCCGCTGGCTGGAATGGCTTCGGTGGGTCGCGCAACAACCGGCGTTCGGGAAGTTGTTTGACCGATCCGCAGAACACGAGGAGAACTCGTGGGCTCTTGCCAGGTGGTTCGCGTGTCAGGTGGTTCGCGGCAATTTCGCGCAGAGCCCCGCTACTCAACGCGTCAACGTACGCGCGCGAAACCCGCCCTTCTGAGGGCGGGTTTCGGCGTTTCCGGGCAGGGCTACCGGCCTGCCGGCAGGCGGCCGCCGGGACTCTCGTTTGTGAGTTGCACGCGAATGGCGTGGAGCCGGTCGAACATGAGCGCGGCGAAGCGGCGCATCAGTTGGTAGCCGAGCTCGGGGTTGTCGCTCATCTCGCCGCGCAGCCGGTAGGCGTCAAACACGACGAGGGTGGTCGGTTGCACCGCCGTTGCGGTGAGGTGCCAGCGGTACGGCGGGAACAACCATGACCAGCCGAGCACGGCGTCGTCCGCAAGCACCACTGGCAAGAGTCGGCTGGCATGCCGAGCGCGACGAAAATGTCGCGCAGGTAGCGCTTCAAAGCGCTGCCGTTGCGCCGCGTCAATGGCTTGTCGCGGCCCGCGGGTGGGATTGGTCAGAAGGGGGGCGCCACCTGCGGTCGACGCCGCCGTCATCCCCGCGTCATGCGCTCCTCGCACGCTCGACCGACGCACTGCGGCTTGCACGACTACGCACCAACCTGAGTCGTGGCCGGTCGACGAAGCCGGCTGCGCAAGTAGTCGCGCAACACCACGGCATTGTTGTGCTCGCGGTCTCGCGAGCTGTAGACCAACGTCACATCACCGTGCTCGGCCGCCTCGACCAGCGGGCGCCAGGCGCTTGGGTTGGCGTCGAGTTCTCGTGTGTAGCGTCGCTGGAATTCGGCCCACTTCGCGGGGTCATGACCAAACCATTTCCGCAGTTCGCTGCTTGGTGCGACGTCCTTGCGCCAGATGACATCCGCCAGGTCATCCCGACGCATTCCCCGCGGCCAAAGGCGTTCGACCAGGTACGCCGTCCCAGCCACGAAGCTTTGCCGGTCGTAAACGCGGGACAGTTGAATGGCGCCCACGCGCACCTCCGTGAGATGTGTCGCCTCACGAGTAAGTATGGTCAGTGCGGCGGCTATGCGCCAGACGCAGCATGGCGAGATCAGCTGAACAACCACCGCCGCGCGGTGGACAACGTGTCGCGTCGCGAGTAAGCATGAAGGCATGGCCCACGAGGTGTATCCGGCCGCGACGGCGGCGATGAGCGAGCGCCGCAAGAAGCTGGCCCCGGCCACGCACGACGCGTTCACCGCATTCAGCGCGCAGGTTTTCGCCGACGGCGCGTTGCCCGAGGTGACCAAACAGTTGATCGCGGTGGCGGTCGCGCATACCACGCAGTGCCCGTACTGCATCCGCGGGCACACCAGGCTGGCGCACGCGAAAGGTGCGAGCGCGGAGCAAATCATGGAGGCGATCTGGGTGGCGGCCGAGATGCGCGCGGGCGGGGCGTACGCGCACGCGGCCATCGCACTGGATGCCTTGTCGCAGAACGACCCGTCGCGCTAGCGCGCGCCGGTCGCGGTGGCGCGCCGGTCGCGGTGGCGCGGCGGTCTCCGGTTCGGCTCGGAGGTGGTGAGGCCGGTGGCCTTCAAGGCCGGACGGGCGAGCATTCCGGGCCGGGTGTCGTCGTGACTTCCAGCCTCGGGGCACGGCTGCAGGCCGTCCATGAGCGGCTGGATGGCGAGCCGCTGCCCGAATGGCTCGAGGGCGCCTCGTGCGGGCCAGCCGCCAAACACCTGGCTCACCTGGCCATCCACATCGCCGCGGCGGGCGGCAGCCAGGCCGACTGGCAGGCATGGATCGGCACACACGTCGGCGAGGTGCCGGTCAACGTGCTCACCGACGCCACCGAGTGCATGCGCACCGCTGGCATGTGGCCGTGGCCGAAACCACGTGAGGGCCCTGACTAAACACCCGAGGAGGCGAACAGCCGATGGCGCACCCGTTGAAATCCCTGACGGACGCAGGCGTTTCCATCTGGCTCGACGACATGAGCCGGTTACGGCTAACCAGCGGAAGCCTGCGCCAGTTGATCGACCAGCGGCAGGTGTCCGGCATGACCACCAACCCGACGATCTTCGCCAAGGCGATCGAGGGAAGCGACGTCTACGACGAGCAACTCACCGACCTGGCGCGCCGGCGGGTCGACGTCGGTGAGGCGTTGCGAGCGGTGACCACCTA